>JGI10211J34971_10000222_pt1 | contig 44418 bp, 41 predicted proteins | sample Etolagsediment_FD_34971 | JGI IMG/M metagenome (IMG submission 34971) | reverse complement strand
TCAACCACGGGCTCAAAGAGTTTTTTGATGACTATAATATGAATCGGCGGCATTCGTCGCTTGGTTATAAAACACCTTGGTCGGTTTTCTCCGGGGTAGATTTAAACGGCTGGATAACGGCGGCGCACAACAAAACTTAAACCGCCTCAACAACAAAAGATTGGTCTAGACAAAAGGGGCCAGCATAAACAGTCTTTTCCATAAGAGACGAGATCATACTTACTCTCCTTTCAAACGCGCACCCGGCGCCTTTGGATATTCATGATAAAAATTTTAAAAGAATGAAAAAACGACGTGTTCTCAACATTGGCGGGTATTGTTTTAACGCCCCCATCCAGACATGTTAACTGATATGTAAGTATAATATATAGAAGAAAGTGTTTTCAAGAGAGGGGAAAATTGTAAGTAGTTGGAAAATAATGATTTGTATTTTTAATCTATAAAAAAGAATAAAAAATATTTTTTGGGTTTTCATGAACCCTATGTCTTTGTGCCCCTGTGTCCCTGTGTTTTTTGACTTTTGTGTCTTTGTGTCCTTGTGTCCCTGTGCCCTTATGTCCCTGTGTCCTTGTGTCCTTGTGTCCCTGTGCCCCTGTGTTTTTTGACTTTTGTGTCTTTGTGTCCTTGTGTCCTTATGTCCCTGTGCCCCTGTGCCCCTGTGTTTTTTGACTTTTGTGTCCTTGTGTCCTTGTGCCCTTATGTCCCTGTGCCCCTGTGCCCCTGTGTTTTTTGACTTTTGTGTCTTTGTGTCCTTGTGTCCTTGTGTCTTAATTAACCGGCATAATCAATCCAAGCTCTTCACACAACGGCTCCTCATCACCGAACCCGCAAAAAACCACCTGCCCCTGCGCATAGGATGACATGGCCAAAAACTGCCGGGCATTCTGTTTGCCCTGATCTGTCGCACGCTCGCGGGCCGCGAGGACCCAATCCTGACTGTCCGCCCAGACGCCGTAATCAAAATGCCCGGCCGGATCCGCGTTGGGATCATCCACATCCAGATTCCAGTGCCCTTGCCAAAAAAATCCGCCCTGACAGGCGGTATAACTATTCTGCGTCAAATAACACCGTTCCAAAGACGCGGACAGTGTTCCGATATTGGACACCGCTTCAACCGTGCGGGCCTTGTCGTCAACCAGCCCTAACAGGTGACGCAGCAGCAAGCCGGCCGAGACAACCACAAAAATGATTATCAGCCATTCGTATAAGATATTGGAAACCGTTCTTTGCATAATCAGATTCTAAAAAAAGACACAACGACACAGAGACACAAGGGCATAAAAATCAAAAAACCGAGCGAACTGAAATTTTTCAGTTTATAACTTTCGGCACACGTATTTTCTCAGACTCTCGCCTGCCCGCCAGGGTGTGCGGCGGGGGGCACCTGTGCTTGTGTTAATTAATCATGACAGGCACGATGTGGTCTTGATGTCTCTCAATGGCGTTGATTCTTATCGGACAGGGACGAGCCCTGTCCCTACGCTCGTATGCTACTGTGTTCTTGAGACCTAGGACATGAGACTTATGCCAATCTCTCCAAAACCCTTCGCAGCTTTGTCATCGCCTGGGCCCGGTGACTCATCCCGGCCTTGATCGCCGGATCCAGCTGACCGAAGGTCTGGCCGTATTCCGGGATCAAAAACAACGGATCATAACCGAATCCATTGGTGCCGCATTCTTCGTGGGCGATCATGCCGCGACAGGTGCCCGACACCGTAGCGATGATCTCATCCCCGCGGGTCAAGGCCGTCACACAGCGGTAGCGCGCCTGGCGCTCTTGATCCGGCACATCACGCAATTCCTCAAGCATCTTCGCGTTATTCTTTTTATCCGTGGCACCGGGATCCGAATAGCGCGCCGAGAACACCCCGGGCCGATTACCCAGGGCCCTGACCTCAATGCCCGAGTCCTCGCCCATGACCAGCGCGCCGGTATGACGCGAAATGGTCAGCGCTTTCTTAAGCGCGTTGGCCCGAAAAGTTTTTCCGTCTTCAATGATCTCGGGCAGATCCTCATAATCCGCCAGACTGCGCACATCAAAATCCAGGCCCTGGATCAACTCCCGAATTTCTTTTAACTTCTTTGGATTTGCCGTCGCCACAATAAGAATTTCCATCACCTCTCCTTAAACCGATATGCCCGATATATTATTTCAGCTTATACGTATTGTTGTCAGCACGATAATCAAGCATCTGTTCTACCGCCTGCCCGTTAAACATATGGCCGAAAATCGTTTTTAGTTCCTGATTCTCCTGGACCGCATGGCCTTTAAAATACGTGTGCTCGGAACCCACATGCGCCGCCTCTGTCACATCAACATAATGTGTGTTCGGGCTGTTTAATTGCTTTGTGTAATGACCAAGGCGCGCCTTTTGCTCTTTCCCCGGTTTAATCCTGGAGGCCTTGAGGGCGGAATCATTTTCGTTAATCACAACATAGATTCTTTTGCGAACATCGACCTTGCCGACCCATTGAATATGGTTTTCGTTATTTGCGTCAGCCGCAACCAGACACACATTATCAAAAACCAAATGAGACGTGGCATTCTCACTGGTTGAGAGGGTATGTTTAAACACATAGTTCCCCATGCTATGACAGAGCAGGCTGATTTTCACAGAACAATCTTTCTCAATCATTCTTGTATAGAGCGCTGCTGCCGCATCAGGATTATCGGGATGTTTTTTGTCGGCGGCAATCAGGCGTTTCTGTGTCTGGGCCCGAAGAAGCATCAGATGAAATTGCTGAATTTTTCCGATGGCGCGATTGAGCGCTCCGGCAGAAGCCCGGGCATCTGATTTATCACTAAGATATGACGCTGTCCCGGAAATCACACCGCCGCCATTGGCCGGCCAGCTAAAAGGAACAACAATCACATTATAAAGAGATTCAATCTCATGCGCGGCCTTCAGAACATCTGCAATGTCATTATTGTAGCCATGCACAAAAAACAGTATTGATTTGTTTTCTGCGCGCGCCTTCTCAAAAAGCTCACAGGCGACCTGCAAACTTCCATGCCAGGGGGTCGCAAGATCGAGATCCAGGCAATACTTTGATTTCAATGCCTTGACGGCCTTGACCGAAAGCCGGTCCGCCACCGGCGTTACGTTCCAGCGGCTTTTGACCTTCTCCACCTTAACCATCCGCAGCTCATTGGGTCCCTTGGGACTTGGTGTTTTTCCAAACGCCTTCAATGTTTTTGCATTTGTCAGCACGCGATTTGTAATAATATACATATGCCCCCCCCTCGGTGTGCGGTGCTCCCAGGCCACAGGAACGCGGTGTTAAAATAACCTGCGGATTACGATTAATAGAGTGATGTTTGATGAAGCCGGTACTGAATAAACCGGCAAAAAATCAAAACCGCAATACCCCGGTCACAACAGGCATGCATAATTAAAATAATTGATGCCTCTTATAATTTATTGTGCTTTCCGACTCCTGGAATCGGATCCTATTGCTAAAACACGACATCTCAAACCCGGCTTCTCAGCCGGGGAATTCTCGCTGGAATTAAATTCTTTCGTTCCTTTTATTGGAAAACAATTTTCGGCCTTTCGATAGAGTTGACAAGTGCGCGGATTGGTCTTTAAATCTAAACAAACGTTTTCAAAATCAGACCCCTCCAGCTCTAACGCGACCACCAGGACAACATCCGCTTTTTTCAAATCTGACTCAATACTATTTTTGCCGGATATTTTTCGATACCTCTTAGAAGAAATCTTGATTTCAATTTTTATATCCCGGCATACAATATCGACATTGTTATTTTTTGATTTTTCTATTTCAATCTTTTTACAACCTTTTTCGAGCAGGATGCGCACAAGCTCAACTTGAACCCAATTTTCAAATGAGGCGTTATTTTCGATAAAAAAAGATGCTCCTGTGTGTTCTCCTATTCGGTCAGCCATTTTAGAACATATATCTTCCCAATCCAGGCTCTCCATATATTCTTCTCTCTTTAAAAGATATATTGATCTATTAGTGTCTGTCCCTAATATTTCCCTTATTATCCCTTATTATTAGGCCTTCTGCTTTAATTCCGCCAGGCCTTTGCCTTGATCTCCTCCAGCATCTGCGGTGTCGGGATATACTTGATTTTAATCGGTTCCAGCATCTCAAAGCCGCACGATTCCAGAATCTGATGAATCTCGGCAACGCTCTGTCCTCCCCATCCGTAAGATCCGAAGGACATTGCGATCCGGTTTTGCGGCGCCAGACCTTTAAGATAACACAAAAATCCCGCCACGGTGGGCAGCAGGGTGCCGTTGAGCGTCGGAGAACCCACACAGATATATTTCGCGTTTAAGATCTCGGTCATAACATCCGAGATATGACAGGCCTGCAGATTCATCATCACCACCTGCAGACCTTGATTTTCAAAGGCCTTCTCCATGGCCTCGGCCATTAACTTTGTCGAGCCCCACATCGTGTCATAAACAATCACGGCCTTGTCATCCGTGACATTGGCGGCCCATTTCTTATACTCCGCGATAATCTCCTGGACATGCGTCCGCCAGATCACCCCGTGGCTGGGCGCGATCATCTCAATATCAAACGGCTCCAGATCCCCCAGCACCTTTTTGACCTGCTTGCTGTAAATCAAGGCGATGTTGGCGTAATATTTCGCGGACTCTTCATGAGCAATATCCCATCCCAGCTCGTCATCAAACCGCTCGGAACTGGCCACGTGCTGACCGAAGGCATCATTGGGAAGAAGAATCTTGTCCTCGGGAATATACAACGCCATGGAATCGGGCCAGTGCACCATGGGCATCAGCACCACATGCAGATTCCGCCGGCCCAGGGGAATCACATCGCCGGTCTGGACGACCTTGAAGGGCCAGGTATTCTGAAAATGATTGTTCAGCGCCTTCTCCCCATGCGGTGAGACCACCAGCTGAGCATTCGGACAAATTTTCATCACCTCGGGTAATGCGCCGGAGTGATCCATCTCCGCGTGATTGGAGACCACATAGTCAATCTTTTCAGGGTCAATGATCTGGCGGACGCGCTCCAGCATTTCGCCGCAGAACGGAGCCTTAACCGTGTCAATCAACGCCGTTTTCTCATCCACAATCAGATAGGCGTTATACGACGACCCCCGCTGGGTAAGATAGCCGTGAAAATTTCTTAAATCCCAATCAATGGCCCCGACCCAGTAAATCCCTTTTTTGAGTTCGACTGATTTCATATCGCAAGACTCCTTCAAATTATTGACATTAAACGTCCTACTATCCTAAAGGGCCTTAAGGAAAAAATCAAAATAAATCATGTCCCGAGGCCCCCTCTATTTTTTCTATTCTGTTGCGTTTCTGACATCCACGATCCATTCAAATCCCAGCGCTCCGGGCCGGGTGATAACCTCGACACGTGAATGCTGCGAATCAAGATGCCGATACAGCCCTCTCTCGATCTCCAGCTCCTTCCGATCCCCCTCCACGCGCCAGGAGTCCACCACAATATAATAACTCCGGCTGTCGCCGCTCGAAGCCTCCCGTTTGGACCAGACCCGGACATGATGCGCGGCCGACGGCCCATTATCTGAAACGGCATTATACGCCATAGTCAGACCAAAACCCACCAGCACCGCACCGCCCAGGATCCACAGGGCGTGCATCGCCAGAACCGTGTGGGAGCGTGAGTCCCCCGCGAACCATCGCTTAACCATCAGGATCCCGATCAGGCCTGCGGGAAGACTGCACATCAGAGAAAACAGGAACACCTGCCAGCCGTCCAGCGGCCGAAACGTCTCCCAACTAAAGATCCCGATAAAAAATCCAATGATCAGACCCGCGACACACAGGCCGTACAAAATTTTTTCTTTGAAGCGGGACGACAACCGCGGCCGGGAACGCCGGCCATGAATCCCCTGCGGAATATCTCGGCACAACCTCATCATATCCGGAATCACGGCCTGCACCAGGCCGGAAATCGTCTCAGAATCCCCGTCCAGCGGTTCTTGAATCACCACAAACCCGTCACGCGTCAGGGCCACGGATTTCACGCCTTTTTGAAAAATATCGGCCACCGCAGCGCGATGATCAGGAATCTGAAAATACGCCCGTGTAAAATCACCGTGATCCGTCTCAATATAAAACTGCCGGTCAAACCCCGCATCCCCGGTCTGAACCTCGTCGGCCACGCCATGGTCCTTGGCCATCCGGTCAAACTCTTCCTCCCGCCGGACCAGGAACGAACCCGACACCGATGGCGGCGCCGCAATGGTCATAGTTAAATTACTAAGCTGATCCCGATTGCCGGCCCACAACCGATATCGAAAATCCCGGCCATCCAGAATCCCGGCCCAGGTCCACCGCTTGCCTTTGACCGCCTTCGCGCCCATACGAGAGGCCGCTGCCTCATCCAGGGCTGTTCGCCAGGCCGCGCTCCAGGGTATAGCAACTCCATCTCGAGAGGATGCGGACCATTTCATCAGCAACACCAAAAACACCCATAAGGCGAACACAAAAAGAAATATCATCACACTGCCCGCTGAACCCATAACAACTCCTCTCTTAACAAACAATATTTCCCATGCTGATAACACACCGCCAAACATTACACCTCAAGACCGGACATCTTCCATAGTACGCCACCAGCCTCCCCGGCGGCTCTTAAATCACACACCTGCCCCCGGCCGTTCCTCGAGCATCAAAATCTTTATGCTGACGCGTCCGCAACAATCCGCCCAAACACCCGATATCAAAAAATTTTTCCAAAAAATCGTGCCGTTGTCTTTCTTTCAAAACATCCCCAACAAATCAAACGGATTGCGCATTCCCTCGGTGGCCATCGCCGGATCGAAATGTTCAGGATCAAAATCACCCGCCCAGTCCCGCATCTCCGTGTATTCTTTATGCGCGGGATTTGAGAGGATCTCAAGCAGGTGCTCATAGCCCGGTACCCCTCCGCAGTCTTCGGGCGGACAGGCCCGCGCGCCGTCCACACAGCGGGGATAGGAAACATCCTCCTGAACCGGCACAATGTCCTCCAGGAAAATCGTATGCGTCCAGTCATCCCCGAAATCATAGATATATCCGATCCTCCGCCGGCCCGGGGAAAAATACGCGTCGATGGTCTTGTCCCGTTCCTCCCACTGCGGCGGATCACCGAATTCGCAGACCTCATCGCGGGTGTCCCCGATTGTGAATTCCCCGTCACGAAATTCATGCAGATGACAGCTCCCCCAGCCCATCGCCTCCTGGATCATCATGTGAAACTGATAAAAGGTGATGTGGTTGCCGACCTCAATGCGCCGCCAGACCGCCGGCTCGATATCATCCAGGACAATTTTAAACCGGAAGATCTGCGACGGCACGCCCCGGGCGATACCCCGTTTACTGCGCGGAACAAAATCCAGATCAAGCAGCGTCTTGATCACCCGGGCAAACATCTCCGCTGGAAACTGATAGGGCAGATTCCCGGGCTGAACCGCCTTCATGGGCATATCCCGGTTGGACCTGTCGCGGTCATCCGACGGCCTGTCATCGTCAAAGAGGTATTCATGATGCCGCACAAATTCATTCATGGACCCGATGGTGCGGCGATCCAGGGTCTTATCCACAACCCACTCCCGGCGGATCACATCCGTGACCCCGGCGATCACCTCCGCAGAGGCCTCTTCCTGAAACAGGGCCCTGGCAAGGCCTTTTTCAAACAACTCGGGCAGACGCTCGCGCAGATCCTTGCGGCCGACATCGGCCAGGGTGAAAGAAAACAGACTCTGGCGCTCCACAAAGATCACCTGTTTGCGACGATTCAATGTAAAAATATTCGCGTACCACTCGGCCAGCGGCGCGTCATTCTGTGCCGACGGCGTCAGATCCGCGGGCTTAAGACCGAGTTCTTTCTGAAGTTTTTGTGTCATGCGGATGACCGGCATAAAACAGCTCCTTTTGTTTTAATCGTATTTGAACACTCTCGCGATCCGGCAAAAACAAGGATTGATCCCGATTCATTCAGTTCTGCAACCATAAATATCTTTCCTTGAAATCGAAGCTATGAGGGGATGGCTACGGCCTGTCAGACCGTACAAAATCCAGCAGCGCCGGGAATACAATCAATGGCCTGTTTCATTTATGCTAAAAAACGCATTTATTGGGATTTTGTCAATGCTGTTTATGGCATAAAAAAATATGCTTGCCCTCAAAATGTATCCGCCAAAGAACAGGAATTCACCCCTCTATCTATTCGCTTCTTTTTTTATTGGACCGCGACACCGATCACGATCAGCACGGAATAATCCTGCTTGCGGCAGCCGTCCACCTCGGGCATCACGGCACCGGGCTTGACCGGAAACTGCTGCTGATCCGCCTGCTCCGGGGAACATATGCCTTCTCCAGCGGCCTGATACCGAGCGGCGCGGCACGGCAGATGCGTGACATCATGCAGTCTCACGCCGCTGCTGAGTTCCCAGCGCGCATGGCCTTCTGAATCGGCCGGATAAACGGTCAAGACCGCCTGCACCGTGCGTCCGCCAGTGACCACATAGCGGCCCGCCGGCAGCGGAAACACCGGCTGTTCCATAATCAACCCGTGTTCCTCAAGCCACCAGTCCGTCGCGTCATAGCGCCAGCCCGCCGGCGCCACACCGTTGGCCGCTGTTAACAGCGGGCAGTATTCCAGCTTGACCCCTCTGGGGCCGGGATCCTGTTGCCACAACCCCCAGCGTTCAGCGCCGGTTCCGGAATTGGCCTCGGGATCACCCAGTGCCGCGATCCACTGCGGCGCGACACGACGAAAACTCGTCGGGCCAGCCGGCTGATCCTGAACCGAAACCGATTGAGCCTGAACTGATTGCTCCTGAAGCGTTTGACCCTGAGCTGTCTGATCTTGAACCGTTTGGCCTTGAACCGCTTGACCCAATGAGGCGAACAAAACAAACACCGCCATGAATACCCCTGCGCGAATTAGTGTTGTGCGTTTTGTGATTAGTTTTATCCTTCTATAAATTTTTTGAAGTATCATCTATCTACTCTCACGCTTTGATTATTAAAAAATAGGGCCCGTTTCCATCCTCGCCCTATTCTTAAATCTCAACAAAACTCTACTGTCATTAAGAAACAACATGCCTCTTTGCCCCTAATGCTTAATATTCTAATATTTCTTGTTCACTCAAGCCACCAAGTCTACTATCTTTTTCATGAATAATAGCCTTGCCCCAAATTCTTGATCATCAGAGCTTACTGTAATAGAAAAACTTCGAAGAAATCCATAGAACTTACCGTTAGAAGTATATTCATCCAACAAATCTTTATTTTGAATCTTCGCACCATCCCGGTTGAAGCTCCTTGATATTGCTTGGGGCGCCCCATCAGGAGCCTTTGACCAATTGACCATGTTTATTAGAAATCTTACATCTTTCGCGTCCCGCAAAGCTCGATAGACCTTGGGAAAATATTCTCCCAAGAGCATTAAAAACAAAAGAATTAAAATATCGCCTGGGGTTTCTTCAGCAAAGAACAGGCAGGAAGTCTCCAGCACGATCATCTTATTAATAATCCTTTCCACTCTGCGTGGATTGCCCAAAAGATCACCCCCAAACACATCATCAATAGCAGCCAATTGTTGAAATATCTGATCGCGAGGATCCCCTCCTCGGGAGAGATTCTTTTCACCATCGCAGTTCTTTGCCCACTCAAATCTCTTCATAAAATGATACCGGCCTTCGGTCGGAGCCGGCATCTTCAAAGGAATCTGCACGATCTTTTCCAAATAATCAGCCCCATCAAAATCCGGAAAACGATGTTTAACAGCTTTTATAACATTCTCTTTATCCATGGCCAACACATAAACGCAAGGGATCTGAGGAATAGAGAGGAAGCTCGAGATATCTTCCAGAAGGTTTACGACAACATCAGGAAGGCACCGATCAAGATTATCGACAAAAACAACCAACTTTTCTTTCCCGGTTTTTTCTAGAAGGCTTGCAATAAAATCTTTATACTCTTGCTCAATCTTAGAAACCTGATCATCATATTTTTTGTAATATTTATAACCACCCTCATAAATCTCAAAAGTTGTTTTTATATCATTGATCTCGATCCCCGTCTTATGTTTTAAAAAACCCGCCAAACTGGCAAAGGCGACGCTGGAAACCACCTTTTTAACAGAATCCTTTTCATCTTTAAATTGAGACAGGTGTTCACGTTGAAGAGCACAAAGAAGAGGGAGAATCAAATTCTTCTCATGCCGGTATTTCCAAGCGTCAAAAACCAACGTCAAATAATTGTCCTTTTGCAACTGCTCAACCATGCCCCTTATCATGGTCGATTTTCCACTTCCCCAAGGCCCATATAAACCGACAGTTAATGGCGGCACAACTGTTTTTACTGTTCCGATAAACAGGCTCCTGGCATCGTTGAAATTCAACGTATCGCAGTCACCATACTGTTTTTCTTCGGGATAACAATATTGACCAATTCTTAATACATTATCCATGAATATCTCCCCCAACTTTCACACCGATCCAATCTCTGAAAGCAACCCTATTCCCTCTTCCAAAAGAAGTTCCAGTTCATCAACAAATGACTCTGCCTGCTTAACTGTAATATGCGGTTTTAAACGATGAAGTTCCTGAGCAGGATCCCCTGCTTCAGCCCCATTAAATTTAATATAAAGTGCGGTGGCCAAGCCTTCTAACTCCGAGACTTTCTTGACTCCCAACCGATCAGCAACAAAATCAATTTGCCGTTCATAGATTCTTAGGGTCTTCGAAAAACGGCTTTGCAAATCCCCTGTCTCAGGAGTAGAAACAATACTTGGCCCATACGGCAATGGCTGGGCTTTAAGCTTTAGTAAACCATCAGCATACGCTGCCCCTAACTCCTCACGAAGATCAAATGAAAAAGGACCATGTTTATACAAAATAAAATTAAATTCCAGGGGCACCTTCAGCAATTCCTGCAAAAAATAAACAGCTTTTTGAATATGTGTCTCCCCACTCCAGCTTCCCCGTTCACGAAGTCGTTCAACTAATTTGGTTAAAACGGCCGTTTTTTGTAATCGTGTCATCACTCCTCCTGGGCAGGTGAAATTATATTCTCTCGTCTCTTTTCTAACCACTCTTGTGCTTCACTTAAAATTACAGGATCAACAAATATATAATCAAAAGCCGGAACCGGCAAGTCCTTTAAAACATTCGATACAGAGATTGACGACGCTATACGACCATCATCAAGTCTAACCGGAAATTCAGTAATCCCGCTCTTGCCTGAGTATGAATCGTATCGCACGTTCTCTTCACCAAACTGATCTTTGGCGGCTTCATATATTAAGATAGCTGCTTCAGGATTTATTTTGACATCATAGGGATTTCTTTGATAAAGAAGGCGAAAGTGCTGATGCGCGGTAAGGCGCACAGCCGCATCATGCCCCCGCGAAGCAGGGTCCCGGGACGCTTCCAAGATCGCCTTTGTAATTTCATTATCAGTCATTCGAAGATGCTCATCCGCATTGATAGAAAATGCCCCGTTTTCTAACCACGTTTTCAAAAAGTCTTTCAGATGAATATCATAAATCCGTCTGACCCGATGAAAATAAACTTGAGAATACATAAAATATCGGGCCAGCAGCAAAGCCTCAGCAGACTGCAAACCACCGGTATCTACTCCCAATGCCGGCTCATCCGAATCATTTTCACACCCAGACGGAGACTGGGGTAATATTCGCATTGTGTCAATTAAACGAAAATGATCGAATTTACCATAGACAACGCCGCTATGATAAGAATCCCGCAGCAAGTAGTCCATCCTGTCAACACCAAATGCATCTCCGGTTATAATTTCAGATAGGAGGGCTTCCCAAGTTGTAAAATCCAAATCCGACGCTTTCCCCGGTCCCAGGGCAAGTTTAATAATGTCTTCGATTCGCAAAGGCGGGGTAAGACGCTTTCAAATCTGCTTCATCTCATCCGACTCAATCAATACACGGGTCATTCGTTCATGATCCCATCCGTCAGGCAACAACTCTTTTTCTGCGGCATGTGAAAAAGGAAGGTGCCCGATGTCATGACACAATGCCGCCATTCGAATAACATGTCTCCAATAATGACGATGCCCTTCTTTCAAAATATCCGGTACGATCTTCTTAATTTTTTCATCAACAAATTTTAAATCAGTCACCACATCAAAAACTCGCCCGACTAATTCCATGACCCCCAGCGAATGCTCGAATCTTCTATGTGTTGCACCCGGATAGATAAGAAAAGATGTTGCTAACTGGTGGATGTGCCGGAGACGCTGCACAGGCAATGAATCAATAACCTGTCTTTCATCTGAATTATACCGAATAAAGACATGAATCGGATCCCGAATTTCATGGAATTCTTTGCCCACGTTAGATCCTTTTTAAAAAATGCAGAATGACACGATGGGGAGGAAACATGCCCAATTATACCATACTTATGTGTGGCATTAAAATAAATTTCACTTTTTACCCACACCCCAACACCCCGATAAATTCCCCCACCACAAAAAACTCACCGTCATCCGCGTTGTCAATCACGATATCATCATAATCCGAATTATCAGATTTAAGAATAATCTGTTCATGCTGCCATGTGCCATCTTGCGCATAGGCCTTCTTGCTTTTATATCTCTTAATCGTATATTTTCCACCGTGATCCGGATCAGAAATCCCATAATGTTCCACCAATACGACTTTATTATGACGACTCCCGGCCGTGGGCATTTTAAAAATACAATACGCACCGTCGAAAATCAGAGGCTCCATCGACTTGCCGTAGGCCCTGACGACATACATATTGCGATTTAATCCCCCGATACTATCCACGCGCATCCATCCCTCGCGCTCAACCGGCAGGCCCCGCCCGAATCCGCCGCAGGCCGCTTCAGCGGTATAAAGCGGCAGATACTCCGTGAACTTCAGATTCTCTTGGACCTCATTCATGATCTGATGCGGCACATATTCTTCCTGAGAAATCACCTCTGAAAACCTTAAAGGCTCAACAAAACCAGGATCTCCTTTGATGTGACGTCGAAAATACGCCTCAACCTCTTTATCACAAAAATAGACATAACACCCTTTCATGCCGCGGCTCATGAGAACACGATAGATATTTCGGGCATAGGTCTCAAAGTTGTCCTGACCCCGTCGCAACGTGGGGTCGCAATTCTGCGACTGATCATAAATCAAACAATCCCGGTCTTTGTCATACCGCAAATCCGGCCCAATAATCACCCCGATATAATCAAACTCAAATCCCTGCGCGGTATAAATGCATCCGACCTGGTCAACACCCTTTGTTTTATAAGCCCACTGAAACCATTTGGGAATCCCTGCCTGCAATGGGCCGTTTCTGTAATTGTCCTGCGCCTCCCAGGGCATGGCAAAATGATGCTCCGGGATCACCACATCTTTGATTAAACTGCCGTCCGTATTTAACTCCTTACTCCACGGCCAACAGTATCCGGCGACAAGACGGGCAGAATTAGGTTTCTGATCTTCATGCTGTTTAATCACACGCTGCAAGGTGTTTGGATCGTCAAAAATCCTGAACTCAAACCGGTCATCCTCAGAGAAGTCAACAGGCTTTTCTTTATATCCCAAGACATACTCCAGCCAGTCCAGATAATTATCCGACCCTGCACACCGGAACTGCGATATCAATTGAACATCTTCATAGGATGCCTCAAACTGCTCCGCCGCTTGTTTGATCAGCGAACTGGAACCGACCTCCTGGGATCGTACAATCTGATGGTCGTCAATAAAAAACACCGCTGTCTTGGCACAACGAATCAGTTGATCAATTTGCGGCATATCCGTCCGATCTCTCGCCGGCGTGTATTGAAAATTACTGGTTTTGGCGATGCGATGGGCCTCATCAACCAAAACCACATCGATTTCATCTTCCTTAACCTTATTCGGCAAGAACCGCGTTAAGTTCGAAAAAAGAATCCGGGATGTTCTTCCAACCATTTTCTGAAGCGCCTCCCGAAAAGGCTTTGATTTACATCCATAAAAAACACTTTTACCTTTCTGTGCCAATTCCGCCAAAACATTTAAAGCAATGACCGTTTTCCCCGTCCCCGGTCCCCCGTGAACCACAATCACATTTTTCAACCCCTGCTTCTCGGCCCGGCGCACCTTGGCCATAATCACATTTTTGGCAACGAGCTGCTCATTCAGCAAAGAAAATACCGCCTTGTTTTCTTCAACAATTTTCCCGGCGGCATCAAGCAGTTTCTTTGAAGGCCGTATCGGACTTCGCATAAAACGGTTGAAAATTTTCAGGCCGTCACCCTTTGCCAAAAGACTCCTTAATTTTTGCGACAACTTCAAGACGTCTTCCTGCGTATAAACAGGAAAATCATCAACGATCTGATTATAACGCTCTGCGAATAATCCCTCCCCCACCTCTTTTTTATAATTATGACAATACGCGCAGCTATACAGACGCTCTTCATTCTCTGAAAAAATCTGAACAAAACTTAAAAGGTGCTGATGATATCCTTGAACCTGTTGTGACGGATGCGGCACTTTACGCCTGCGTCCGCTCAAAAAGGTCTCGACAACAAAATTATCCTCATCATCAACTGCCTCTACAGAACTCCACTGCTTCATTTCAATCAAAACCGTATAGCCATCTCCCTGTTCTGATTTTCCAAACAGCAAATAATCAATACGCCCAGTGTTGTATGGGACTTCATACTCCAAGCACACCATACAATCAGATAATTCCGCCATCTCGATCAAATTTTTAATATGCTGGGAAGAATTATTCCAGGATTGAATTTCAGAAAAGTTTGCCTGAAATCCAAAATGTGATGAAAAGGCCTCCTGCAGTAAATTGGCCAGACGGTTCTGAAGGACGTCTTGACGAAACTGCTCTGTCGATCCACGGTAAAGAATCATATTTGTTCCTAATTTATAAAAAAATCATCGCCCCGCCGCTGCCGGGGGGCCGGTTTGTTATTCGCTTCTCCTAACCCAGATTTTCAATCAACCTCTCAACACGATCCTGCGTCAGGCGAATCCATTTTATTTAACGATTTCGTTATGACATTATTCCGGTTTCTGAAGTCGGACCACCCTCTGCTTGAACCTGTCGGAATTTCCGACGGGTTGCCTCCGCGGCCGACTCTCCTTCCTCAAAAATATGCTTTAAGACAGGCGACAGCGCACTCATCCTGGCTTAGGGTGCTGCCCCCACCGTTATTCTTACTTAAATAACGCCAGATATTCGGACAAAGAAAATAACCTGTTTCTTGAAAATCCGGTGACTTCCTTAAGAAAACCCACTTTTTGAAAGTCGGCGATCATGCGTCCGGCCGCGGCAAAACCAACCTCCAGGTGCTCCGAGGCCTGCCCGATAGAAATAATCGGATGAGAAAACAAAAACAATAATAATTTTTGTGCCGTTTTTGCCTTCCGTCCCATCGTCACGATCTTGTCGTCATATTGCTTTCTCAGTTTGACAATGGCCTCCAGGGTTTCTTTTCCGTTCTTTGACGTATCAATAACCCCGGAAAGGAAAAACTTGATCCATTGATCAAGATCATTCGACGCCCGTACAACACTCAATGAATCGTAATAAGCCCCTTTATTCCTTTCAAAAAAATCTGAAAGATAAAGGCAAGGCTTGTGTAATATGCCCATGTCGACCAACTGAAGCGTTATCAGCAGACGCCCTGTTCTTCCATTGCCATCCAAAAAAGGGTGGATCGTTTCAAATTGATAATGACTGATGGCAAGCCGAATCAAATGAGGAAGATTAAGCTCTTTATTATGCCAGAACTTTTCAAGATCGGTTAACAGGTCAGGCAGATCTTCATGATGCGGGGGAACAAAAAAAGCGTCTTTCAAACTTGAACCGCCAATCCAGTTCTGGCTTCTGCGGACTTCCCCTGGCTGCTTATGATGCCCTCGCACACCTGAAAGCAATCGTTTATGCGTCTCTTTAAGCAATCTCATGGATAACGGCAACTTATCAAGCTCATCAATCGCAAAATTCATCGCTTTAATGTAATTCTGAACCTCTGACCAGTCGTCCCGTTTTTCAGGACTGATTTCATTTTCAGGCAAAACAACTTCATCGATATTTGTTCTTGTCCCTTCAATACGGCTGGACGTCGTCGCTTCTTTTGCCACGTGCATTTGAATAAAAAAATCGACATCCGGAACAAGTGTCGAATAGGCATTGAGCTCACCCAGATAACGCATTGCGTCTTCCAGCAAGACAACAATTTTCTGATCCCTCCATTGATAATCCGCATTGATCAAGGACGGCAGAAAACTTTTGTATTCATATTGCTGTTTATAGGTTCCGGCTTTAAACATATTTCACCTCGAATTATTTTTAACGCATTTACTCTATTAATATTCAGGCCTGAATATGTAAATATATTATCATTTTATCTTTTAAATATCAATATGAAATTTTTTATTATTATTTAAATCAAAAACAATCGAATCAACCAAAATAGCAATAAGAAAATCTCTTATTGCCACTTATGCCGATAAATAATAATAAAGGATTTTCCTGTTATCTCTTTTACACAAGGACACAAGGACACAGGAGCACAAAGACACAAAAACCAGGCCCCGGTTCCCCCCTGTTCCAAGCGCCTCAAAACCCCGGAGAACAAAGATACAAAGACACAGAGACACAAGGACACAAGGACACAAAAACCAGTTTCCCCGGTTGCCTAATCCCCCGTTCCCCGGATTTCAGAACCCGAGGCCCAGAGGGTCCGAAACGATCAAACAAGCCTCATATTAATTCTGAATATCCCGGGCGCTCTAAAAACGGTGTCTGTCACCTTTTTTATCCCTCTCTGCGTTGAAGGGAGAGTTTTTTAAGATAGACCATCAGGATCGCGATGGCGGCCGGGGTCACGCCCGAGATACGGTGGGCCTGGCCCAGGGTGCGCGGGCCGAAGTGGGTGAGTTTTTGCCGGATCTCGATGGAAAGCCCGGGAATTGCGGAAAAATCCAGATCAGCCGGAATCTTGATGCTCTCGACATGGCGCAGACGTTCAATATCTCCGGCCTGCCGGTTGATAAAGCCTTCATACTTAATCTGGTATTCGACCTGTTCGATCTCCTTGCGCTGATCCGGGCTCAACCGTGTTCCGCAATCAGCCAGCATCCGGTAATCCGCTTCCGGCCGCTTGAGGATATCGGCCAGGCTCGCCGGATGGGTCAGCCGGCTTGAGCCGCGTTCTTCCAGCCGCTCACTCAAACGCCGCCCGATATCTGAACCGGGCAGGATGCGCGTGTCTTTCAGCATGGCGATCTCGGCATCCACCCGCTGATATTTTGCCAGCACCCGGTCATATTCCTGACGGGTCATCAGACCCAGATCACAGGCATATCCGGCCAGCCGCTGATCCGCGTTGTCCTCGCGCACCACCAGACGGTATTCGACGCGTGAGGTAAACATCCGGTAAGGCTCCTCGGTGCCCCGCGTGGTCAGATCGTCGATCAGCACCCCGGTATAAGATTCGTGCCGTCCCAGAATCAGCGGCGGGCGGTCCGTGACCTGAAGGGCCGCGTTAATCCCGGCGATCAATCCCTGCGCGCCGGCCTCTTCATAACCGGTCGTGCCGTTGACCTGCCCGGCGAGAAACAGCCCCCGGATCTGTTTGGTCTCAAGCGTTTGGCGGATTTGCGTGGGCGGAATCGCCCCATGCTCGATCGAATAGCCCGGCTGGGCGATCACCGCGCGCTCCAGGCCCGGAATCGAATGAACCATCTGCTCCTGAACATCCTCGGGCAGTCCGGTCGAGATCCCGTTGGGATAATACAGATCACTGTCCAGCCCCTCGGGTTCAAGAAAAACATGATGCGATTCTTTATCGGAAAATTTTTTCAGTTTATCTTCAATTGAAGGGCAATACCGCACCCCGGTCGCGTCAATCTGCCCGGAATACATCGGTGAGAGATGAAAGTTTTTGCGGATGATCTCATGAGTCCGTTCCGTGGTCCTGGTAATGAAACAGGGCAGAAGTTTTTGGTCCGGCGGGATCGCAGGCGTGCGGAAGGAAAACGGCACCGGGTCAGGATCCGAATGCTGGATCTGCATCCGCGTAAAATCAATTGAACCGGCGGTAATCCGCGGCGGGGTTCCGGTCTTGAAATACACCACCTCAAATCCCAGATCAACCAAATTCTCGGTCAACCGGATCGCGGCCGGCTCATCCACACGGCCACCGGCAATGATTTTCGGTCCGATGTGCATGCGGCCTTTCAGGAATGTCCCGGCGGCGATAATCACTGCCGGGGCCTCAAGAGTCAGCCCCCCCCTGGTCTTAAGGCCGGTAACCCGGCCTCCGGCGGCACAGATCTCGGCCGCCATATCTTCAATCACGGTGATGCCGCTGTGCGTGCCGACAACCTGCTGCATATACTGCTGATACCGCTTGCGATCCGACTGACAGCGTGACGATCGCACGGCCTGCCCCTTGGAGGCGTTGAGTTGCCGAAACTGAATTCCGGTGCGGTCCGCCGCCAGACCCATTTCGCCGCCCAGGGCGTCGATTTCCTTGACAAGCTGGCCCTTGCCCACGCCGCCGATCGCCGGATTACAGCTCATCAGCCCGATGGTCTCTTTTTTCAGCGTCACCAGCGCCGTGCGGCAGCCCATACGCGCGGCCGCCAGCACCGCCTCCACACCGGCATGACCGGCTCCGACGACAATCACATCGAAAGCCTTTTCCGACATCCGTCGGCCCTCCCCGTTTAACGCGATCCCGAACAGAACACCGTTATTTTTTTCTGGTTAAAATAAAAAAGGAATTCAGGCTGGAAAAAATCAACAAGACAACGGCGAAAATGTTCAAATCTTCATTCTGAAAATTCGTGAATGTGGCGGCAATCACCATCACCACTGTGATCAGCCACATAAGATACATCATCAATGAAATCAGCTTTTCCATCATGTGATCTCCGTAACAGTCCGCGGCGTGCCGCGTCGGCCGATTGGCTAGCCGTCCCCGTGAAAATCCCGCGAGCTGAACGGCGCGCAGGAATCCCGAATCACCAATTCGGGTTCCAGGATCTGCCGAACCAATCCCTTTTCACGCCCTTGCATCACATCATACAGACGCCGCACGGCCTGCTCGGCCATCTGAAACAACGGCTGACGGATTGTCGTCAGACCCACCGGACCATACAAGGCCGACGGATTATCGTCAAACCCGATCACCGAGATATCATCCGGCGCCTGAAGCCCTTTCTCTGTCATCACCGCGATCGCCTCCATGGCCATATCATCCGACGCCACAAAAACCGCGGTCGGCGGTTCCCGATGCTCCAGCGACAGCAGACGCTCCATCCCCTCACGCGCGCTGCGCCGGGAATAATCCCCCTCGACAATATAATGATTATCCAGCGGCAGATTGTGCCGCTCCAAAAAATGCTTAAACCCTTTCAGACGCTGATCCCCGGACTGCGTCTTGAGACTGCCGGTAATCGTGGCGATATGCCGGTGGCCCAAACTCATCAGATATTCCGCCACGATTTCGCCGCCCCGGTAATTGTCGATGCCGATATAATTTACATCAAAATCATCCACAATATTATTAATCACCATACACGGCAGGCCGACCTTAAGGGCATTATCAATCTGCCGGCGGTTCTCAATGATATCCGCAAAAATCACTCCGCCGACACTGCCGGTATTCAAATCATTAAATCCATTGGTAATATGAAAGATCAGATCCATCTGAACTTCTTCACAGGCATGCCCGACGCCGCGGATCAATTCCACCGCGTAATAGGAATAAAAAATACCGGGATATCCGGGAATCACAAACCCGACGGCATTATTGGTCCCGCGCGCCAGACGCTGGGCGTTGGCATCGGGCTCATAATGCAGTTCCGCCACCGCCTGTTCGACCTTGCGCTGATTCGCGGCGGTCACGGTGGGCACCTTATTAATAACGCGGGAGACCGTTGTGATGGATACTCCCGCGCGTTTGGCGACATCATTGATGCTGATTTTGCGTTTCTTATTACTCACAGGTCCTCTTTTTTAACGAACCGCATCCCCGACTTGAATATCACTGACCTTGCTGATAATATCCGCCGCCGCAATATCCTGACGAACCTGAATGACCTCAATCCCGGCCACATATTCGGCGCCGCGGTAGATATTGAGACTGTCGCCCAAATGAATCCCTTCATCCTGACCAATATCGATAATCACAAAATTATTATCATTATTGACGGACACGATGTTGCCGTTGATCCCCGGTGCCGGAAATTCATTTGGGTCCAACTCAGTATCCATGGGCCGATCCGAGACAACAATCGGCGGCAGTTGAACCTGGCTGCTCAACTGTTGTTCGACTCCGAAATCCTGTTCCAGACTGTCTTTGATTTCCCAGATTTCATTGATGCGGCCTTGAATGACATTCTCGGTTTCATCGAGTTTTGCCTCGATCTCACTTTTCTGATCCTGAAGACGAACAATATTTTTTTCAAGCGCCAGCTTGGTCGAGGTCAGTTCGCGGATTTGATCGCGAAGCGTTGAGTTCTCGCCTGCGATCTTCTCCAGGCGGTCATTCAAAAATTTCTTGTCGTTCTGCGCCCTGGCCAATTCCAATGACAGACTATCGGAAAGATCCTTGCCGTATTGAATCCGGCGTTCAATCTCATCTTTCTCGGCCTGCAGATCTTCCAGGTTCAACTGAAGGTCCGTATTGATTTTTTTCAAATCCGCCACTGTCAGCCGGGACTGCGATAACTCCGCCTGAAGATTCCTGACCTCAATTTCCAGCGAGGCCTTGTCTTTCAGCACCTGCGCCCAATAGGCATCCCGGCTCATCTCTTCAATATCCGGCGAGGTCATCCGGCCGACGCCCATAACCGGGACCTGGGCGGCCTGCTGCTGATCCGCAGAAACGGCATTGCCCCGGGCATCAACATATTTATACATGACTTTCGGCTCTTCCGCCTGTTCCAGCTTTTCGGAAAGTGTCTGATTGTCGTCCTGAAGTTTCGCCAGTTTCACATCCAGGGCATCACGCTGGGCCGTCAGATCCTTGATGCGCTGGGCATATTTTTCAACATCCACAACCGAAAGCTCTTCAACCTTGCTTTCCAGGGCCTGTTTTTTTTCATCAAGCTGCGCGATTTTGTCCTGCAGATCTTTGAGTTTTAGAAGCTGTGTCTTTTCCCGTTTCGAAGATTCTTCCACCTGCTGATTCAACCAGGATTTTTCTTTCGCCAAACCTTGATTCTGTAATGTCAAAAATCCAATATAAGCAACCAGTCCCAGCAAAATCACACCCAAACCGAGCAGTAACTGTTTGGCAATCTTAGACATGGAAGCAAATCTCCTTTTTGGCATCCGTATTGAAACGCGCAGTTTCGCCGGACGCTGATGCATCCCCCAAAACCGCAGACCTTATGATAATATCATTGATTATGACAATAAAGTGAATTATTAGTATGAATATAACAAAGGTTTAAAATGAACTCAAGCGAAAAGAAATAAATTTATGGGGGACAAGGGGTTGAAAAAAACCGCGCGGGTAGCCCAGGGCTTCCGCGCGGTATCACTGCAGCACACAATCCGTCAATTATTCATATTGAATGCGGTCCAAATAAAACAGACACTGTTCTCCGCTATTGACTTTGACATTGGTCGTCCAGGAGAATCCGCCGCTGATACAGGACAGGTCTTTTCCCCGCAGATCAATGCTATACTCCCGCCATTCCTGGGTCAGAATCACCGGACCGATCATGGCCGAATCCGAATCCGGATAATTTCCGGTAATCCCCCCGATATTAAACTCTTCAATGCGCTCGCCGCCCTTTTCTCCGCGAGCCCAAAAGGTCAGCTTTTCAGCCCCTTGCAGATCAAACCCGCCTTTTTTGCCGCCCCAGTTATTTGCCGGATTCAACCAAAAGATTCCGGCCCACTGTTGATCCTGTTCGGAACACGCCAGATCATACACAACACGGATGCAGGTCTTGCCTTCATAGCAATCCTCCTGCCACATGTCATTAAACTCAAGACAATTGCCGTTGGGCATAAATCCTGACGGAATAAAATGATTTTCGCGGGTGCCTTTATCGTGATAAACGACAAACGGTTTAAATTGAGATCCCTGCTGCTCATCCGCGGAGACTTGTTCCCGAAGAGTTTTTCCACCACACCCTGCCAACATCATGACACAACATCCTGCCACCAACACCATTCGCATAACATCTCCCCCTATTATTATAAACAGGGACAGATCATTCGAATCTGTCCCTGTTGTCGTCCTGCGTCCGCATACTTCAATAAGACTTTACTCCTCTAACTCAGCCAATTTTCCCTGCGCGGCTTCAGCCGGCTTCCAGAACCATCCGCCGTTATCCCAGCACTGTGCGTAATAAAACTCGTCGACCAGACGCTGAAAGGCTGCTTTGGCCTTTTCAACCTGCCCGTCTTTCAAATACGCCTCACCCAGAATAAACAGGCATGTGCCGACATCATTCAGCGCCCAGTAAGAAAAGATCTCATCATTTGATTCCCACGGATACTCGGTCAGACCGTTCTGCATTTCAACCGCTTTGGCTTCATACAGTTCAAAGACCTTTGCGGTATACGCCTTGACGGATTCCAGATCACCATCCAGCAGCGCCTTCCAGGCCTTGGTGGTCATCGTCGATGATGAATAATCCCCGTAGTCAATATTGGTTCCGGATTCGATCATCGCGATTTTTTCCGCTGCGGCCTCGGCCGGTTTCCAAAACCATCCGCCCATATCCCAGCATTGACCATACTTGAACTCGTTAATCACCCGGTTGTAGGCTTCTTTGGCTTCATCCATCATCCCGGCTTTGCGATACGCCTCGCCCTGAATATACAGGACTGTTGCGATATCATTCAGCGCCCAATAAGAAAAAATTTCATCATTGGTGCCGGTCGGATACTGGTCCAGGCTGGCCTGCATCTTGCGGGCATTATTGCCGTACATCTCGATACATTTATTGCTGTAAGCCAGAACCCCTTCCAAATCATTAGCCCCCAGGGCCTGCCAGGCCTTGCTCGCTAAAGTCGACGATTTGTAATCGCCAAAATTATAGGCCTGTGCCGCCGATGATACCAATCCCACCGCCGCAACAACAGCCAGCATTCCCCTGACAAACTTCTTCATGGTACGTCCTCCTCCGTTGTGTTGATAAAATGTTCGTTCTGTGAAGATCTTTAGAATGATCTAATTATACCATTCCCGAGGCCTTTTTGGCAACCGATATCACCACCCCCGAAACCTTCTGCAGCACAAAACGTTACATCGATTTTACTTTGATCCGCCTTTGGTCCACATTTCCTGATAGGCAAAATAGGCCTCCCGCAACTGCCGTAAAAACGGACTGTGCCGGCCGTTGCCCTGCGCGATCAGACCGAACCATTCCTCATAATAATATCCTCCCGGAAACGGACCGATCGCGTCAGACTTTTTATCATGATAAAACGGCTCATAATTTTTCCACCATTCATCCATCCACTGAAAGGCGACTCCGCCCAGCGCATTGCCCGGCGAATCAGGACTGCCGGCGGTATTCGATTCGATATCCAGCCAGTTGCCCCGATGGTATTCTGCCTGAAGATGTTCCGCCTCTTTCAGGGTCAGGTGTTTGGCATAGGCCGGGCTTCCGTATTCGGTAATAAATGCCGGTTTGCCGGTGGCATCCTGGACCTGCTCCCAAAAGGCTCCAAATCCGTAATCGCCGCGATAGACATTGGCGGCAAAAATATCGATATCCGGCGCATACGTTCCGAAAAGATCCAAATACAGGGTGTCGCCGTTACATAAGGCCACCGGATGGTTCGGATCGATTTCCTTAATCATTTTGGCGACCTCATTGGCAAATTCAAAATACACCTCGGGTTTCTGATCCGCGTTGGACGCAACCCCGTAGTTGTTTTCATTCCCCAGAAGCCACATCAGGATATACGGCTCATCCTTGAACTCTTCTACCATGCGCCGCACGGAATCCATCATGTTTTTCCGGTGCTCCTCATTTTCATAGTCCGTGCCGTCAAACCAGGAGGCGCCGGACCCCAGGGTGTATTTGCCCAAAAAGTCACCCATGATCACGCGGATTCCATACTCTTTATACATGGCTCGAAGCAGTTCTTTATTCGGGTGAAACGGCTGATGATATTCCCGGATCGTATTGACGCCCATCTCTTTCATGAGCTGGAAATCTCCGACAACAGGCTCATCGGCGTCTTGCTCATTATTGAAATTTTTATCGACCCAGGCATCATACGGCCCGTCCGCCTTGCCGTTTTCATTGGTATCCTCATACATCCAGGACACCAGGGTTCCTTTATCCGGACTCTGGCCGACCTTGGTCGGCGCATAGGTCACCCCGTGAATAATATAGGGTTCCCCGTCGACAAACATCTGCCAGTGCCCGTTGGCGTATTGTTTTAACTGAACCGCGCCCTGACCGACGACCTTGACCGGCTCGCCGAGCTTAACGGTTTTGGGGGTCAGGGAAAACTTGTCTTTTAAATTCGTCCAAAATGTGCGGCGGGAGATCACGCCCGGATAGGTGATGATGTCATCATTCGACACATCATTATCATATCCGTTTTTCACCTGAATCCGCATCCATTTGACATCAAGGTTCAGTTCCGGATGAAAACGGATAATATGCTTGATTTTTCCGATGGCCGCCTGGGCCGGATACCATGGCGTATTCCAGCTGGTCCAGGCCACGACCTTGGGAAAATGGACCACGATCGCGTGATAGGCCTTGATCGCTTCATAATACATCCCGGCCTTTTCAAAGATCATCCCCAAATAAAATAACCGGACGCCCCAGGGCTCATGGGCTGTGACCCATTTATAAAAGGCCGCCTCCAAATCATCGGTGCGGACAAAATCCCAATGACTGCCTTCCAACCGCCCCTCTTTTTTGGCCTGCCGGTAACGCGGATCTTTATAAATGGTGCTGGTATTGGGATAGATCCCTTCTCCAACAGCCTCCACCAGGGCCTTCTGGTCGGTGACTTTATAATGATAATCTGATGTCCCGACATTCTGAAATTCCCCGTAACGCTGATAATCAACAACCTTTTGAGTTCCCGGAAACGCCAAACGCGGCACGGTCTTGATCCGATCCGGCTGATGAGGCTCTTCCTCTTCCTCCACATTACCGAGCATGACATCAATACTGGCCTGACTCTTCTCTTTAATAGACCAATACCATCCGCGAGGATCCCAGGACTTGGCCCAGGGATATTCGGCAATCAGGCTCTCAAAGGCCGCAACGGCATCCGAGGTCTTGCCGTAATTCATCAGAGCTTCCGCCTGAATAAATAACAAGGTGCCCACGTCATTCAGAATCTGATAATCCGGTTGCTGTGCGGTCGTCGGAAACGATGTCAGCGGAGCCTGAAGGGCTTTGGCTCTAGCCGCATAGATCGACAGGGCCTCGGCCACCAGCGCTTTAAGCTCCTCAAGCTTTCCCTGCGTACTTAATTCCCATGCATCGCGCACATAATCAGATGAGGATTTGATCCCGTCTTTGACAATAGATTCTTCCGTCACAGAAACCGTGCTCTGAACGGAGGGCTCCGGATCAACGGACGCCGCAGATTTTTCTGCTTGCGAAACCGCCTGCCCCGCCTCAGGGGCACTCTGCTGAAGTGTCTCAGCAGATTCCTGGGCCTGCACCGACACACTCATTCCCAAAAGACACAACGACACAACCGGTATCATCCATTTCTTCACAATCGACTCCTTTAACTCTTTGACGGCCGGATCACCCCTTAACGGCGCCCGCGGCCAATCCTTTAATAATATGTTGTTGCATGAATATGTAGATAATAATAATCGGAACCGCCGCAATGGTCAGTCCGGCCATCAAAAGCGGATATTCCACATTATGGGCATTCGCAAAGACCATGACCCCCCGCTGCAGCGGCATAATGGTCGGTTTGCCCGGAATATCATTCAGCAGCAACATTGCCAAAATATATTCATTCCAGACATTCAGCGCATTAAAAATCACAATAACGGCAATCGCCGGCCGAGCCAGCGGCAAAGCGACATGACGCCAGATCCCCATCTTACTGCATCCGTCGATACGGGCCGCGTCCTCCAGATCCGGCGGCATCTGGTCAAAAAATGTCTTGAGCAAAATAATGCTTAAAGACAGCCCGACATTAATCATACACAGCACATAACCAAGCTGACGCACCCAGGGATACGGAGAATTGATAAAACCGATTTTTGTCATCAGAACGGTTAACGGAACAAAACTTCCAGGCAGCGGGATCATCATCGCGAGGATAAAGACCGTATAAAAAAAACGCCGACCGGGAAATTCCAGCCGGGAGAACGCATACGCGGCCCAGGAGGCCACAATCACGATTCCGAAAACAACCGTCGCCGTATAAATCACACTATTCAACAGATACAGACCGAAGCGTCCCTCGGTCCAGGCCTTGACGTAATTCCCGAACTGAAGACCCGACGGAATCAGCGACTGGTCGGTAAAGATCGTTTCCTGCGTCATCAGCGACGAGCGCAGCATCCAGAACAGCGGAAACAAACAGGTCAGGGTCACCAGGATCATCACCGTATGGATGCCGATCCCCTTAAAATTCCGGTATAGCACATATTTATTCACGTCGATGTCCTCTGTTAAATCTGTTTGACTTTGCTTTCCACTTTCTTAAGGGTCAGCGACAACGCGATCAAAATAGCTCCGAATGTCACCCCCATGGCACAGGCATATCCGTATTGTTTGGTTCCGGTCATAGCCGCCAGAATCCGTGTGACCGGCACCGTGGTGTGATAACCCGGCCCCTCATTGGTCATCGACAGAACCAGAACAAAGGCCTGCATCGAACCGAGAATCGTCAGAATCAAAACCACCACAATCACCGGCAGCATCATCGGCACCGTGACGTTCCAGAAGGTCTTCCAGGAATTTGCCCCGTCGACCTTGGCGGCTTCGTATAATTGATGATCAATGGTCTGCAGACCGGCCAAGAACATGATAAATCCCCATCCGAAGCCCTTCCAGCTATGGACAATGGCAATGCAGGTCAAGGCCGTCCTGGGATTCGAGAGCCAGTCGGTAATCAAATGATTCAGTCCCACACTATGCAAGAAATGATTCAGCAGACCGAAATACTGGCCGCCCTGCATCCCGCCTTCCAAAATCCATTTCCAGACAAACCCGACGACCACCTCGGATAAAACCGGGGGAATAAAAAAGACCATCCGGTAAAAGTTCTTGGCCCGGATTTCCCGGTCACAGGCCAAGGCCAGCATAAACGCCACGGCATTCTGAATGGTCAAGGCAAACAAGGTAATATAAAACGCATGCCAGACCGCCTGCCACCAGACCCCATCCGTAAGCAGATCCTGAAAATTCTGAAACCAGATAAAGGGGCGCATCAGACTGATGCCGTTCCACTCCCTCATGGCCAGGTTAAACGTTTCAAAAAACGGATAAACGTAAAACACCGTAAAGATCAGCACCGCCGGAAAAATAAACAAAAAGCTGGTCAGATAATCTTTCCAATGGCTTGAAAAGTTTTTGGACAATAATGACATGCGGATTCCTTTTTCAAAAATTCTACCGGTCTTAACGACGGTTTTTTGCCCGTTGCAGCTGACGTTCTTTGACCGCCTGAACCTCCTGAGCGACTTCCTCCGGAGTGCTTTCTCCAATAATGATGGATTGCAGTCCTTTGGTAAACTTCTCTTTGACCAGCGCGTCCTCTTCAACCGGCCAGATGGTCGGATGCGTGGAGTCCGCCATGCCGTTCCCGAAGTCCGACAATTCTTCCGGAAGATCGGCCAGCGCCAGACGATTGGCCGGAAGATTTTTCGTCGCTTCCGATAAATACTGTTGCTGTTCTTTGGCGGTCAGCCATTTCAAAAAGGCCACGGCCTTCTCTTTATTGGGGGAGGCGTCATTGACCATCAGTGACGATCCCGCTCCGCCCCAAATCAATAACGGATATTTGGACGAAATCTCCGGCGGCATCATCACACCGTAACGCAGATCCGGATTCATGCCGTGATAGACATTGACGCACCAGGATCCGTTAAAGGCAAACGCGGCCCGGCCCAGGGCAAAATCCTGTTCGGCAAATTTATTGGATTTGGTCACAATCCCCTGATCCACGACATTTTTTTCGGCCAGAGTCTGAAAGATTTCAAAGACCCGAATCCAGTCCGGATCGGTGTAGGGCACCTCGCCGCGGTAAGTCGCCATCACCTTGTCTTCGCCCATAATGTTAAAGGCGTAATTTGATGAAAAACAATCCGCCAGCCACAGCTCACTCCATCCCGAGACAAACGGAACAAGGCCCAGCGCGCGAATTTTTTGCGCGGCCTCAATCCATTCGTCAAAGGTTTTGGGAGGGGTTTTGTATCCGGCCTGTTCCAGAAGATCTTTATTATAAACCATCTGAATCGTCGTGACATCCAGCGGCACGCCATAAATTCCGGGCTCGACTCCGTAAGGATTGTCCGGATCAAAGACGTTGACGGCCAGGGCTTTTTCAAAAAACCATTTGCGCCACTCTTGATGATTCGCGTCGAAGCTTTCCGTCAGATTCGCTACAAATCCGCTCTTGATAAATTCTCCGACAACAGATTTCTTGTCAAGAATTCCGAAGATATCCGGAAGAATCCGGGCCTGGGCCGCGGCGGTAATTTTTTGAGAATATACATCGGAGGGGGCAAAGAGCTGAAAATTAACGGTTATGCCGGTCTCATCTTCATACTGTTCCGCCAGCTTGATCAGGGCGTCATGGCGGTCGGTCATCCAATGCCACACGGTAATGGTATTGGAATCATGCGAGGGCTGGCCGCATCCGGAGGCCAATAACGTCAAACAGGTCAACAATCCGGCAAGATATCGTTTCATAGACAGCATCTCCTTTAATAGAATTAATAGTGGCATAATGACCAGACAATGGGCGTTATTGTAACATGGTGTAAAATATTTGTAAATAAATTATAAAGCTTTTAAGAACGGCGGAAGGCCTGACGGGGTCATTGCCCTAACGGGTTGGAATCATAAGGGTTTTCGCTCTTTACCGCGTCAAACTGATGCAAGACTTTCGCGCAAATCCACGGCCCCGCATCAATGCGGTGTGTTATTCCGGCATGATCAAACGAAAGATTCGATGCAGATTCAGAAAGTTGATTTTATGAAATTCAATCCCGATGTCCCACAGGTCGGCGGCGCGGGTTTTTGTCCAAACCACCCGGCCGTTTAACGGCAGCGGCCCCTTGCCGTCCGGCAGACTGACCAGGAGCGATACGCTGTCATGAAGAAACATCCGTTTTTTTGTGCTGATGCGAAGTCCCTGAGCCGATGCGTCTCTTAAAAAAACGCTGGTACCGTAGTCTTCCCGCTCATGTTTGAATTTTACGGGGAATCGCGCCGAGAAGCGCTGAAAGATTCGATGATCGCGATCTGCAAGGGCCTGATCCGTCATGCGGGGTCTCCCAAATACTGTTCCAGACGGGACCGGGATCCGGGGGTCAGCACCTTGATAAATTTCATCCCCACCCGATACTGCTGCGGCTCCCGGGCCGGCCGAACCCAGCGGACCTCGCCGAGCATCAAGACCGGGTCATAATCCAACCCCATATCCAGCTCTACCGCGATCCGATGCTTGAGCGGCAGCCTGGCCGGCAGCAAAAGCCCGATGCCTCCCCGGCTGACATCGACAGAATAACTTCCGCTGAAACCGCTTCCGTCTTGTCCCTGAACCGGAACGCCGCATCGGGATCGCTTGACTTTTCTCTGCTCGTGAGTATTCATTATCACCGCTCGCTTTTGTTACGTTTGAATGTATTGTATCTTGTTTAAAACGATAAGAAAATACTATTTTTATTTTTCTTGATACCGGCATGCCTGACAACCGATTCCCGCATCTCTCGTCTGATCAGACCGCGGCGTCCGGCCGCGCCGAAATCCGATCAGGGCAAAAATGTTTGACATTTGAGGGTTGGAACACCAAAAATTTTGTGGTATAGTTTTGATAATCAGCCACCCGGCTTGACAGCCTTCATAAAACGATACAAACGGATTTGTTATGGGAAAGTATTTTATGGATGAGCACTCCGAAGAGGAAAAGCAATACCTCGAGGAGACCTACAAAAAGAAGGGCTTTCAACAGCAAAAATTCGGCGAATATCTTCTGCTCAAACGCCAGCAATCCGGCCGCAAACGCTTTCAGATCCCGGGTCTGGTTAAAATCCTCCTCTCTACACCGTTCATCTTGCTGTTCTGCGTCGGGCTGGTCTTTATCCCGTATCTGATTTTTCAGCTGTTCAACGGCAACTGATCATTGGGGCGGCATACGGCTGTTTGTTTAACTCCGGCGGCTGCATTTTTTATCCACTGTAAAAAATTATCTTTTCTGTTGGCGAATCCGCGATTCTTTTTCTATACTGACATTATGTTCAACACCTTTGACTATATCTATCTGTCGATGCTGGCCTTTTTCTTTTACCGGGGATGGTCCCGGGGATTTTTTCATGCACTGATCGGACCGGCCTGCCTGGCCTTCTGGTCGATTATCGGGATTATGAATTATGATTTGAACGAAAATCTCGTGCGTTCGGCCGTGATTACCCTCAGCGGAGGCGTGATGTCTGCCTTCGGCATTAATCTTTTGTTGTTTTGGGGAAGGCAGTCGTTATACCGCAAACACCGTCACTATGTCTTTCCACTGAGCCGCATCGCCGGCGCGCTTTTCAACACGGTCTGGAACGGCCTGATCTTTGCCTATGCGGCCGTTCTGCTGACGCTGATGCCGACCGGAACCCTCGGACCGGCTTCCTGGCAAAACAGCATCACGCAATCCGTCAGCTATCTCCGCTTTGAAGAGCGGCTGATCCGCCCTTTGCCGTTTGTCGGCAATATCCTGACAACGATTTCGGTGCTGACCCGGCAAGAGGCCCTCACGGCTTACGCCGACACCCCCGAATACCAGGCGGTCTTTACGGATCCCAAAATCCGCACCTTAACACAGGACCCTGAAATCATGGAGCGCTTTCACAGCAATGATGCCGCGGCCCTGCTGAGGGATCCCCAGGTCCTCGCTGTGCTGGAGGATCCGCAAATCATGCAAAAAATTACAGCGCTGGGACAGCGGGTTTTCAGGGACGCTCCCGGGACCGACACCCCGTAATTATTTTCCGACACAAAAATTTGAAAAAATCTGATCGATGAGATCCGCATCAATATCGCGGCCTGTAACGCGGTCTAATTGACGGATGGCCTGTTTGAGATGTTCACAGCAGAATTCCAGCGACAGGGTCTGGCCTCCGGATTCACGCACAGCCAGGACTTCTTCCAGACTTTTGGTCAGCAGATCGATATGACGGACATTTGACAAGAAGATCCCCTGCGGTTCCAGACGGCGTCCGTGAAGGACATAGCGTAAAATCGCCTCCTGCAGCTGCCCCATTCCTTCCTGCATCAAGGCAGACACCGGACAGATCTCAAGCGCGTCGACCAGTCCGGCAGCGGCGGCCGGATCGACAGCCTGGGGCAGATCGCTTTTATTTAAAACCGTAATCACCGGACGCCCCTCAAGGCTTTGGGCCAGCACGCGATCCTGCCCGGACACCGGACGGGAGGCGTCCAGCAAGAACAACACCAGATCGGCCCGGGCGATATGCTCATGACTGCGCCGCACCGCTTCCTGTTCAATCTCATCCCGCGGATCCAGAATCCCGGCGGTATCGACGATCTGAAGCGGAATCCCGCCGATATGGGCGCATTCCACAATGGTATCACGGGTCGTGCCTTCAATGCCGGAAACAATCGCCCGCGGCTGACGTAAAAGCCGGTTCATCAGGGAAGACTTGCCCACATTCGGCCGTCCGCACAAGACCACCGTCAAGCCCTCACGAACCACCCGCCCCTGGTCGGCATTGCGCAAGAGATCCCGCAGCGCCGTTTCAACCGCCTCCAGCGCCGGACGGAATTCCGGCCAACCCGCGGGCTCATCCTCCTCCTGCGGAAAATTGACTTCGCCTTCCATGCGCACGTAAAGATCCATGAGCTGCCGGCGAATCTCTTCCAGCCTGCGGGCCAGATCTCCCTTTAACTGATGCTCCGAAACGACCAAACCGGTTTCGGTTTGCGAATGAATCACGTCCAGGACCGCCTCGGCCTGGGTCAGATCAATCCGGCCGTTGAGAAACGCCCGACGGGTAAACTCTCCCGGACCGGCCAGACGCGCCCCCTGCGCCAAAACCAGACGCAAGACCGCGTTGACCGCCGCGGCCCCGCCGTGGCAGCTGATCTCCACGACATCCTCACAGGTGTAACTGCGTGGCGCGCGCATCACCGTTACCAGGGCCTCGTCCACAATCCCGGATTCTCCCTCCCCACGGCGCACCACATCCCCGTAATGCACGGTGTGCGTGGGACATTGCGAAGGCACAATGCCGCGCCGGGCCACAAAGACCTCATCCGCAATCGCCAGCGCCCGGGGACCGCTTAGACGGACAATCCCGATGCCGCCGGTGCCGGGGGGCGTCGCGATCGCCGCGATCGTGTCGGCAATGTCATAAAATTGAGCCATCGTCCGCTCCTGTTGTACGTAAAAATTCCCGGCGGACCTCTGCCGCCAGATAAAGTGATCCGGCCGCCACCAGCATCTGATCGCAGCCCAACCCGTCCCGAGCCTGCCGCAACGCCGATGCTGCGTCCGGCGCCTCACACACCGCGGCCCCGGCCCGGGAAAAAATCATTCCGACCCGACGGATCAGATCCGTGGCGGCACGGCTGTGGGCAAAGCGTGTCAGCACCACCCGCCCGACGGAATCGGCCAACACCCGGGCCATGCCCTGGGCGTCTTTGTCCGTTGCCGTCCCAAAGACCAGAACCCACCGGCGCGGGCCGAAGCGCTGTGTCAGCGTTTGAACCATCATCCGGCAGGATTCCGGTGTGTGCGCTCCGTCGACCACCACCACAGGATCCTCAGACAGCACCTCAAGACGCGCCGGCCAGACCAGCCGGCTGCCGGCCGTCTGAACCGCTTCAAGCCGGGATTCGAACCCGGGACCCCTCAAGGCCTCGACCAGTCCCGCGGCCACCGCCGTGTTGTCCTGCCAGGCCGCCCCCGGCACCCGGGGGGTAAACCGGTAACACCGCTGCGGCGCCGCAACACAAAACAAGCCGGCCTCCCGGGAGTCCGGCTGCACCACGATGTCCCGGCCGACCGTCCAAAGCGGCACACCGGCCCGGCGACACACCTGTTCAAAAACCTCCGCCACCTCCGGCTGCTGGGGCGCACTCACCACCCGCCGGCATCCCGGCTTGACGATCCCGGCCTTCTCCCGGGCAACGGCCTGCAGACTACCGCCTAAAATTTTCACATGCTCACGTTCTACCAGCGTCAGCCCGCACACTACGGACTCAACAACATTCGTGGCGTCCAGCCGTCCGCCCAGGCCTGTCTCCAGAACCGCTACATCCACCCCGACCCGCTGAAAATGCACCAGCGCCAACGCGGTCAAAAATTCAAAATACGTCACTCGCCCGGCAAAGTCCTTCTCAACAACACGCCCAAGCTCGGCGCACAGCCCGGCAAACTCCTGCGGCGAAACACAACCGGCAAACAGCGCCTCCTCCCGCGCGTCCTGCGACCTCAAAGAACCGGACACCACACGCACCCGTTCGCGCACATCGTAAAGATGCGGCGAGGTGTAAAGCCCCACACAATAACCGCCGGCCGCCAGCATCCCGGCCGTCAGCAGAGCCGTCGAGCCCTTGCCCTTGCTTCCGGCAATGTGCGCGACCGTTAACGATTTTTGCGGATTTCCCAGCACCGCTAAAAACTGTCGAAACACATCCAGAGAAAAATCCCCGGCATCCAGCGTCTCCAGCCGGGATTCGAAATTCGTCAGGGAAGAAAGATAGTTGAGCGCGTCAGAGTAAGTCATCATTTTAAAGACACACGGGCACAGAGACACAAGGACACAAAAATTGTTTGTTAATTCTGTAAAGCCGCAAAGACACAACAACACAAAAACAAATCTGAAAATTTTCAATCGCTGAAAACATCCGGCTTCTGCTTGTCCGTTTAGCCTCGTTCCAATTTACTGCCGTCTTGTTCCAAGAAAGCCTCCAGCCATCCCAACACCCTTGTGTCTTTGTGTCCTTGTGTCTTTGTGTCTTTTAATGTTTAAAATGCCGGCAGCCGGTCATGACCATGGCGATCTTGTGTTTGTCCGCCTCGGCAATCACCTCTTTGTCGGCCACCGACCCGCCGGTCTGAATAATGGCCCGAATTCCGGCCCGCGCCGCTGCCTGGACATTATCCACATGCGGCAAAAAGGCATCGGAAATCATCAGCGCCCCCTTAGCCCGGGCGCCGGCTTTGGCGATCGCGAGTTCCGCACTGCCCACACGGCTGGTCTGTCCGCAGCCGATTCCGACGACCTGCTGCCCTTTGACCAGCACAATCGCGTTGGACCGGATATGCCGGACGACCGACCACCCGAACAACAACGACTCGATCTGGGCGGCTGTCGGTTTTTTTTTGGACACAACGGTCAAATCCCGTTTGGTAATTCGCCTCAGATCCTTATCCTGCACCAAAAATCCGCCGTCAACCTGTTTCAGCGCCCAGGGCCGAAGCTCCAAATCCTTCAAGGCCAGCTGCATCACGCGCAAATTCTTTTTTCCCCGCAGAATCGTCAGGGCCTTGCGCTCATACGACGGAGCAATCACACATTCCATAAAGCCGCTTTCAAAAATCCGCTGCGCCGTCGCCTCATCCACCTTTTTGTTCAACCCGATAATCCCGCCGAAAGCCGCCAACGGATCACCGCGGTGTGCGTTTTTAAAGGCCTCGGCCAGGGTCGCGGCCTGGGCCACCCCCGTCGGATTATTATGCTTAATCACAACAGCGGCCGGCCGGCGAAAATCCCGAACCACCTCATAGGCCGCATGCAGATCCAGCAAATTATTAAACGACAACTCTTTGCCGTTTAACTGTTTCATCCTGGCCAGCCCGAAGGCCCTGGCATCATCATACCGGTAAAACGCCCCGACCTGATGCGGATTCTCTCCATACCGAAGATCCCGATCCTTAACCAGCAGCAGTTTCAACTCCTGCGGCAACCCGCTGATCCCATCCGAAGTCTTGCGCGTCTTCAAAAAATCAAAAATCATTCCGTCATAACGCGCCGTATGCCCAAAGGTCTCAATCGCCAGATTCATCAGCACCGTATCAGACAGCATGCCGCTGTTGGCCTGAAGCTCACGCAACAAATCCGCATACCGCTCCGGATTGGACACCGCCGCGACATGACGAAAATTCTTGGCCGCGGCCCGCAGCATGGTCGGACCGCCGATATCGATATTCTCAATCGCCTCTTCAAAAAACACATTCTTTTTCGCGATCACCTTCTCGAAGGGATACAAATTCACCACTACCATATCGATCATACCGATCCCATACTCCCGGGCCTGCTGCTGATGTTCATCCTTATCACGCACCGCCAGCAGCCCGCCGTGAATCCTGGGATGAAGGGTCTTGACCCGGCCGTCCAGAATTTCAGGAGACCCGGTATAATCCGCCACCTCGACCACCGGAACCCGATTCTCCTTTAACGCCCGGGCCGTTCCCCCGGTAGAAATAATCTCGACCCCCAGCTCTGCGAGCCCCCGCGCAAACTCCACAATGCCGGTCTTATCCGACACACTCATCAGCACTCGTTTGACTTTAATCATGATGATCCTTTCGAAAAAAGCAACCTGCAAAAAAGATAAACCCCCTCTTCCGCTTGGAAAAGGGGGCCTCCGAATCTATCCACGCGACGCGTATGCCTACCGCTTCTTGCGCTTTTTCTCTGACGGCTTCGTATAATACCGGCGTTCCTTCAACTCAACGAGAAACCCCTCTTTCTGGCATTGCTTGCGAAACTGACGCATCGCCTTTTCAAAACCGCCCTTATCCGTAACTTTGACTTCAATCATAAAATTAACTCACCCGCCTTCCTGGTCCAAAATCAGATCCGGCTCATATGCGCGCCGGAATTCTTTTCGTATTAACTGAATGAAAAAATATTATATTATAGATTATTAAATTGTAAAGAAAGAAATCAGGAAGCGTGCCGCTGATGACACATGGACCAACGGCCGAGTTGAGCGGAATGTGCGGAGCGTCAGACCGCAGGTCTGAAAGCGCAGGACATGTCCGCTCGAACGATTTGTTGGAAGCGCGCGAATCAGCGCGCGCCGAAAACGAATCGTTTGAGTTTACTCAACCCGGCCGTTGCCGGCGCGCGCAGCGCGCCTGCAACGCTGCGGGTAACCGGTTTTGTAGGAGCGTAGCGAGTACAAGATCCGGTTCACCCGCTTGTTATGCCTTTCCTAAAAACAGATTCGTATTTGATGGCGTCAACGGGACAGACAGTTAGGCAACGAGCGCAACTGAAACAGTCCGCCGGCAGTCTGCTACCGTAAACACGGCCCTTAGCAGCCGCCAGAGGGCAGGCTTTTATGCAGGCACCGCATTGGGTGCACTTCTCCTTGTCAATACGAACGCGGACAATGCTGAAGCGCTCGAAAATCCAGGAAATGAATCCAAAGGGGCAAATGAACTGACAAAACGGACGATATACAAAGAACGATCCCGAAAGAGCGAGTATTATGGTCAGTAGTATACTGACTGTCTCAAAATCGAGATCAAATAGATTGAATGGATTGAGATAGTGGTAGATGACCATTCCCTTTCGGCCTCCTGCAATACCGAATAGAAAAAGCAACATGATTGTAAAGAGGCCCCCTCGGATTGTGTTTGTTAAGGCGAAAGGAAAGTTTCGTTTCTTGATCCCTTTGAGAACCGGAATGCTATATGTCAGTTCTTGAAGAGCTCCAAACGGACACGCCCAACCACAGATGAGTTTGTTTCCAACAACAGCCAGGACAATGAAGAAAAGAAAAGCAATCACTTTGGCCGTTGGATCAGCATATAATCCTACCATGGATTTGAATACCTTCACCGCCCCTTCCATGGGATTGGGTGATTTTCCCAGCAGGAATCCGGCAACGAGCACAGAGACAAGGAGTGACGCTATGTAAGGCATTCGAGGATACCATTGACTCCTGTGCTTGACATCAGACCTATCCGGACGCCCCAGCCTGACAAGGAACACAAGTCCCCCGAGAACTAACGCTGCGTACACATAATATTTGAGCATAGTATCGCGGTGAGAAAGAAGATGGTGTGCGGCATGCTCCAGGGTATCGGTTTTGACACCCAGCGCGCTCAGGGGTTTTGTCTTGGAAACATCTAAGGGCAGATCGAGTTCACGGGCAAGGGCCTTACCTGTGACATTCAGTTTTGGAGCAATATCACGAATTGACATCTCAACGCTTACGTTGACCGCTTTCTCCAGCCTCGCAGGTGGGTTCAAGAAAATGCCTGTACCTATGATAAATGCCATAAGAGCGACGGCTCCAAAACACCATACACGCTGTTTACTTGAAAGTAGCGAGAACCATTGATGTATGTTCATTGTTTATCAGTCCTTTCTATATCTGGCATAACGCCAAGGTTAAAGCGCGCGCCCGCTGTGACCTTTCAGAATGAACTGCGCCGTGTCTGGCGCGTCGCTTTTGAACCGATTGTTATGCTTATATGAATACAACAGATCACGTAGTAACAAAAGTATTAAGTGCTCCATATTTCAATCATTTATGGTGCGTTGATGTGCTTGCGGATAGCTGGGGATCAGTAATGCCGACAACAGTCTATTGCAAGACTGAAGAAGAAGCGCGAACGGTTGATGTTGGGTTTCATTTTTCTGCATAACGCTTGAGCTCAGTTGACCTATCACAGCGCAGCCGTGTTAGGTTCAACTTAATATCCGGGACAGACACCAATATCGACTCTTTGACAGGAAAAAAAGTATCTGTCCCTAATATTTTGTTGCTTTTCTACTTGGGATAATCGTTTTATAATATTTTGTTGCTTTTCTACTTGGGATAATCGTTTTAAAAAAATCATGTCATCTGTTTCAACAAAAGGAACAAGATAGCGGAATGTGCGGAGCGTCAGACCGCAGGTCTGCAAGCGCAGGACATGTCCGCTCGAACGATTTGTTGGAGGCGCGCGAATCAGCGCGCGCCGCAAACGAATCGTTTGAGTTTACTCAACTCGGCCCTTGCCGGCGCGCGCAGCGCGCCTGCAACAATTAATATACGACATTCCCATTGACCGTCGTTTTTTTAATGTTTTCAGAATTATACAGTAATTTTCGGCGGGTTTCACGCCATTTTCATGAGCACGAATTGCCTCATAAAAAATGTTACCCGGGAATTTTAAAATCGGCTTCGTTGACTCATAATTCATGTTGCCATAAAAACCCTGCGCCATGAGTCCGACCTTGTAGGGCCCGACGCCCCCGGCGGGCCGTTTTTCGGCGGGCCGAGGGCGTCCCGCCCTACGCAAAAACCTCAATCCTTTGATACAAAACTTTCAACGAATCGCTCTTCACGCCCTAACGGGTAACATTTACTTTTGAGGCAACTGGGAGCAGCCAATAATCCCTCGTGCCTGATGAAAAATAAAGCCGACCTGAGCTCCTCAAAAACAAAAAGGCGCGGGAACCAGTCAGCGCCCGACACCTTTTTCTCTATACCACATACCCAATACTCAATACCCAATACTCAATACTCAATACCCAATACTCAATACTCAATACCAAATACTCAATACCAAATACTAAATCGCACTCGCCCCTTCCTCCCCGGTGCGGATGCGCAGGAGATTGTCCATATCGAATACCGCGATCTTGCCGTCACCGGTCACGCCGGTCCGGGCAATGCCGCACACAAGATCCACCACCTTGTCCACCTGAAATTCATCGGTGTAGATCTCGATCTTCATCTTGGATTGCAGGCCGTTGCGATGCCGGCCGAAACCCGCGGCCTCGGTCACCGTCATCCCGCCGATCCCTGACTGCTCCAAAGCCTTGCAGACCTCATCAAATTTATCCCTGCGGATAATAATCTCTAATTTTTTCATACTGCTCCTCCTTCCAATAGGACCTGTGCCGCCGCACCTTCCGGCCCCGTTAACACGATATCTTAAACCGCAACCCCGTACCGCAGCGAAAACCACACCATGATCAACGTCAGCACGATCACCACGATCACCGTAAAGATCGCAATCGCGTTAAACAGCCGGCTGTTGGTAAATTCCCCCATCAAATCTTTATTGTTAATCAGAATCAGCATATAGATCAAAATGAACGGCAGCAGGATCCCGTTGCCGACCTGGGAAAAATACATGATCCCCAAAATCGGAAACCCGGGCAGCAGAACCGAGACAAACCCGATCACAATCATCGCCGTGTACAGTCCGAAAAACTGCGGCGCCTCCTCAAACCGCTTATCCAGTCCGGCCTCCCATCCCATCCCCTCACAAATACAATACGACGTCGACAGCGGTAAAATCGACGCCGCGAAGATCGACGCCACGAACAACCCCACAGCAAACAGCCAGGACGCGTAATCCCCGGCCAGGGGTTTAAGCGCCAGCGCCGCCTGCTGGGCATCCTCGATCCTGACCCCGGCTTTAAACAGCGTCGCCGCGCAGGCCACCACAATAAAAAACGCCACCAGCGGCGCGATCACACAGCCCGCGATCACATCCAGCCGGATATGTTTATACTCCTCGGCCTTGATCCCTTTTTCCACGATCGAAGACTGCAGATAGAACTGCATCCACGGCGCGATCGTGGTCCCGATCACACCGACCAGCATAATGGAATATTTCAGATCAAAATCAAATTTGGGCGCAAACGTCTGGCGGGCCACCTCGGACCAGTCCGGCCTGGCGATCACGCCCGAAATAATATACGCGATATAAAATAAACAGGCATACAAAAAGATCTTTTCCACGGACTTGTAACTGCCCCGCACCACCAGCATCCAGACCGCCAGCGCCGCCATGGGAACCGAAATGAACCGGCTCACGTGAAAGATCTCCAGGCTCGCGGCCACCCCGGCGAACTCCGCCATCACATTGGTAATGTTGACCAGAAACAAAACAAACATCAGATAGAACGTCACCTTGACCCCGAAATTTTCCCGGATCAGATCCGCCAGCCCCTTCCCGGTGGCCACGGCCATGCGCGCGCACATCTCCTGCACCACGATCAGCGCCAGCGTGATCGGGATCAATGACCACAATAAGGTGTAGCCGAAATGCGCGCCGGCCAGTGAATAGGTCGCAATGCCGCCGGCGTCATTATCGACATTAGCGGTAATGATCCCCGGCCCCATGACGGCGAGAAAGATCCACAGATTACGGAACCGCGGATGCTCTTTGAAAAATGTGATGAGTGATTTCATAATGACTCTACTGTTAAGTATTGCGCCGCGGGGATTGCGTATTGTGCAAACCCGTCAAATATCTTAACGCCCCATGTTTTTCTCAAATACCCAACACTAAATACCCAATACTAAATCAACTTTTCCTTATATTTACTCCACGCCAGTGAGATCAGTTCTTCCAGAACGTCGTCCGTGGTGATCACGCCCTGAAGTTCTTCCTGCTCATTGACCACCGGCACGGATGAAAATTTATACTTTTCCAGCAGCAGGGCGATCTCTTCCATGCCGTCGTCCGTGTTGACAAAAATATTTTTGGAATAGCAGACATCCATGATCGGCTTCAACGGATCCTCATTAATAAAATGCCGCACCGAGGTGGATCCGACCAGATGATTGTTATCGTCCACAACATACAGATAATAAATATTGCCGGGAGAATTCACATTCTCTTTAATCATCTTCAACGCGTCGGCCACCGTCGCCTCCTGGGGCAGCGACAAATATTCGGTGGTCATTAATCCCCCGGCCGAATCCTTGGCAAATCCCAGCAGTTTGCGCAGCTCTTTCGCCGTGGCCGTTTCCATGCGCCGCGTCAAACGCAGCATCTGTTCTTTGGGAAGGATCGAAAGAACGTCGGTCGCTTCGTCGGCGGGAATGTTTTCCAGAATATCCGCGGCCTCTTTATCGCTCAGCTGTTCCAGCAGTTCCTGCTTTTCCTGTGTTGCCAGATCCGTAAACACCCGGCGCTGGGTCGCCACATCCAGCGACTTAAATAGGGCCTGCTTTTCGTAGATGTCCAGATCCTCCATGATCTCGGCCAGGTCCGCGGCCGGGATCTGGGCCAGTTTTCGGCGCGCCACATCCAGACGCAGGACGTTTTTGTAACGGCCGGCCGTCAGCACCTGCGTGTTCTTCCAGGAAATAAAATCCTCCCGGCTCAAATACTCTGATTCCGGACGCACAAGGCGCATAACCCCGTCGATCATCGGCGTCCATTCCAAACGACGCACCAGCCCGCGCAGGCCCACATCCACATGCGCCAGATAGAGCCGGTTATCTACACGCAGAAGATGCACATCATTGACGCGCACAACCTTTTGATTATCGGTGTCCACCACCTGACGATCCAGCACATCATTGCACAGCGTAAATTCGTTACGCCAGCGCCGGGGCTGAAACGACAGGCTCTGAGCCTTGACATTCAATTTAAACTCCCGGTTGATCCCCTGGATCTTGTCGAAATCAAAATAGGCGTATTCCCGGCGGATCAGGCCGCGCCGCACCACACACCCGGCCGCGCGCGGATAAACCTCGGCGTTTAAGCGCATGGCAATATCACACAGCCGTCCCACGCGCCGGCCTTGTGAGTCGACGACAGGACTTCCCAAAATTTCTGATAAGAAAACGAATAATTTCATACTTTATAATCTTGACCGCTTATGGCTTAAAAGTCAAAAGCATAGAGCGAAAAACGAAAAGTTAAAAATCAACTAATAATTAACAACGCATAACTAATAATTATTGTACACACTGCGTGTGCTGGAAAATATTTATAATACACAGCGCACACCAAAAAATATAAATGCTTTTGTTCACCGCAGGTGGACAGCGCACGTGAGTGCGTACCGCAATTATTATCTATTAGTGATTCGCTGTTAACTGATTTTTTTGTCCGCCGCAGGCGGACGGCGCACGTGAGTGCGTACCACAATTATTATTTATTCGTTGTTAGTTGTTAACTGGTTTTTCATTTTCCCTCTTCTCTCTTAACTATCTCCTTTTCCCCACTCCCACTTTCCCGCACATGTCCTGTACCGGGCACTGCGAGCATTTGGGCGAGATCGGGCGGCAGACATTCTGCCCCCAGACCACAAGGAGCTCATTATACCTTAACCAGTGCCGGCGCGGTAATGTTTTCCGCAAAGCCCATTCGGTCTCATCCGGCGTGCGGGTTTGCACATACCCCAGACGATTTGAGATCCGATGCACATGCGTGTCCACGCAGATCCCGGGTTGATGAAATCCCTCGATGATCACCAGATTCGCGGTCTTGCGGCCCACGCCTTTGAGTGTTAGCAATTCGTCGATCGCATCAGGAACCTTTCCGTCAAAACGCGCGATCAGATCCCGGCTGATGCCCAGGATCGTTTGTGCCTTGGTCTTATAGAATCCCACCGGATAGATCAGTTCACGGATCTTCGCGGCGCTGAGTTTGAGCATCTCCTGCGGCGTTTGCGCCAGAGCGAATAACCGCTCGGAAGCCGGCAGAGTAGTTTCATCCTTGGTACGCAGGCTCATGATGCAGGAGATCAAAACCAGATACGGGCTCTGCCAGCGCCGGCCCACCATGGTCACCGACGGATCCGGAAGTGTTTTGCAGGCCCGGCTGATCCGCCGCACCACTTCACTGATATTGTCGTTATCGACCGCCATATGCCCTTCCTGAATGATGTCCAGCTTCTTGCTACATAACCGCCGGCCGATAAATAACTTCATAACCAGCATGAATGACCTGCCGAAACTCTTGAGAAACAGCCTGCCAGTCAACCACATCCACCCGAAAGGGTAAGTCGGAATTCTGAAACTCTTCCCGCAGGGCCGCCAGGCGATCTTCCGTCAGGGACTCTTCTGCGACAATCGCCAAATCCAAATCCGAATACCGTTTTACTGTTTCCGTAATGCGGGATCCGAATACCCGGACTTCACAGTCCGGCACATGCCGGCGCAAAATTCCCAGAATCTCACGTAACTGTCGGGGAGATACATTAATCATTGGCCGCCTCAATTTTAGTCAATAACATCCGGGCATCATTTAAAAACCGCAGCGATGTCTCATAGACATCCTGCGCGAGCGCAATGTCATAAACATGCGACGTTTTATTTCTTGCGGCATGATACGCAAACCATATTTCCACATCGTCAATCAACGCGTGTTCAGCCGACATCCGAAACAGCTCCTTCATGGTCACGCCGTCGACCGGCTGACCGGGAAAGTTCTTTTCCAGCCAGCGTCTCATAAATTTCCAGCACAATTCATACGTGAATTCAAAATTCTGAATGACTCCGGCTCGAATCAATTCCGTCTCATCAGTATTCGCATCGTCCGCCAGCATCGCTTTCGCTGTCTTGACGGCCCTTTCCAGCGAACCGACGGCCTTTCGTAAACTTGTCAAATCCAGCATTGTTCCATCCTCGTTTACAATTTTAAGAACAGCTTTTAAATTCCACCTGTTTTCTGTTAATCATTTAAACGGAAAGCCGATCGGCACGGTGACAATCCGTCCGGTATAGCGCCGTGCGCCCGGGGCGCGCAGGCCTTTTTTCTCCTGATGAAACGTCACCGTCACTTGCGCCTTCACGCAAATGCCGCGAACCGCACCGGTATCCGCATCCAGCCCCGACGGAATATCCAGCGCCATCACCCGCCGGGCGTGCGCGTTGATCCGCTCAATCGCATCCTTCATTGCCCCGGTAATCCCGCGGCCAAGCCCGATCCCGAAAACGGCATCCACAACCAAGTCCGCATTTTTCAAAACAGACGGAGCCGGACGGTCAAACGTGAGCGGCAGTTTTAAATTTTTTAAAATCCGCGCATTCATCGCCGCATCGCCTTTTAAGGCCGCCTCATCCGTCAAAACAAAAACCTTCGGGCGGATTCCGCGAATCATCAGATGACGCGCCGCGACAAATCCGTCGCCGCCGTTATTCCCCGGACCGCAAACGATCACAACCTTTGGATCCTCGATCCGCCGAAGCGTTTTGAGGATCGCCTCAGCCGCACCGCGCCCGGCATTCTCCATCAAAACCGCCGATGGAATCCCCAGCCGCTCAACCGCAGCCTGATCAATCGCCTTCATCTGTCGCGCTGTGATCGCGGTCATTGCCTTGCAACCTCTTATGTCTCAGGTCTCAAGTCTCAGGTCACATGCCCCGGGATCTCAAAAAACATTTCACTTCGCCTCTTGAGACTTGCGGCTTGAAACAAAAAATTAAATTTAGGGCGTGTCGTCAATTAGGTTAAATTGGATAAATTGTAGATTTTTTGCCATGATAAGGCGCCTGAGGCGCAGGACTAGCAAAGCTAATTCAAGNCGA
>JGI10211J34971_10000221_pt1 | contig 44599 bp, 33 predicted proteins | sample Etolagsediment_FD_34971 | JGI IMG/M metagenome (IMG submission 34971) | reverse complement strand
TTACACGACGCCACCAGGGCGTAGATGATTTTCAAATTACCATCCCTGAACTTTTACTCAAACAAGAGCAAAAAACCAAAGATATTTTCAATATCGTGCTGGGAGCTATTGCCGGCATCTCCCTTGTGGTGGGAGGTATCGGCATTATGAACATCATGCTGGCTTCGGTGATGGAACGCATCCGCGAAATTGGCGTGCGCCGGGCTACCGGAGCTACACGCCGTGACATCATTTTCCAGTTTCTGTCGGAAGCAACTTTTATAAGTATTTCCGGAGGACTGATCGGTGTTGTGCTGGGAGTGGTCATGGCTAAAATCATTACCTTCTCAACAGATATTTTGACCATTGTTTCGTTTTGGTCTATCCTCCTTTCGTTTGGTGTGGCTGCTTCTGTTGGTATAATCTTCGGTTTTCTGCCTGCACGCAAGGCTGCAGAGCAAGATCCCGTTGAGTCGCTACGGCATGATTAAATGGCTTCTTTCGACTTTTCTTCCTTATTTCCCCAATGGATTTAGCATCAAATCCCAGTATTTCTCGCTAGTCATACTGTCGTAATGTAAATATCCGTAACGGTACTGATAGGTTTGCAATTGGCAGAATAGGGTGAGCACAATGATGAGGCCGATAACGGTTTTTGGGATTTTGATGTGGGTAAGCATCAAGCCGAGAAGAACCATAAAATAGGGTAAATATTCCACCATCACGCGCGACGAAAAACTTCCTCCATAATACCAGAGCCACCAACTACTTAGTATGTAGATTACGAGAACCAGAAAACCCAATAACCACCATGCAGCGTATTTGGATTGTCGGTACAGGAAAACCAGACCGCCAAGCGCGACAAAAGCAAGTGGGGTGTATAAAAAGAACCCCTTTTTATAAGAAAAAAGAAAATCAAAAAAATGAATTTCGGAGAAATTAAAACCTTCTCCCTGGTAAGAGAAAACATAAGGATGTCCGGTTTGTAACCAATAAATTACATTTTGAATGCCTGTAATTAAGACTGCAAGAACAAGCCCAAATATTAACCAGTTTGGTTTTTTTACTAACGCCCGCCACCCCGATTTAAACGCAGTATAACTTCCTGCAATAAAGGGTAAGCTTATGATGACCAAAGCGTTTACCGGCCTGATCAAAACGATCAGTCCAAAAGCGACCATCGACCAAACGAAATATNTCGGGATACGGGCAATAAAGTACATTTTGGCCGTATAAATAAACAAGCTTACCATGGNAAAGGAATAAGCATGCGACATNGCCGGTTCTTCCGAGACGTAGTAAAACAAGTTTGTCCCAAATAATGCAGCCAGTAGTACAATGGCTGTAATGCGTTGGTTTGCAGAGTATAGCTTTAGGCTCAGGTGAAGCCACCACAAGCCCAGCAAGGTATAAAAAATGGCAGCTATCTGTGTCATAATCAATACCCACACCGAAAACCCATCCATCGATTGACCGGTAAGGGCATTAAGGGCATGACCGGCGAGATAAAAGGGCAGCATCAATAAAGCAGTACCGGCATAATATTTATTCACCGTCTTACCGTGTACTTGCTTTCGGTAATCGAAATAAAACTCTCTGTGTTCAGGATTCCTGGCAATGGAGTCGTGAAAGCTGAATGTAAGGTCTTGGTAAACGAATATGGCCGGCAAATAGGAAAAATAACCGGTTCCGTCTACTTTGACTAACCTGTTCCAGCGTCCATCGCCCCATTTCATGTTGGCACTTGTCCATAACAAAACCACGGTGGCAAACAACATAGCCCATAGCACCGGGTTTTTCAGGTCAGGTTTCCAACTTCTTTTTCTCATGTTATTCTGTCAGGTGTATTAAATCGCCTGCTCCCTGTTTACTGAAATTAACCACTGGCGGTGAGCCGTAGTAGTAAATGTTGCCCAAGCTTTGAATAGTGGCTCCCAACTCCTCGGTGGCCCTCACGTACATGTTGTTTCCGCTGTTGTTGTTCACATAAAGCAAACTTGCTTCCAAATCGCGCATGTCTATCAGGCCGAATCCGGCGGTATAACCATATACCAAACCGCATTTTCCGGAAATAATTAATTCCTGTGTGCCGTAATGAAGCCCGGCGCGAAGTAATTTTGACTTGATGAGTAAGTCAACACGTCCTGCCCCTTCGTACAAGTTAACGATGAGGGTATCCTGAAACAGGGTGTCGGGCGTGTAGATATTTCCTATCGATCTGTAATCCAGCGTGTCGAGTTTTTGTAATTCGAGATAAACCCTGATTGGCTGATTGAAACTTCTGATCCAGTTGCAGGAATTTGTGTTTCGTATATTCAGGTTACCTTTTTCGTCCACTTCGGTCACGATTCCGGAAAGAAGATGTTTTCCTGCTTCCACCTCGCATTGGGTTGTTACTCCCTGCTGAAGTACAAGGTCTACATTGTCGAAAAGCTTGATGTTGTTGAAAGGGGGCAAAACACGGCTTTCCATGGTTAGTTCTCCCGACGACTTAAAGCAGTCCTCTACATGTGTTTTGTTGCATGCTGTTAAGCTTGTAACGACTACGAGAATCCAAAAAAGATAATGTCTTTTAACCATGTGGTATTTTTTGACGGTATTTAACAAAATTCCGATAACCTAATCCTATTCCAATGTATTCTGCTTTTCCGAGGTGTGTGCTCAAGGCCAGGTTGGCAAACCAGTTGTCGGTAAAATGATATTTTAAGGTAAGTCGCTGAAAAAAGTCTCCTTCACTTCTTTCCTTTCCTGCTACATTCATCCCGGCGTTGAACAGAAACGACACGCGGCTGATTACCAGCTCGTAGGCTAAGCTCAGACCTACTTTGGTGGCGTCGCGTAAATCCGGTTCCTGGTTCATCGATTTGTGCAGGATAAAAACATCCGATTCATCGTAGGTGTAATCCAGTCCTGCCCCAAATTTACTTTTGTAACTCACCCTGGCCATGATGTTGGTGTAGAGGGCGTAAACCATGAATCTTTCACCCAATTGTTCAGTCATGTCTTTGGTGGCAACGGCCGTTGAATATTGCATTTCGAGGAATCTGCTGCCATCAAACTCAAAAGGGTAGTGTTTGGGGAGAAATTGTTTTTTCAATCCAGGATTAGGTTTGCTCAGATAGCCGGTTATGCCAACCGTGGCTGTGAGAATGTTCAATCCGTAATTCGGAGTCTTGGTCGATCCATTTGAAAAATGGGTTAATCCTAACCCTGCCGAGAGGGTAAACCGTTTGGATATCTTATGCCTGTAATCAAAATAAAGGCTTGCGCTAAAGTTAAACGCTGATCCGATAGCAAAATTTTTGTAGTTCTCTATGCGGTCAAAATGGTTGGTCAGGTAGGCCACACCGATGCCGAGTTTGAAATGCAGCGATTGATTGTCGCTTCGNGTGAGTGGGAAATTAATGGTAGGGTATAGTGCATATGCTGAGCCAATGGCATCGAAACCTCCCAAACCGGAATACCATAAACTAATGCCGTAAGATGGGTAGTTGTAAGCTTGCTCCCAGCGTTTGGTTCCCCAGGTTTCGCGTTGAAGTGTGATCTCTACTGCCGGAAAGTGGGCGTTAAAAATGTCGAGTTCGAGGTGATGACTGAGTAAAAATCCATACTGTGCCTTTACCTCCAACGACAGGTTGTGCCCGCTAAGCGGTGATTTGGGTTGCGCTACAGCCTTTACAGTCAGCAGGCTGTAGAGAACCATGAAGAAGGTTGATATTTTTACTAATTTATTCATCTCTGTTGTGCGGCGCAAAGGTAGTGATTCTGCCTATTAGGCTGCATGGTACATGACTATTTGAATATGTGAGGGTATATTGATTTTATTCGTTGATTTTTCCCGAAAAACGCTTACATTTGTACTGATTTGTAAAAATTCTCAAAATGCGTTTGTGGGTCACCTTATGGATGGGTTTACTTTTGTCGGGATTATTCACCCTGCATCCGGTAATTGGGACTGCCTTCCCATCCGACAGCCTGATCGCTTTACTCGACAATGCACCCGACACGACTAAAATGAATATATGCCAACAATTGAGTGCTTATTATTCTAATGTTGATGCCGAAAAGGCGGTGTACTACGATTCAATGGGCTTGCAACTGGCTCAACGAGAAAGAAATGCTCACATGGAGGGCATTTTTTTCAATAACCTCGGCATCGATTATTACATGCTGTCCGATTTTCAACAGAGCCATTTTTATTTTAGCCATGCCAAGGCTGTGTTTAACGAAATTGCTGACACGACTTTTCTGATTAAAACCTTGAATAACCTTGGCTCGATTTACAAGGTGCTTGGGTTTTATAAGCTCTCTGCCGATCATTTTGCAGATGCCATTTACTTGAAGCGTATGGTAAACGATACCCTAAGCCTGGCCAGAACCCTTAACAACATCGCCGTGCTTTACGATAATGTGGGGCTGTATCAGGAGGGTCTTGGGTTTGTTGATGAAGCACTCAATTTGGCCCAGCGCATCCAGGACTCCTCAATGATAAGCTTATCATACTTAAACATGGGCTTAATTCAGCTAAGTCTAAAAAATTATAATCAGTCATTGAGATACTCGCAGGAAGCTCTTAAACTTCTGCCCAACAATAAGTTGGGCGAGAAGTGCTCTTTGTATAACAACATAGCTCTGGCTTACTCCGGGTTGGGGCAATATGAAAAAGCCGAAACCTATTTCAGTAAATCCATTAAACTGTTTGAGTTGGGATTGAGTAACTATAAGCAGGCTAATACGTTGCAGTTTTACTCTGGATTTCTTCAAACCAGCGGTCAATCGGCGAAGGCCATAAAAATGGCAAAGCAGGCTTTGAAACAAGCCCGCGATCATGGCTATACAGAAATGGAATATCAATTATATGAAGTACTGGCCAATGCTTATCGGGATTTGGAAAACTATCCTATGGCCTTTCAACACCTGGAATCTGCCTCAATATTGAGCGATTCTATTTATGATAAAAGTTTAACAACCAGCTTGTTGCTGCTTAATGTGAACGAAAAAATTATCCAGGCAAGATATGATCATCAGTTGCTCTCTCAGGAAAATCTGATTCAGGAGCAGCAAATTTCTTTCAGTAAGAAGCTGATAAATGCCATGACGCTGGCTTCGGTTGTGCTGGCGGTTATGCTGGGCATTATTTTTTATTATATGTTGCGTAAGCGAAAAGACAACAAGAAGCTTAGGAGCTTAAACACCTTACTTACAGAAAGTGAGGAGAAGTATAAAACTGTTGTTGAGCAAAGCCCTGAGGTGATGCTAATTCATCAAAATGGGAAGATTCTTTTTGCCAATCAGTCGTTTTACAGGTTGTCAGGGCTTACTCCAGATGATTTGGCAACTATCACCGTTTTTGATCTGGTGCACCCTGATGAGAGGGAGAAAATTACTGAGTTTGCCCGCCTGCGCATGAAGAATGAACAACTTCAGAACAACTACGAAATCAGGGCATTCAACAAGGAAAGAAAAATGATTTATCTCGATTTGTCGGTGAGTAAAATTACCTACAACAACCAGCAGGCCATTCTTACCATTGGCATGGACATAACCTCCCGGAAACGAAATCAGGAAACCATAAAAAAACTTACTGCAGCCATTGAACAAAGTCCGATAATGATTATGATTACCAACATGGCCGGTGATATTGAATACGTTAATCCTGCTTTTACTGAAATTTCAGGTTTTACCCGTGAGGAAGTTTCAGGGCAAAATGCACGTATCTTGTCTTCTGGTCAGGAAAGTGTGCATATTTACCGCGAGTTGTGGCAGACCATTCTCAATGGTCGGATTTGGCGCGGAGAATTGCTTAACAAAAAGAAAAATGGAGAGTTGTTTTGGGAGTCTTTGGTGATCTCGCCCATCTTCAGTGCTCAAAACGAAATAAGTCATTTTGTGGCTGTAATGGAAGACGTTACGCAAAAGCGGAGACACCATGAAGCCCTAAAACAGCGGGAAGAAGATTTGCGCCAGGCCAATATAACCAAAGATAAATTCTTCAGCATAATTGCTCACGATTTAAAAAATCCTTTTAATGCGATCATCGGGTTTGCCAGCTTGCTGTTGCTTGAATACGAAAATTTATCTGATGCCGAGCGCCGCAGTTACATTGAAAATATTAACTTAGCCTCAAATACCTCTTATAGGTTGCTCGAAAATTTACTCGAATGGTCGCGCACACAAACGGGGAAAATCAGGTTTATGCCGGGAACTTTTGATTTAAATAGTGTCGTAAACGAAGTAATGAATCTCCTGCAATCGCAGGCTGCGAAAAAGGAAATTAAACTTGTGTCGGAGATTCCATTTAATACTTTGGTTTTTGCCGATAAAAACATGATCCGGACAGTTTTACGGAATCTGTTTAGCAATGGAATCAAATTTTCGTCGGGAGGTGAGGTCAGGATTACCGCCAAAAAGAAAAAATTATCTATTGAGGTTTGCGTTGCAGATACAGGCGTAGGGATACCTGAAGAGGGAATTGAGAAATTGTTCAGGCTTGATGAACAGTATCTGGCTGACGGAACCGAGTTCGAGAAGGGAACAGGTATCGGGCTCATTCTTAGCAAAGAGTTTATAAATAAACATAAGGGAAATATTTGGGTTAAAAGCAAGAAAAATATGGGATCAAAGTTCTTTTTTACCTTGCCAACCCATGAAAGTCAACTAAATCAGTCCAACGAATGAAATCAAAAGAAATAAAGAAACACGTGCTGCTGGTAGAGGATAACATGCTCAACCAGAAGTTTGCCCTGGCTGTATTGAAGCTAAAGGGATATACCGCCGATTTGGCTGAAAATGGCAAAGCCGGGGTTGAGCTCTTCGAGAAAAATGAATATGATGTCATTCTTATGGACATTCAAATGCCAATAATGAACGGCGTGGAAGCTACTAAGAAAATCAGGGAAATAGAAAAGGAAAACGGATGGCCTCGGATAAAAATTATCGCAGTTACCGCTTATGCCATGCCTGGCGATGAGGAACGTTTTATGCAAGCCGGCATCGATAGGTATATTGCCAAACCCTACAAAGGCGACGACCTGATTGCTCTTATTCAGGATTAAATCATGCATAGTACCGATCAAAAACTCGCTGCATTTAAGAGGCTACTCAATATTATGGACGATCTGCGCGCAGGTTGTCCGTGGGACAAAGAACAGACCATCGAAAGCCTGCGCCATCTTACCATCGAAGAAGTATATGAATTGTCGGATGCCATTATGGCCAGCGATCTGCCTGCAATGCAAGGCGAGTTGGGCGATTTAATGTTGCATCTGGTTTTTTATGCCAAAATTGCAAGCGAACAGGGAGCGTTTGATATTTACGATGTCTTGAACGGGATTTCTGAGAAACTCATTTATCGACATCCACACATCTACGGCGATGTTGCTGTGTCTGATGCTACTGATGTGAAGAACAACTGGGAAAAACTAAAGCTTAAAGAGGGCAAGAAATCTGTATTGGAAGGAGTGCCCAAATCAATGCCACCTTTGGTGAAAGCTTACCGCATACAAGAAAAAGTAAAAGGAGTGGGGTTTGAGTGGAAGGCCCGTGAGCAAGTGTGGGACAAAGTTATAGAAGAGCTAAATGAGCTTAAATACGAGGTAGAGCAAGAGTCCGATAAACAGCATTTGGAGGATGAATTCGGTGACTTGCTGTTTGCCTTGGTAAACTACGCGCGTTATCTGGGCATAAACCCCGAAGATGCGCTTGAACGAACCAATAGGAAATTCATCAACCGGTTTCAGTATATCGAATCGGCCTCAAAAAATGACGGTAAAAAACTCGAAGACATGAGTCTCGAAGAAATGGATCATTATTGGAATGAAGCCAAAAGTCTGGAATAACAACTCCTACAACGGTATGATGACTCGTTTTGTATCCTATCCTTTGATTTCATTGCTGCTTTTGCTTGTCCTGTCGCTGGCCGCAAAGGCGCAAGCACCGGCCTTATCGGGAGAGGCGTACGCTTTTCATGATCAGCCAAACGGAGCTTATTTTAAAAGTTATCTTAAAGCCGCTCAATCCATTTATACCGCGCCCTTGCATTGGAACAAAAAGCAATGGATAACAGCAGCCGGGGTTACGGCAGCCGGGGTTTTGCTCTATGTTTACGATGATGAGATAAGAACTGTTTTCAGGAATAATCAGTCGGAAGAAGCTGATTTTGCTGCCAAATACCTATTCGAGCCTTGGGGAAGCGGGCTTTATCCTGCTGTTGCCATGGGGGGTTTTTATGTTGTGGGCCTGGCTTTTGATGATGTCCGTGCCCGGCAAATTGCTCTCGGCGGCACACAAGCCTGGGTGATGAGTGCTGTCACAGTGCAGGTTCTAAAACACCTGACCCACCGCCATCGCCCTGATCAGGATAACCCGGCTAACCCTAGGTTGTGGGAAGGTCCTTTTGGTGAGTTTTCTTATACTTCTTTTCCCTCCGGACATACGATCACGGCTTTTTCACTGGCTTCTTTCATGTCATCAGTGTATCGCGAAAAAATTTGGGTCAGTGTGCTGGCTTATGGTTTGGCCACCGGGGTTGGCCTGTCGCGGGTTTACGATGATAAACACTGGAGCAGTGATGTGCTTATCGGAGCTGCGCTTGGTTTTGCTATCGGAAAAACAGTTTACCGACTCATGCAGCCCGGCGGCAAACTCTCCATAGCAACTGGCAGGGGAGGGGGGGTAGCCCTGGTTTACCGATTCTAAAAAAAGAGGCCATCTCCTGAACGGGATGGCCTCTTTTAACAAAAAGTTCTACTTTTTTAGTGTGTGCTGAGGTATTTTGCAATACCATCAGAAGTGGCTTCCAAAGCATCCTGTCCCGGTTCCCAGTTAGCGGGGCAAACTTCACCAAATTCTTCATGAAATTGCCATGCATCTACGATGCGGAGGGCTTCGGTAATGCTTCTTCCTAAAGGTAGATCGTTTACCACCTGGTGGCGAACAACACCTTGTTTGTCGATAAGGAACAGCCCACGATAGGCTACCGGTTCGCCGTTAAATTCAGCTTCGCCGTCTTCATTGTATTCGTATGAACCGGCTAACACGTCATAGTTTTCCGAAATGGTTTTCGACAGGTCGGAAACGATAGGGTATTTTACTCCTTTTATGCCTCCCTGGTTTCTTTCCGTGTTTAGCCATGCCCAATGCGAAAAAGCCGAGTCGACCGAACAGCCGACAACAGCAACATTGCGTTTTTCAAATTCCTCAATTTTATCCTGAAAGGCGATAATTTCTGTCGGACAAACAAAAGTAAAGTCTAAAGGATAAAAGAAAAAAATGACATGTTTTTTCCCGATAAATTGCTCGAGAGAGAATTTTTCAACTATCTCACCACCATTTATTACTGCGGTGGCTTCAAAAAGTGGGGCTTTCTTGCCTACTAATACTGCCATAATCTATTTATATTTAATGTTTAACGATTTAATTTCGGACAAAATTAAGAATTATTTTAAATAACAAAAGCCTAAAAGCTGTTAATTAAGCATTGGTTAACGCATTTACTCAATTACACTAAGAAAAAGTCCGGCAAGCTTGAGTAACTCCATTTCAGCTACTTTGGTGTTGAACATGGCCGTGTTGTACCTGTCGATAGCATTTTGCAACTCCGTTTGAGCCGTTCTGAAATCTAAAGACGAAATTAATCCCATTCGAAATTGCTCTGTCGACCGCTCAAAATTACGTTCGTTGGTTTTCATGTTGCGTTCTTCCACTTGCATGATAAAAAACAGATCACTGTAATTGGTGTAGGCGTTATTCAATTGGCGGTTCAGTTCATTAAGCGATCTATCGGTCTGATAGCTTGCGTTTTCCTGTGAAATTCTGGCGTTCAATTCCCGGGTACGGGTTTTCCCTCCATCGAAAATGTTCCACGACAGCGAGAGGCCTGTGCTGAAACCCTTGTTTTGAGAGTTGAGCAAAAAGCCTACATCGTTATCCGTTTTCGATAGGGCATAGCTGCCATTTAAGTCGAGGGTGGGCAAATACCCTGACTTGCTTTGCTTCAGAGCAAGTTTCGATTTGGCTTGGTTTAACAGGCTCAGCTGATAGTCGGCGTTGTTCGCCAGAGCTGACTCGAACAACGAGTCTTTGTTGGCAATGGGGTTAAAAACTACCGTAGTGTCCACCTCAAACGGTTGCGCCGTTTCAACACCTAAAAGCACCAACAGGTTGTTTTTAGCAATTTGTAATTCCCTTTTCGTATTGATCAGGTTAACACTGTCGTTATTCAGATCCACTTCAGAGTTCAGCACATCCAATTCGGTGCTTTGGCCGTAATCAAATCGGTCTTTTGTATAGTTAAACCGTGTTTTGGAGACATTAAGGGTGCGCTGAATATTGCCGATTCTGGCTGTAAGTCTGGCCACATCATAATACGAACGAATCAACTGTAGCAAAGTATTCTCGATAATCGAACGCGATTGCAGTTCGGTAAGCGAATAATCCGTTTTCAGTATTTTGTAATTGTAATACCTGTTCATGCCATCGAAAAGGCGGTAATTTATCCCGAGCGACCCGTTGTAGGAGGTTGAAACAGCACCATCGCGTGTAACTGTTTCTCCGCTCGTGTATTTCATCTCGGTATCGTTGTTGGTGTAATTGCCTCCAGCGCTTCCGGTAAGTTGCGGCAGGTATCCGGAATTCAGCAGGCCTGCATTGTTTTCTGCGATAAGGAGGTTGTTTCGGGCAACCAGAATGTCCTGGTTTTGACTCATCGCGATGTCAATGGCCTGTCTTAAATTAAACGACGATGTGGACGAATCGGGTTGTTGTGCCCCAAGCCAACTTGCCGAAAGAAGCCCTATCCCTAAGATAATTAGATTAATTTTCAATTTCATCATTTTCAACTTTAAGTTCTTTAACTGCCGGTTCAACCGATTCAGGAGTAGGCTTGATGCCTGTCCACAGATACACAATGGCTCTGCGCATGTTGTTCAGCGCTACCAATAGCACGGGTAACAAAACAAGTGTTAATATGGTCGCTGCTGTCATGCCATAGGCAATGGAAATAGCCATTGGGACTAAAAACTGCGCCTGGAAGCTTTTCTCGAAGATTAAAGGACCTAACCCTGCCAGCGTTGTTACTGTAGTAAGGAAAATGGGTCTGAATCTGGAAACACCCGCTTTTACAATGGCCTCGTGAAATGGTAGGTTTTCTTTGAGGTTGCTGTTGACTTTAGTAATCAAAACGAGACCGTCGTTTACAATGATTCCAATGAGCGCTACCACACCCATCATGCTGAGCATGCTGATGGCATGTCCGTGGAAAAAGTGCCCCCAGGCCACCCCTATCAGGCTGAAAGGGATGAGCGCAAACAACAGCAAGGTCTGGCCAAACGACCTGAAAGTAAAGGTGATCATAGCAATGATGAGAAAAAGCACAACAGGCAGGGCTTTGGTAGCCGACTTCTGTGTTTTCTCAGCTTCCCGGTTTTGGCCTTCGTACAACACACTTACGGTTGGATATTTGGCCAGAATTCCGGGGATGAGATCCGATTTAACAAAACCAAGGATCTCGGTAACTGAGGCCGTTTCGTTAACCATGTCGGCCTCTACGTTGATCTGTCGTTTTCCGTCAAGGTGGTTAATTGACACCACACCTCTTTTTATGGTATAGGTAACTAACTCGTCTAATGGTACTTTGTCGCGGGTAGGAGTGGTGATAAACATTTCGCTCAGGTTGTTAATCGACGAACGGTCTTTTTCATTGTACCTTACCCAAATTCTAACTTCATCGCGACCACGTTGCAGCCTTTGAACCTCTTTGCCGAAAAACCCGGAACGTATCTGTCCTAAAACATCTTGCAGACTCAATCCAAGCATATAGGCTTTAGGCTTCAATTCAACATTGATTTCTTTAATTCCCTGTTGGTCGTTATCGTTCACATCTTTCAGTGCTTCCAATTTCATGAGTTCAGCTTTCAACTCATCTTTTGCCATCTCTAGTTCGTCTAGGTTGTTGCCCAAAAAGGCCACCGAAATGGGTTTTCCAAAATTCCCACCACCTCCGTAGGACAGCGACTCAGCTCCAATAATCGGACCTGCTTCGCGGGAAATGGCATTAGCAATTTCATAGCTGACAATGTTTCGAACCTCTCCTTTGAGCAGGATAATGTTAAGGCTGGCATCGGCGGTGGTTGGTCCGATTTTTTTCGAGATATGATCGATGATGTTAAGCCCGTCTTCCCTTTTACTTTTGTATTGTTCATTAACGCGCCAGGCGGCTTCTTCGATTTTATCGATCCAGGCGTTGGTGATGGTTTCATTGGTTCCCTGTGGCATCTTGAGCGTTACGGCAATGTTGTCGCGTTCGATAAAAGGGAAAAAAGTACCCTTTATCAAACCTCCTCTGAAGGCCGCTACAGTAAGAGCCAGAACCATGACAGATATCGTGAAAGTCAGGACTTTGTTTTTTAACACAAACTTCAGTGTCGGAGCATAGGTAACATCCCGCATCCAATACATGAGTTTGTCCATAATTTTACTCACCATGTTCTGGCTTTTTGCGCCCTGAAGCGCTTTGCTGTGGGCCAAGTGGGCAGGTAGTATAATAACCGCTTCAACCAAGGAAACGGCGAGCGTAGCAATTACTACAAAAGCCAGCTCGTTAAAAAAGTCGCCCACGCGCCCGTCCAGAAAATAAAAAATGGAGAAAGCCATGATGGTGGTGAGAACAGATGAAAAAATTGCCGGGAGCACTTCCATTGTTCCATTCACTGCCGCTCTCACCGGTGTTTCTCCTTTTTCGTAGTGATGGTAGATGTTTTCAGCAATCACAATGGCGTCATCCACAAGAATCCCGATAACGACAATCATGCCAAAAAGCGATATAACATTGATGGTGATTCCAAAAATTTGAGCGAGAATAAACATGCCCAAGAACGAAAGCGGAATCCCCAACGCCACCCACATGGCCATGCGTGGATTTAAAAACAACGACAACAACAGCAAAACCAGAATCATCCCAAGGATTCCGTTGTTCGTCAATAACTCTCTTCTCTCGAGCAGGTTAACCGACCTGTCGCTCACTATGGTGAGGTGAATCCCCTGACTGGTTTCGTTGTATTTATTGATGTAATCGTTAACCAAATCAGCTGCGGCTAAAAAATCTTCACTGTTGGTGGTTTGTACATTTATTTCGATGGAAGTTTCGTTGTCTATTTCTATCCGGTTAGGATTTTCTGACCACCGATCGGTGATTACAGCAACATCCGATAAACGGATTGTCTTTCCTTGTACATCCGATTTGATAATGATGTTTTCCAGTCCTTGACCATAATATTCTTTAAACCGTCCGCGGATAAGGTATTCTTCTGTTTCTGTTTTTATTTTACCTCCTGTGATGTCCAGATTGGCTCTTTTTATCGCATTGGCTACCTCATCAAAGGTCAGGTTATAAGTTCTGAGCGAGTTTTCGTTTACAGCCACTTCAATTTCTTCTTCCGGAAATCCGCTCAGCGTTACTTTTGAGATGCCATCCAGAGAGCGTAAATCATCCTCCACTTTTCGGGCTGCTTCCTTTAACGACCTGAGCGAAATATTTTTACCACTGATAGCGAAAGTAACAGTCGGATTCAGGTTTTCGGTTTTAAAAATCACCGGAGGTTCCATGTCAACCGGAAATGAATTGATTCTGTTTACGGCATTCTTCACGTCTTCAAGTGCCGTGGCCGTATTGTAGTCTTTCTCTACTTCGATGGTAATTGTACCCGAGTTTTCGGATGATACCGATGTAAAGCGCTCAATTCCGGTAATTCCACGCAGGTTGTCTTCAATTTTCAGGATGATGCCCTCTTCAACCTCTTCGGGCGAGGCTCCGGGGTAAACCAGTTGAATGTTGATAATCCTGCTTTCGGCGAGGGGGAAAAAGGAAGACTTAAGGCTGAACAACGCAATGGTGCCGAAGACAGCAAATGCAAGCACGAAAACGTTGGCCGAGACGGGGTATTTTATAAAATAGCTGATGATCTGTTTCATCATTTTTTTCTTTTATGTTACTTTTTTCGATGGTTATTCACTTACTGGAATGATTTTCATGCCAATAAATGATCCGGAAATGTTTTTAGCCAGAATTTTGGTTCCGTTTTGTAACTTATCTGCAATTACTGTATTTTCCTGAAACCGTATAGGGTTGATGTCCAGACGTTGTAACGTACTGTCTTTCTGTATGAAATAGACCCACTCGTTGTTCACGAGCAAATTTCTGGGTATTTCAACCACATCATTCAGGTCGCCGCATTGGATGTCAGCTGTGATGAACATGCCTTCGCGTAGCCCTTCATCGGTACTTTCAATAAAAACGGATACCGTTTGGGTGTTGAGGTCGATGGCCGGATTTATGCGGGATACAATGCCTTGCCATGTGGAATTTTGTCCTTTGAGGTGCAAATGGGCTGTATTTCCGGTTTTTAAGTAGGCGATGTCGGCAGCAGGAATTGCCACTTCAATTTCAAGCAAACCGGTGTTACTGAAAGAGCCTAGTTTTTGCCCTGAACGTACCAGAGCACCCGGGTTGATTAGCGACTCAGTTACGACTCCGTCGAAGGGTGCGGTAAGCCTGTATTTTTGTAATCGGGCTTCCATATTTTGAATGTTATAGAAGGTGGTGTAAACTTTTCGTCCTGTAACAAAATATTTTTCTTTGTCGCTATGGGTAGCCGGTATGGCCGGCACAGGACGCGTGATTTCAATGCTGTTGAGGTAGTCGTCCCATTTTTGGGCTTCCTCTGGGAATTCAAGCTTGATATCCGGGATGAGTGAGGTGATCAGATTTTGGAATTCACTGCGTTGTGCATACAAATTGGCAAGTTGCTCCGTATCGTCGATGCTTGCCAAAATTTCACCTTTTTTAAACGACATCCCTGCCCTGAAATCCTTATTCTGATGTAAAAGGACTCCGTTTACTTCCGAAAACAGATCAATTCTGTTCTTGGCTCTTACCTGGCCTGATCCGCTGACCACCAGTGGAATGGAGCTATTTTGTGCTATGAAATACGGTACCATCACCAGTGATTTTTTAGGCGCTTGCCTGGGGGGCTGTTTTAGGCCGCTGATGTAAACAAATGCGATTCCTCCAATAATGACAATAATGAAGGCAATGATCCATGATTTTCTGGCGTTCATATGCTTTAAAGTTGATGGTTAAGTTTTTTTTGTTGCGTATGCAACTTTTCTTCAATGGTGTTTACTTCGTTTATAAGTTTTTGTAAGGTTTGATGAAGTGCTTTAATTTCCTTCTCCTCAAAAATTTTCATTAATTCGTTCGTGAGCTCCTGAATAACAGGTTGTATTTCGGTTAAAAGTTGATGCCCGTCTTTTGTCAGGAAAAGGTTATTGACTCTTTTGTCATTGCCCACATTTATTCTGACTACTTTATGGCTTTTCTCTAAATTATTCAGCGATCTGGCAATTGAAGTTTTATCGCGGTCGAGCCTTGAAGCCAATTCTTTTTGGCTAATTCCCTGATTACAGGAAATGATTTTTAACAAAACCATTTGTTCGTGCGTGAGCTGGAAGCCGTTGGCATTTAGTTTTCTGTTAACCAGATAACTTAGCCTGTGCGCCGTTACATTGAGCCATTTCCCGACAAAATCTGTTTCTTGCAATTCCATTTAAAAGTTGTATATACATCTAAACGGGTACAAAAATAGATTATTTATGAAATCTAAAACCGAATAGTTTATGAACTAAAGCATAATCGAATCAGCTTCAGAGCCTGGTTATTCATCATACCAGCTGGCATACATATTATAATTGTTGGATATGCGATGGATTTCTCCCTCAAGCAAACTGGTGTCGACCGATTTAATCAGCTTGGCGGGGACACCGGCGTATACTGATCCTGATTTTACCACGGTATCCTTCGATACCAAAGCTCCTGCAGCAATTACCGAATTACTTTCAACCACTACACCGTCCATGAGTATAGCTCCCATGCCAATCAACACGTTGTCGTGGATGGTGCACCCATGAACGATTGCTCCGTGAGCGATGCTAACATTGTTGCCGATAGATACCGGAGCTTTTTGATATGTACAGTGGATAATTGCTCCATCCTGGATATTGACATTGTTGCCAATGCGGATGCTGTGTACGTCACCACGCACCACGGCGTTGAACCAAACACTGCAATCATCACCCATTATCACATCACCGGTAAGGGTGGCATTGTCGGCAATAAAGCAATTTTTTCCCCATTTTGGGCGAATTCCTTTTACTGATTTTATGGTAGGCATATCATTTGTTTTTATTGTTTGTAAGATGATTAACTTCCATAGGGGGATAATCCAGACTATAATGTAAACCAATGCTTTCCTTACGGCGTAAGGCCAGTTTTATCACGATATAGGCCACATTGATCATGTTTCTGAGTTCGCAGATAGGTTCCGACAGGATGGATTTTTTGTAAAGTTCTTCTGTTTCCTCATAAATGATGGCCAGTCGGTCAAAAGCCCGTTTAAGTCTTAAATCGGAGCGTACAATCCCAACGTAGTTCGACATTATCGACTGAAGTTCTTTTCTGGATTGGGTAATCAAAATCATTTCTTCGTTTAAGACAAGGCCTTCATCATTCCAATCCGGAACATTTTCGTTAAAGTCGATTGACGTCAACTCACTTGCAGCTTGTATTGCTGCCCTGTGTGAGAATACTGCAGATTCAAGTAAAGAGTTAGAAGCCAGTCTGTTAGCGCCGTGAAGACCAGTGCTGGCTACTTCTCCGGAGGCAAATAGTCTGTGGATATTGGTTCGTCCGAACTCATCGGTAACGATGCCTCCACAGCTATAATGGGCTGCCGGAACGACGGGGATCATGTCTTTGGAAATATCAATTCCTATGCTCATGCATTTTCCGTAAATGGTTGGAAAATGGTTTAGTATTTCCGTTTTTGAAACAGATCGTGCATCAAGGTAAACATAATCATCTCCCGATAGCTTCATTTCATTGTCGATCGCTCTGGCGACAGTGTCACGTGGAGCAAGCGACCCCATCGGATGGTATTTGTCCATAAAAGGCTGTCCGCTTTTGTTTACCAAAAAAGCTCCCGCACCACGCAAAGCTTCGGTAATGAGAAAGGATGGCTTTTCTCCAGGGTTGTAAAGTGAGGTCGGGTGAAACTGCACGAACTCCAGACTTTTTACAATGCCCTTGGCACGGTAAGCCATGGCTATTCCATCGCCCGTGGCAAAAACAGGGTTTGTTGTTGTTTGGTAAATGTTGCCTATTCCGCCTGTTGCAATCATGGTGGTTTTAGCCAAAATGGTCTCGATACAGTTGGTGGTTTTATTTAGCGCATATACACCGTAACATTCGATGTCGTTATGGATTTGCTTTACCAACCTGCCCAAATGATGTTGGGTGATCAAATCGATCGAGAAATAATTTTCGAGGATTGTGATGTTAGGATGGTTTTTCACTTTCGCACCCAAAGCACGCTGTATTTCAAAGCCGGTATTGTCTTTGTGGTGGAGGATGCGAAATTCAGAGTGACCTCCCTCTTTAGCCAGCGCGTATTTTCCTGTGGTTTCTTTGTCGAAATGCGTTCCCCACTCTATTAGTTCGTTTACCCGTTCAGTTCCTTCGTTAATGGTAATGCGGACAATTTTTTCATCGTTGTGCCCCGATCCGGCATTCATGGTGTCGGCATAATGTTTTTCGTAATTGTCGGGAGTGTACATTACGGCGGCAATACCACCCTGAGCATAGCTTGTGGCTGTATCTTCCATCGAGGATTTCGACAACAGAAAAACGCTGCCTTTGTCTGCTACTTTCAGGGCATAAATTAGCCCGGCCATGCCTGTTCCAATAACTAAAAAGTCAACTTTGCGGCGCATAATTTTTTCTTTTTGCAAAGGTAGTCTAACCTGATTATTCGATAAAGGTTTTCAGGTAATTTCTTTCAAAGATTAACTTTTTACGGCGCTGAAATGTCTTAAAACAAGGGCGGATGGAAAAGCTCCAAAAGCTAAAATGGAGGCCAGTTTAAATGTAGTGTCCAGACCAAGCCAATCTCCTAAAAAACCGGTAGACAAAATCGCGATCGCGTTGGTAACAAAATTCACAGTGGTAAATCCGGCATTCATCATGGCGGGCTGCTTACTTCCTTGCTCAAGAACCAAAGCGAGTAATATAGGGCTTGTAGCATACAGCAACACCCCCAAAACAACCAGAAGAACCATCTGCAAAGCAAAGCCGGAATAAACGAAGATCAGCATGAAAACGGGTGCGCTTAAAGCCAGGAATATGAGTGTTTTAAATCTGCCAATGCGGTCGGAGATGCCGCCTGATAAAAAGCTGCCCACAGCCGCCGATCCTTGCAGAACCGACAAAGCCACTGCTCCGGTGATCAGACTGTTTCCTTTTAGCCCGAGGTAGGTTGGTAAAAATGTTGCCATAGATGCTTTCATCACCGACCTGAACAACATATAAAAGGCAAGGCCTAAAAAGAAGGGAGCATACGCTTTTAAAGTAACAAGCCAGGCGCCTTTGGCCAGGTTGCGTTCATCAATTTTCTCGAATGATTTCCTTTCCAACATAAAATGTAGCAATAAGCTAAAAACGATGGCCGGAAAAATGAGCCGCCATGTGCCCTCAAGCGTCCACCAGCTCACAGCTGAAACGATCAACACAGGACCTAACATCCTGGCGCCTTCTCCTCCCAACATGTACCAACTCATGCCTTTTCCGGTTTGAGCTCCGCTGTAATAGCGAATGACAATAGGTGCTGGAACATGAAAAAGAGCGGAACTGATGCCAATGGTTACCAACAAGAGGGCCAGGATAATCAGGTTGGGGGCAAGCCCGATTAAACTCCCGCAAACAGCAGTAACCAGTGGAGTAAGTATAATAAGTAACCTCCAAGGAAGTTCATGTGCTACTGCTCCGACAAAAAAACTGAGCACCGAAGGCAGGTTTTGCAGCATTAACAGACCGCTTGCCGCCGTAAGTGATAAATTAAACTTACTGATAATCAGCGGCAACAGTGGAGGTAAGAAACTGGAATAGATGTCGTGCAGAAAATGTGCCATCGACAGAATCATTACTCTTGGCCATTGAAACAGTCGTTTTGTCACAAGGTTTAATTTTCAGTTTTGATCATCACTCTTGAGGATTATTCCCTCACTATTTTATAAATCAAGCAGTACCTCAGCGGGCGATTTGCTCCCAAAAAGCATGTCCTCAGGATGTTCGAGCAACTCCTTTACTTTGACCAGAAAACCAACAGACTCTCTTCCGTCAATAATTCGGTGGTCGTAAGAAAGAGCGATATACATCATAGGATGAATTTCAACCTTACCATTTACAGCGATGGGGCGTTCAACAATATTATGCATTCCTAAAATGGCACTTTGCGGCGGATTAATAATAGGTGTAGACATCATACTGCCAAACACGCCGCCGTTGGTAATGGTGAACGTTCCCCCTTGCATTTCTTCAATTGAAAGTTTGTTGTCGCGTGCTTTGGTGGCCAAAACCTTGATTGCATGCTCAATCTCTGCCAGACTGAGTATTTCAGCGTTTCTCACTACCGGCACGACCAATCCCTTAGGTCCGCTCACGGCAATGCTGATATCAACGTATTCAAATTGAACAATTTGCTCTTCGTTGATTTGTGAATTTACCTGCGGGAAAGAGGCCATAGCTTCGGTAACGGCTTTCGTGAAAAACGACATGAACCCAAGACCTACTCCATGTTTTTCTTTGAACTGGTCTTTGTATTTAGCGCGCAAAGCCATAATGGGAGTCATGTTCACTTCGTTGAAAGTAGTTAACATGGCCGTTTCGTTTTTCACTGAAACCAATCTGGAAGCCAGCTTTTTACGTAAGGAGCTCATGTTTGCGCTCTTGAAATCGCGGGAGCCTTTCCATTGGCTTCCTGATGCGATGGCCTTTGGTTTTGTGCCGGCTACTTTATCCTTGTTCTCCAGATAAAAGTCTATGTCCTTGGTGGTTAGTCGGTAATGCTTATAGAAGTTAACCAAATCCGCTTCTGTAACCGCATGCGACTCCATCATTTTTTTTGCTAACGGCGAAAGATGAAGATTTAAGTTCTTATTTTCCGTTGGCTTTGGATCATCCTGTTTGATCTTTGGCGCAGGCGCACTTTCTGTATTTTTATGCGCCTCCTTAGTGTCTTGCTCCTTTGGCTTTTCGTCAACCTGGGCATGTTTTTCTTTTATTTCGCCATTGGCTTCAGTGTCGATAGTTGCAATTATCGAATTTACTTCAACGGTTTCTCCTTCATTTTTAAGAATGGTAATCTTACCATTCGCACCGGCAGCAACACTCAGGGTGGCTTTATCGGAGTCAATTTCTACTACTTCTTCATCTGACGACACCTGCTGTCCGTCGGCAACCAGCCATCCGGCAATTTGTACTTCACTTATGGATTCTCCCGGAGATGGAACTTTTATTTCTACTATCATTTTTCCTTTTTTTTCTTGTACTATTTAATACTATACTTAAACCAAAGGCTTCACACCGCTGTGGTATTTAGAGTCCATGTTCTTGATATTCAACTCTTCAAGTTCTTTTTCGAATTGTTTCCATTTATTGCCAATGCAGGCCATCTCACACGACTCGTCCAGGTATGGGCAATTGCATTCACCCATTACTTTATCGAATATTTTCTGAGCGCGAATAACATGAAATTTTCCTGAACCGGTAGCCGGACTTCCGCTCGCGGGACGGGCAACCAGTTTGATCGGAATGTGGGAGGCGAGAGACGTGTAAATAAAGTTCCAGGCTCCCATGTTGGCCGGTTCTTCCTGTGCCCAGATGGCGGTTTTTGCGTTGATATACTTTTTGTAAATGTTCAATAACTGGTCAAGTGGGAAAGGATACAATTGCTCTAACCGAATTAAGGCAATGTTATTTTTGTTAAGTTTTTCACGCTCTGCCAATAAGTCGTAGTATATCTTGCCGTTACAGAAAACCACTTTGTCTATTTTTTTGGTGTCGACAGAGAGGTCGTCGATTACTTCTCTGAAACCACCAGATGTAAATTCATTAATGTGGGAAACGCATTGTGGATGCCTGAGCAGACTTTTGGGTGTGAAAATAATAAGTGGTTTTCTGAAAGGACGATGCAGCTGACGGCGCAGCAGGTGGAAGAAATTGGCCGGTGTGGTGCAATTAGCAACCTGAAAGTTATTTTCAGCAGCCAGGGTGAGGTAGCGTTCCATTCGGGCGCTTGAATGCTCAGGTCCCTGCCCTTCGTAGCCGTGAGGTAAAAAAACTACGAGGTCGTTCATGACATTCCATTTGTCTTCGGCACTGCTTATAAATTGATCGAAGATCACCTGTGCAGTATTGGCAAAATCGCCGAATTGAGCTTCCCAAATGGTGAGTTTGTTTGGCGAAGCCAGAGCGTAACCGTATTCAAACCCAAGGACTCCATATTCAGAAAGATTGGAGTTGAAAATGTCGAATTTGGCTTGTTTTTCGTCGATGTGATTTAGCGGGACATATTTTTCTTCAGAATCTTCAATGCGCAAAACGGCATGCCGATGCGAAAACGTTCCCCGTTCAACATCTTGTCCGCTCAAACGCACCGGAATACCTTCGTTTAAGAGACTCCCGTAGGCAATCAACTCACCCATTGCCCAATCGAGGTTTTGGTCTTCCAGTACCATTTTGCGTCTTTGTTCTTGCAGTCTGATGGTTTTTCTAAAGAAATTTTTTCCATCTGGTAAGGCGGTAATTTTTTCGGTAATATGTTGCAATTCTTTTTCAGTGATGGCCGTTTCCGGCGAACTGAGAAAGTCTTCATCGGTGGCTCTGCGAATACCTTCCCAGGTGTCAGCCAGAAAGTTATTAATAGTGGTTCGTTTATGGCTATGGGCTTCTTCGAGATTGGCTTCCAGTTTATCATTAAACTGTTTTTCTTCTAATTCTGTTTGTTTACTGCTTACAACACCCTGGCTAAGTAATTGATTTTTATACAAGTCGTATGGGTCGGGGTGTTTTTCGATGGCCTTGTAAAGCACAGGTTGCGTAAACCGGGGTTCATCACCTTCGTTGTGCCCATAACGGCGGTAGCACAGTATGTCAATAAATACATCTTTGTGGAACTTGTTCCTGAACTCCATCGCTGTTTGTATGGAAAAGACCAGAGCTTCGGGGTCGTCTCCATTTACGTGAAAAACAGGTGACAAAGTGATTTTGGCAATGTCGGTGCAGTAGGTACTGGATCGAGCATCGAGATAATCGGTCGTGAATCCGATTTGGTTGTTGATTACCAAGTGTATTGTGCCTCCCGTGGAGTATCCTTTCAAATCCTGCATCTGCAATACTTCGTATACCACGCCCTGTCCTGCGACCGAAGCATCCCCATGAATCAATATAGGTGCAATTTTGGTAGCATCTCCATTATAAATTTCGTCGATCTTTGCTCGTGTAATGCCCTCAACAACAGGATTTACGGCTTCCAGATGCGATGGGTTTGGAGATAAGGTGAATTTTATTTCTCTTCCGTTGGTTGATTTTCTGTTGACGGTGTAACCCAGATGATATTTTACATCGCCCAAAAGTGCTTCGTCATCATATTCAACTCCCTCAAACTCAGAAAATATGGCTTGATAGGGTTTTCTCATGATGTTGGCCAGCACGTTGAGCCGCCCGCGATGAGGCATGCCGATGACAAATTCCTTAATCCCCAAATCAGAACCCTTTTCCATAACGGCATCTAAAGCCGGAATCAGTGACTCAGCACCTTCCAAAGAAAATCGTTTTTGACCGGGGAATTTTTTTTGTAGAAATTTTTCAAAATAAACAGCTCTCAACAACTTGGTAAGAATGTATTTTTTTTCTTCCTGACTGTAGTTTGGGTGATTTCGGGTGGTTTCAAAACGGGTTTGTAACCAGTTAACAATTTCTAAATCACGGATAAAAAGGTATTCCACACCAATATTTTGGCAGTAGGTGTCATGCAGAAAGCCAACAATGTCTCGCAATTTTGCTTTGCCGATACCAATTTTCTCACCGGCATAAAAATACTGATCCAAATTTTTAGCCGAAAGCCCATAGTTCTCAATGTCTAACGTAGGGAGATAGGTTCTGCGTTTTCTCACCGGATTGGTGGAAGTAAACAAATGCCCTCTGCGGCGGTAATCATTGATGAGGTTAATGACCTTAAACTCATCTGAAGTGGCATGACTCTCAGGTAATACGGGGTATTTTTTTTGTGCCAGATCGAATCCGGCAAAAAAGGCTTGCCAACTGCTGTCGACTGTCTTCGGGTCAGAAAGATATTGCTGATAAAGAGATTCGATAACGGCCGGATCGGGATGATTAACAAAGCTGTAGTTATCCATAGATTGCTGCTGAAGTTATTACGAACAAAGTTAACGAAAGGTTTTAATAAAATTAATTTAGATCGTTTATAAATAGTGTTCCGGGGTAAAAAAAACCCCGACCGTTGGTTTAATTTGCAACGGTCGGGAGCATTTTGAAAGGATGTTTCTTATTCCGGGTGAATTGCTTCAACAGGACAAACATCAGCGCAAGCGCCACAATCTGTACATAAATCCGGGTCAATAACATAGATATCGCCTTCGGAGATAGCCTCTACAGGGCATTCATCGATACATGTGCCGCAAGCAGTACAATCATCATTAATTTTATAAGCCATAACGCTAATTGTTTTATTGAAAATAATTGCTGCAAATATAGGTATATTGTTTTTAGAAAGAGGCGAAAAATTCCTCCTTTTTTTTGTAGTAGGTTTGAAAAATCCCTTGTAAAGGGTTTGTCTAAGTTTAAACCGGCAGTATATTCTGTTGTTTTTTTTTGGAATTGCCTTAATGATGGTAGATTGCGTTATGCTTTGGGTTGCTTATCTGCCTGAAATAGTTTGTAATTTAGTCTCATTCTATTTTACTGGACATATTCGATTTTTGCTTCATTATATATTTTTTAAATCATTGTTAATCAGTATTTAAACTTTTAGTGCAATCGTTTCCGACGAAGGGAGGCTTTTTAGAGCACAAAAAACCTAATCACATTGGTTTGCCTGAATAATATTAAGCTTAATTTTGTCGATGTTTTTAAAAAAAAATCAGATGACATCCAAAAAAGACAGAGTGGTTGAATTAAACAAAGCTGTAATCAGATTTGCCGGAGATTCGGGCGATGGCATGCAGCTTACTGGAAACCTTTTTTCAGATTCGACAGCTTTTGCAGGAAATGATTTTGCTACTTTTCCTGACTATCCCTCAGAAATCAGAGCCCCACAAGGAACAGTTTCCGGAGTTTCGGGTTTTCAAATTCACTTTGGAAAAGTCGATATTCATACTTCCGGTGATTTGGCTGATGTGCTTATTGCCATGAATCCGGCTTCGTTAAAAGCCAACATGAACTGGATAACACGTGAAGCCATTATTATCGTCGACAGCGATGCATTTATTGATAAAAACTTCGATAAGGCCGGTTATAAATCCAATCCGCTTACGGATGGCACTTTAACCGGACATGTAGTAGTTCAAGCTCCTATTGGCACCATGACCAAAGAAGCTGTTAAGTCGCTAAACCTGGACAACAAAACAGCGCAGAAATCAAAAAATATGTTTGCTCTGGGTATTGTTTATTACATGTTTAATCGTGATTTTAAGCAGACCTTTACTTTTTTTGAACAGAAATTCAAAGCTAATCCTTTAATTGTTGAAGCTAATAAGGCCGTGCTTACTGCCGGGTTTAATTATGGCGAAACCATTGAGGCTTTTGCTAACACCTATAAAATAGAGCCCGCTGCCTTACAAAAGGGAACTTATCGCAATGTTACAGGTAATCTGGCAACAGCCTGGGGCTTATTGGCAGCCGCCGAGCGCGCTAATCTTAAGCTGTTTTTGGGGTCATATCCCATCACCCCGGCCTCTGAGATTCTTCAGGAGTTAAGTAAGCATAAAGAACTTTCGGCTATCGCTTTTCAGGCGGAAGACGAAATTGCAGGTATAGTATCTACTATAGGTGCTGCTTATGCAGGAAGTCTGCCTGTTACTTCAACATCCGGCCCGGGTCTCTCTTTGAAAAGTGAAGCCATTGGCCTTGCAGTAATGACAGAATTACCTATAGTAATAGTGGATGTGCAAAGGGGAGGCCCTTCAACAGGCTTGCCTACTAAGTCTGAACAATCAGATCTTTATCAGGCACTCTTTGGCCGAAACGGCGAAGCCCCGGTAATAGTGATGTCAGCACTTAGCCCTTCCGATTGTTTTTATGCTGCTTTTGAGGCTGCAAAATTAAGCCTTGAACATATGACTCCGGTTATCTTGCTCACAGATGGCTCAATCGCAAATGGTTCGGAAGTGTTTAAAATTCCGAAAATGGCTGATATGCCTAAGATTGTTCCTCCAATTGCTCCTGCAAATGACCCTGATTATAAACCTTTTAAAAGAAACCCGGAAACATTAAGCCGCAGTTGGGCATTACCCGGTACTCCTGGATTGAGACACCGTGTTGGAGGTCTTGAAAAAGATAATATCAGTGGTAATGTCTCCCACGATCCGAAAAATCACCAGATAATGACCGAATTGCGGCAGAAAAAAGTTGAGCTGGTAGCCAATTATATTCCAGAGTTAGAGGTGTTTGGTGATGAGCATGCAGATGTGTTGATGGTTAGTTGGGGAGGTACTTATGGGGTTATGCTCACAGCAATAGAAGAATTGCGCGAAGAAGGAAAATCGGTAAGCCTGGCTCATTTTAAATACATTATGCCTCTGCCCCGCAATACACGTGAAGTGCTTGCTAGATACAAGAAAATTTTGGTTAGTGAAATTAATATGGGTCAGTTTGTTAACTACCTGCGCATGAGCTTCCCCGAGTTTACTTATCATCAGTTTAATAAAATTCAGGGATTGCCATTCATGGTTGCCGAACTAAAAGAAAAGGTTAACGAACTCTTAAATGACTAAGAAGATGGAAAATACGATAGAGACAAAAAATCTGGTTCTTACAAAGGAAGACTTTGAAAGCGATCAAATGGTGAAATGGTGTCCGGGTTGTGGCGACCATGCGATTTTGAAATCTGTTGAAAATGTATTCCCCGAACTGGGCATTCCAAAAGAAGATTTTGTGGTGGTGTCAGGGATTGGCTGCTCCTCCCGATTCCCTTATTACATGAATACTTATGGCTTCCATAGTATTCACGGTCGCGCTGCTGCTATTGCCACAGGGATAAAACTCTCGAACCCCAAACTGAGTGTTTGGATGATTTCAGGTGATGGCGATTCAATGGCCATCGGTGGTAACCATTTTATTCATATCGCCCGCCGGAATCCGGATATCAATTACCTGATGTTCAACAACAAGATTTATGGGTTGACCAAAGGACAGTACTCCCCAACTACGCCCAAAGGATCAAAAACCAAAAGCTCGCCTCAGGGAACCTTTGAAACACCCTTTAACCCTGGTGAACTTGTCATTGGAGCCAGAGGAAAGTTTTTTGCCAGAGTTGTTGATACCAACCCAAAGCTTATGACTCAGGTGTTTAAGCAAGCCGCAGAGCATAGGGGAACTTCCATTGTCGAAATTCTGGCTAACTGTGTAATTTTTAATAATTTGGTTCATGGCTTGATTACCGGACGCGACACCAAGGACGACAATCAAATTGTCCTCGAAGCCGGTAAACCAATGGTTTATGGCCGTGATCGTGAAAAAGGGATTATATTAAAAGGTACAAAACTCGTTTCGGTAGAAATAGGAAAAGATGGAATTACGGAAGCTGATTTGTTGGTTCACGATCCATCTGAACCCGATCCGGGTATTCATTTGATGCTCGCTAACATGATGCCACCTGAAATGCCTTCAGCTCTTGGTGTTATTCGTGCAGTTAAAGCTCCTACCCTCGAAGATTCAGTATACGATTCAATTGAGCATGAGAAGAGAACCTCACGCATTAAATGTGTCGACGATCTGCTCAACCAAGGTGGTACCTGGGAGATAAAATAATTCATACCACGAAAAAAAAACCGCCTTTGACAAAAGGCGGTTTTTTTGCTTTATAGATGCGGGATTTGTGACCTCCTGCAAAGAATAAAATGTACTTTTGTGCGTTAAAGTGGAGATAAAAATAGTTGTAATGAAAAAGTTTTTCAAGTTAGTAGCCTTTGCGGTTTTGGTTTTGACAGTTTCCCGGTGTTCAACGGATGTGGATATATACGCTGACTATAAAGATATCACGGTAGTTTTTGGCGTGGCTGATGTAGCAAGCGATACCACCTGGGTGAAAATCACCAAGGCTTTTGTGGGACCCGGTAATGCGTTGGTTATTGCGCAAAACCCCGATTCGAGCAACTATCCTCAGAAACTAAATGCCCAACTTATTGGCTATAAGACTTCTAGTGATGAGCTTCCTCCCATTGTTTTAGATACCATGACAATACACAACAAGCAAAGGGCATACTATGTAGTTGGCGATAACGGAGATACGGTGTTTCATCCCTTTTACGGACCTGACCAATTGATGTATTATGCTGTTGGACAACTGAAATCGGATTATACCTACCGGTTGCAAATTGATAACCAGAGCAAGATAATCACCGGAGAGTCACCATTAATCGGAAATTTTAGCATCACTGCACCTGTCAACCGTGTTTCCTTTCCTACTAACCCGATTTTACCTGACCCGACGGTGGGCTGGACTTCGGTAAAAAATGGAAAACGATATGAAGTTACCATGACCTTTCATTACAAAGAGCTTATTCCCGGCTCCATCGATACAGCTTACAAATCAATTAGTTGGTATGTAGGGTCAAAGAAATCTGCCGGATTAAATGGTGGAGAAGAACTGGAGATATCTTATTCAGGATCAAATTTCTTTACGCTGCTTCAGGATAAATTGGAACCCATCCCTTTTGTTCAACGATGGGCCGGGCTGGTTGACATCGAAATAGCCGCAGGATCTCAGGTGCTCGATACCTATTTAAGTGTTAACAGTTCAAGCAGCAGTCTGTTGGAAGAAGTGCCGGTATATTCAAACATGGATGGCGCTATCGGTATTTTTGCCGCACGACATAATATCCTAAAATCATTTCAGCTGGCTACAAACTCCGAAACAGAACTGGTGAACAACTACGACCTGGGCTTTAAGCTGTCACAGTAGTATTCCTTTTGCCTAATTATTTGCGTGATCAGGCCTGCGGATAGATTCCGAAGTATAAACTTTCTGCCTTTTTGTCATTGCACCAATTGTTAATGCCATCCGAAGTTTACCTGCAATTATTTTGTAAGTTAATTTAAATCAAGCATTTGTAGAAGTAAAAATTGCTTGGTTTTGTCTGGGTCGAATATGCCTTTATCTGATTTGTTTTTTTGGCATAATGATTGAGCTAAGCAAAAAAACTTTAGAAAGAACTTAATTTTAATAAAATGGGAAAAATAATTGGAATTGACTTAGGAACAACCAACTCTTGCGTTGCAGTAATGGAAGGCAATGAGCCAGTTGTCATTCCTAACAGCGAAGGACGTAGAACAACGCCTTCCATCGTAGCATTTACTGATAATGGTGAACGCAAAGTAGGTGATCCTGCCAAACGTCAGGCCATAACCAACCCTACCAAAACTGTATACTCAATTAAACGTTTTATGGGTAACAAGTTTAATGAAATGGGGATGGAAATAAAACGCGTTCCCTATGCCGTTGTTAAAGGTGATAACGATACGCCACGCGTAAAAATTGATGATCGTCAATATACCCCTCAGGAAATTTCGGCTATAATACTTCAGAAAATGAAGAAAACCGCCGAAGATTACCTCGGACAAACGGTAACTGAAGCCGTTATAACTGTACCTGCTTATTTTGACGACTCAGAACGTCAGGCAACCAAAGAAGCCGGCGAAATAGCAGGTCTTACTGTTAAGCGTATTATCAATGAGCCCACCGCCGCTGCACTGGCTTATGGTCTGGATAAGAAAAAGGAAGATTCAAAAATTGCTGTTTTCGACCTCGGTGGTGGTACCTTCGACATCTCTATCCTTGAGTTAGGTGATGGCGTTTTTGAAGTGAAATCGACTAACGGTAATACCCACCTTGGAGGTGATGACTTCGACCAAGTGATAATTGAATGGCTTGCCGAAGAGTTTAAAAAAGATGAAGGACTTGATCTTAAACGTGATCCGATGGCGCTTCAACGACTGAAAGAAGCTGCCGAGAAAGCAAAGATAGAGCTATCCAGTGCAACCGAAACGGAAATCAACCTGCCCTATATTATGCCTGTGGATGGTGTGCCAAAGCACTTGGTAAGAAAACTTACTCGTGCCAAATTTGAGCAACTGGCCGACAAGCTGATTCATGATACAATTAAACCTTGTGAGGATGCTCTTCGTGATGCCGGAATGAACGCTTCCGATGTGGATGAAGTAATTCTCGTTGGTGGTTCAACACGTATCCCCGCTATTCAGGAATTGGTGAAAAAGATTTTTGGAAGAGAACCTTCCAAAGGGGTAAATCCTGATGAAGTTGTGGCTTTAGGTGCAGCTATCCAAGGCGGCGTACTCACAGGTGAGGTGAAAGATGTGTTGCTGCTCGATGTAACCCCGCTTACACTCGGTATAGAAACTATGGGCGGCGTTATGACTAAGCTTATTGATGCCAACACAACCATCCCCACCAAAAAGTCGGAAGTATTTTCGACAGCATCTGATAACCAACCATCCGTTGAAATTCATATCCTGCAAGGCGAACGTCCAATGGCCAACCAAAATAAAAGTATAGGACGATTCCACCTCGATGGCATTCCACCTGCACCACGTGGTGTTCCTCAAATCGAAGTAACTTTCGACATCGACTCGAACGGTATATTGAATGTGTCAGCAAAGGATAAAGCCAGTGGGAAGTCGCAAAGTATTCGTATCGAAGCTTCTTCCGGACTGTCGGATGATGAAATCAAACGAATGAAAGCCGAAGCTGAAGCCAATGCTGATGCCGACAAAAAAGAACGCGAAAGGGTGGATAAGCTCAATGCTGCTGATGCACTAATTTTCCAGACTGAAAAGCAGTTGAAGGAATTTGGCGATAAAGTTCCTGCAGATAAAAAGTCGGAAATAGAAAGTGCCCTCGAAAAATTACGTACTGCACATAAATCGCAGGATATCACGGCCGTAGATGCAGCCATGGCGCAACTCAATGCTGTTTGGCAAAAAGCCAGTGAAGAGATGTATAAAAATACTGGAGGAGCTGGTCCTCAGCCTGATCCGGGTGCTGCCAGTGGTGGTAATGCTGGAAAAGGCAACCAACCCGGTAATGACGAAGTTACCGATGTGGACTTCGAAGAAGTTGATGATAAATAAACTGTTAATAAGTTTTTAAAAGTTGTCGGTGAAAATCGGCAACTTTTTTTTTCTGCATTAAAAAAGTGTGTACTTTCGTAGGTTCACTGTCGGTAGAAGGATCTATGGGCATTTTTTAATAATTTCGTAACTAGCGAAAATTACAGCATGTTGTTTAAATATACATCTTTGAAAAAAATTCTATTCATTTAATTTTTAGTCTTATGAGCAAATTAATTACACTAAAGCGACTACTGCTCGTTTTTTGTCTTGTGCCACTACTTGCTTTGTCAACTCAAGGACAGAGTATTATCGTTAATGGCGACTTTGAAAGTTGGACAGCCGGAGTCCCTGATGGCTGGACTTTAATTGATCCGGGTATCACGGTAACGGAGGCCACTTCACCAGTTCACGGCGGAAGCAAATCTGCTTCTGTAGATGTGACTACAGGAACTCAGGCAAATACCGACTTCAGACAAACCGTTAGCGTTGTCTCGGGTACTGAGTATAATGTTAGTGTTTGGGTTTATCATACCGAAGGTTTCATGAAAGCCCGCTTGTATGTGGGTGATTATCAGATATACTCTGATAACACTATCCTCAATGCTTGGCAGGAAATGACCTATACCTATACCGCTACTTCAAGCGTTGATATAGAGGTTGGACTGCGTTTTTACGATCAGTCGGGCTTTGATGGTGCTGAAATCGTTTATGTTGATGATTATAGCATGATCCCTGTGGGTGGTGGCCCTACAGCAACTGAAATCTACTTTGAACCTTTTGAAGTGGATCTGGGTCAAACTTCTACTTATAACACCTTGGGTGCTCAGGTTTGGGTTCAGGCCAATTTTGGTGCTCCTGCCGGTTGTGCGTACATGAATGGTTACGATGGAGGTCCTCTTGATAACGAAGACTGGCTAATTACCACTCCCATCAACTGCACTAACTACACCAATGTAACCCTCAGATTTGATCATGCCAGAAATTATGGCGACAACACCGGCCTTTCAGTTTTGATTTCAACAGATTATGATGGCGTTAGCGACCCTGCAGGCTTTACATGGACAGACTTAACCTCGCAATTTGCATTCCCTGCTACAGGTAGCTGGACTTTTAATGATGCTGGAACTGCTGATATCAATGCTCTTGTAGGAGCAAATACTTATGTGGCTTTTAAATACATCAGTACCACAGCTGGTGCGGCCACTTGGGAAGTGGACAACGTGACTGTTGCAGGTGATTTCAATGTTTCCGTTTTTATTGCCGGATCATTTAATAGCTGGAATGCCAGTTCTCCTGATTACGAATTGATCTTAAATGCTAACGGTGTTATGGAACTCACAAAAAACCTGACAGCCGCTACACATGAATATAAAGTGGTCGATGATGGAAACTGGTATCCAGGAGATAATCAGCAAATAGTGCTTGCTACAGCTCAGGATGTTACATGGAAATACAACTACGAAGCAAACCTGGTTACTCATACTCTGCCTGTTGTAGCAGGAAACTTTGTTTCAGAACTTGGTGGAAACGATTGGGATCCAACCGACCTTATCGGCGAAATGTCAGACCCTGAAGGAGATGATATTTTTACACTCGAACTGACAATTCCTGCCGGAAACTATGAAGCTAAAGTTACCTTTAACCATAACTGGAATCAAAGCACAGGTGGTAATGTACCGTTCATAGCGGATGGCATAAATCCAACCACTTTTACTTATGATTTTGCCACCAACACGACCACCATCAGTGGTCCGCCACCACCAACAGCCCTGGTTACTTTTATTGTAGATGATGCTATAGGTCAGCATTACGATGGTTTTTCTCTTAAAGGAAGCTGGGATGGAAACGGACAATATGACCCATCCTGGGGTGGTGGAATGGAACATACTCCATTTTATGACGATGGCACAAACGGAGACGTTACTGCCGGGGATCACATCTGGACATGTCAGCAAGAATTGGTAGTAGACGGTGGAAGCAATACCTGGGAATGGGGTGTAAACGATACCGAAGGCAATTGGGTGGCAGGCAACTGGACCTTTACCGTGCCTACCGACGTGGCTCAAACCCTGAGCTGGACAGTTCCGACTACTCCCGCTTTGGTTATCAACGAAATTATGTATAACTCTCCGGGAACTGATGAGGAATGGGTTGAGCTGTTTAACAACACCGATCAACCAATTAGCCTTGAGAATTGGAAACTCCTGGATGACAACGCAACACATACTCCTATTCTATTCCCTGCCGATTACACAATTGAGGCTTATGGATACTTTACTATAGAAGTTGCTACCGGCGGTGCCTTCCCTTTTACTCCTGATTATGATGGCTCCTGGGCTGGATGGGCAATGGGAAATACTACCGATATCATTCGTTTATACAATGCCAACGGCATATTGATCGACCGTGTTGAATATTTTGATGGTGATCCATGGCCTTCTTCTCCTGATGGTGACGGTCCGACTTTGTCCTTACTCAACCCTGATTTAGATAACGCTTTGGGCGAAAACTGGCGGGCTAGTAACGAAGAAGGTGGAACCCCCGGTGCTATTAATTTCCCGATAAATATTCTGACCCCCAATGGTGGTGAAGTCATTGATGTTAACACTACCTACGATATTACCTGGACAGTAGAAGGATGGGATGGAAATGTAGACATCGAATTGGTTAGAGAAGGACATGATCCGGTATTGCTCGCAGTAAACTATCCTGTCTCAAGCCAGACATTTGCCTGGTTTGTGTTCGATGACCTTGCTGTAGCCAGCGATTATAAAATCATGATCTCCGGAACAGTCGATGGAAATCCTTTCGATCTGAGCGATGAAACCTTTGCGTTGGCTGCTCCATTCGATGCACCATTGCTCGTTATTACCGAAATTATGTACAACCCACCCGAAAGTGGTACAGACTCACTTGAGTTTGTTGAAATTTATAACAATGATACTGAGGCTGTTAATATGCTAGGGTACACCTTTACCAAAGGGATTGAATTTGTATTCCCGGATGTAACCATACAACCTCAGGAATATCTCTTGGTAGCCTATAATTCTGTAGCTATGTTGTCAACATTTGGTGTTGATGCCTACCAATGGACTGGTGGTGCTTTGAGTAATGGGGGAGAAGAACTCGAATTATCCGACAGCTTTAACAATGTGGTTGATTTGGTAGCCTATGATGACGCACTTCCGTGGGATACACTTGCCGATGGGTATGGGCCTTCACTAACTTTCTGTAATCCTAATCTGGACAACAATGTAGCCGAAAACTGGACTCACTCAATTAATTTTGCTGCTATAAATGCTGCCGGTGACAGTATATTTGCTACGCCCGGATTTGGCTGTGCCAATACCATCATTGCCGGATTCGAAGGTGTTCCTACCCAAGTTAATCTGGGCGGTGGTGTGGTGTTTACAGATTTGTCGTTTGGAACAATTACCCAGTGGACCTGGACTTTTGAGGGGGGAACTCCTGAAACTTGGGATGGTCAGACTCCTCCTGAAATTATTTATAATGCGGAAGGTACATGGGATGTTACGCTCTCTGTAACCAACGGCGTTGTAACCGACGAGCTAATGATGCTTGACTACATTTCTGTTGTTGATCTGCCTGCTCCAACGAATCTGGAGGCTGAAGTCACCATTGCTGAAGATGTAATGCTGTCATGGAATGGTGGCGTTGCAGAGCCTTTTGAAGATGATTTCGAGTCGTACGATGATTTTGTAATCGATTTTGCACCTTGGACAAACCTGGATGTAGATGGAAGCGACACTTACGGAATGACTGATACCGAGTGGCCTAATGCATACGCAGCTCAGTCGTTTATTATTTTCAACCCTTCGCAAACTATTCCTCCGGTTACTGATATCATCCCCCATTCAGGTGATAAAGTGGCTGCTTGCTTTGCTTCAGTTACACCACCAAACAACGACTGGCTGATAACCCCACAGATCACCATTGGTGATGGATTCATGACTTCTTTCTTTGCCAAATCATATACCGATCAGTATGGACTCGAGAGATTCCGGGTTGGCGTGTCTACAAGCGGGTTGAATCCTGAGGATTTTGTTATCATTTCTGAGGGACAATATGTTGAAGCTCCCGTTGACGACTGGACGGAATTTACTTATGACATGAGTGCTTTTGTAGGACAAACTGTATATGTTGGTATTCAGTGTGTTTCTAACGATGCTTTCATCCTTCTGGTGGATGATTTCTCAGTAAGTGCAACAAAATCTTCTATTGTTTACAATCCTGCTCAGCCTGTGGTTGGAAAAGCAACCAAAGCCTCTGGATTTAGTATCCTAGCTACCGGAAACCCTTTTGTTACGGTACAGTCTTCACGCAATGTTTCTGCAGAACTATTAGGATACAATGTATACCGCAATAACGTTCAAATTAATGCCGATCTGGTAACCGCTACTGAGTATTTTGACGAAATGCCCGGTGTAGGAACACATGAGTATTACGTTACTGCAGTTTACGATCTTGGTGAATCAGGTGCCAGTAACATAGTTACCGTTTTGATAACCGATCTAAACGAACTTTCTGAAAATGGCATTGCTGTGTACCCGAATCCTTCAAATGGTACGTTCACCCTTCAGATGGCCAACATAACGGCTGCTGAAGTGCAGGTTATGGACATTACAGGAAAGGTTGTTTATCACAATACTGTACAATCTAACGACCAGATAAGTGTGAACCATGTTGAAGACGGTTTGTATTTTATCCGGATAACTGACGTAGCTTCTGGCGCGGTGAGTGTTAAGAAGTTAATCTTTAATTAGTAGAATCTATCCTAGTAACAATTTTCAAAACCAGACATTCGCTTTTTGTTGAATGTCTGGTTTTTATCTCTTTACAATCTAAATGCATTATACCAATGAAAAAAATCTATCTTTTATCTTTTAGTATTGCCTTCGTTGCATTAACCTTCGCTTTCACACCACTTAAAGCCCAAAATATGGTGGTAAACGGTGATTTGGAACAGTGGACTGCCGGAGTGCCAAACAATTGGGATCATGTTGAAAACATTACCCAAGAGTCAACTATTGTTCATGACGGTCTTTATTCAGCCCGACATCAAAGTGCTTCAGGCACTCAGGATTTTGGCCATGAATATATTACTGGTATTACCGAAGGGGCTTCCTATACACTGAGTTATTACTATTACGATAACGATCCAAATGCCAAAACCCGCGTATGGTCTAAGTTTATGGATGCTGGTGGCGCTACGGTTGGAACAACTATCGAATCAGATTATTCTACGGATAGCCCGAATTGGGTTTTATATACTAACGACGTAATTGCACCAGCAGGAGCAACTCAATTTTATCTCGAAGTGCGTGTTTATAAAGAAGCCGCCGAGGGGGGGTACGTTTATTATGATGATTTTAATTTCGTAGGTGATCAAACCGTTTATCCCGAACCGACCAACTATCCAACAAGTTTTGGTTCAGAAGTGACCGCCTTGTCAATCAACCTTAACTGGGTTGATGCGGTTGGTGGACAATTGCCACGTGCTTACCTGGTTAAAGGTGTAAAAGATGGTGCCGCTGTTGTTCCTCCAGTGGATGGTGATGTGGAGCCTGATGATACCGATTGGACGGATGGAGCTGCCGCTCTGAATGTGGATTTTGGAGTTGAGAACGTGGTATTTGATAATCTGGCAGGTGATCAAACCTATACTTTTTACATCTATCCCTATACCAATGCTGCTGCCAATATCGATTATAAAACCGATGGAACTGCGCCTGAAACTTCTGCTACCACTGAAAATGCAACCATCATCAGCTATGAAAATTTTGCTTCAGGCCTTGGTGTTTGGACTCCCTATAGTGTTATAGGTGATCAGGAATGGTTTCAGGATGAATTTGGAGGAGTAACCTTCGCCAAGGTAAGTGGTTATCTAGGACAACCTTATGCCAACGAGGATTGGCTGATTTCTCCCATGTTAAACCTCTCTTTGTATGAGGATGTGCTGTTTAGCTTTACTACTGCTGCCAATTATACCGGTCCTGATTTGGAATTATACTATTCAAATGATTATGACGGCTCAGGAGATCCAACAGATTTTACATGGAACAGTATTACCGATGAAGCTGCATGGTCTGCTGGCTCGTGGGTGTGGACTCCCTCGGGTGATATTGAATTAGATGCCTATGGTTCTGCCTCTTTCTACCTGGGTTTCAGATTTACTTCCACCGAAACAGAATCAGCGACTTGGGAACTTACCGAATGCCGCGTGATGGGAATATTGAAGACCGACATCCTTCAAAACAAAACGATCGAGCTTCAGGTTTACCCTAATCCGGCTACTGATTTTGTTCAGGTAGTTTCAAACGAAAATGCAACCATGGAAATCGTTAACCTGATGGGACAAAAAGTGTTAAGCCAATCGGTTATGACCGGATCAAACACCGTTTCAGTTAATGAACTGAAATCTGGTGTTTATTTTGTTCGGGTAGCCTATGCTGATGGAATAACTGCAATAAACAAAATTATTGTACGCTAAAACACAGCTAACCTCATATTCTAAAGCTCACCTTGCCGGTGGGCTTTTTTATTGCACGATTATTGCTACTTTTATACTTATTTTTGTCATTTGTCGTTAATAATCCACATTACGATCATCATGCGCTTTTTTGTATTACTATATACCATGTGTTTCGGGCTTATAATTTATGCTCAGGAGTTTAAGACTGTCCGTCTTGAAATACCTGCCGACATGGAGGCCGACAGCTACCACGTTGAACCAATGGGAGAAAATGGGGTGTTGATTTTTTATGCAAGTAATGAAGTCAATGAACTGGGCAAAAGAAACTGGTATTTTGGCCTTTTTGACGAACAACTCAACCAGGAGTGGCTGAAATTCGTATCGATCAACGAACCAATTGAATACAAAGGAGCCCGGTTAAATGGAAAACGCATTCACCTCCTTTTCCGCAATTCCGGAAAAATGAAAGGATCTGCGTACGACTTTTATGAATTGGTCACCTATGATGCAGCCAATCAGTCGTTTTCACAGATATCCGGAACTTTGCCTGAAAAATGTGAGATTTCAGGATTTGAGGTGATTGACAATACGGCATGTCTGGCTTTGAACCTGAATAAATTTGCTACCGATTTGCTTTTCGTTAGCTTGATTTCTGGGGATGTGTTTCCTGAACATCTTTCTCCTGACAGCGAGAGCATGATTATGAAACTTGATGTGGACAGAGCATCGCGTCATTTCATCGTGGCCCAAAAAATTGTAAGTGATGGCCGTTATGTTAAGGATAAAATCCTGTTATACAATCCGTCGCGTAAGCTAATCAGGGAATACCAGATTGAAAGTTCAGACGGAATCAGAATGTTGCGCGACTTCGTGTTCTTCCCAAATTATCCTGAACAATTGGTTGTTGTCGGGTCGTATGATATTGTTGCCGGACGAATGGCCTCACTAAAGGATGTCAGGGATACCCAAACAGCCAGAAGTGCGGGGTTCTATTTTTTAAAGTTTGAGAACACCAGCCAAACGACAATCAATTATTTCGATTTTCTTAATTTTACTCAACTACAGGGAGCCGCAAAGCAGCCTGAAGTAATCAATGCCCGCGCCGTGGTTGATTCAACGGGGGCAAAGGAAAAACAACGCGTCCTTACTTCCTTTTTTCATCTTACAGAGGCTGTGGGTCTTGCCATGGACGGTGAGTATATTGTATCCGCTGAAATCTTCAGCCCACAGTACCGAACCGAAACCAGAATGGATTATGATTATTACGGTCGTCCTTATCCCTATACTTACCGTGTTTTTGCCGGGTATAAATACGAGGATGCTCTATTGGCCGCTTTTTCATCGGATGGTAATATGCTTTGGGACAATGAATTGGTGATGAGTGAACTGGTGTCCTTCAAGCGGAAAAATCACACTTGTCTTATAGCGGATAGTCCATACATTACACTGGGTTACGCGAACAAAGGAAAATTATATTCCCAGGCCTATAAAGAAGGAAAACAGATTACTGAGGATGAAATAAATGTGGCAGGATATTTTACCCGCGACAAGGTGATTGAAGATGAAGACAATACCCTTGTGCATTGGTATGATAATTTCTTTCTGATTTTTGGCGATCAGGTAATCAGGAATCGTACCATGAGCGATAAAGAGGATCGGGTGGTGTTTTATGTTAACAAAGTTGCTTTTCAATAATCAGTAGTCATGTCTAATATGCTTTTTCAGATAAAACAATACATACAATTTCTAATCAAAGCCCAAACACGTTTTACTATACATTCCCCATTTGTGTACAAATTGGTTGAACAGGTTTTTCGCGATCATAAAGTATACCCCGAATACGCCCAACTTAATCAAATGAAAAACGCGTTGTTAAAACGGAGAAGTGTTGTGGAGACGGTTGACTTTGGTTCGGGAGCAGGAAATAATAAGTACAAAACCAAGAGACTGCCCCTGAAAACGATTGTAAAACAACGAAGCCAGCACAAAAGTAGATTGGAGCTTTTATATCGACTTTCCAAATCGACCCATCCTGAGTATATTTTAGAATTTGGGACAGCGGCAGGTGTGAGTAGTGCTTATCTGAAGTCAGGAGCGCCAGATTCGCAAATGATTACCATGGAGGGATGCTCCGGGTTGGCGGCTATTGCTCAGGAGGTTTTTCAACAGCTAAACCTGTCAAATATAGAAGTGGAAGTGGGGAACTTCGATGTCATTCTGGATGATGTTTTGAAGAAATTCACCCGACTTGACTTTGTTTTTTTTGATGGTAACCACAGGAAAAAGCCGACGCTTGACTATTTTTACAAATGTTTACCTCTGGCTCATGAAAACACCTTGTTTATATTTGATGATATTCAATGGTCTCTTGAAATGAAGGAGGCCTGGGAAGAAATCAAAAGAAGCGACGAGGTCTCAATCACCATTGATCTTTTTTGGTTTGGTCTGGTGTTTTTCAGAAAAGGAATTGAAAAACAGGATTTTGTAATTCGTTATTGAAAAAGTAATTTTATTCAGGTAAATTAGTAGTTTTGGGTGTGTCGAAAAAATACATGTTATGAAAAAAGAAATCATTGTTTTAAAAGATATTTGTCGTTTTTATCAGGTTGGTACAGAAACGGTTAAGGCTTTACGTGAGGTAAGTCTTTCGGTTTATCAAAATGAATTCGTGGCTTTAATGGGACCATCAGGATCGGGTAAGTCAACCATGATGAATATCCTTGGATGTCTTGACACGCCAACATCGGGCAGTTATTTTTTGAATGGGGTGGATGTGAGTAAAATGAGCGACAACGAGCTGGCTGATGTCCGTAACAAAGAAATTGGCTTTATTTTTCAGACTTTTAATTTGTTGCCTCGTTCTACAGCTCTGGAAAATGTGATGCTGCCCTTGATCTATGCCGGAAAGAATAAACATCAACGTCTGGAAATGGCAACCAAATCGTTGCGGCAAGTGCAACTTTCTGACAGGATGACTCACAGGCCCAATGAGCTCAGCGGTGGGCAGCGACAACGCGTGGCGATTGCAAGGGCATTGGTAAACAATCCATCGATTGTATTGGCCGATGAGCCTACCGGAAACCTCGATAGCAAGACTTCTATTGAAATCATGGGCCTCCTTGAGGAAATCCATAAACTGGGAAATACCATTATCGTTGTAACTCACGAGGAAGACATCGCAAGTCATGCACATCGCATTATCCGCATGATAGACGGTGAAATTGCATCTGATGAGATTAACCACAATGTAAAAACAATCAAAGACTATCAGCTGGCAGACAGCAATTAATTCTTAATAAAAGCATAGCTCACATGAGTCACGACTGGAAGATATATACAAAAACAGGAGATAGCGGAACAACCTCGCTCATCGGTGGAAGCCGTGTTCCGAAAGATGACCTGCGGATAGAGTGTTATGGTACGGTAGATGAGCTTGTTTCATGGATAGGGCTCTTGCGCGATCAGCCCATCAATGCAAAATACACATCCATACTTTTAGAGATTCAGGATCGGCTCTTTACGATTGAATCACTCCTGGCGCGCGATGGCAATCCATTACGAAATCCATTGCCTACGATAGCCGAAGAAGATATACATTTTCTTGAAAAAGGAATTGATGACATGAATGAGCAGCTCCCTGAATTAAATTCATTTATACTATCGGGTGGGCATACAGTTGTTTCTTTTTGTCATATTGCGCGCACGGTTTGCCGTCGTGCTGAACGCCTTGTTATCAGGCTCGATCGCGAGCAAAAGGTTGATCCGCTGAATATAAAATACCTCAACCGACTTTCAGATTACCTGTTTGTTCTTTCCAGAAGACTGTCTTATGACCTTGGTGCGACGGAAACACTTTGGAAACCAAGGGTATAGGGCTGTATATTAAATGTGCGATAATGCTTGTTTTCCTTTAAAAAAAAATTATTTTTGCAAAAAAATAACTAAATCGGATATACCATGTATTGGACTTTAGAATTGGCATCGAAACTTGAAGATGCCCCCTGGCCTGCCACCAAAGAGGAGCTAATTGAATGGGCAGTTCGAACTGGTGCTCCAAGTGAGGTAATTGAAAATCTGGTCGAGATGGAAGATGAAGGGGAGATTTACGACCGTATCGAAGATTTATGGCCGGATTATCCCACAAAAGATGATTTCTTCTTTAATGAAGAGGAGTATTAAAAATCAATAGAAAATAAAAAAGGCTGTCTGTTATCGGGCAGCCTTTTTTCTTGTTTATCGTTTTGAACACTCAAGCAGCGTGTGACTGACCCCAATGTTATCAATCATGCGATCGATTTTAAAACCTGAGGCTTCAACTAACCTGACCATATCGCGCGAATGGTACATTTGACTGTTACCATTGGCAATAGCAGTGAAGTATAGTGTGGTGCCATGCAAGCTGTAGGTGGATGCAGGATAAGCTTGTCGATCCCAATAGGTTTCGAGAATGAACAATGAACCTTTTGCATCAAGAGCATTGTACGAACGGCTGAGCAAACTCAGGATTTGTTCCTGAGAAAAACAATCCAGAAACTGACTCATCCAGATGGCATCATATCCCTTTGGGAAAGGAATACTGTCGTCGAGTAGATTAAGGGCATGAGTTGAAATCCGTTTTGAAAAACCGGCGGATTCAATGTTGTTATTCGCTTCTGCTACCTGACCAGGTAAATCGAGGATAGTTAGTTGTATGTCAGGGTTGTTGCTTGCGCAGAATATGGAGAACTTGCCTGTATTTCCTCCCACGTCCAGAATTTTCGTTGGTTTGTTCTCGAAAATATAGGGAAGCACTTCCGGAAAGGCATAATCAGAGTAGAAATGGTCGAAGGCAAACCAGCTTTTTCTTACTTTTTCGGGAAGCTCGGCGAGGGCTTCATAGACTGTATTCCATTGTCCAAAAACGGAAAGCCCCTCGGGTTTGCCATTGGTGATAGCTTCTTGTAGTTTAAACATTCCAAGGTAGTTAACATCCTGCACGAAGTCCATATTAACACGGGTTAGTTCGTCTTTCAGAATAAAATAACCAGTCTTTGTTATGGAGTAACGATCTTGTTCAACCTGAACCATTTCAAGACTTAAACCAGCTTCCAGGAGTACTTTAACCCCATAAACTGAGAGTTTTAGTGCTTCGGAAATCTCTTCCATGGTTGACCCGGTCTTCCTGTTGTTAAAAAGGTGGTCGAGTATGCCCAGGTTGCGTAAGGCAATAGAAGCCTGAAACATGATAGGTCCAAATGCAATTTTTTGCGCATCAAACTTTGCCTGCAAAGCAGTTTTGTTGTCGTGGCCGTAGGTAATTTTCATGATGTTGGGTTTTATTTCCAAAAATAATAATAATTAAACCATTGCTCCGGGAACTTTTTTAGCACCCTTTCCATCTCACGGATATAAGCGGACATGGCTATCTTAAGAGAAGTGTTAAGTGCCTTTCTTTCTGATGGATAAGTCGCGGGAGGAGTGGCAAAAAAATGATAATGTTTTCCTTTCATGCGCATGGCAGAGACAAAAGTCATGGGTTTGCCAAACCGAATGGCCATACTAAAAGGGCCTGTGGGGAAATCAGCCTCTAGACCGAAAAAAGGCATTGATACAGGTTTTGAACCTTCTAAAAAACGATCGCCATGTATGGCAATAAGTTCGTTTTTTGCCATGGCTTCTTGTATGGCAAACAGATGAGAAAGATCTTGTTTTATTGGGATGATGCTCATGCTTTTCTCTGTCATTACCTGATTTAGCATGTTTTTGATCTTTTCATGTTCGGCCTCCAGCATCACAATATGCACGCGGGTAGGGATTCTTTTTAAAAGATGTCCGGCAATTTCCCAATTTCCGATATGTGCCCCGATAATAAAACCTCCGGTGCTTACCGCCATTTGGTGTAAGTGTTGTTCGCCCTCGAAATCAAATGTATAACGTGATTCCATGCCTGACATAATGGCCACTTTGTCGATTAACACCTGACCAAACCGATAACTGTTCAGAAAAAGGTAGCGGATGCTTTTAAACAAGTTGAAGTGTAGTACTATACGGTAGAAGTAGTACATCGGATTCCGGGCAGAACGAACCAAGACCACAAAATAGGCCGAAACAAATATCAACAAGGTATAAGCGGCATTGATGCCCAAATGTTTTAAAAGAAAAATAAAGGCAAAATAGCCAGCCTTACCTCCGCGGGTTTTACCCTTCCATTGAGCGGACATTATTTAATGCTATGTTCAAAAACGAAATCGTAAAGGTCGTTTAGGGTAATTATTTTGCTTAGATGTTCGCTGGTAACTTTGATGCCGAACATNTTCTCCAGGATTACGGCAATATCAACAAAATCAAGGCTTTCGATGTCGAGATCCTCTTTTAAGAGTGCGTCTTTACTCAACTGATCTTTCTCCAGCTCAAACTCTTCGATGAGAAACTCATTAATCTTTTCGATGATTGTATTTCTGTCCATAATCTTTTTCTGTCAGTAGGTGTTATTCGGCAAAAATAAAAAAACTGTTAGTTAGTAAATCACGTTCCTATAACTTTTTTACTATTAAAGTTGAGTTGGTTCCTCCGAAACCGAATGAGTTTGATAGAAACGTGGTAATCTTATGTTCTTTGGTTTGACTGATAATATTTAGCTTGGCTGAATATTCATCCGGGTTTTCAAAGTTTAAATTTGGCGCAATGAAAGAATGTTGAGCCATAAGCATTGAATAAATCACTTCGCTTGTTCCTCCCATCCACATTTCATGGCCTGTCATTCCTTTAGTTGAGCTTACAGGCACGCGACCCTGGTCAAATATTCTGTAAATGGCATTGGCCTCGTTTTGATCACCAACGGGGGTTGAAGTGGCGTGAGCGTTCAGGTAATCAATATCTATAGGTTTAAGTTTGGCGTCATCTAACGCGCGTTGCAGCGATTTTACAGGGCCTTCAACGTTTGGAACCGAGATGTGGTCGCCATTGGAAGAGAATCCGTAGCCAATAACTTCGCCCAAAATCGGAGCGCCTCTTTTTACAGCTGTTTCATACGATTCCAGAATCAGGGTTGCGCCACCACCACTGGGCACGAGCCCATCGCGATCGCGGTCGAAAGGACGTGATGCTTTTTGTGGATTGTCTTCACGCACTGAGAAAGCATTCAGCGCATCGAAGCTACACATCGAAAGTGGATTTATTTCTTGCGCACCCCCACAGATAATGGTGTCTTGCAGTCCGTTTTTTATCATGAAATAGGCCATGCCGATTGCATGAGATCCGCTGGCACACGCGCCGCTGATAGTAAAATTTATTCCTTTCAATTTAAGAATAACCGAGAGGTTCATGCTCACCGTAGAATTCATCGATTGAAAAATCGAACCAGAACCGATCATGGTGGTGTTTTTCTTTTCTCGTAGAATATCGGCAGCTTCTACTACCGAAGTGGAGCTGCTGTCGTTGCCATAAAGAATGCCAATTTCTTGCGAGTTTAGGAAGTCTTCATCGATTCTTGCGTTGGTAAGTGCTTCGGCAGTAGCGATGTAAGCATATTCTCCTTGTTCGGGAAGCCCGACACGCATCCTGCGGGGCAGAAGGCCTTTCATTACGGGTCGTTCAATAAACCCGGTAAGTGCCGACCTAAATCCCATCTTTTTACGCTCAGGGTCAAAAATAATCCCGGATTTTCCTTCATAAAGGGAACGGGTTACTTCGTCAAGGTTTTTACCTATCGTTGAATAAATCCCCATCCCGGTAATAACAACACGTCTCATCTTTTGTAGTAGTTTAGCTAATGTTCTTAATAGTAGTTGATTAAGTGTGTAGACCACCATTGATGTTGATAACTTCTCCGGTGATATAGGATGATCCTTCACTGGCTAAAAATGCAACAACTGAAGCTACTTCTTCAGGTT
>JGI10211J34971_10000220_pt1 | contig 44643 bp, 48 predicted proteins | sample Etolagsediment_FD_34971 | JGI IMG/M metagenome (IMG submission 34971) | reverse complement strand
GCAGGCAGGGCGTCTATGCGGGCTGCGGGCCGTCCTACGGTCTCGGGGTGGCAGTTGAAGTCCCCGAAGGGGACGCAGCAAAAATTGAGGGTTCATCTTCAAAGCAATTGAGCATCTCCAAAGAAAGCGGGCGGCTTATTGTAGAGGGCACTCCAGAACAGCTCGAGGCAGCCCTAAAAGTGCTTAATCGGCTCAAAGAGCAGTAGTTCTTACCTATTTTTATCTTTTTCATTTCTAGCTTTAATTCCAGGTGCAAGCCTGGGCCACACACCCATCTGCAGTGCTGGGAGCTTGTTTAAAGCAAACCAGACATGAAATTCAACAGCAACAGCTAGTAGATTATACCAATTGAACGCATGGAGCTGTGGTGCCGGCATTTTGCCGTTTTAAGCAGGCGGGTTACTCTTGGGGCCTTCCGGTCCGCAACGACAACAACTACAACGACAACAACAGGCAGAACGTCAATGCGAACTACAGGCCGTCCAACAGTCTCGAAATGACCTTGGCTTGCATCTTGGATTTTTGTCTAGGGTGCTCCATGAAAACCTACAGAAATCTTTACCCTCAACTCTGTTCCTATGAAAACATTGAGCTTGCCTTCAGCAAAGCAAGAAAGAAGAAAACCACAAAACAATACGTAATAGATTTCGAATCCAACCTAGAAGAAAATCTGAACCAATTGAAAAACGAACTCGAAACGTTTACCTATTCTCCCAGCCCGCTAACCACATTCACTGTAAGGGACCCCAAAACCAGAAGGATTTCCGCCTCCCACTTCCGAGATCGCATAGTCCACCATGCGCTATGCAATATAATCGCCCCGATTTTCGAAAAACGATTCATCCACGATTCCTTTGCAAACCAGAAGGGAAAAGGAACTCATTCCGCAATAAGGAGATTTGAAAAGTTCATGCGCAAAATCTCCTCAAATGGTACAAACTTCGGAATGGGGGGGGGAATTGCGTTTTGGGCCGCAATATCCAAGGGTATGTGCTGAAAGCAGACATCAAGCATTATTTCGATAGTATTGACCATGAGATTCTTTTGAAAATAATTAGAAGAAAAATAAGCGACCCCCGAGTAATCTGGCTGATAAAACAAATCCTCAGCAACCACAAAACCAAAGCCCCAGAAAGGGGAATGCCCTTGGGCAACTTAACCTCTCAGTTCTTTGCGAACGTATACTTAAACGAGCTTGATTATTTTGTAAAACACACTTTAAAGGCAAAATACTATCTGCGCTACGTTGATGATTTTGTAATTCTGCATACTGACAAAGCTGTTCTTGAAAGATGGCAACACGAAATCGACACGTTTCTCAGAAACAATCTCAAAGTTGATCTTCACCCAGACAAGTCCAGAATTGTCCCTTTAAAAAACGGAATAACCCTGCTAGGTTTCCGGGTATTCTACAAATACCTCCTCCTGAAGAAAAGCAACGCAAGGAGAATATGGAAACGCTTGGACAAGTTCAAGCAAAAGCACAAAGCCGGAGATATAGAAAAAGAAAAAATATCTCAAAGCCTGGACGGCTGGCTTGCATATGCTGGGTTCGCTAATACATATAACTTGCGAATGAAGGTTGCATCCGCATTTGCTGAAGCTTTCAATACCAGCAAGTAGTGGAATAAGCTGCTTGTTCTCACCTTCTAGGTCGTTATTTAGAAGAAAAGAAATTTTGGGTTTAGAGCTCCAGTTCAGATTCATGTTCCATGAATACACTGGAGCCTTCGTCGCTTCGCTCCTCAGAGCTCCAGTATCTGATTACTAGTTACGTAAGACCATTTGTCGTAAGTTTTGTCGAATTAACTCACTCGAAAATTTCGACCAAATTTTTGTCGTTTTTTTGTCGGAAATCAAAGAATTGACCCCCTATTTCTTTCAATTTTAGCACTTTAGTAAATCAGGAATTATGCTCTCGTGGCAGGTTTTTGGGGGCAACGCAACCTGGGCTGTTTAAAGACAAGGAAGTAGTTAGGGTGGAGAAAGGGAAATGCAAACCTTTAAGATTTTTAACTACAAAAGCCTGTACGAACATGCTGGATGTTGCATGATTAGTGACTGGTGTTAATCCAGAATTAAAGGAACGGCGGGAGCAATTTTCTTGTTTTAGTGTATCTTACGTGTTTTGAACTAATGAAAATTGCTCCGTATTAATCGCAAGATTAATCTGAGGAGAATTCCTTCTTTTTTTAGCATCCCTCAATTTGCAATATTCTATGCCCTAAACGGTTTGAGCGCTTTGAGTATTGGAATGAATAAGAAGCAAAGCCCGGTAAAGCCTGGGGCTATAAACGCCACTACCAAAGCAACTATGGAAATAATTGGAACAATAAGCCCTCTGCGCTTTGAGATTTCTATTGCCTCTGCATTTGCACTGCTGTCAATTAGCTTGTGTTTGTCTGAGACCGCATAATTCCAATTTAGGGAGTATAATGCTCCCACTATGAACATATTCATTGAAAAGAGCACATTTGCAGTAGTATCTGTTGGGTAGTCTGCCATCACAGAAGTTGAAAAGGGAATAAGAACAACAAATAACATTATAGTAAGATTAATCCAGGTGTGGGTCTGGTTAGTTCCTTTAATCACATGAAATTGTTGGGTATTTATGGTCCAGAAGATTGCCAAAAGTATAAAACTCAATACGTAATTGTAGAACGCCTGTACCTGTTTCAATAAAATGTCATTAAGCTGGGTTTCCGGAGGCAGGTTGGCAGGGTCCGGCAAAATCAAATTCAATACCAAAAGGGTCATTGCAAAAGCAAAAATTCCATCTGTAAGTGACTGAATCCTGGAACTGCTTATCCATGTAGCAGCAGTCTTTTCTGCTTTCTCTACCTTTTTGTCTGATGCTTCCTGCTGAGTTTGGGTTTTAGGTTTAGGAAACACTGGGTTTCCAGATTTGCTTGTACTTTTTTTCTTGGTGCCCCTTTTCTTTTCTGCCATTTCCGTACCTATGCCTACAAGTTTCATCTCAACTTTTATATTCTTTTCTTCCCCAAAGCATTTCTATGTTTAAGCATTTTCTCTTCTTTGCGCTCACATTGAGCCTGGCCTTTAGCATGGTGGGCCAGGAGTGCCCGCAGGTTCTGGAGCGTTGCATTCAAAATGCGTGTGTTCATGCCAAAGGAGAACTAACCGAGGAGGGAATATGCAGTATGGGTCCCGAATTCGACACTGAGAGTTATGAATCAGGTCTAGCTGCGTGCAACTACACTTTTGAATACTGCATTGAGAATGATGGGCTTGTGCACAACATGTCCTGCTGTGGCCCAATATTCATTCTTTTGGGGGCACTGGCATTAATTGCCAAACACGCCAAGTAGTTAGTGCCGTATGCTTGCCGGCCCCTGGTGTGGGTGATATTCCATCATCTGTTTTTCCCTGGCTTTTTGTGTTCCGTCAAAGTCTTCTATCACTCTTTTGCTCAAGAATACAAATCCAGCCAGCATGACCGCACAGAGTATAAATATCGGCTCATCCCCAAACATCTCAACCGAAAATCCTGCTCCTGCCAGCACAAAAAACAAAGCAATGTTTGTTGGCATAATAAGCATCGCAATTCTGGAGGATACTCCTTTTCCGGCTTCAGAGATGTATCCCAGCATTGCTTCACTCATCCCAAAGCACACCCCAAACCCAAGACCGCTAAGAACAAGAACCGCGCTAAAATAAGGTCCGGAAAAAGGAAGCATAATAACCATCAGGATGCCCATTAATTGGAAAAATATCAGCTTCTTCTCTTCCATTTTCATCCTTACACTCAGCAAGCTCCCAAGCCCTGCAGCAGCATAGAATGCAGTAAGCATTATTGCAACTTCCAGGTATCCCATTCCAAATTCCACATCCATCATTACCGGGAGGAGAAAGCTAAAGAGGGCACTAAATGGAACAGCCAGCAGCAGGACACATGCAGAAACTTCCCAAAAATGTTTCTGCCTCTTCCGCACAACAAACAAATTTTTCCAATCCGGTTTTTTGAGTGTTGCCCCACGGTTAACCAGCATAATTGAAACATATGCCCCTACAAGGCCCATTCCAACAAGCAGGCTAAAGACCATCTCAAAAGAAACAAACGCAATAAAGAAACCTGCGGAAAGGAGCCCCAGTGCAGCAGCAAATGCCCTCACTACACTCATTATCAACAGGTCTTTTTTACTGTGTGAGCGGGCCATGATTGCAGTTCGGTCTACTGCCCAGAAAAATGCAAAACCAACTCCATCGCTAAGCTTTCCAATTCCAAATTGCAGGGGCGTAACTGCAAAAAGATAAATGATATTGGAAATTACCTGAAAAATGCTGCTCCCGATGAAGAAAGGCTTAACTCCCCTAACATCCGCATAAACTGAAGAGATCACCCTCACAATTACAAACGCAAGTGGAAACAGAGAAAGAATCAGCCCGATTTCTCCAACATCAATTCCTTTGCTGACTAAGTAGAGCGGAATAGCAACGGTAAGTGCCCCATACTTAAAATGGTCAATGAAATTTAATGTTCCAAGTTTACGCAACACAACCCTTCACTTCTCCATTATTCTTTTAATTCATTCTACCCATTCTTCAACCCATGTTAGATGACCAGCTAAAGGAACAAATCAAAAAGAAGTTTTCCAAGGAACTCAAAGGAGATGTTAAGTTAATTCTTTTTGGAAAAGATGATGAGTGCACCTTTTGTTTAGAGTATATGGAACTTGTAGAAGAGCTTGCAGGCCTAAGTGACCTGCTCTCTGCAGAGCACCATCCAATCTCAAGCGCAGAAGCAAAAGAGCATAGAATTGAGCTTGCTCCAACGCTTTTGATATATTCTCTTGAACATAAGACAGGTGCAGCTTTCTGCGGCCCTCCCGGAAACCACTTCTTTCCGGTTCTCCTGGAAGATATTGTGGATGCATCCAGAGGGGGACCAACTCTTTCAAAAGACTTAATTGAAAAAGCCAAAGCAATTGATTTTTCAGTTAGATTACGGGTGTTTGTCTCCCAAAGCTGCCCCTATTGCCCTCCGGCAGTGAAAGTTGCCCATGATTTTTCGCTGCTCAACCCAAAAATACATTCAGAAATGATTGATGGGGCACTTTTCCCCCAGCTGAGGCAGCAGTATCGGGTAATGGGGGTTCCAAAAACAATAATCAACGATAAAATTGCAGTATCCGGTGCCCAGCCAGCTGGTGAAGTGCTCTCCCAGATTCTCCGCCTAAAGGAACTTTAGAGAAACCCTTAAATAAGTATTATTACCGAATACTGTTTATGGAGTTTGAATCTACTGCAGAAATTGCTATTCCCAAAGACCCTCTCGAGAGGGTAATAGGCCAGGATGAAGCAGTAGATATCTCCCGGCTAATTGCAAAGCAAAAACGGCACCTTCTTCTCGTAGGCGCCCCAGGCACGGGCAAGAGCATGATTGCACGCACAATAGCAAATCTTCTTCCCGCACCAAACCATGAAGTATCTGTACTCCACAATTTAGAGCGCCCCGAGCGCCCCCTTCTTTCATTAAGGAGCAGATTGATGCTTGAGCGGGAAAAAGGGGAAAAGGAAAAAAAATGGGGTACAATAATCGCTCCTGAAGAAGCCCCTCCATTTGTAGCAGAGCGTCTGGGTTTCCGCTGCAGAAGGTGTGCAGACCTTTCAAGCCCCAGGGCATTATATTGTCCAAGCTGTGGTGCAGACAAGCATCCGCGCAGAGATAGCCCATTTGGGGATTTAATCCCGAGCAACGAGCAGCAGGATAGCGGCAGAGTGCATGCCATCCGCATAACTGAAGAAGGAAGCGAAGAGCCCCTGGTTTATGAGAAAACTGAAGAGGATAAAATCTGCCGCCTTACCCAGGATGAAGTAAAAAAACGCGTAAGTGCAAACATCAAGAAGCTCAGAAAAGTAATCGTTCCGCTTTCCCGTTCGACATTTGTGCAGGTTGTAGGAAACAATGAAACTGAATTGCTTGGGGATGTGCGCCATGACCCATACGGAAACCATCCGGAAATAGGAACGCCTCCATACATGCGCGTAACCCCAGGTGCAGTGCATGAAGCACACGAAGGAATCCTTTACCTGGATGAGATGACGACACTTGGCGAAGCCCAAAAATACCTTCTTACTGCAATGCAGGAGAAAAAATTCCTCATTACAGGAAGGAACCCAAGTTCGGCAGGCTCCACAGTGCGGGTAGAAGGGGTTCCCTGCGATTTCATTTTAGTAGGCGCAATGAACATTAACGACCTTCCCTCCCTTTCACCTGCCCTCCGCTCCAGGATTCGCGGAAGCGGCTATGAAATCGTTCTCAACACTTATATGGAAGACAATGAAGCCAACTGCAAAAAAATGGCCCAGTTTGTGGCCCAGGAAATCCAGATGGATGGCCGTATCCCCCACGCTTCGGCTTCCGCAGTAGAAAAAGTTCTGGAAGAATCCCGCAAGCTTTGCAGGATAACCGATAACCACAGCGGCCTCACGCTCCGCTTGCGTGTATTAAGCGGTATAATCAAGCTTGCAGGGGATTTTGCTTCCCTTGAGCAGGCTGAATTTATCGATTTTGTGCACCTTGAGCGCGCCATTAAATCCGCAAAGAGTGCTGAAGAGCAACTTGAAGCTAAGTATGGAAACATTTGGAGTGCGGGAATGGCAGACTACGGTGCGCGCCTCAAAAAGGGCCCTGAAACAGCTTAGGTGTTATCCTTTGTGTAAAAAGCAGGTTTATATTCTTTTAGCCTTCTAATTATCTTTGGGTAATCTAAGATGGATGAAACTGGAGACAGCAAGAAAGATGGCGAAGAGGGATTTTCCAGCCTTAATGAAGCATTTGCAACTTATGGGGAAACCAAGCCAGATAGCTATCCGCCTTCTTCTGTTTTTGAATTGCCAGAGGTCTCTGTTTCTGACGATTCCCAGGAACTAACTGTTGTGGAGAAGATGCACCTGGAAGTACAAATCCTTAAATGGGACGAACCTGAGCATCGCAAAAATGCAGCAGATTCCCTAATAGAATTAGCAGAAGACGAAGAAACTACTCTTTCTACCATCTGCCGAATCCGGGATGCCCTCTCTTTTCATAATAAGCGGTTAGGGGGAAAAGAATTAGCACCACACGTACGCCAGGCAAAAAAGCTTGTAGAGAAAAAAGTGCAAGCCAACTTGGATTTGTTTGAGAGGAGGGATACGCCTTCTTATCCTCCACCCCTTGGAAAATTAATTCAGCCCCCACTTTGCATAGGTGGCCCGAAAAAAGCAACACTCAAGAAATAGCAATTATTCTAAAGAAAGTAATAGGGCGGAGGGGGAGAGGACAAACAACTGTGTGGGTGGGAGGTGAGCTGCCCATCTCCGGTCGCCTCGCGCCTAATAAACCCCGCATTGCTGCGGGAATTAGGGCAAAAGGAAGTAAACTTTTCTTCCTGCTTGCGTTTTTTTGAGTACCCCTTGCTTCACGAGCCTGTTTAATCGTGAGCTGGCCGCGTTAGATCCTTTATACCCGAATTCTACCTGAACATCCTTTGCGGTTGTTTTACCGATTTTCGTAACGAAACCAACAATTTTTTGGTCGATTTCCGGAAGGATACGCGTCTCTTGGGGAGGTACGCTTCGCTCCTTACCAGCCTCTAATCGATCCAACCGCACTAGGACATTCTTGAGAATCCTGTTCGTGTTCTCCCGTTCTTCTAAGAGCTTGTAGGCTATGGTCGCGAGCACTACAGGGTCCTTGAATTTTTCAAGGTTCTCCCTTAACTCCCCCTCCAATTCCTTCTGGAGGTACGGGGCAGGCACGTTTTTAAATTTTTCCTTCGAATGTTTCTCGGGCATTTCACTGGGCCTCACTTGGGGACTCATTGGGTTGCGCCAAAATCACGCAACTGTCATGACATTATCATGATAGCTTTAAAAACCTCACCTTTTTCTTAATTCTATACGTCGAAACTACTCTTTTGAATAGACCCAAAAAACGCCTATTTTTGGCCTAAAATCGCACTGTTTTTATGCATTGCTCATGATACTTGTGCATGCTGGACCTCCCGACTGCCTCCCGACTAATAAGAGATGCGTACAAAAGCAGGAAACAGCGCAGAATGCGCAAGGCGAATGACAAAATCATGATATCATCCGCTTCAGGATTCTCCAAACCAATCTACCAACTTGCAGTATACTCATATGTGCTCTCTAAAATTCTCTCAAAGCCTCGTTTTATGGGGCGCAAGTATGCAGATAAGCATAAGGAGATAGACACAATACTAAATGGCATGGTTTCCGCTTCTGAAGCAGGAGACAACAAAACATTCAAAGCACGCTTAAAAGACCTTGATTTTTCCATTCATAATGTAGAACAATCCGACTCCAGATTCATTCTCAGCATGATTGACAAGGGCAAGCTCAAAACAGCCGCAATTCTTTATGCCCAGGGCTTTTCCCTCTCAGCAGCAGCAGAAATGACCGGGATAGAACAGCAGGAACTTATGGATTATGCCGGAAAAACAAGGATGTTTGACCGCCTGGATGAGCGCACTTCTCTCTCCAAGCGCATTAAAAAAGCGCACAAAATGCTCATAGGTGATGCAGCATGAAGGAAAAACATGTGCTCGCTGATGCAAGCTCCCTAATCTCTTTAACCAGTTCATGCCTTTTGGATTCCCTCAAGTTTTTCCACGATAAATTTGGTGTGCGTTTTTTCATTCCCCAATCAGTAGAATATGAATCAGTAACCCGCCCCCTTTCCCTGAACGTTAAAATCCACCGGTTTTCTGCATTGCGCATCCAGAAGATGATTAATGACGGGATAATCCATGTAGTTGAAGAGAATCTGGAAAAAGAAACAAGGGAATTAATGAAAACTGGAAATAGTGTATTTTATGCCCGGGGAAAACCCCTCAACATTTTCCACAAAGGGGAAATGGAAATGATTGCGCTTGCCCATAAGCTTGATATGGGGTCCCTCCTGATGGATGAGCGCACAACCCGCATATTAATTGAGGAACCGGATGCACTGCGTACGCACCTCCAGCATGAATTCAAAACAAACATTCTGATAAACAGAAAAAACCTCTCCAAATTCCTTTCTGGCCTAGACCATATGGACGTAGTTCGAAGCACTGAGCTTATTTACCTTGCTTACAAAAACGGTTTCTTTGGCAATTATGGCGAGATTGAGCCTGAATCAGCAGCAGCAGCCCTTTACAAACTCAAATATTCCGGTTGCGCAATCAGTTTCAAAGAACTAGAAGAGTATGAGAAGTTGATTCAATGAAGGCAGCTATCGCAATGGATAACAGGGAAGATTCCTTATTCAAAGAATTACTAGAGTCTTTTGGAGCAGAAATTCAAATCGCCCAACTTCCAGTAGGGGATTTTATCTGCTCGGACCGAACTGTAATTGAGCGCAAGAGCAGAATTGATTTTGAATCCTCAGTAATCGATGGGCGTCTTTTTGACCAATTAACCAGGCTCTCTTCTTCATATTCCAGAGTAATCCTGATAGTAGAAGGCACAGAAAGTTTGGGCACGCTCCAAAAATCCTCCCTTCTAGGAGCATACTCCTCAGTTTTAACTGATTATGGGGCAGGAATTTTTTTTACCCGCAATGCAGATTCTACTGCAGAATTGATTTATGCAATTGCAAAGCACGAGCAATTGATGGAGAAGCGTCCGCTCCGCATCACAGGAAAGCCCAAAGGAAAAACACTCTTCCAAAACCAGATTGCCATAGTAGAGATGCTCCCCCTTGTGGGCCCAAAAATGGCCCGCACGCTCCTGGAGAATTTTGGCACGATTGAAAACCTGGTTAATGCAAGTGAAGAAGAGCTTCTTCAAATTGAAGGCTTAGGTAAGAAAAAAGCCCATCTAATCAAAAAAACCCTTTCAACTGCATATGAAGCTGAAGAAGACTTAGTGGAAAACCACTATGAATAATATTATATTCTTTAGTTGAGATGCCAGGTTTATGATCCTCCCTGTTGCTGGAAAAACAATCGGCTTAGATAAAGGGAAGTGTGAACTTCCTTTCCTCTCACATGCACATGGAGACCATACCGGGGGAATGAAAAGAAAAGAAGAAATAATTGCAACCGCAGCGACGCTTGAGCTTGCGCGCCTAAACGCAGTTCCCATTACTCATCCTGGAACCCAAATGCTCAACGCAGGCCATATCCTAGGCTCCACCATGCTTTGGGCAGAAACTGATGGAGGCACAGTGCTCTATACGGGAGATTTTAGGACTGAGGATGGAATCTGCACTAAAGGAGCAAATTCAAAAGAAGCAGACCGCCTCATTATTGAGTGCACTTATGGGGACCCCTCATTTTCCTTTCCAAAACCAGAAGAAACATACAGTGAAATCTCCACCTGGGTAAAACAAAACCAAAATTCCATTTTGCTCTTTGGCGCCTATAACCTGGGCAAAACCCAGGAAATAATCAAAGTCCTAAATGAATACTGTGGGATAACCCCAGTAGTAACCCAGGAGTCTGAACACTTCAATTCTGTTTATGAAAAGCATGGAGTAAAACTTGAGCGGGTAGTGGTAGGAACTGATGAGGCTGAAGAAGTAATGCGGGACTCTTTTGTAGCAATTACTACTCCAAGAATTGCCCGCAGAAGTTTTGCCTCCCGCCTATCATCTGCATTCAATCGAAGAACTTATTGCGCAGGAATCTCTGGCTGGGTGCAAAAGTACAGAATGAATATAGATGCCGGTTTTCCCCTCTCAGACCACTCAGACTTTGCAGATATCCTGAAGTATGTCGAGCTGGTAAATCCAAAAGAAGTTGTTTTTGTGCACGGAGATGGCACATATCTAATGAACGAGCTCAATAAACGAGGAGGGGGACTCGTTGCATCTTTGGGCAAAAGTTCATAATCCTTTTTTAATCTATCCATACTCAATATATCCTTACTCTCATCATGGCCACGATCAGATTGGACTTGCGTCCAATACTCGTGTCCAATTCGGCAAAAGCCTCATATGGCCACGATTTGACCAAACGTTGTTTGGTGCTCGTGTCCATTATATGGCCACGATAGTGTAGTCGGCAGCACGGGGGGTTGTGGTCCCCCAGACCTGGGTTCGATTCCCGGTCGTGGCCCTCCCTAATCCTTAAAAACAATAACTCCCCAACCCATGCAGGTGAACCTACTTGAAGAAATTCATTACAAGCAAATTCCAGATCGCCCTTGATGTCCTCATCTCAGTTGCAATAATGGCAATAATCTTCCATTTTGTAGGATTGGCAGACTTCATGGACGCCATTAGAAACATTGACCTCTCCTGGCTCCTGGTTTCAATCATCCTTTTGCTTGGAATGTACCTTATGATGACAATCAGGATGAAAATCCTGCTAAATGAGATGCATGTTCCCGTCCCATGGCTGGGTCTTTTCAAGTGCCACCTCACAGGAATGCTCCTAGCAGATCTCACTCCCGCACGAAGCGGCTACCTCGCCACCGCAGCAGTAATGAGCAAGAACTACAAGGTCCCCTCTGAAAAAGCCATGGTCGCAATACTAGGCCCCCAGGCATACGACTTTATTTTCAAAATCATTGTGGGCGGAATTGCAATCCTTTTCTTAATTGAATATGCAATGATTGACGATAGCTGGCTGATGTGGTTGGGCGTAATTGGGCTCTCAGGAGTGCTTGTTGTAATGCTCCTTCTGATGTACTCCAGGCGCTTCCTCAAAATTTTCCACTTCTCAGAGACCTGGCCACTAGTTGGCAAGATGTACATGATGTTCCACAGAGTGCAGGACCACTCCGATGTGGTAATCAAGAAAACCCCCATCCTCCTTGTTCTGCTGCTCGCCACATGGATACTTAAGGCCCTTTCCTGGTATGCAGTAGCGCTCTCCCTAGGGATCACAATTGAAAATTTCGATTATTCCCAGCCAGTATTCTATTTCTTTTTCCAGCCCCTGGTTACAATGCTTGAGTTTGTTCCAACTCCAACTCTTGCTGGGCTAGGTTTCAGTGAAGCGGGAGGAGTTTTAGTAATGTCTATTTTTGGAGTTTCTGCTGCTCAGGCAACGGCATTTATGTTGGTGGCCCGCTTCAAATCCACTCTCGTAAACCTCCCGGGAATAGAAGAAGCGCTAAAATGGGTAAAATAGAAAATTTAAAGCCTGACCAAGAAGGTAGTCCGGTAAACTCTCCTTCCCTCTTTTTCCCCGGCAAGAGTCCTGCTGATTTTAGCTTTAATCCCTAATTCAGCAAGCATTTCCACAACTGCCTTAGAGTCACCAATATACAAATCCAGCCCCTCTTTCCTTTCAACTTCCTTCGTAACAAAGGTCTTCTTTAAAAGTAATTTCCTAAACATCCTGTCATGCCGGTTGATTTTGGAGATGGGTCCCCGAAGCTGGACAATCGCCTCAAAATACCCTCCACTCTGGCGTGAGCACTGTGGGCAGATATTCCGAATCACCCTTACTTTTATTGGTATTTTAACCGGAAACAGCCTGTCTTTATCCCCTACAAAAAAGGTGGCTTCCTGATTTGGAAAAGAATAACTTCCCCGTACAAATTCTCCTTTGCACTTGCTGATTATTGCATCCGAGAGCTTCCCCTCATCCGCATTTACCCAGTTGCCCTTAAGCCTCACCTTTTTGCATTTTGAGCAGCGCATGTATTCCAGGCGCTTTGGGCACTTGATGTTCACTGGCTGGCACTTTATGCAAAAGGGCCCACAGAAAGCAATTTCATCGCTGGTAGCACCACATTTTGGGCAAATCAATTTCATAATGGCTTATTTACCTACCCAGCTTCTTTAAATAGCTTACTTATAATAAAAACCAACTGGTGAGCCTCAATGGAATTTGAAGAAGATGAGCCATATGCAGCGAACTCTGAATTGAGATACATTACTCTTGAACTTATGAAAATAGCTGAGAAAAAAGGAGCAACTTTTGATGAGATGGCCAGGGATTACGTTAATAACACCTTTAAATTAAAGAAGCTCATTGAAGAGCGGGACCTTCCCGAAAAGGTTTTAAAAACTCGAAAGGAACCGATAACCGATGAGTAATATTGATAAGGCGGTTTCACTCACTAAGTATTTTGTAGCACTCCCGCCAACCTCCATCATCCTCTTTCTCTTATTAATAGTTTCACTGATATTTGGAGTCCTCCTCTCATTTGCAACAGGTGCTTCGGTTCTGGAGACCACTCTGGATGCTTTGTTCATACTCGCAATCCCCGGTTTCCTCACAATCATTTTAGGGAAAGCCTTGATGCCCAAAGTTCCCGCCAGAAGGATAGCTGCAACTGCATTTGCAGGGGCAATAATCTATGCAATTACTTACTTGCTGGCAGTTTCCCTCCAGCTTATCTCTCCAAATGCCGGAGCAGAAATCATTTTTGTAGGAAGTGCAATAGTATTTGTAATCTGGTACATGATTGCCAGGATAGTATTCGTGCACAAATGGAGGTCCCTCATCTTTGCAATCCTTCAGCTCTTTGTAAATGCAATTTTTCTTATGGCCAATGGTTTCTTCCCTATAGATACCGGAGACCCATTCAATGTTCTTCTTAAATTTTATATCTCCTCCTTTGTTCTCTTGGCGGGCCTCTACATATTCTTTCTGCTAATTAATGCACCAATGAAGCGCACTTTTGGGGTCGCATCCACCGATGCAGTCTCAATGTTTTTTTCGCAGTGGTTCTACGACAAAAATGATATTGAAAAGGCTTTCCGCAAAGTAGGTGAAAGCGTCAAAACATACCTTTCAGTGTTCATATTTTCCAGAAAAGACGGAGACTATGCATTTGTAGTTCCCTGCGTGCACTTTGGCCCATTTGGAAACCTTGGCGGGAGCAATTTTTCATATTTAATCGCAGACTATCTGGAGAAGAAGCACAAAACAAAATCCTTTGTTTTCCATGGGGCAGCAACGCATGACCTAAACCCGGTTTCTGCAACCGAACTAAAGAAGATAACTGATGCATGCTCAGATATTGTCTCAAACGCAAAGCCCAAGGAAACCAAAGTAGCTTACCTTTCTTCTTCAAATGAAAATGCACTTGCAGAAGTGCTTAAATTCAATAAAGATGGATTTATCGGAGTTACCCGAGCCCCAAAAACAACTGAAGATATGTCCTTTGGAATGGGAATGGCACTAATGGCTACTGCAGAGAAGTCCCTCCATTCGGCTACAATAGTGGACCAGCACAATGCAGAAACAGGGGAAATTGAATATGTGGAGCCGGGAACAAAAATGGGTTTCCATTATCTGGATTCAATTGAAGAAGCGCTTGCTGCTAAAGGCAATGGAAAAAAGCTCAAAGTGGGCTTTGCATTTGGAGTAAGCGACATCCAACAAATTGGTCCCGCGGGAATAAAAGTTGCAATTTTTGGCACTGACCCAATGTATGCAATAGTGCTAATCGATTCAAATGGGATTACACCCAGTTTCCGCAGGAAATTAATGGGCATAGTTGAAACTCTTTTCCGCTCAAAAGGCTGGGATAATGTGATTGCAGCAGTCTACACAACCGATACACATACGGTCAACACAGTAAAAGGGGTAGTTAATCCACTTACGGACAATGCAATTACCCTGGACCAGGTGCGCGCCCTTGTATATAATGCATATGAAGATATGCAGGAAGCCAAATTCTGCTCTGAGAAGCGCTTGGTGGATATCCGCGTGCTCGGAGCCAAGCAGGCAATAGAATTAGTTTCCACAATAAATGCGATAGTTGCAATCTCAAAGGTAGCTGCACCAATTATAATAATCTCCGGGATAATAGCAATACTCTGGATAATGTATCGGCTATAGGGTTGATTAAGATGAACACTGAAGAAAAATTCAAGTTGATTAACAAAGCACCAACACAAGAACTAGTAACTGAAGATGGCCTCAAAGAGCTCTTTGAGAGCAAGGAGCATCCCAAACATTATATTGGGTTTGAGATCTCGGGATATGTACATATTGGAACAGGCCTCTCTACTGCACTCAAAATAAAAGATCTTCTTGCCGCAGGAGTAAAACCAACAATAGTATTCGCAGATTATCATACCTGGATAAATGGAAAACTAGGCGGGGACTTAGAAAAGATCCGTGAAATTGCAAATGGTTATTTTAAGCACTGCTTTATCGCCCTTGGCCTTCCAGAAGACAAAGTAGACTATGTTCTTGCAAGTGAAATTTACGATGAAGATTATTGGAAACTGGTGATGGATGTTTCCCGCAACGCCACACTGAAGAGAATGCTCCGCTGCATTACAATCATGGGCAGAAAAGAATCTGATTCAACAAGTTCTGCCTCTATTCTTTATCCCGCAATGCAGGTAGCCGATATCTTTAAGCTAAATGTGGATATTGCCCACTCTGGAATGGACCAGAGAAAAGTGCACATGCTAGCACGCGAACTTGCACCCAAGTTGGGTTTTGAAAAGCCTATTGCTCTGCACGCGCGCCTTCTCCCAGGTCTCCAGGGAACAACCCGCATGAATCCAAATGAGGATGAATTAATTGATGCAAAAATGAGCAAGTCCAAGCCCGACTCTGCAATCTTTGTTCATGAATCTCAGGAGGAGATTTTGCGTAAAATCAAGAAAGCCTACTGCCCGGAGAAGATAGTTGAAGGAAACCCAATGATTGAGTATGCGGAAAATTTGGTTTTGCGCGACCGCCCGCTGAGAGTTGAGCGCCCGGAAAAATTCGGAGGCAATGTGGAATTTAGCACTTCTGCAGAGCTCAGGGAAGCATATTCCTCTGGGAAATTGCATCCAATGGACCTCAAAAATGCAGTGGGACGCGAGTTAGTTGAAATGCTTGCACCAGTTCATGAATATTTCCAAAAACACCCCAAATATCTGGAACAACTGGAAACAGTCAAAATTACCCGTTGATTTATTTTCCAAATGCACTAATTATTTTTTTTATTTTTTCATTGGATTCTTCCATGCACTCCAAAACTTCCTTGTGCGTAAGCTTTTCCTTTCCTCCAATTCCTGCTGCATAATTAGTCCCAACTGCAATTCCGCAGATGGATAAGCCCAATTCCCCAGCCAAAATAGCCTCATATGCACTAGTCATATTGACCAAATTTGCACCCATATTTTTGAGCACCATCACTTCCGCCTTAGTCTCAAAGCGCGGTCCGGTTGTAGTAGCAATAATTCCTCCCTTCTTCAAAACAATCCCTGCCCGCTTTGCAGCATTATTTGCATCCTCAGCAAGCTCCCAACTGTAAGGTTCACTCATGTCCGCATGCTTAATCTCCCCTTCAAATTTATCAAAATAAGTAATTGGAGAAAAAAACCCAATAAAATCCTCAAGCAAAACCATGTCCCCAGGTTTGTACCTCTCAATTATCCCCGCAGCATAAAATGCAATAATTTCTTCAACCTTTTTCTCTTTCATTGCCCAGAGATTTGCCTTATACTCTACTTTGTGTGGGGGAGCCCCATGTTCCTCACCATGGCGCGGAATAAATACAATCTCCTCTCCTCCAATTTCCCCGGCACATACCTTTACTTTTCCGTATGGGGTTTCCACAATTTCCGTTTTCATTTTTCCTAATGAATAAATTCCGCTTCCCCCAATTATCCCAACCATGAAATACTAACGATTGGGGAGTTTTTTATTGTTTTTGGTAGAAATCCTCTTGTGATAATATGAAAACAGTATGTCTGGCATTATGCTTAATGCTTGTTCTTGCTGGCACAGCAATGGCCAGTTGGGACGATGGCTACGATGATTACGGATACGAAGAAGGTTACAACGAAGACCCTTTTTACTATGAGGATTATGGAGGCTACGGCTGCTGTTGCGCTCCGATGTTTGCCCTTCTTGCAGTGGGAGCATTTGCAATCCAGAAGCATTAGATGAATAAGGATTTTCTGGCCGGCATTGTTGGCCGGCGTATTTCTTTTTTCTATTTGAAAAATGGGACCTTTTAATTAGTTCTGGCCCAAAGTCAACTTGTAGGTTGAACATGAGCAAACAATTTGCTGCAGGAGTCCTTGTGGGTATACTGGCTATTGCATTCCTGGCCTTCTTCATACTCCCGGTTTTCTCAGCAACAGTTGTCCATTCACCGGATGCCCAGGAAGAAATAATCTCCCTTATCGATTCAGCCCAAAGTTCAATTTATGTAGAAGTTTACATCCTGACTTCCCATGATGTAGTAGATGCATTAATTTCCGCCCATCAGCGTGGAGTAGATGTTAAGGTAATCCTGGAAGGAAGGGTTTCGGGTGGAACAAACGCACTTGCATATTCGCGTTTAAGTGGAGCAGGAGCTGATGTATGCTGGGCTTCAGAAGCCTATAAATTGACCCACTCCAAACTCATAATTATAGATGGAAAAAAAGCATTGGTTGGCTCCCACAACCTTTCAAACTCAGCACTAAACTTTAACAGGGAAATCTCCCTGATAGTTGAAGGAAATGTGGTGGCTGAGCTTTTGGAACTTTTCAATTATGATTGGGATACCTGTCAATTATGAATTAAAATTTTCTATATAAGGGTTTTACGCTAGTAGGAGGTAGTTATTTATATATTCTCTACCTAAATATGATAATGGCGGCAGTTGTAGGAGGAAGCAATTGGTGTAAATTACTGTTAGCCTTATTGATTTTAATTTCTGCAATTTTTGCAACCGGCTTAGTTGATGCAGGAACCGTTACCCACGTTACATTCCTTGACCTTACTGGAAAGGATGGAATAGCAACAGCAACCCTTACCCACTCCAATATTGCAGTGGGAATTGAATATGACCCCGCTGTGCTTGCTGCGGCAATGCAGGCAGCAAGGGAAGGAGACCAGGCAAAGTCCCAGGAGCTTTTGGCCTCAGGTGGCTTGGAAGGCTATGTCGAGAAGTTAGATGCAAGCGACCCCGAGCCCCTGGCAGAGGTGGATATTAATTTTTACTATGTGGAGCAAACCTATAATGACCAGGGAGAGCCAATCTATGATGAAATCGGCCTTCCAGGATGTGTCCCGGTAAGCACAAATGACGAAGGAATTGCATACTGCCCCATTCCAGAAGAACTCTACAATGACACATGCATAGAAGTTTTTGCTAGTTATGGGGACCCGGTTTATGGCTCACAGGAAGAAGATATTCATTATCAAGCTTCTCAAGACAGCATTCAGGTCTGCGGCAAGCAGACAAAGGCCCTGGCCAACATGTCCAAAGCGCTGCAGGCCATTCTTTCCGACCCGGAAAATTTGACTAATCCACTGTGCTTAATTTCCATGATTATGGGAGGGCTTCTTCTTGCTTCAATGTTTTTTGCAGGGCGCAGCCCTCTCTCCCTCTTGGACATCACTACCCCTCTTCTTCCCAAAGCAAAATCCATTTCATATAGCGGAATGAGGATGGGAACCGGCTTCAGCAGAATGGGCCCACAACTAGCTGCAATGGGAAATGGAGTTCAAAAATCCTCCAGGGCCACCTATCAGCAACTCCTCAGAAAAATCCGCTCAAAGCGAGGGTACAACAAGGCGTTAGTGGATAAAATCCTCAGTTCAGGAGCAAGTGATGTAGTAAAGATGATGGCTTTGCGAGGGCTTCTTGCAGGCCAGGACCGTACTTCAATTAATCGCATCCTCAGCCTAAGCGACCTCGCCAAAAAAGGAGCAGAAGACGAAGAATATCTTGATGCATACGGAAAGGCACTAGCAGACCTGAAGAATGCCCCAGGTTCAGAAGAACTTAATAAAAAAGACAAGGGCCTCCATGACCGGGTAATGTCCCTTGTGGATATGGACATGCGCATCCGGCTTACCCAAGCTTCTTTTGCAGCTTCAACCGGTTCAGTCCCACCCTGGCTCAAAGGAAAGCTCGGAAAAACTCTTGGAAGACTTCCATTTATCGGCACTCACATAATGGGTGGAACAGCATCGTTGTTCTTTGGGGGAAGGCACCTAGGAAAGATATATTCCAATGTTTCGCGCGGAGTTGTCCGCAAGGTGGGAGATGCCGTAACAAGTGATGATAAAACCAAATTCACCAAACGCATTCAAATGTCGGTAGAGCGGGATAGGGCAGCTAAGAGAAAGTCCGGGATTCTGGCAAGCTGGATTGCAGCACCGGATATTGAAAAGCAGGCAGTAGCAAAAATCTTTAATAATTATGAGTACGGCTCCGAGATCTACAAGCGCATGATGAAGCAGGCCAAAAAAGACGTTCTCAATTGGCTGGTTTCCCGGGCACTCAAGCACTTTGGGGGAAACGAAAACCTGACTGAAGCAGAAGCCCTTGAAATTGGGAAAGAAAACCCCGAGCAGTTGATGTTCCGTGGCATGAACATGAAAAAGTACAAGGAGTTCGAAGCTGGACTTAGGAAAATTCTCTCTGATGGAAAATTCAATGACCTTGAAAAAGCCAACTTGCTAATGCAATTGCTGGATAGTTCTGGAATTGCTTATGATAAGTCCAATCTTTCCACGGCCATAACCCGCCTTCACCAGATAGGTGATTTAACCCAGCTTCCTGAAGGTTTCAAGGATGGAGACTACTTAGGAAGCAAAGAGGATATTATCAATTGCCACAGGCTTTTGCATCTCCAGCAATATCTCAAAGAACGGTTCAAAATTGACCAGGCAATAGATGTCCGCCATGAGTTTACAAATAAAGGGAGATTCGCCTTCATGGTTGGGCGCACCCACCTTACCAATGATGATGCTTTTGGAATTCTCTTCAACAACGTTTATCGGCATATACTCGAGACCCCAACCTCCAAAGGGAAAAAGCCCCTTACAATTACTGAAGTTGCAAACTATTCCTTCCTCAGGGTAGTCAATGAGCGCTGGGGAATAATTGACCCTGCAAACAAGACGCTCTCACCTGAACTTAGAACAGTAATGCAAAACGCCCAGAGATGGCTCCAATCTCTAGTCGACCCCGATGGCGCAGCCTTTAGCGAGTATAAGCACAACCTAAACAAAATCCCAATGGATAAACTCATGGGTGCATTATATGGCCCCAGTGCACGTGGGAAAGATGACTTAATGGGCATGATGGGACATGGTGCAGAGCTTGGCGCAATGCCCGGGGCCTGGCGCATGGATATGCATGCCCACTGGAAAACAATTAAAGACCCGGTTATGGGAGGCGCAAAAGCTTCAGTTGAAAACCAGGCCTACGGGGAAGTCCACCTTGCCCACACCGTTCCGCGTGCTGTGCAAACCCTTATGGAGAAAAAAGGAATTAGCAAGGAAAAGGCCGAGCAGCAATACCTAAACAAAACAGTGGTTCCCAGCTATCTCTTTAAGCGCCTCAGGGGCATGATTGAAGTGGATGCACCTAACACTTACAGCACATTTGGAGGGGAATTCAAGAGGTTCCATGAGCAGTGGGAAGCATGCAGGGTGCGCATCTATGAGCGCCCAGAGCTAATCGGTTTAGAAAAAGGAAAATTCAAAACAGTAAGCGATGTTTCTGATAAAGACATTGAAAAATTCATCAATACCAAACTAACAGTAGATGATGTTTCCAAATCCACCTGGCTGAGGCTAAAGGAAGGCTCATTTGTTCCCTTTGTGCAGGGCAATACATTCAAACTTGCCCAGGCTGACCGTGTAGTTAATGGAAAAGCATTCATCCGAAGGGGAGGCCGTTGGGAAGAATTTGCCCCAGAAAAGTTTGAGCGCAAATCCTCCATAATGGAATTCTTTGGGAAGCACAGCAAACTCAAAAAAGCCCTCTTTGGGGAAACAGATTATTCCCTGGGAGCGGGGCTCGAAGGAATAGGCGCTGCTTATATTAAGCGCTATTCTGCAATCATGGATGGCTTTGAGCGGGATAAAAAAGGCAAAAAGATGGGAGTCCGTCCAGACCAGGTAAAATCCCTTTTGAGGGACCTTGATAACCTGGCTGCGCAAAACCCCAACAGGACAAGTGCATATGCCGCAATGGCAGCAAACCTTCTTGCCAATGAGAGCGTACTGGCAAAATTGGGCCTCAATAGGGACAGCGTGAAGCTCTCCCGCCTAGGCAGCGACTTGGGAGACAGGGTAAAGCTGGAATTCTTATTGAAGGATTATGAAAAGGCCATCAATGACAAGAAGGAAGGTATAAGAAAGCAGAAGGCGGCTGAATTAAAAGCCTGGGCCAGGGAAGGCGCTCCAGGTGAAGAGCGCCAGGTCAAAGTTGCCCTTTTCTTCAACAGGTATGCACAACACACTGAAGACTGGACAGACCTTAATGAGTATAGCGAAGTATACAAGATAGCCCCGGCTGCAGGAATAATCCGGGGAGGCCCGGACGAAGTCCAGAAATATGAGCAGGTAGGCGGCCTAAAAGGCTGGCTAAAGCGAGGATTTGACCAGGTTAAGGAGTATACTGACCCTTTCCTGAAACGCACAAACATAGGCTTAGAGCAATTTGCCCTCTCCACTTTTGGGAAACAGATGCAATCCGAATATGAAGGAAGCCTCAATTCAGAATACTTAAGGGAAGCAGGAGGAAAATTTGCAGCAAAATTAGCAGCAGGGGAGTTTGGAAACCACACGAACATGAATGACCCGGCTATGCGAGAATACAATCGCTTAATGGATTCCTTTACCCGTTTCCATGCACTTTGGGATGAGACAATCACCCGTGACCCCAGGGGAAATTCTTCAGCAATAGGAACGGCCTCCATCTACTCAGGTTTCTTCCACCATGGGCCTGCAATGGCATTTGGCCCAGGGCCATATAGAAGGTGGACTTATGCAGGGTACAAACAGCCCTGGACAAGCTGGTCAGGTGTTAAGGCACATGTGCGCGAGCGCCTTTGGGGCATGCAGTATGCTCCAATGATGTTTAACTGGGCACTAGGAACCCCATTTGGAGTTGCCTACAGAACATACATTACTTCCAGATGGGGCTTTATGACCAAATATGACCGGCAATACCGCAATGCTCCCGAAGCGGCTACTGCCCAAACCCAGAGCGAATACCGGACTTTGATTAATGCATATGATGCTCAATTGGATAAATTTAGAGCCCAAGAAGGAGCTAAGGGACTCTCTGATAATCAGGTAGAAGAAAATGCCCGGAAGCTAGCAGGCCCCAGGCCAGAGATGCCTCCAATTGAACTGGACAGGGACACACTTAACCCCTATGCACAAACCGCATCCAGAAAAGGAGAAGCACAGGCAGCAATGCTCAACTGGTTCTATTCCGCATTTGACCCAACCGCATCCAACTGGAAGAGATTTGCAGCCTATGCAGCCGCATCTCCTCTCTCTCCACTTGCCCAATTTATCCCAAGCAGATGGGTACAAAGCAAGATTTTGGGCAATGGAACCCCACTTCTGAACCGGGAGGACAATAATCCCTATTATGCCACCCCGGGTGGACTCAGAGGCCAGCTAATCAAGCATACCGGCCCCATGGTTAAACGCCAATATGGAGGAACCGAAATGGTAACCGGGGTAACAAGGTCCCATGAGGATACCTGGGCTTACCAGGCAGGAGTTAATGCAATCTGGGGAAATACAAACCCCGGGGCTTCGTATATGGACTTTAGCAATAGCCTGCACTTTGACCCAAGGGCAGCAAATTACTTAAGGTTTGAATCCCGCTTCAGGCCATTCTACAAACATGATGAATATATCAAGAGCCAGGCAAACATGGGGCTGGTAAAGAGAGACATTGACCCAATTAAGATGATGATGGCCAGAAACGCAGAGCTCCGCCATTACAGGTTCCCGGAAAACACAATATTCAGGTTCCTCTCTCCTGCTACATTTGCCGGATATAAGGGCGCCGCATGGATGGAAAGCATTGGGCAAAAGGTTTCTTCCCTAAGAGGCTTCTTCAGGGAACCAACAACTAATGTTTCAAGCAGAGGCGCCCAGATGAAGTCCGGTCCGGCATACATGGGTGCCCGCGCAGGGGAAGCAGTAGGCAATTATATGTATCAAAAGTTTGCAGTGGGAATGAGCAAGGCAATCCGCCATTGCCAGTCCTGCGGAAGCCCGATGCCAGAAGGGGGCTCATGCAGGGCATGCTCACAGAAAATCCGTTGCCCACATTGCCAAAACCTGGTTAACCCATCCCAGAGCCATAATTGCATGCATGGGTTATCCCGCAACCTCCTAAAAGATGCACTTGCAGGAGATGAAAATATTGGCCGTGCTATGAGGGGAAGGCCAGGCCTATTGGATAAATTCAAAAAATGGGGTAGAGAAGTATGAATAAAATATATCTTTTTGCAGCACTTATGCTTTTAGTTGCCGGATGCACATCCGAGAACACGCTGAGCAATTATTATGCAGAAGAAGCATCCGAAGTTATCAAAAGCCCGGGGCCAGACCTTGCCAACCCGGATATTTACTGTGACTCAACTGATGAAAACTGCGTTTGCATGGTTTGTGAAAATAGCAATTTTGACCTTGTTAACCCCTTCAATAAGTTTTACAGCATTGACCTTCAGGGAGGAACCTGCCGCTTCCAGACCGAGTGCACAAAAGATATTTTCCTAAGCTATTCGGATTCCCCGGATTACCTTGGCCTCTTTGGTTCTGAGCAGGTCCGCTTTTTTATGCTCGGGCAGGGCTCAAACTTTGCAGAATTTGCCGATGCAACACGCTATTGTAACAACTCCCTTCGCATGGCAGTGCGCTGGCTCTCTTCCACCGAGGGCTTTGAGTATCCGCTTCCATCTGCAGAGCGGGCAGAATGCATGATGGAGAAGGACGTGCTTCCAGTATACCTTCTTTATAGTGAAGGGCAGGCAATAGATTCTGCTAGGGCTGGAGAGGTCGCAGCCAGGTTTGCTGGTGCAGGCCCCGTAATCCTAAGTGCTGAATTCGATGTGGACCCCTACAACCATACTTCTCTGGATAAAGCAATTGACCAGGCAATTGCAATGAAAGGCAGCTGCCCAAATTGCCTAATTGCAATTTCTCCCAAATTGGAATACAACCATACCCTGGATGATGAGGGTAAAGCATATGGGTACAACGCCACATACGCAGCCCTTGATTATATTTTCCGGGACTCCCAGCGTGCTTCAGAAGCAAGAGAAAAAATTGACATGGTGGGAATAGGAATCAATTCACATTATGCCAGAAACTGCGTGGCAGCTTCCCTTATCTGGGATGCAGTATTCTACTCAAAATATGCACTTAGAACCTACGAAAAACCCAGCGTATGGGCATATTTCCTGATAGATGAAGGCCAATACAATGCAGGAGGGGCAGAGCGGAGTGAGTGCACCTGGTCTGCTTCTGAAACAGCCAAGGCCTACAGCGACCTTTACAAATATATCCCTTCCCTGGTTGATGCAGGAGCAATTGGGGTCGCACCATACTCTCTCTATGGAGTTGGAACAGGCCCTCTGGAATGCGTTAATTGCGGCCTAATGGATGTTGACCTTAACCAATATGCGCAACACATACAATGGTTTTCTCTTTGCCAGGTCTATTACACTAAAAATGGAATAATACCAATAGTATTTTCTCCGGTTCCCTGTGCAGACTGCTCCTTTGCAACCAATTATAATATGTACCAGCTTGATGAATTCCGCTCAGGAATAACCTTTACTGAAGAGGAGTTGCAGAAGAGGCAGATAGTGCCCTTCCCCACTTTCTTTAGGTGCAATGGCCAGCTAATGAGTAAAGTTCCAAGGAAATCAACCTTGATTTATATGATGGGGTTAGTGCAGGAAACCACCAGTGCAACTGGTACCCGGAATTAGATATTTTTGCTGATTTGCGTGATGCTGACCCTGTTCTTACCCGGGCAATAACCTGGATGGAAACCGGTTTCAATAATGATGTTGAGGGCCCAACAGGAGATATGTGCGAGGTTTCCCAAGTATCTGAAACCCAGTGCTCTTCCCAAAATTATCCAAAGAAGTGCCTCAATACCCTTGTGGACCCAAGTGGAATCTGCATCGGCAGTACAAAAGTTGCACCTTCAGGCCAGGTGTTCCATTCGATGGGACTAATGCAAACACATACTTACCCCCAGGAATTATGGGGTGAATTGGATGAAATCCAGTATGAAGAAGAAGCAATCTGGTGCGGAGGGGACGAAGGATTCAACCCATTTAATAAAGCAGATAATGCCTGCTTAGGTACAGCAATAATAATGGACAAATTGCAGTATGGAAGAAACATTGTTTCGTCCCATGAATCCCAGTTGGGCCTTACTGAGCTCAAAAATGAATTTGGGGACCAAAGCCCAGAATACCTTAACATGAAAGCAGCATACACAATCTTCCTCTCTTCGTATTATTATTCAGGCTTCACAACAATGCACACCGGAAGCGGTTCAGGCAAAAAGCTGGATGAATGGATGGGTGACTTTTCTGCCCAGAGGATAATTACAGATGCAGAATGCTTTGAAGAACCAGGAGTAACAGAGAGTGCGGATACCGGAATGAGCCAGATGCCTACTGAGCTGGAAGAAAAATGCTGTGAAGATGGCGAAGTAAAAGAAGACCCCTGCTGCAATGAAGGCAACTTTATCAATTATCTCCAGTTCTGCAAGTTCCCAACCCTAAGTTCCACCAGCCAGCCAAAAGCANNATANGGCCTGAAGATCTTAGGCTTCTACAAAGCACTCTTAAGCTGTGAAAAATATGATGCTGCCCAGCATGAAGCAAACCTGATTGATTACCTGCTNCAATTTGAGGATTGGGGGGGAACATCCACTCCTGAATCTTAATTATTTTTTTCTTTTCCTTCCAAAACCAAGCTTCTTTTTCCAGTAAAAGAAAGTTCGCCTGGGCATCCCAAGTTCCTTCATCTTCTCTTTATTGCTGGTTTTTTTGGAAAGTACCTGCTTAATCCTCTTTTCGTTATATTTTTGCGGGCGCCCGCGCACGCATTTCCTGACAATCACTTCTACGCTTTTCCCTAAACTTCCAATTACTTTTTGGGGGATGGTGCGCGAAACCCCTTCACTGATATATAGCTTCTTAATTTTAGTTTCGTTCAAGAGCACCACAAACATCATAACATTAGGCTTTGTTTTAAGGAAAAAGGAATCCGCTTCCTTATTTTCATTAATGCTGCGATAAATTTTATCCCGTGTTCCCTTAAGTTCTATTGCACTAACGTCTTCAGAACAATCTGGCATACTATTTCACCTGCGACTATTCTCTCTCTCACTGCCCCTTTTTAATCCTTTTTAAGAAATCGGCTCCTTTTCCAGACTTTTCTATCGACTCTAAAACCATCCTGGAATTTTTGACTTCGTCCTCATTCATCTTTAGGAAGTCTGCAACCCATTTTTCCCCTTTTGCACTTCCTTCTAAGATGATTGCTGCAGCAAGCTTATCGTTGTCCAGGCGCACGCCCATCTCTTCAATTTCCATTTTTTTGCGCAACATCGCAGGTGCAGGGAATTCATCATCCAGCTCATACAAAAAGGTAAACAGCCGTATCTGGCTGTTAGTTGGGACTACTGCCAGCCCTGGATAAAGGTTTTCCTTTTTTCTGGTTTCCCTTGGAGTGGTCATGTAGAATTTGAAAATAGGAAGCAGAACAAGCATGGTGCTTTGCTTTAGTAGTTTTTGGCCCCGCTCCTTTTTTCTCACATTAATCTCCTTGGCCAACTCTTCATCCATACTGTATTTATCCTCCTTTTTCTTGAGTAGCCCTTCTTTTGCCATTTCTGCCTTTATATCTTCATAATTTTCTATCTGGTCCATTCGCACATCCGGACGAAGCCCCTTTGCCCTAAGAAAATCATTATACTCCTTAAGCTTGCCCAGCTCTTTAGTCTTCAATTCATCTTCAATGTTCTTGGAAAGGTAATTCACAACAGAAGAAACCAATGAGACCCTGGTTCCCTTGGAAGCGACCAGCGGCTTCCTCCTCACGCTCGGCTTTACCTCAGTTACTTCCGCTTCCAAACCAAACATTTGTGCAATTTTATAATCAATCCTCTCTTTATCATCTACCTGCACAGTGTGGGTTTCCCCTCCGCTTTTTACCTTTACCTGGAAGCAACTGGTAGAGTCTGCCATCAAATCAAAACGGTCCATAATTGTACGGTAAGCTAAAATTCCTTCAGCCCCAGAATCCATCAAAATTGCGATGTGATTTCCATCTAATGGAGTATACTCTACAATATCTGCATACCCCATTTTCAAAAAGTGGTCCGATAATTTGTGTGCAGAGAGTGCAACGCTTGCCCTTGCCAGGCTATACTTTTTCAGGTTCGCAATCTGCTTAAAATATGAAATCTGCTTCTTTAAATCCGCCCATTCATTTTCATCCAGGTCCTGGGCTTCCTCCATTGTTCTCTGGAGAATTCCCTTAAAGGGTGCATTAAATCCTGCATTAAGCATTCTTTCCCTCAAACCCTCAATCTTTTCTGCATTTTCTTTTTTGTAAGGCCTGGAATCTTTCAATACGTCCTCAAGTTGCTGCACAAGTGCCATAGATGGTAAATTCATGGTAGCCACTCCTTATTTTTTATCTTCTTTCGTATATATTCTCCTACGAAAGTAAGCCTCTTTCCCTGCAACGCATCCTGCTCAATTTTCTTTTTTTCTTTTAGTACTTTTTTGAGCTCTTCTACCCACTCAGGATGCACGTTTATCCACGGGTAACTCATCATCTCTTCGGCTCTTTTTATATCTATCGCCTTTGCCTTTATCGTTAGTTTTTTCAGGAATTCAAACTCATCAATATCGGCCATTGTGACTCCCAAAAACCTGGCTTCAGGAATGGAAAAGTCACGCCCCAAATAGGCAAGGTTCATGCTCCCGGTTTTGATGGTCCAGTATATGTACCATCCCCATGCATCGCAATCAGTAAATACATAAATTGGAAGGCCCATATCTGCCAATCTCCTAAGCAGCCTTCTCGTTCCCCTGGATGCCTGGCCCTTTGGAGTAACTAGGATGCAATTGTCTTTTTGCCAGAACCTATCTTCATTCAGGCGCTGCCAGAGAGCATCTTTTTCCACCACAAGCACATACTTGGCCTTAACATCTACAAATTCCATCCCATTATCTACATCACTGGGAATCATCCATCCGCTCCTTCCCTGCTTTGAGCAATCGATAGTGGTTTCCTCCCCTGCAAAATTATCCTTGATAATCATCTGACCCGCAACTACGCCTTTCCTGTCCGTAGTAAGATTCAGGTCTTCCCGCTTCACTCCGAGTGCCACTTCCAAGTCCTCAATCAGCGCGTTGGATTCAGTCTGCTCCTCAAACAGGCTCTCATCCAAGTTCTCCCCCAAGCTGAATTTCAATTGGTAGTAAAGGCCCCTAATGCTGGTATGCAAATCTTCAACAATGAATTTCTTGGTTTTGTTTGCAACTGCAACAGTCTGCATAAAAGGTCTTGCCTGTGCAACGTTAAGGAATTTTCTTTCTTCTTTTTTTTCTCCCAACCGGAGAAACCCAACGGCAGGGTCGAATTTGATGTTTCCCCTGCTTCTAAGCGGGGTCTCAAAAGTGGGAGAGTTTCCGTTTTTTACCTGCTTAACCATTCGTTTCCCGAGATTCTCAAGCTTCCCGACAGTTCCTTTTTCTCCCATTTTACTCGAACCTCTTTCCGAACCGCTGAGGGGGACACCCCCTCCTCACAGTGTGTAGCTCCGCTCTGCACATCTTTAGAGGATGAGGAGCTACAAACTGTGACCCCAGTTTGAGGGTCCTCCTGACCCTCCCCCGTTTTATCGATAATATTCCAGTGAAGATTTTTGAAGATATTTCAATGTGCTTTTGCACATCAAAATATCTGTCTTCACTTGGAAGGGAGCCGGATTGGCTCCAGTTAAAAACGGGATTTTTATGTGTAAGGCAATGCATCTACTCGAACCTCTCACTAATCATTTTCTCAAGGTCTCCCTTGATTGCGGCCTTAGCATCCTTTTGGTCGGCCAATTCGGCCATGTCAGCACTAATCTGCCCAACATACTTCATTATGGCCTTTTTCTTTGTGCTCTTTTCCCTCTCCCTGCGCTTGCCGGAGAGGTGCTTCTGCACATGCCTTCCCGCTTCCATAATTGCATTCCTTATCTCTTCAGCTATGTCATCTTCAGAGGCAATAGACTGCTTTCCAGCAGAAGTATATGGAATATGCACACTGGCTATATTCACCAGAATTGCAACTGGATATTCTTCAAATTTCTTGATTTCATATCTTTTCCAGTCTATATTCTTGGCAGTCTGGGTAATTGCACATCCCCCGGAGTCAAATAAAAGCGGGGCACGGTTGGCAAACCTCATTATCACCCCACCCTTCCCTTCCTTATTGATGTCCCCTCCATAAGCAATCCCAACTTCCACAATAAATGGAATCCCTCCCCTGTAAATTCTCGGAGGGCGTTTAGTAACGTAAACAATTTCAGGGTTCAGGATGTTTTCCAGGGATTTTTCAATCTGCCGCTGCCCTACTGGAACAACGGAATCTGTTGCAGGGGCAATCCACTTAATTTTCTTAAAGCCCAAAACCAATTTTTCCGCATCCTCCCAGCTTAGTTTGGTAGGTTTCATATTCAAATCCACTTCAGGAGTTAATTCCTGGAGTTCCTTGACTTTGTTCAAGCTGATTCTGGTAAATTCATTCTGGAGCATTGCGGATAGTTTAGTATATTCCTTTGCCCCTTTTGCAATATCCAATAGGTCATTTGCCCCAATTCCAAGCGGGTGCGGCTTCACTTCCTCAGATTTTTCCGGAAGTTCTTCAACAGATTGTGGATAAATAAACTTTTCCCCATCAGGAGAATTAAAAATTATTTTTGCATGCGGGTTGGCAATGGCAGTTCGCTTAAGGTATTCTCCCACTCCCTGCGCACTCTTTTCATATTTTACATCCCCAAAAATCCCCTCTACTTCCAGGCCATGCTCTTCAATTGGGCACTCTTCCCGTACTATTTCAGTTAAAACAGGTTTGTTTGCCTTAAAATCAATTCCCAATTTGCAGCTAATTTTCTTTCCATCATACTTGGATACCACATTTACCGGCTGCCCAGTAGTGATAAGTGAGTACATTGTGCATCCTGCTGCCCCAATTCCCTGCTGCCCCCTGCTTTGCACATACCTATGGAATTTGGTTCCTGCCAACATCATGCCCAATGCTTTCCCAAGCAATTTCTCAGGAATGCCCGGTCCATTATCCCGAACCTTTATCCGGTATTTGTTGTTTTTTTCAACTTCCTCAACCCAAACTTCAATTTCAGGGTGTATGCCTGCCTCCCCGCAAGCATCCAGGGAGTTGGTGAGATATTCATGCACAAGCGTAGTAAGCGAGCGGATTTTCCCGGAAAAACCCAGCATCTGCCGGTTTTTCTTAAAGAACTCCGCAACGGAGTATTCCTTGAATCCTCCAAAGATATTAGTGGCCATTTTTTACCCCTTTAACCTGATAGCCAGTTTTCTCTCCCGCACTATATGAAGGTAATTCAGCGCAGTAGTATGCGGGGCACCTTCAAGAATTTTGAAAATCGCTTCCTTTGCAAATTCCATCATATCTGCCGGGGCAATAATCGAGATTGTGTGCCCATATATGCAGATTGTTGACTCTGTTGCCTTTTCAATTTCGGTTTTGATTTTTCCTTTTTCTCCGATTACCCTTCCTTTCATTCTTTTTTGTGCTTTATCCGAGTTGAACTGGTCTCTCAAATCTATCACATGGAATAGATAATCATCTTTAAAAAGCTTAATGGCTTCCCCGAACTCAAAGCCCCTGCCTATCGCAGCCACGACGTCTTTTGCAAAAAAAGTATCTGCTCCACTTCCAATTAAGGTAACCTCTCCCTCTTTATCTACTTTGATTTCTATTCCATACTTCTCTTCGATTTTCTTTTTGTGCTCCCCGTTTTTGCCTACCAGTTCCCCAACTCTTTCTTCCGGGATGCGTATAATATCCATACTTTCACTCCACTGCTTTTTCTGCTTCTTTCCTAACTTCCAGAGGCAATTCTTTGGGAATTAATCCCTTAGCCTGTTTTTTTCCAAATACTTTCCTGGCCAGGCTTCCAATATCCTCTGCCTCCTTTCCCCTAAGCCTTGCAAACATTTTGGTAATCTCCGGAGCGGCTTCATCTTTATTGTTTTCTACAATATGCTCTAAGCTCATCTTATATCGTTCGTCCGGCTCATACACATAAAGATTCACTGCTTTTTTGGCTGCTCCTGCTACAGGATGTTCCTTGAGTGTCTCCAGGGCAATCTTTTTAGTTTCAATATCCCAGTCATCCATCATATCCACAAACAATTTAGCCACTTCCCCCTCATCAGGAAGGAGCAGGGCCAAAGCTTCCATAGCATGTACCTGGGGTTCATTAATCTCTGTTCTGGCAATATTCAACAGTTCTCCCCTTAGGCATTTGGCCATTTTACTGTCTCCCAATTGAGCGATATATGCAAGGATTTCCTCTGAAGGCCGTTCTTCCCCAAGGCTCTTCTTCAACCATCCGCCCACCAGTTCCCCATTATTAGTGAACCCGTCCCCAAAAGCCATAAGCATATTCAGGTCCGGGCCCTTTTTTCTCTCATATAGGTTAGAGAGAGCCCTCTCCAGAACATCCTCCCACCTCCCAACAATTATCATAGCCATTATGCATTTGGCAAGTTTTGCCTTTGCAATCCTCATCCTTTGGGCTTTTGGAGGCTCTTCCAGCACGGTGCACCCAATATTTACCAGCGCTTCCCGTATCCCTGCATATTTCTTTACAAGGTCTTCAAATCCCTCCTTTTCTTTGTATGCTTCTACTATTGCCCAGAAAATTTCCCTTGGGTTTGCATCAGAAGAAAGCTTGTGCTTGGACATTTTTACAATATCCTCCGGAAGCGTTGGGGGTGGCTGCTCTAAGTTGTCCTGCATCTTAATCTATCACTTATGTATTGGAGAAGGTTTTTAAAATTACGTCAGAAAAACACGTTTTTCCCCGTAGTCTCCATGCCCACTGCCATACTCCCACAGTTTACCATAAACGATACCTTTTTAAACACTTTTGAACACAGTATTATTATGTCAAGTGACCGAAAACTCAATAAGGATAAGGTAGAAGGGAATGCTTCTGAAGGCCCAAAGAGGCCTGCTTCTAAAGTTCTAGAAAATGCCGCTAAGAAGAGCGGGCAGGATCGCCTTGAAGGAAGGAAAGAAACAGAGGGAAAAAGCAGGTCTGAACCAGCTGACCCACAACACATCCATAATCTAAGGATTGGAGATGAGTATACTGATACCGACACCGATACTGATGAAGATGCAGAAGGAATATGCGTATTGGAGGCAGACGACGGCAGGGCGGCATATGGCTTTGAATTTGGCCTTAGTGATAATGATGTAGGTGCTGATTCGGAGGTTGACACAGAGAGTGACACCGATTATGACACCGATTATGATATGTGCACTGACATAGATACGGACATCTACTTTGACACTGGCATAGATACGGACACTGACACAGAGACTGACACGGATACTGATACGGACACTGACACAGACATAGATACCGATGGCGAGTTTGTGCCCATTCCTCCCGAGAACATCTGGAAAGACCAAGAAGGGAATGTAATAATCGTTCCCCATCCAGAAAAGATTTCTCCTGAGGAGATTGGGATAAATTCCAATGGGGAAAAATACCTGAAAACTCAGCCACGAAATGCTACGATTCCTGCCGCCCGCGTACACATTGAACTTGGTGCAGAAATGTTTGTAGTTACTTCAGTTTCTCCTTTAGGGGCATATCTGAGAAAGAAAAAGGAGTAATTCTTTTTTTAAAAGAAGTTAGCCGTTTCACGCCTCGAAGCCTTTCATTAATTTAATTAGTAAATAGAGCGGGACTTCAAGCTACGCGTTGTCACGCCCTGAAGCATCTCATCATTTCAATTAGTTGAATAACAATAATTCAAGCCGTGAACGAGAGTCGAACTCGTGACCTCGTGCTTACCAAGCACGCGCTCTACCAACTGAGCTACCACGGCGCACCTTTTTACAGGAGCATTACTCCGGCGCAAAAAGCTGCGCCAAATCTTAGCGACCTTCGGCCGCTTCTCTTGAGCATGCGCTCAAGAAAACACACCTTTGTTTCGTGTTTTTTTGTTTTATCCTGCACTGCTCTGGTACATAAATCTGCACATAAGAGTATTGTTTTTGTTTTATTGGAAGGAAAAGATAAAAAGGGTAACTCTCCCGGATCTAAACCAGGGAGATTTTGACAAAGACAGAGTCAGGCACTTTAACCCTGAGAATCTGCCTAATCATCTTCTCATCCGCCTCAACAATTACAAGGCGTTTGGAGATGCGCTTTTCCCAGTGNTCATAAGTATCCGAACCATCCCCGCAGGGAGTTCTCCTTGGGTCAATTCTTAGCCTCTTTCGCGGCATTGGAACTGGCCCNGTAACTTTCATGTTAAGAGTCCTGGATAAGTCCTTAATCTGGTCAATAACTTTAGTAAGGTCTTCTGGGGACTCNCCCTTGAGGANGATTTTTGCCTTNGTCATAACATCACATTGCTAAAAAATAATAAAAGGAAAGAAAAAAGGGACTACATTTTCTTAGGAACAACGTCTAGCACAACACCTGCCGCGACTGTCTGTCCCATGTCCCTGATTGCAAACCTTCCAAGTGGAGGGAATTCTGCGAACTTCTCAATCACAATAGGCTTGAGCGGCTTGAACTTGACCACTGCCACATCACCTGTTTTGATGAAGTCTGCTTTTCCTTCCTGGCCCTTCTTCTCCACAATCTCAATGATCTTTGCTGCAAACTGTGCAGTGTGGATGTGCAACACTGGAGTGTACCCCACAGAGATTGCAGTTGGGTGGTTAAGCACAACTACCTGTGCGGTAAATTCATCTGCAACTGTTGGCGGGTTAGATGAAGAACCAAGAACGTCTCCCCTGCGGATATCTTTCTTGTCTACACCTTTTACGTTGAAACCAACGTTGTCACCACAGTTTGCTTCAGCCATTTCCTGGTGATGCATCTCAATCTTCTTGACTTCTCCAGTTGCTCCGGAAGGCATAAACACGACTTTTTCATTTATCTTCATGTTTCCGGTTTCAACACGGCCTACCGGAACGGTTCCGTGGCCGGTGATTGTAAATACATCCTGGATTGGAAGCCTGAGCGGCTTGTCAGCAGGTTTTGGAGGCACAGTAAAGGTATCTAATACTTCCAGAAGTGTTGGACCAGTATAATATGGTGTGTTCTCAGACTTCTTTGCAATATTGTCTCCCTTGTATCCTGAAGTTGGAATAAATATAAGCTTGGAAATATCGTAACCCATTCCTTTGAGGAGCTTTTCAAGTTCGTCTTTTACTTCCTTGTACTTTGCCTCATCGTAGTTAATTGCATCCATCTTGTTAATCAGGACTATGAACTGGTTGATTCCAAGCACCTTTGCAAGGAATGCATGTTCTTTGGTCTGTGGCTGGACACCGTCCTTTGCTGAAACTACTAGTGCTGCTGCATCTGCCTGGCTTGCACCTGTAATCATGTTCTTAACGAAGTCCCTGTGCCCCGGAGCATCGATAATTGTAAATTCGAACTTTGGAGTTTCAAACTTCTTATGGGATACATCGATAGTAACTCCCCTCTCACGCTCTTCTTTTAGGGTGTCCATCTCATAGGCAAATTCGAAGGTCGCTTTACCGAGCTTTTCTGCCTCTTCCTTATACTTCCTAAGAACCTGCTCAGAAAGTGCCCCGGTCTCATAAAGGAGCCTACCTACACAGGTCGATTTGCCTGCATCTACGTGGCCGATAAACACGATATTCATGTGCTCTTTTGCTGCCATTCATACTCACCTACATATAATATATTCTATAAGTTATAACCTCTTCTCCGTGCAATACACGAAAACTAAGCATAAAGGTTATTAATAGACACTTTTTTAAAGCTTTCTTCGGGCTCAACAGCACTTTTCCTGAGAATGGGCTTCGGAATCTGTTGGATTTTGTGCCTAAGCCTTATAATCCCTATTTTCTATTCTTCTCTTATGTCTCATGATATCTATCTTAATGACCCTGAAGGGTTATTTGCAGCCCTTGAAAAAGAGTTGTCTGACCCAAACAAAATTGTTACTGTGCAGATTGCTCCCGCAGTTCGTGTTTCTATAGGCGAAGAGTTTGGTTATCCAGCAGGCACAGACCTCACAAAGAAAACCGTGGGGCTTCTCCAGGCAATAGGTTTTGACCATGTAGTGGATACTCCTCTAGGGGCAGATGTAAATATTTATGAGGAAGCATACGAAATTCTTCATGCACTTGAGCGCAATGATGAGGAGTACTTTCCTGTCCTTAATTCCTGCTGCATTGGATGGAGGCTCTATTGCTCACGCACCCATGAGAATATGTGCAAACATATCTCCCCCATTGCTTCACCTCATATGATTACAGGGAGCATCAGCAAGGCATTCCTCTCAAAAAAGCTAAACAAGCCGATGAAGGAGATTGTTTCAGTGAGCGTAATGCCCTGCACCCTAAAAAAATATGAAACTCTAGAGGAGCTCTCTGATGGCCTCCGTTATGTTGATTATGTCCTAACCACCCGTGAACTGGCGGAATTTGCAAAAAAGAAGGGATTGGATCTCAAAACAACTCCCGAAGGAGAATTTTCCAATTTCCTGCCTGATTCTTCCAAGGATGGAGTGATTTTTGGAGTAACAGGTGGATTGGTTGAAGCCCTTCTTACAACCCTTGCCCATATTCTGGATGTAGAAAAAGAAGACGAAACATTTTTCCGCAATGACAATAAAATCAAGGAACGGGAGGTAACTTTGGGAAAATACAAGTTCCATGTAATTACCGTGTATGGAGCAGCAAATTTTGAGGAGGTATTCAAACAGCTGGACGAAGGCAAAAAATTCCACTTTATCGAAATGATGAATTGCCCATATGGGTGTGTGGGTGGCCCAGGCCAGCCTCTTCCGGTAGATACAAAAAAGCTTGAAGCGCGTGCGGCAGGGCTCAGAAGCGCAGCAGACAAGAAACGCCCAATTACAGTTCCCCAGGAAAACCCAACCCTGCAGATACTATATAAAGAGTTGCTTGGGCGCCCAGGCTCAAAAGAAGCAAAGAAACTATTATATTTCCATAAGGTCAAACTATAGTGTGGTGCTGTTTAGTGTTTAAGCATAAGGTTCTGAAAAAAAAGCAGGAGGGTAGCAAAGTTTCCGAAGGCAAAGTTTCTCTCCCAGTTAGGAGTGCAGACAAAATTCTCAAAGAATCAAAAGAAGACTCTCAAATGAAGCGCATACTCGAATTCATGAAGGGCACCAAGCCCGAGCCGGATGAAATTTTTGATGGAGATTACCTCAGAGGGGAGGGTTTTCCCAAGGGCACCGGATTCAAGCTAAAGTAATCTCTTCCACCTTTTTCCATTCCTCCCAACCTTTATAACTATTTCTGCACAAATATTCTTGCATGAGCACTACAAGAAGCAGCGTTCCGCCTGTTCCTGCAAAGAAGGGGGCAAAAGGCCCAGGACCTCTCAAAGCAGGAAGGCGCAAACCGCTCGGAAAGAAACCTGACCCAGATAGGAACAAACCTACTCTTACTGAATTGAAAGCAAGACAGCCCTTCCCAGGAAGATTCTCAGATACTTATCCTGAAGCAACTGATGAGGAGTGCGAAGGGAGGTGCGACTGCTGGGGCGACAATAACCCAAGGCTTACAAGAGAAGAACAAGGGGATGATGCAAAGCAGGATTATCCCTACTTATCTCAAAGAGGGCTGGAGAACACTGAACCTTAATTACCTTCCAATTATTTTTTTTCCAACTCCAATTATTGCAATTCCCCCCAATGCAGTTCCTATCTGGAGCGCCCCCATTGGGATAAGCAGCACTTCCGGAATCACGCCCGCAAGGTAGAGCCCGTATGCAGGCAGGAAGATTGCCCCTGCCTTAAGCACAGAAGAAATGACCCCTGCGCTCCAGTACCCGCTTCCCATAAAATGCTTAATCCCATACACAAGCAGGAAGTTTCCAATCCAGATAAATGGAATCAGGTACACTAAAAAGATAGTAAATGGCCCAAAAAGAAGCCCATTTGCAAGCGCCCCAAGGCTTGGAAGCATAATTAGCGGAAGCACATTTTTTCCCTTCATGCACAAAGCAGCAAACACAAGAAATGCGTTAACGATTACTCCCGTAAGTATCTGGGGCTGGGGAAACAAAAATGGAATCATGAAAGCCAAAAATGAAAATGCAATAAGTTGGATAAAATCCCGGTGCGCATCAAAAGAATACTCTCTCCGTTCCAATGTGGCGAAAACTTCCATGTTCTCAGATACTCAAGCTGAATTTAAAAAACAATGGTCCAGAGAGTCCAGGTAAATAGAAGAAAGGGAGATGGTAAACCCGCGAAGGCTCCATCTCACCTCCCACACGACCTGCAAAGCAGGCAGAACACTATTTTCGCCACTAGTTTATATACCCGCCGTTTCTATTCAGAAGAATTTCTCCGCATTTTCCCATGAAATTTCCAATATATTTATATTCCTTGCTTGCTATTTTCTCTCATGAACAGGGTCCTGTTATTTTTTGCGTTAACATTTTCATTCTTCCTTATCACTGGATGCATTGGGGGAGGCGATGGTACTCCAAGCATTCCTTCTGAAGAAGCACCTTCTATTAGTGTAGGCGGATGGGTTGCAGATGTAGAACCTGAAGGAGACCTGACTGAAGAGGATTGGGCTGCAGAAGCAATCGAGGAGCACGACACTTCTTATTGCCTCAAGCTTCCTGCATATGAGCGGGATGAATGCATAATTCCACTATCCAATGATTCCTTGTCCAATTGCCTTCAATTAATTCAATATCAAAATAAGCGCGAATGCCTGTTTTATCATGCATATGATACACAAGACATGTCCATCTGTGACCTGATGAGTAATGAGGATAAGGCAGTTTGCCTAGAAGAGCTCTCTCCACCATGTACCTTTGTTCTTGACCCGGTGGCAAAAGGCCGCTGCCTGGCCTTTGAATACCAAAATTATACCTATTGTGAAGACGAGGATTGCTATCTGGATTATGCAATGGAATATCAGTCCACAGGAGCTTGTGAAAAACTGCCCTATGCAAAAGCACAGGGCTGCCTGAGCGGCCTCACGTATGTTGATTACTGCAAATCGGATGCTGAGGAACTCTCGTATTCTAACCAATGCTACCAATATTTTGCAATGGTTTCCGACAATCCGGCATATTGCTATTCTATTGATGGCAATTTTGGTTCTGCAATTGCTTATGAGTGCTTCACCTATTTCGCAATAAAAGATGATAATCCTTCCCTTTGCTCTGCACTTCTCGTTACAAATCGGTGGGGCTGCCTAACGGATTATGCGATAGAAACAGGAAACAAGGAAGGATGTTACATGATTGATACCCTGGCTTCTTTTTCCAAAGAAAATTGCTTTAAGGAATACGCATACACCCATGATGACCTCTCTGCATGCAATGAGATTGGTACAGAGTATGTAAGGCAGATCTGCTATTCTGCCCTCATCTTCAGTGCAACATCCCTGGAGATGTCGGAGTGCAACAGCATAGTCCTTCCGGAATGGAAGGACAAATGCTATCAGGAGTATGCAAGGCTTCAAGACAATGCGATATACTGCAACTACATTGAAAGTTCAGCAGTTAAGCTGAATTGCCAAAACATGTTTTCTGAGCAGTAAGCATAAATGCATAAAATTAACAATAATTAAAAATAAGAAAAACATTAGGAAGATTTCATTCCTCCTTTTTCTCTTTTTTAGCTTCGGTTGGCTTTTCTTCTTTTTTAGCTTCTTTTGCAGGCTCTTCCTTCTTTACTTCTGCTCCTTTGGGCTTTTCTTTCTTTTGAGGCATCCCGGATTTCTCCCCCTTGGCCTTACTCATAGCTTCCTTTGCCCTTGCATCAACTGAGCCTTCATCTACTTTGTCTTCTTCTACCTGTGCCGTTTCCTTTGCAGCTTCTTCTTTTTTAGCTTTGGTCGCTTCCATTTCCTTAGCCTTCTTTTTCTCTTCCTCAGTCTCAAAGCGCTCAAAGTAGTCCAGCCTATAATCAAATTCATTATATGACTTGATTTTTCCCTGGCTCATCATAAGTTCTCTTGCAAGCAGGTAAAATATGACTGCCAAGGATCTTCTGCCCTTGTTGTTTGCAGGAACTATCCAGTCAACAAATACAGTATTATTGTCAGTATCACAAAGCCCGATAACCGGAACTCCCGTCATGGACGCTTCCCTGATTGCTTCCCATTCCCCCTTTGGGTCACAAACAATGAGCAGTTTAGGCTCCCTGAAGTTGGGCAGCTTAACATTAGTCATAGTGCCAGGAATAAACCTGCCCTTGAGGACATCCACTCCGGTCAACTTAGAGAACTTTTCTGCAGCATTTCCGGAGTACATTCTGGATGCGATTACAAGGACCTCTTCCGGCTTGTATTTGGCAATTAATTTTGCAGCTTCCCTAATACGCTCATCTGTTTTCCGCAGGTCCAGGATGTAAAGGCCATCATCCCTCATTTTAAAGATGAATTCCTTCATGTCCATTGTCTTGAACCTGGTTCCGATATGTATTCCCGTTTCCAGATATTTTTCTTGTGGGAGCAGGAACGATGATTTTGCTTCAACTGGTTCTTCAACTTTTTTTTCTTCAACTTTTTCTTCTTCCATTTTTTTCACCATTATTTTTGCAATGTAATTGGGGCCGCCGAGATTTGAACTCAGATAACATGCACCCCAAGCATGCAGGATACCAGGTTACCTTACGGCCCCAATAAAAGCACTTCTACATTTTTCCGTATTTGCGGATTACCTCCATGCCTTCTACGTGCCCCAGAAACATCCTCCTGCAGCAATAGCGGTCTACTCCCAATTCATCAAGTACTTCTTCAGCAGGCTTTTTTGCCTCAAGCCCAGCCTTGTACTTCTCCCAAAGGTCGCCTATTACAGCCCCGCATGTAAAACATCTTACAGGAAATTCCATTGCTTCACCTATATGATTTCTGCTTTCTTGCCCTCGCTTTTGGCCCCTGGTATTTCTTAGGTTCAACCCTTCTTGAGTCTTCTCTTAGGAGGTAGGTGTCATCTTCTTTGTATTTTACGACAACTCCTTCTCCGAAATACAATGCAAGTGCCTTTGCAATTGCAGTCCGGCAAGCTTGTGCCTGCCCCATTTCTCCGCCTCCGCGGACCTTAACAGAAACATCAACTTTAAGCCCATCTGGCCCTAAAAGTGCAAGTGGCTCTTCTACGATACTGCGGAAATATTTGTTTCCCAGAGAAGAGATAAGTTTGCTGTTTACCCTGATTCTTCCTGAACCTTCCTTTACAGTTGCCCTTGCAATTGCCCTCTTTCGTTTGCCTCGTGCATGCTCTGTGCGTACACTCTTCTTTTTCTTTTTTACCCTCTTAGCTTTTTTAGGTGCAACCTTCTCTGCTCTCTGAGCTTTCTGTTTTGGAATCTCAGCTTTTTTAGGTTCTTCCTTCTTGAGCTTAGGAACTTCTTTTTTTGCCTGAGGCTTTTCTTTTTTGCCCTCTTCTTTGACCTCAACCTTTTTCTCAACCTTTTTAGTTACCTTCTTTTTGGTGGTTTTGGCCCCTGATGCAGCCTTCTTTTTTGTTTCTTTCTTTTCTGCCATAATTATCAACCTCTATAACCGAGCAGCTCACAAAGCCTCTTAATCCTAATGTATTTAGTTAGCTTTCCAAGTTCTGCATCTTCCACTCTTAGTGAGTCTCCCTTCAAGTCAACAGGGCGCCCAATGTAAACTTTAAGATTTTTGTATGCTGCCCTTCCACTTGCCTTTTTCCTTGGGATCATGCCCCTAATCAGCTTTTTGACAAACCGATCCGGCACCTTTGGCCAGTAAGGGCTCTTCTCAGGGTTTCCCTTGAACTGGAGTTGCCTCCTGGCAATATATTTCTCCACAATTGCCTGAGGATTTCCTGAAATGACTGCTTCTTCAGCATTAATTACATTCACTTCTTCTCCTTCCAGGAGTTTCTTTGCAACAAAGGTTCCAACCCGGCCGATTCTTGCATCTTTTGCATCTACAACTATCATGAATCTCACCTATACCAGCACCCGGACATTCTTGCCCTCAGGATTTGCCTTCATGAGCTCATCAATGCCCATTATTTTCCCGCCGTTCTTTTCGATGAGCAACCTTGCGCTCCCTGAAAAAGAGAATGCAGCAACTTCAACCTTTTTGCTGAGATGCCCTGCACCCAATACCTTTCCAGGCACAAGCACGGTCTCCCCATCGTTGACGTATTCTTCGATTTTGCTAACGTTTACTGAAGGCCTCCTTCTGGTAGGCTTGCTCAATTCACGTGCTACTTTCTTCCAGATTTCCTTGTCGGCACATCTTAGCTCATATATTAGAGCAAGTAGCCTCTTGTTTTCTATTCCACTTCGCATATAAACACCTTCGCCCGGCGTATCCGAGCTCGCTCCATTCGGAACTCAAATTAAGTGTTGCACTATATTACTATAAGAAAGATTTATAAATTATTCTTTAGCTTTACGGCGGCCCTTTTTGCTCTTTTGGGCCGGAAGGATTTCCGTTTGGGCAGGTGCATCTTCTTAGTGTCTTTTGACCCAACTATGCTTTTTGGGGGAAAACTCCTCCTTCTTCTGGCTGCAACATCTGCTTCATCTTTTTCTGCCATCAATTCCTCTTCTTTTTTAGGTGGCTGCGGCTCTACGTCTATTTCACTCGGTCCAGGAAAAGAAGTGGGCAAATCCAGCTTCTTCGGCTTTGGCTTGCCCGAAAATTCTTCCAGCTTCAGGGTAGTAGTAATCGAAAATTTGTCCCCCGCCTCTTTCAGGGACTGAAGGCTTTTTTCTAGTTCCCTCCTAGCTTTCTCCCCAGAGCCCAGGAGCAAATCAGCAGGAAATTTTTTGTCCATTGCCATTGAAGACCGATTATATGCGGAAGCTCATTTAAACCCAACCATTTTGTACCTGCATCTTCTTTTATGGCAGGAATCCAGCCTTTTCAATGGTTATATTTTTAAACTCTTTTGGTTTAAATTTTGACCAATGCTTGATAATATGGATATGAGGATAATCCACATGCTCCTCAAAAATGCAAAAGTTTCGCTTGCAGAAATAGGAAAGGAAGTGGGCATTTCCCAGCCCGCGGCAAGAAAGCGCCTGGAGAAACTTAAGAAAAAAGGAGTGGTTCTTGGAAGTACGATAACCCTTAACGAGCGCAGGATTGGATGGGAGCGAGCCATTCTTGCTCTGAATGTGGGCAAATCAAATTACCTAAAAACGCTAGAAGCGATTCAAAAAACCCCCCTGGTAACAGCAGTCTACACTACAACCGGCCCCTACACTCTTGCAGTTGAGGTTTTAGGTCCGGTTGGAATAGTAAAAGAAGTAATCCGGCAGATTGGGCGGATAAAGGGCGTAAAAGAACTTTGTCCCCTCACATTTGTTGAAAAAATAAAATAGGTGAAATGATGGCACTGAGCACAGAAGAAATCCGGAAAGATTTTCCGATACTTGAACGCAGGATAAATGGCCACCCACTTATTTACCTGGACAGCGGGGCAACTTCCCAAAAGCCCAACCAGGTAATTGACGCGGTTGCAGACTATTATCGGGAATATAATGCAAACGTGCATCGTGGAGTCTATGCCCTGAGTGCAGAGGCAACTGAGCACTATGAGGAAGCCCGCAAAAAGATAGCCAAATTCATCAACGCAGAACCAGAGGAGATAATCTTTACCAAGAATGCTTCGGAAGCCATTAACATGGTGATGTACACATATGGGGAGCAAAACATTTCTGCAGGAGACAGTATCACAACAAGCATAATGGAGCACCACTCCAATTTCATTCCCTGGCAGGTTTTGGCAAAGAAAAAGAATGCGGCACTTTCCATAATGGATGTAACTCCCGAAGGCGAAATTCCCAAAGCAGAATACTCAAAAATTTCCAAAGCAAAACTTACCTCCATTGTTCACGCCTCAAATGTCCTAGGCACTATCAACCCGGTAAAGGAAATGGGCAGGATTGCCCATGAGAATGAAGGTGTAATCCTGGTAGATGGCTCCCAGTCTGCCCCCCACTTTAAAGTGGATGTAAAGGAAATGGACTGCGATTTTTTTGCATTCACAGGCCATAAAATGCTTGGCCCTACAGGAGTAGGAGTTCTCTATGGAAAAAAGGAAATCCTGGAAAAAATGCCCCCCTTCCTCTATGGAGGGGAAATGGTTGTGGATGCAAAAACAGATGCCTGTAAATGGAATGAGCTTCCCTATAAATTTGAAGCGGGAACCCCAAATATTGCAGGCGTAATTGGACTTGGAAGAGCAGTAGAATACCTTAATAATCTGGGAAGGGATAATGTGCGCACACATGAATTGGAACTGCTTGAATACGCTGAGAAAAAATTGAATGGGATTGAGGGGCTTGAATTTTATGGTCCAAAAAGTTCAAAAAAACGAACAGGAGTAATCACGTTCAACATTAAGGGACTCTCTTCCATTGACCTTTCCAATTTTCTGGATGAATTTGGAATCGCAATCCGCTCAGGATATCACTGTGCACAGCCGGTGCATGAGAAACTTGGAATTCTGCCATCTGCCCGGGCATCATTTTATGTGTATAATACAAGGGAGGAAATTGACATTCTAAAGGAAAAAATTGAAGAAGTGAAAAAGGTGATGTCGTGAGTGCAGATGCCAGATACAAAAACTTTGTGGAACTGTTCAACAACCCAAAGAACCGAAGGAAAATAGAAGGCCCCTCAGTAGTAAATGAAGGAAGGAATACCTGCGGGGACACAATCCAAGTTTACCTGAAAATAGAAAATAAAAAAATAACCGATGCTTCATATGAGGGTGCATTTTGTGCATTCAGCAATGCTTCTGCCTCCCAGGTAACCGAATTCGTGAAAGGAATGAGCCTCGATGATGTTATTGCAATTGACCGCCCTAAGCTCTTTGAACTTATCGGGGACGATTTGAGCGACAACCCACACCGCCTCAAATGCATTCTATTTCCGCTGAGTACACTCCAGGAAGCATGCAAAAAATACAAGGAAAATCGCGGGAAAAAGGAATTCAAAAAAGACCTTAGCGATATTCCATGCCACTGTTCAACTGAAAATGAAGAAATTGGAATCTAGCGGGCAATAATCCCCCTTCCAACCGGCTTGAGGTTCCCAAAATTATCCGGATGCCCTCTCCCCTTTCCTGATTTTGGAATCCGGAATTTCTTCTTTTCAGCCGGAGGCCTGCTCTTTCTTGTTTCCAAGACTCTATTGGCAATAGATGCTACATATGGGATGTCCCTTTTTGCAACATTCTCCAACTCGGAATCGATTCCTTTGCCATCTAACCCTTCAACTGCTATTACTGCCTCTTTTCGAAGCCCCATCTCCGGGCTGTGCATCACTTTTTTTAGGAGCCTTAATGCTTTGCTGCTGCCAATATATCTTAGGGCGCTAATTGCAAGCGTTTTTTCCCAGTATCTGCCCATTTCCAAAACCTTTGCAAGCCCAGGAATTGCCCTATCTCCAATTGCGGCAATTAAGTTTACCTCTCCGGAATTAATTAGGTTATACACTTCCATCTGAGCCAAGTATTTAGCTTGCCCCTCGCTTCCCATAATATAACTATTGTGAGAGAGGATATATAAAACTGGACAGTATTGCCCATTGGCTGCGTAATGTGCAATAATTATATAAACATTAATTCAGTACCTGCACCATGAGCCTGATTTCCAGATTCAAGAAAACTGCCTGGAAGAAGTGCAGAATGGTGCTTCCAGAAGGGGAGGATCCCCGGGTCATGGGT
>JGI10211J34971_10000219_pt1 | contig 45055 bp, 30 predicted proteins | sample Etolagsediment_FD_34971 | JGI IMG/M metagenome (IMG submission 34971) | reverse complement strand
GAATGAGGATGAAATCTCAAAGTTCAGGATTATTCATGCGGGCGGCGGCCTTCTTACTTTTTTTCAGCACAATGCTTTTGGGCCAGATCGACGTCAGCGCTTTTATGGACATCATTCAGGGGAAAGATCTGAAAAACGGCAGTGACCTGGGACTGAATCTGGGGCAGTGTGAGATCGGTTTCGCTTCCACGGCCGAGGGGCCTGCATCTGCTGAGGCTGCCTTTGCGCTTAATCCCGAATCCGGAGGCATTGAACTCGGCGCAGCTCTTATCAGCCATGAACTCGCGGCAGGAGAGGATTGGTCTCTCAATGTGGACGGAGGACAGTTTGATGTGCCCTTTGGGCTGGATTATCAGTTTCTGCCTTCCCCTGACCGGCTTCTTATCACTTCACCTCTGGCTGTGGAACTGAGCACTGCTTCCTGGAATACAGTCGGGGCTGACCTGTCCTTTTACAGCAGCAGACTGGATGCCGCGTTGTTACTTCTAAACGGAATCGCGGTTGAAAAATCGCTGGCAGCTAGAATGGATCTGAGGATCATACCTGCCCTGAGTGCCGGAGCCTCCTGGTTTTCGGATCTCAATGACTCTGAAGACGCAGTCTCCTCTTTCGGTGTTCATGGAAGTCTCACACTGCCATTTTTCAATGCGGCAGGTGAATTTATCAGCAGCAGGAATCTCTATGAGGGCCTTGCTGCGGACAGCAGTACACATGCTTTCTATCTGCAGCTGAGCAGGGATCTGCTGCCGTCCGATGATCAGGGACTGACCCTGGTCGCACAGGTCTCAATGCTCAGTCTGAACGAAGGACCCTATGCTGAACGGTGGACCCTCGGACTGAACTGGGCTGTGAACCGTCACTTCATTATGAAGACTGAATATAACCTGAACAGATCCGATTCCGAAAGCGGGGGATCAGATCTGCAGCTGCAGGCTGTTGCCTATTTTTAACCTGGACAAAAAGGCTGGTGGATGAGAATACTTCTGGCCGAAGATGACAGCAGTGTAAGACTGCTCCTGAGCAGGTATCTGGAAAGTATCGGTTATGAATTGCTGCAGGCAGCAAACGGACTGATCGCCTGGGAGATCCTGCAGAAGGAAAAAGTGGATCTTATCGTCAGTGACTGGATCATGCCTGAGATGGACGGTATACAGCTTCTGCGCAAGGTCAGGGAGAGAGAGAACTCAGAATATATTTATTTTATTATGATCACCGGGCTCAGTACACCGGAGGATCTGGTGTCGGGAGTGGAGGCCGGAGCCGATGATTTTATCAAGAAACCGATTCAGACATCAGAACTGGGGGTGCGTGTCCTTTCAGGTTTGAGGGTCATATCCCTTGAACGGAGCCTCCGGAACAGGAATCATCAGCTGGAAGAACTCAACCGCAGAATCATGCGGGACCTGAACAATGCGGCTGAGATGCAGCAGCGCCTGCTGCCCAGAGCATTTCAGAGTCATGAGAAATACAGTTTTCACTACCGTTTCATTCCCTGTGAGGAACTGGCCGGTGATACGCTGAACATTATACAGCTTGACAAGAGGTATATTGCTCTGTACATCCTGGATGTTGCAGGCCATGGTATCAGTGCCGCTCTGCTGGCCTTCACCCTGTCCAGAATGCTGTCAGCCGATCCAGGACAATCCATTCTCTATGAAAGCGGCGGCGAGGGCAGAGCTGACCCCCGGATCAGACAGCCGGAAGAAGTGATACGCTATCTCAACAGAGCTTTTCCCGTGGATTCAGCTGACACACAGTTCTTTACAATTGCCTATGGTCTTCTGGATACCAAAATGGACAGACTGCAGATCGTTTCAGCTGGACATACGGGAATTCTGTATATGGATGGGCATAACAGCCCGGTGAATTTCTACAGCACCGGTCTGCCCGTGGGGCTGGACCCCAATGCACGCTATGAAACTCTGACCATCGATATCACTCCATCCTCCAGGGTTTATATATACTCCGACGGTTTGACGGAGTCCCGCAACAGTCAGGACGAATACTTCGGACATGAACGCATCCGCGGCCTTCTCCATACTCAGACCAGGGAAAATATCGGCAATGCAGTGAACAGCCTGATCAAAAAAACCATGGAGTGGCAGGAGGGAGGCCCCTTCCGGGACGATGTGTCCATCATCGGGCTTGAAAGGCGGCGCAGCAACGATTATGTGACACGCCAGGGCAAACTTTCCCTTAAGATTCGCTTTGCCAGCGAACTGAAACTGGTCAGCAGAGCCGTGGAGGATGTACTCTATTTCTTCCGGGAACATAATCTCCCTCTGCAGCTGTTCAATCTGAATCTGATGCTGCGGGAAGCCCTGAATAATGCTGTGATCCATGGCAATACCTCATCACCGGGAAAATTTGTATATTTGGAAGTGCTCCTGAGTAAAAAACGGGTTGTCATTCAGGTGCGGGATGAAGGAGAAGGTTTTGACTGGAAAGGAAAAATGGCTGAAGCGGGAAGCAGCACTCCGGGAGAGAACGGGATGGGTCTCGACATTATGGCAGCCTCCGATTTTTCAGTCAGGTATAATGAAAAGGGCAATCAGCTCTTTCTGGAAAAACAGCTTAAATAATATGAATGCTCCCGCGGGAGCAGATGACGACATACAGCGGATATACGGTCCGCTTAAAATGAAAGGACATCGCTGCATGCGACACGGTATTGAGAAACTGCTGAAAAATATGATGCTTGTCACGCTTATTTCTTTCAACTTTCTGTACAGTCAGGTGATCTGGTCCGACCCGGAATATCCGACACAGAATGACAGTATCATTATCTATGTTGACCCCACGCAGGCCCTGGACGGGAGAAAAATAAATATCGGTGAAACAATCTATGCCCATACCGGGGTCACTACCTCGGAAGGGCGCTGGCAGAACGTGGTTGCCGGCTGGAGTGAGAACATCACGAAGGCACAGCTGAGCTATCAGGGCAGCAATGTTTATAAACTGGTGATCGGAAAAATAGATGAATACTACGGGAGTTCAGAACCTGTCTCCGAACTGTGTTTCGTCTTCAGAAGCGCCGACGGTGCCCGGCAGACCGAGGATCTCTTTCTCCCGGTCTATGAAGCGGGATTGAGCGTTGTTATTCTGGAACCGGTCCTGCCGGCATCTGGAAACATTTTTTCCGGCCCTCAGGACAGCATTTCCATTAAGGCCATGGTGCTGAAGCAGAACAGCGTCCTGAGTTCCTTTGTGCTCATGCATGGTTCGGACACTCTGGCTCATACGTTGAAGGATACCCTGAAATATACCCTCTACAGCTCAAGTATGCCGGCAGGTCCTTCAAGTCTCCTGTTTGAGGCAAAGGCCTTCGGCAATCTGGAAAGCCGACAGTCACTGAATCTGGTCATTCACCCGCCGGTGAACACCGACCCCAGACCTGCGGGAGTTGAGGACGGCATCCACTACAGTGATCAGTCGGTGATCCTGAGTCTCTTCGCACCGGGCAAGGATTTTATATATGTGCTGGGGGATTTCAATAACTGGAGTTATGCACCGGAATATTTGATGAATAAATACGAAGCTTCACCGGACTCCAGCCTTTTCTGGCTGGAACTGCAGGGGCTGACTCCGGACACAGAATATGCATTCCAGTATGAAGTGGATGGAGAGATAAGAGTGGCGGATCCCTATTCTGAACTGATTCTCGATCCCTGGAATGACCGCTATATCCCCTCAGCGGTCTATCCCGGGCTGAAACCCTACCCGGCGGAAAAAACCTGGGAAGCTGTATCGGTTCTGAATCGGAAAAGCAGCTCGTTTCAGTGGTCTGACAGTGCCTATGTCCGTCCAGCCAGGGAAAACCTGATCATTTATGAACTTCTGATCAGGGATTTTATCGCCGATCATGACCTGAAAACGCTTGTCGACAGTCTCGATTATCTGCAGAGGCTGGGCATAAACACGATTGAACTGATGCCGGTCAATGAATTCGAGGGCAATGACAGCTGGGGCTACAATCCCTCCTTTTATTTTGCACCCGATAAGTACTACGGAAGGTCGGAAGATCTGAAATACTTCATCAACGAGGCCCACAGACGGGGAATGGCTGTCGTGATCGACATGGTGCTGAACCACAGTTATAATCAGTCGCCGCTCGTCAGGCTCTACAACAACGGCGGCTACTCCGGACCGAGTTCCGACAACCCATGGTACAATGTGACAGCACCTCATACCGATTTCGGATGGGGATCTGATTTCAACCATGAAAGTGTTCATACGGAATATTTTGTGGACAGGGTGAACAGGTACTGGGTGGAAGAGTATCATGTGGACGGCTACCGCTATGATTTTACACGGGGCTTTACAAATAAAAGCGGTTACAGCGGTGCCTACGATGCAAGCAGAGTGGCGATCATCAAGCGAATGGCCAATGCTGTCTGGGAAAAATATCCGGAAACATATATTATTCTTGAACACCTGACGGATGATAATAATGAGATGAAGGAACTGTCTCAGAGCAACATGCTGATATGGGGCGGTGCCGGGACGAATTATAACTATAACGAAGCTACAATGGGCTGGCATGATGGTGGCAAAAGTGACTTTTCCTGGTCTTTCTACAAGAGCAGGGGCTGGCTTAAACCCCATTTGGTGAGCTATATGGAAAGTCACGATGAAGAGCGCCTGATGTACAAGAATCTCAAGTGGGGTAACGGCAGCGGCAGCTACAGTATCAAGGATCCCGGTACAGCCCTGGACAGACAGAAACTGGCTGCAGCCTTTTTTCTCACCCTGCCGGGTCCGAAAATGATCTGGCAGTTTGGGGAACTGGGTTATGACTACTCCATAAATTATGATTTCCAAACAAATTCTGTTCCGGACGACGATTATGCGCGCACCTGGCCAAAGCCGGTCCGGTGGGACTATACTGAGGATCCCGACAGATATGAGATCTATGAAACCTACAGGTCGCTGATTCACCTGAGAAATGAAATTCCGGCCTTCACTTCAGCCGCTTCAGCAGTGAATCTCGATGTTGACGCTGCGGTGAAAAGTATCCGTATCAGCGGAACGGGCGCTGCTGAGATCGTTGGTAATTTTGATGTGGTCCCGAGAACGGTGAACCTGAGTTTTGTTCACCCCGGAACTTGGTATGACTATTTCAGCGGTGAGGAACTGAATGTGGAGGCAGCTGTGAATATCACACTGGCCCCCGGAGATTTCAGGATCTACACAGATCGACGGGTGGAAAACCCTGCGGAAGGTATTCTCACAGGATTTGAAGAGGAAGATCAGGAGCTGGCAGAGGCCTTTGTCCTTGGCAGAGCCTATCCGAATCCTTTCAATCCCGTGATCAACCTGCCTTTTCATCTGGGCAGCCGGACCGCGATAACAGTGAATATCTATGATATCAGCGGAAGACTCGTCGACAGCATTCTGAATGCGGAGCTCGAGGCCGGTGATCACAGTGTCACCTGGTCAGGCAGGCAGCGCAGCGGGATTCAGCTTCCCAGCGGTGTTTATATCGTGAAATACTCCACAGGAGATTCAGTCGTGAGAACGCAGAAGATACTGATGCTCAAATAGGTTGAGACAGAAGAGAACAGCCGCAGAAAGTTTTGAATTTGTGTGTATTTTAGGACAATGGATCTGCAATTTTGCAGGTATTTTTGAAATGTGCTTCAGGAGACCTGTTCAAGCGACTTTGTATAAGACCTGAAGAGAAATATTTACGTTGGAGAAAGAATGTATTTTTAATAACTTTAGATTTAATGGAGGTTTATACTGTTGTATACCTTGAATAGTGTTTTTTCTGAAGTGAAAGGTCTGCGTTTATGTCAATGATCTGGGTTCAGGCTCTGGTCGTTACCGTTCTAGTATACGGCATCGTTCTATTTGTATTCGGTGTGAGAAATTTCACTGATTTTATTGAATTCAGCTCTGTGTTCAACCGGAAAAGGAACCGTCTTCTGGCGGTGGCTTATCTTGTGCTGCCCCCTTTTGCTGTGGCGTGGGCAGTTGAGTTTGTCTGGGCTTTCAGGAATTTTTTCCTCCATCCGGTGACCCTCGGTGTGATCCTTGCAGCTGTCCTGGGTTTTACAGGACTGCGGACGGCCCGTCGCATCGACTGGACCCTTCTCTACAGGCGAAGTGTTCAGCGTGTTCGGGAGTTTGTGACCCCCCTGCAGTTCTTTCTCTGGAGCCTCCTGATCATCCTTGCCCTGGCGATGACCTGGATCCTTGTCGGAGAATTCTGGATCATCAACGGATTTACGGTTGCATCTGCACTGGTCGTCTACCTGCAGCTGGCGGGCATTTACTTTTTCGGCGCCTGGTTTAAGAGACGTCAGGTGGAAAGGCTGAAAAGTCAAGGGCAGAAGTTCACGGGCCCTGTCCGTTTCGAGATCCGGCAGATACATGTTTTTATCTTTATTACCCTCAATTTCCTGACCCCCCTTGCGACCTGGCTTCTGATTGGTGATTTCGGAATATTCAATCAGGTGACCATTATCATTTTTTCAGTGATCTATCTTGTCATCACTGCAGCCTGGGGTTTCGGCGCCATCATCTGGAAGAGGATACTTAAGCCGATGGCTGAGACCGACAGCAATGTGCAGAATCTGGTGCGAGTGGTCAGAGCGAACAGGACTGACGTGATCGCCGGTATCGGCCTTGTTGTAGCCGCTGTGCTCTTTTTTGCTCTGAAGCCGCTTGTGAGTCAAAGTATGACGGAGCGGACGCGGATGATCATCATTATTGCCGTCGCCGCCTTTGTCACCATCTATATCCTCGCAAAGTACATACTCCCCATGCTTTCCTTTCCAAGATTATTCACCTATCTCGGTTTCATTCAGGATTCGGCGGACCGCTCACTCTATCAGAATGCTGGACTTCGGGCCAGACGCTTCAAGGTCGCCTTTGCCTACTCTGTGTTTCTCGGGCATGCTGTGGTCTTCACTGTTCTGATCTATTTTCTGCTGGTTTTTGATGCCGTTTACAGTACATGGCTGCCCTTCGAGGTCGAGATCTCAGGGCCGGCCTACCCGATTATCATGATTGTTCTCGCCGCCGCATATTCTCTGAGTTCTCTGGACAACCGGCTGTCGGGAATTAATCATGAACTTGCTCATAAAAGATATTATATTTATAAAAAAAGGAAACGCCTGATGATAGAGTTGGAAGAACTTCAGGAGCAGCTGGAAAAGGATAAAAAATTACAGGAAGAACTGAAGCAGGAAAACATAAGCGCAGCCATTGAATTACTTAGAAAAAACGGGTACCAGATCGTGATCGGTCCTGAAACCAGGGTCGAAAAGGCCGAGAAGGAATAAGTCGTGACTGCCAGGACAAGACATTATTATGAGATCCTCAATCTGCAGAAGGAGCCGTTCAGTACGACTCCTGAACCTGCTTTCTACTATGAAAGCAAAGAGCACAAGGAATGCCTTGTCAGGCTGGAGATCTCGCTTCGTCTGAAACGCGGTCTGTCTGTGGTCCTCGGCGGAATAGGCACTGGGAAATCCACTCTCTCTAGACTGCTGCTCCGGAATTTCTTCAAGACCATCAATGATTATGAATTCTACCTGATCCTTGATCCGACCTGGGATACGGAATATGAATTCCTGAAGTATCTTATCAAACTTTTCAATATCAGCGCTGAAGCCAATACCAGTACCGAATGCAAGAATGTTATTAAGCACTTCCTGTTTGACAAGGGCGTGGAGCAGGGTAAGACCATTGCACTCGTCGTGGATGAAGGACAGAAACTGACATCTCCCTTCATTGAGATCCTGAGGACCCTGCTGAACTATGAGACCAGTGAACATAAACTTCTGCAGGTCGTGATTTTTGCCCAGCCGGAATTTCTGGACACAATTAACGAACATCCCAACTTCAAGGACAGAATCGCCACAGGATATATGCTGAATCCTCTGAACAAAATGGATACGGTCTATCTGATCGAGCACCGTTTGAAACGGGCCGGCTCAGACCCGGATCGGAAGTATTTCACAGCGGATGCTTATGAACTCATCTATTACTACACCCAGGGTTATCCCAGAAAGATCATGACCCTCTGTCATGACGCTTTCATTGAAATGATTCGTCAGGATAAAGCCATGGTGGACGAGGAAATTATCAACGCACTCATCAAATCATCACAGTTCCTGTATGCCTGAGAACAGTAAAATATTTAAAGAAGACGCCACCAAAAGACTGATCGATCTGCTCAGGGAGTCAGACGATGCAGATGAAAAGAGCACGCTGCCTACGTCTGGGCCTTCTGAACAGCTGACAAAAGGACGGAAATCGCCGGTAACACCGAAAATAAAGGCGAAACCAGCGCCTGCCGCGGCTGAAGATGACAGCACTAAGGTTCTCAGACCGGATGAGACGGCTGAAAGGGAAGGAGAGGGTTCTGAACTTCTGCAGTTCCTCAGTGAAAATGCTCAGAAGGAAGACAGTACTGAAACTTCGCCTGTGGCTCCGCCCAAACCGCCAGCTGTGCAGCCGGTGGATCTTCCTGAGCCTGAAGCATCTGGAGTTGAAGATGAGGATGAGGATGATCTGATCATTCCGGCGAATTCAGATCCTGATGACGATGTGGATCTGGATACACTGCTTGCAGATGATCCCGGCGGTTTGTCGGCGGTGGAAAGTGAATCGTCCCTGCCGCTTTCAAGTGGCAGTCGCAGCCTACAGGACCTTCTGGCAAATCTTGACAGCAGTCTGAATTCCGATGACGAACTGCTCGGAGGCGGTGCTTCCGATGATGAGAACGGAAACCCCTTCACCGGGCTGCATCCTGAGAAAAACGAGAAAAACCGACCGGCTGTCATTGATGCGGATATGGTGAATGCCAAAAGTGCTGAACAGCCGCCGAGCAGACAGAAAAACATTCCCCGTCCTTCTACCAAGTACCTTAAAAAGTTTCAGTACGAAACCCTTTATGACAGTGAAAAGACGGCAGATGATGAATATATGCAGAACTGGAATGCCGGTTCATTCTTCCGCTCTGTCCTCTATCTGAAAGATACAGCAGTAGGTCTCGATTTCGGTGATGAGTTCATCCGTTTCATCGAGGTAAAAAAACGTCAGGACAAGATCGAGATCTCCAACTGGGGCTATACACGGATGATCCGTGAGAAAAACGCGCCCAATGCCGGTTTTGCACGAAAGAAGAATGAAGACAATTTCTCAGTGGTCTTTAATGCCTATGCCCAGCAGAACAGACTGAAGTCGAAGTATGTGGCCCACGCAATTCAGAACAAGAATATAGTATCACGGGTCATGGGTTTCCCGAAACTGTCCCACAAGGAGGTGGGAGATGCCATTGAGCTGAATGCCAGAAAAAATCTGCCCTTCCCTGACAAATTTGCCCAGATTGATTTTGCAGAGATTGGAAGCAGCGGTGAGGCTCAGAAAAAGTACAACTATCTGGTCGGCATCGCCCATGAACGGACTGTGAACAGTATCACTGCCCGCTTCAAAGAAGCCCATATCCTGCCGAGAAAGCTTTTCAGCGCTTCCTTTGCCACCTGGTCTCTCTTTAAAAACAACTACCCTGATATGGAGGATCAGACCGTCATCCTGCTGCATATCGGACCCGATACCTCAAGTATCATATTCATCAATGAGGGCATTCTGCAGTTCGATCGTGAGATCCCCGTAGGCCACAGAGATTTCAGAGAAGCACTGACTCAGAAGGTCCGTACCCTGAACGGGGAGCATATCATTTCCGAAAGGGAGGCAGAGGTCCTGCTCCATAATTACGGTTTTCCGCTGGAACAGGAAGGGGTCACTGAACTGCTGCAGATTGAAGCCTATCGCCTCCTGATTCTGCTGCGTTCCGAAGGAGAACGACTGATCTCCGAGATCAACCGGAGTATCGATTTTTATCGAAAAGTGTTCTCGCTGCCGCCACTGGAAGCAGATATTTATCTCAGTGGCCCCGGCGGTTCAATTCCCGGTTTGAATCTGTATATTAATAAACAGCTGAACAGAAATGTACGGCGAATGTATCCCCTTCGCAGCGGAACGATCCGCTATGCGGAAGGTGTTGAGCCCATTCCTCCGGAATTTTTAAGTCAGTTCGACCTGGCTCTCGCCTCGGCGACAGAGATCGATAATCACACGAATCTCATTCCTAAAAATCTGAAGTTCGAGGAGAAGTTTATCCCTGCCTACATGGCAAGTGTCATTCTCCTGCTTCTGACCCTTCTGGCCATCACGGTGTCCAGTTTCGCGGTCAGCAGTCAGCTCAACGCTGCAAAAAAAGAGGTCGCACGCCTCGATGAGGAAATTGAGACCATTGCCCCCATGGGCAGGAAATATTCTGATATGATTAACTACCATAATGCTGCCTATACGATCAAAAATGAGCTCAACCGTGATATCTATGTCAGTGAAATGACGACGGATATTATGCGCTTTGTCTCCCAGAATACGCAGAATGAAGTGAAACTCCATCAGATGCGTTTTAACGCCGTGCGAATGGAGAAATCAGGCAACAGTCAGGTTAAGGCGGCTGAACAGCAGGATCCGACCTCTCTTTTTATGCAGCTGGAAGGGTTTGTCACAACCTCCAATGCCGTCGCGGATCTGCAGCTGACAAATTATGTGATCAAACTGCAGAATTCCGGACTGTTCAGCGAAGTGGAGATTCTTTACAAAGAACGTGAAGTCAATAAGGATGCAGTGCGGCTGAATTTCTATATTCAGGCGGAGGTGGTGAACTGATATGAGTTTCAGTAAACGTTTTGCAGGGGCCTTTATCTCAGTGATCCTACTGTTCAGCTTCTGGTCGATGAGCTTTTACAAGCCGAAGACGATTCAGATCGAGCAGTCAAGGAACCGGGCGCTGGAACTGACACAGCAGCTGGCCACCCTCAGTAATATGGAAATGAGCATCAGTGAATTTGAGGAAAAGGTCGATTCCCTGCAGATGGCCTTTGACAGGGACAATGCACTGCTGGCAGACCGCAACCGCCTGAATGAACGTATCACCGATATCACCAATGTGGCACTCGGCCTTGAGATCAATGTCAATATTGTCAACCCCTCCACGGTCAATCTGCTGCCTGTTTCCATTGTGTCACAGCATCGGCATCTGGGTTATATCATTGAAAAGAACGCTCTGATGATACAGCTGACGGGTAAATATGTGAATGTGGGACGCTTTCTCGAACAGGTTAAGGAGATGGAGGGCATCTATATCGAACGTGTCGAACTCATCTCCGATCCCATGGTCTATCCTGACCTGAATGTTTTTGCCTATCTGTTTATTTACTCTAAGACGGGGAATCAGGTATGAACCAGAACACCCGGCTCTACATTCTTCTCGGAATCCTTGCCGTCCTGCTTGTCGCCTATGGTCTCAGTGTCCTCGGAGGCAACGGCGATGCCACAACAGACCTGCGTACTGCAAATGCCCGGGAGATATCAGATATCAACCGCAGCAGCGGCGGCCTGATCGAGGAAAAAAGCTACTCTATTAATACTGGAATTCCCGATCGCTGGCGTGATGATCCCTTTGATTATATCATGCCGTCTGCCGATCCCTCGAACCCTTTCAGCGCACTGCTCGGCGATCTGCCCCTGGCATCTGAGGAATTGAAACTGAAAGGCATTGTCTGGCAGAACAATGTCCCCACTGTCCTGATCAACAATGAGGTGCTGAAGGTTGGGGACGAGATCAACGGGTACCGTATTGCCAGTGTAGGACAGGACTTTGTCACCTTGAGAAACAACACTGAACGACTGCAGCTGAGCCTCGGGGAATAGATGCGCGGATGTATATTAATTCCAAATTTTAAATGACGGATAACATATTATGAACTCAAAAAAAATACTGATCTCCGCGATAATTCTCAGCCTCACCTTTGCTCTGCAGGCCGCTGATAACCAATTGGTCAATATTAAAATCAGCCAGAGTCTGTCAGAGCATATTTTTGAACTGATCTTTGAGGATGAGGTAAAAAAATACGACGGATACAGCATGGAAAATCCTCCAAGGGTCATTGTGGATATCAGTAACTGCGAAACCGAACTCGACGGTAAATCTGCATTTGTGGACCTTGATCCACTCTACAATTACCGGATTTCTGAATGGGGTGCAGGAAAACCCTCCACAAAGGCGGTGCTGGAATTCAATAAAATGCCTGCATATACTATCCTGTCCAATGACCGCTCTATCATCATCAAGTGGGAAAAGATAGAAGAGGAACCCGAAGAGCTGGATATGCCGGAGATCCGGCCCAGAACAAATCTGAACAATCGGGTTTCCATGCAGTTCTATGAGGCGGAACTGCAGAATGTACTGCGGCTCCTTGCAATACAGAACGATCTGAATATTATCAGCGGTGAGGATGTGGCCGGACTGGTTTCAATCACTCTGAATAATGTCACTGTCGAGGAAATGCTGGACGCTGTCCTGAAAGTGAATGGCTATAACTGGTTTGAACAGAACGGAATCATTATTGTCAAACCCTATGACACCGATCTGACCGGCGAGACGGTCACTCGTGTGTATACACTTGATTATGTGGACGCCTATATGATTATCGGTGCTCTGCAGAATGTCCTGTCGGAAAAGGGTGCGGCCGTCCCCTTTTCTCCCAGTATCAAAGGATTCAGCAGCGGCAGCGGCGGCATGAGCAGCCGGGGTGCGACAGGAGGCGGTACAACTGGCGGCATCGGCGGTGCGACCGGAGGTCTGGGTGGATTAAGCGGTGCCCTTGGCGGTCTGGGCGGTGGCGGCGCTGCGGCCATCGGCGGACAAACCGGCACCACAGGAGGTCTGACCGGCTCGAATCAGTCCGGGGCCAGCGGCGGTAGCAGTCAGGGATCTACCTTCGATATGCTTCTGGTCACAGATATGGAACAGAATTTTCGTAAGATTGAGAGCATTATTGAGAAACTGGATATCCCTGCACCCCAGGTGAATATTTCTGTTAAATTCATCGAAACGAAACTTGATATCTCTGAGAAAATGGGCATCAACTGGAATCTGCGGGCCTCTGTCAACGGCGGTCCCAGCACCATCGGATCAAATATCACAATGGGCAGATTCAACAATATGGGGCTCGCAACTCTCACCATCTCTGAATTGGCCGCCATCATTGAAGTGCTCACCACCACCACCGAGAGTAAGCTCATTCAGGAACCGCAGGTGACCACTGCTGATAATAATCCGGCTATTATTCAGGTCGGAACCACCTATCCCCTCGCTGTGACTCAGCCCGCGACGCAGTTCGGGCCGGCAACGGTCACCTTTGAGGAACAGGAAGTCAATATCATTCTGAATGTGCTGCCGAAAATTCAGGACGAAAGATATATTTCCATGATGGTCAATGCGCAGGTGGAGGCAGTGACCGGCTTCGCAGGCCCTGATCTCGACAGACCCATCGTTTCAACCCGTTCCACGAATACAAATATCAGGATACCGGACGGAAATACTCTTCTCATCGGTGGACTGATTCTTGAACAGGATATCCGGACTGACAAGCGTGTACCCATTCTCGGCTCCATACCTCTCGTTGGACGCGTCTTTCGGCATACAACGAGTACGCCGCAGCGCAGCGAACTCCTGCTCTTTATTACAGCTCATATTATGACAGAATAATAGGTGACCATGCCTGCAGATATTTTCTCTCTGCTCAGCTTCGCAGTTAAATCAGGTGCCTCGGATCTGCACCTCAGCGCAGGATCCCCGCCGATTGTGAGGGTTCACGGCAGCATTCAGCGTACCAAAATGGATGCCCTCTCCAAAGATGAACTGCATACGCTCATTTATGATGTCATGGATGATGAGCAGCGGAAAAACTTTGAAAAAGACTGGGAACTGGATTTCAGCCGTCAGATCAAGGGTATCGGCAGGTTCAGGATCAATGTGTATCGCGATCTGCTGGGGGAGGCGGCTGTGTTCAGGGTTATTCCGCAGTCCATCCGCACCATTCAGGAACTGGGACTCCCGCAGATCATTCAGTCCATTACCAAACAGGAAAAAGGCCTTATTCTTGTCACCGGGCCCACCGGCAGCGGGAAATCAACAACTCTCGCGGCAATGCTGGATTATATTAACACCCACATGCAGAGACACATTATCACGATCGAAGACCCGATTGAAAATGTTTTTAAATCCAAACTCTCTCTGGTCAATCAAAGAGAGGTCGGAACTCATACTACCAGTTTTTCCACAGCTCTCCGCTCCGCCCTGCGCGAAGATCCGGATGTCATCGTGGTTGGGGAAATGAGGGATCTGGAGACAACCAGTCTGGCTATTACCGCCGCGGAAACAGGGCACCTTGTATTCGGTACTCTCCATACCATGAGCGCTTCCAAAACGATTGACCGTGTCATCGACCAGTTTCCTCCCGACCGCCAGAGTCAGATCAGGACGATGCTCTCAGAATCCCTCACGGCGATTATCAGTCAGAATCTGCTGCCCACCGCTGAAGGAAAGGGCAGAGTCGCCGCCTTTGAGATCATGCTGGGCACCAGCGGGATCCGTAATCTTATCCGTGAAAATAAAACGTATCAGATCCTCTCTGCCATTCAGACAGGCGGGGCCGTGGGTATGACTACTATGGATATGTCCCTCATTCGCCTGGGCAAGGCCAAACTCATCAGCAATGATGCTGCTCTGGAACATGCCAATGATCAGGTCTATGTTCGGAAAGGACTCGGAGGGGCATAATATGACCTATGTGATCAATGACCTCCTGGCCGTAATGCTGGATGCAAAAGCCAGCGATCTATATCTCTCCATTGCCACCTATCCTCTCCTCAAAATGGGCAGTAAAACACTGCCTATCGAAAAAGAAAAACTGGATATGGCAACCCTGAATTCTCTCCTCCATGAAATGCTCAGTGAAGAGCAGGTGGCCGTTCTGGAGAAGAATCGTGAACTCGATTTTACAATTTCAAGGACCAATCTCGGACGCTTCAGGGTCAATGCCTTTTATCAGAGGGGAACGGTTGCCTTTGTCCTGAGGCGCATCACAGGGAAGATTCAGAGTCTGGACGATCTCTCCATGCCGTCTCTTCTAAAAGAACTGATTCTGGTTAAGCGAGGTCTCATTCTGGTCGTCGGTGCCACCGGCAGCGGTAAATCCACAACGATGGCAGCCATGGTGGACCACAGAAATAAGAACAGCTACAGTCATATCCTCACCCTGGAGGATCCGGTGGAATACCTGCACTCTCATGCAAAAAGTATTGTCAACCAACGTGAGATAGGCCAGGATACGGAAACCTATGCGAATGCACTGCGCTCCGCCCTGAGGCAGGCACCCGACCTTCTGCTCATCGGTGAGATCAGGGACCGGGAGACCATGAGCGCCGCCCTGAATTTTGCAGAAACCGGCCATCTGGTCCTGTCCACCCTCCACGCAAATAACGCCTACCAGACTCTGCAGCGCATTATGAGTTTTTTCCCCCAGGAGTACCATCCCACTCTGCAGCTTCAACTCTCTTTAAACCTGAAGGCGGTTGTCGGTCAGCGGCTGATTCCATCTTTCGACGGCGGCCGCGTCCCCGCACTTGAGATCATGCTCTCCAGCTCCCGTATCCGGGATCTCATCCACAATGGCGATATCGAGGCCATTCGGGGAGCCATGCAGATGTCAACCCATGAAGGAATGCAGACCTTCGATCAGGCCCTCTACGAATTGGCCGATGCCGGAAAGATCTCTATGGACGACGCGATACAGTACGCAGACCGCGCAACAGATCTTCGACTTCTCTTTCAGTCCGAAAAAGACGGCTCCCTCAGAGTCGATGACACCATAGAACTGGATGAAAAATGACTGATACTTCTATCATCATCACCGTCATTGATGATGAATCCGCTATCAGAAATATGCTCGGAACCTTTCTGAAAATGAAAGGCTACGAAGTGTATACCTACAATGGCGGTGTCGCAGCCCTGGACAATGAGAGAACCATGCAGAGTCATGTGGTAATTTCCGATCTGAATATGCCCGATATGGATGGACTGACTCTGCTGAAAAAGGTAAAAAGTGTAAATTCTGAAGCTGTCTGCATTCTGATCACCGGAATGGCTACGCTGGATTCAACTATTACCGCACTGAGAACCGGTGTGGATGATTATATCCTCAAACCCTTCGATCTGAAAGACTTGCAGCTCGTCATCGAAAAAAATATCTCCCGTCTCCTCCTGAAATCTGAAAACGAAAATCTTCAGGCGGATATCCTGCGGGAACGGAATCGTCTCAAACAGAAGAATATTGAGCTGGAGATCATTAATGATACCCTCTATGCGCTCCGCAGCTCCTATGATATCAATGTGGCACTGGACAGCCTGCGCAATCGTCTGGAGATGATTTTCCCCTTTGATGCCTCATTCCATTATGCACCCAATGACCGTCAGCTGCAGCTTCAGTCCGGAAAGGAAATCCCCGCAACGATTAAGGACCATGTCCTGCTCAGGATCCGAAGTTATTTCCTTGAAAAACCTGAAATGGAGATCGCAGATTACCTGAGACGACAGCTCAAAGTGGGTGAAACCGATGCGGTGATCAGCGATCTGTTGGTCCAGGAGTTCCGAACCGAAAAGGAAATGATCGGCGTCTGGGGTTTCATGATCACAGATGGAACCCGTTACACTGACAAACATCGTGAGCAGTTCAGTAAGATGATGCCGGTGATTCAGGACCTCATCAGTCAGGTGGATACTATCGTTGAAAATCAGAACCGTATTCTCTCGTCTATTTTCAATCAGATTCAGTCTATCCTGATCCGAGTCGATCTGGATACCGGTGAGATCCTTACAAACAATCTGGGCCGGCAGCTGCTGGAGATTGGTCGCAGAAGCGTCGGGGATGATCTCCATTTTGCAGATGTGCAGAGGGTGCTTGACGGGAACTGGGAGCATATTCTCTCCGAAATCGGCAAAGATCAGACTTACAGGGCTAATTTCCTCGTCGGAGATGAGAAGGATTCTCTCGTCTTCGGTGTCTCTGTCATGCCCTATCAGGATCCCCCTGTCATCAATAACGGACTGCTTATCACAGCTCGCGATATTACTGATATCAAAAAAATAGAAGATATGAAGGCCGATCTCATCAGCAATGTCAGTCATGAACTGAAAACACCTGTGGCCATTATTAAAGAGTATCTGTCACTGCTCAATGATCAGATTGTCGGTCCCGTCAATGAAATGCAGGGAAATTTCATCCATACGATCGGCAACAATCTGGACAGACTAGAACGGCTGATCATGAATTTCCTGGATATGAGTAAGCTCAATTCCGGGAAACTGGTGCTGAAATTCCATGAAGAAGATGTAACGGAGATTATTAAAAGTATTATTGAACCTTTTCATCTGCGTTTTTCTAAAAAAGGAATGCAGTTTGATACGGATATCCCTGAACCCGGAACACGCTTTACCATGGACCGGGATATGTTCTCTCAGGTGATTGTCAACCTCCTGGAAAATGCATATAAATACGCCGGTGAAAATGCCTCTGTTAAACTGATGACTAAAATTGAGGAAAACGGTCACCTGATGATCAAGGTGGCTGATACCGGGAAAGGGATTGCACGAAAGGATCAGAGTAAGATCTTCGACCGCTTTTTCCGGGCTGGTCTCGAAGATGATGTGCGTCTGCCCGGCACCGGCCTCGGACTGTCCATTATCAAAGATATGCTGGAACTGATCGGCGGCCGTATCTGGCTGGAAAGTGAAGTGGGCGTGGGTACCACATTTTTTGCTGAGATTCCGGCAGGCACTATTCAAAAACAGCAAGGAGAAAACTAGATCATGACGGATGCGTTTACCATTTTAGTTGTTGAAGATGAACCGGATATGCAAATGGCCCTGAAGATTAGACTTGAATCTATAGGATTTCAGGTGATTCAGGCTCTGGATGGACTTGAGGGCTTTCAAATGGCCAAAAAGCACATGCCGAATCTCATTCTTCTGGATATCATGCTTCCGAAAATGGACGGTTTCAAAGTGTGCAAAATGCTGAAACTCGACAATAAATATAAGCAGATCCCTGTTGTTATGCTTTCTGCAAAATCCACGGAACAGGATATCGAAACCGGCAAAAAAGCAGGTGCTGAGTATTTTCTGCCCAAACCTTTTCGTACTGACGAACTTCTGAAGATCATTCGTGAACTCATGTCAAGAATTGAGATGTGATAGAGCTCTTCATTATATTTCTGGGACTCTCTTTCGGTTCCTTTGCCAACGTGCTCATTCACCGTCTGCCGCGGCATGAGAACTTTATGTCCGACCGCAGCCGATGCCCCTCCTGTAAAAAACAGATAGCCTTTTATGATAATATCCCCCTCCTGTCCTGGCTCATTCTCCGGGGTAAATGCCGGTCATGCGCATCCCCCATCTCTATTCGCTACCCCATGGTCGAGGCAGTCACGGGAGCGCTCTTCCTGCTTGCATACCTGCGCTTCGGTTTCTCCGCCTTTACTCCGGTGGCCATGCTGGCCCTCCTCATCCTCCTCGTCCTCGCTCTCATCGATCTGGAAACGATGTATGTCCCCGACGGCCTCGTCCTGACAGGCATCCTCATCGCTCTCATTCCCCTGCTTCTGGACCGCAGTCTCTTTCTGCCCCACGCCCTGTCCGCATTCGCCTATTCCGGTGCCCTCTATCTGATCGCAGTTCTCGCACGCCTGATCCTGAAAAAGGAAGCCATGGGTGGAGGAGATATCAAACTCGCGTTTTTTCTGGGTCTCCTCCTCGGTCCGGAGGCAACTCTCCTCAGCGCCCTCCTCTCTTTCATCCTCGCCGCCCTTATCCTGCTCGCCCTGCAGGCCGCCTCCAAAGTCCGCTACGGTCAGGAGGTGCCCTTTGTCCCCTTTATGGCGCTTGCAGCAAGTTTATCTCTTCTTTATGGAACTGAAATTCTTATATTTTACCGGAATATGATCCTTTGAGTGAGGTGCCATGAGTTATCCTACAATGAAAAAACAGCTGGGCCAACTGCTTATCGAAGCAGGGAAGATCACTGAGGAACAGCTGGAATCAGCCCTTCGCTATCAGCGTGACCATGATACCTACCTCGGACATGCCATACAAAGTCTGGGCTTTGTAAGTGAACAGGAACTCATGGAATTTATTTCCGAGCAGCTGGAACTTCCTTTCATGAACCTCGAGGATTTTATCATCAATCCCGATGCCCTGAATGCTATCTCGGATACTATCGCCCGAAGGTACAATATCATACCCCTCTTCTCCATCGGCAACGATCTGACCATCGCCACCTCCGATCCCCTCAATGTCAATGCCATCGATGCCGCCGCCCGGGATTCCGGCATGGATGTGGAACTGGTCATTGCCACCGAAACCGATATACAGAATGCCCTCGATGCATACTACGGAACCAATACTTATATCGGCGAACTCCGGGACGAAGACCCCGATACAGAGATTTTCGCCGATTCAATGCCGGATATCAATGACGATACCAAAGTCGTCGAGGCTGTGGACCTGATGATTCAGCAGGCCGTGAGACTCGGTGCCTCCGATATCCACTTCGAACCCCGCGAAAAGGATGTCAGGATCCGCTTCCGTATTGACGGTATCCTCTATGAGAACTATTCGATTCCTAAAGACTTTCAGCCGCCTGTGACCTCCCGTATCAAGATCATGAGCCAGCTGAATATTGCCGAAACCAGAAAACCCCAGGACGGGCGTATCAATTTTCCCATCAATGGAAAAAAGATCGACCTCCGTGTTTCCACCTATCCTGCCTACTTCGGTGAAAAGATCGTCATGAGGGTGCTGGACGACTCCAAAGCCCAGATCTCCCTGGAAAAACTCGGATTCGAACAGGCTATCCTCGATGATTGGAAAAAACTGATACGCAAACCCAATGGGATCATCCTCGTGACAGGTCCCACCGGTTCAGGAAAGACCACCACTCTTTATTCAACCCTGCTTTCCATCAACAGCAGTGAGAAAAATATCATCACTATCGAAGATCCTATCGAGTACGAAATAGATAATATTAATCAGGGACAGGTGAATCCGAAGATCGGCGTCACCTTCTCCGCCGCACTGAGAACGATCCTTCGTCAGGATCCCGATATTATCATGGTGGGTGAAATGCGGGATACCGAAACGATCGAACTCGCCATCCGCTCCGCTCTCACAGGGCACCTCGTGTTCTCAACCCTCCATACAAATGATTCCGTGTCCGCCATCTCCCGTATGATCGATATGGATGTGGAACCCTATCTCATTGCTTCAACCCTCCGCGGTGTCCTCGCTCAGCGCCTCGTGCGAACGCTCTGCCCCAAATGCAAACAGAGTTTCAAACCCCCGGCTGAAATGCTGAAACGTCTCAATATTGACCCCCGCAGCGAAATAAAACTCTACCGACCCGTCGGATGCCTGCACTGCAGAAAAACCGGTTACTCCGGTCGAACGGCCCTCTTTGAACTCCTTATTATGGACGAAAACCTGATCTCAATGATCGTTAAAAAAGAACCTATCGACGAAATTCGCAGAACAGCCGCGAAAAAGGGGATGAGAATGCTCGGAAGCCAGGGGCTCGAAAAAGTCGTACGAGGTCAGACATCCCTGGAAGAGGTCCTGGAAATCACGGTTCTCGACTGAGACGCCCAATCCCGTCAATACCTCGCTGTTCTCTAAAATTATGACCGCTTACCCCGAAAAAATACCCGTTCTACTCTGGTCCACAGAAGCACAGGACAAGGGCAACTCTGCTCTGCGAAACGGTATTCTGGACCGGAATATGCAGATCACTGATGCCAAGGATCCTGAACACTGCCTCCAGCTCTTGCGCAGCGAAGATTTTCGTGCTCTCTTTATCTATTCTGTTTCAAACGCTGAAGGCTGGAAACTCGATACCCTGATGCATGCCGTACACAGTTCCGATATGCTGTTTCCTGTGATTCTTGTCAGTCAGGAGCTCAGTCCCGAACTGCTCCACGCTCTCTACCGTTCTGGTCTCTTCGACGCTCTGTCCCTGCAGAATCTGGATACTGAACTGACGCCGGCTCTCAATGCTCTCCTGCAGTTCATCAGAAACAGAGACAGCTTCCCGCCTGAAGCTCTGCAGCTCTTTCATACTCAGGGCTATGGACCCCTTACCGGCAATTCGGAATCCATGCAGAAACTCTATGCCCTCCTCGTCAGAGTCCTCGACCGGGATCTCACCGTCTCCATCTTCGGGGACAGCGGAACCGGCAAGGAGATCGTTGCCCGTTTTCTGCATCACTACAGCAAACGCTCTGAAAAACGATTTGTCACAATTAACTGCGCCGCAGTGCCAGAAGCCCTCCTGGAGTCCGAACTCTTCGGCCACGAAAAAGGAGCCTTCACTGGAGCGAATTCAGAACGCATCGGCAAGTTCGAATATGCCCACGAAGGCAGTCTCTTCCTCGATGAAATAGGGGAGATGTCTCTGCCGCTGCAGGCTAAACTCCTGCGCATCATCGAAACGGCTCAGTTCGAACGGGTCGGCAGCAACGAAAGCCGGAATGTCAATGTCAGACTGATCACTGCCACTAACAGAGACCTCGAAAAGGAAGTCGAAAAAGGACAGTTCCGACGCGATCTCCTCTTTAGAATTTCAGTTTTTCCCCTGCATCTCAGCTCCCTGAATCAAAGACATCATGATGCCGTGCTCCTCACTCACCGTTTCATTGACCGAAATACCTACGGTGAATACACCGGCATCTCATCTAAACTGTCAGCCTATGTCTGCAGAAATATATGGGAAGGGAATATACGAGAACTCGAAAATACTCTCACACGATGTCTCGTCATGGGCAAAGGACCCGTCCTCGATCTGGAGGATGATGATTTCGATCCGCTTGCCTTTGACCCGCTGTCCTCACATGCAGCCCTCACCCGGACAGACTCTGCAGTTACGCTCCCGCCACCGGAGATTGAAAAGATCTCCGATATGGAAAAATGGCTCATTGACAGGGTAATGAAACGCGCAGCAGGAAATATTTCCGAAGCTGCCAGACGCCTGGGTATCTCCAGGGTCGCACTGTACAGAAAGCTGGCTGCTGAAGAAGCAGAAAACACCGCAGAAGATGCTGATTAAGGAGCTATGCTATGCCCATGTTCGAATATAAGGTGATCTCATCAGAAGGTGTCCCCTACAGCGACTCCTCCGAAAGCGGTTCCCGACTCGAACTGATGAATGCCCTCGAAGCCGACGGCAATACTGTCATCTATGTGAAGGAAAAAAAAGAATTCAATATCGGCGGTCTGACTCTCACCGCACCCATCAAACCCGAAGATATCGCCCTCTTTACCGATCAGCTCAGCACAATGCTCAATGCCGGTGTGCCTCTGCTCGCTTCCCTCGAAGCCATCTATGAACAGACAACTCACACCGCCTTTAAAAAGGTTATCGCCACCGTGATAAAAGATGTCAACGGCGGCCTCAGCCTCAGCCAGGCCCTGAATAAACATCCGAACTTCTTTGAGCCACTCTACACCAATATGATCGCCTCCGGTGAAAAGGCCGGAACCGTCGATACTGTCCTCCGTCGACTCGAAACCTTCATCGATAAGGATATCTCCACAAAAAAAGCCGTTAAAGCTGCCCTCCGCTATCCCATTATGGTCTTTACTGCTATGATTATCGCTTTCTCTGTCGTGGTCGTTTTCGTCATTCCTCAGTTCGCCACCCTCTTTACTCAGCAGAATGTGGAACTGCCCGTACCCACCAGGATCCTTATCGGGGTCTCAAGCTTCTTCTCAAATTACTGGTACCTCGTCATCATCCTCGCCGGCCTCGTAACTGTGGCCTTCAGACAGTTTGTCAAAACTGAAAAAGGCCGACTCCTCTGGGACGGCTTCAAACTCAAATCTCCGATCTTCGGCAACCTGATCACAAAATCTTCCCTCGCCCGCTTCTCCCATACCCTCCAAACTCTCTCAAGCTCCGGTATCCAGATTATTGATGCCCTCGAATCCGTCGCTAATACCGTTGGCAATGAAGCTCTGAAATCCGATATACTCAGAGCCAGAGAAGATGTCATGTCCGGTAACACGATCGCCTCCTCCCTGAAAAAATCCCGGCACTTTCCACCCCTCACTGTCCGCATGATCGATATCGGTGAACAGGCCGGCGCGATCGATGAAATGCTGGAAAATGTGGCTAAACAGTATGACAGGGATGTGGATTATGAAGTCAAAAGACTCAGCGGTATGATCGAACCCATTATGACTGTTGTCATGGGCGTCTTTGTCGTCATTCTCGCCCTCGGCGTCTTCCTCCCAATGTGGAATATGTACTCCGCTGTCCAGTAATCCCTTCACCCGCCTCTATTTCCCTCAATACCCTGTCCGTTCAGAGTTTTCTGATAGACCAAACTTGCCTTTGTATTCAATAATCATTATTATCTTGTAAGAGAGGGGAGTATACAAAAATATCGAACACTTGCTATTCTTTTACTTTGAAACATTCTGTGATTTGGCTATATTTTTCTTAAGATAATAATGTTAGGAAGTTTATCTTACTAATTAAGTGCATTCCCGAAGTAACAAATATCTAACACTGAGTTAAGGAGCGGATAAACATGAGATTATTGAAGCTCGTTCTGGCTTTGATGCTGTCAGCGGTCATGGCCTTTGCAGCCACGACCGGTAAAATGGCCGGGTATGTGAGCGATGCATCCACGGGTGAACCTCTGATCGGGGCAAATGTGCTCCTGGAGGGCAGCACTCTCGGTGCAGCGACAGATGGCGACGGTTATTTTGCAATTCTGAATGTGGCACCCGGACTTTACCGTGTCTCTGCCTCCTATATCGGTTATAAGACCCTGACGGTGACCGATGTGGAGGTCTTTATTGATTTGACAACTGAACTTGAGTTCAGAATGGAAACGTCCGCCTTTCAGGGCGAAACGGTGACCGTTGTCGCAGAGAAAAAGGCGTTTCAGAAAGATGTCGCCGGAACCCAGCTCAATGTTTCCAGCGAACAGCTTGAAGTCCTGCCGGTGAACACTGTCTCCGATGTGCTCAGTCTCAATGCCGGTATGAGCGGACTGTCCGTCCGCGGCGGCGGATCCGATGAAACTCTCTTCATGGTGGACGGTGTGACCCAGCGCGACAGCAGGACCAATGAACCTATTTCCGAAGTGCCCCTGTCCGCTATTGAGAATATTTCTGTTCAGACCGGCGGTCTCAGTGCACAGTACAGCAATGTGCGTTCCGGTGTGGTCAATGTGGTGACCCGCGAAGGTGACCCCGGCCATTATGCCGCCACTGTCAGTGTCAAATACAGCCCTCCGGCGGCTAAGCATTTCGGTATTTCACCCTACGACCCCGACTCCTACTGGCTGCGTCCCTACCTCGATGAAGAGGTCTGCTGGGAAGGAACCGATAACGGCGCCTGGGACAAATGGACTCTCATGGATTACGCCGGCAACGAGTTTATCGGCGGCTGGAATGCCGTGTCACAGTCCACTTTGACGGATAACGATCCGAATAATGATATCTCCGCCGCGGCTGCAAAACGCATCTTTGAGTGGGAACACCGCCGCTATGGTTATATTGAAGAACCGGATATGAATATCGATCTGGGTTTCGGTGGACCTGTTCCGGTTCTCTCCGCCCTCGGAAATACCCGCTTCTGGGCCTCCTACTACCAGAATGACAACTATTATGTGATCCCCCTGGCCACAGACGGCATTTTCAAACGCTCCGGAATGCTGAAAGTGACCTCGGATCTGTCAGAGAAAACCAAACTCTCTCTGACCAGTAATATCGGCACAACCAATGCCACCAGTGCTTCCAGAACCGGCTCCACTTCTCTTTTCGTGTCCTCCTGGGGCATTGCCAATACCATCGACCGCAGCGGTTTTACTGTGCCCAGCCGCATCTTTATCACGGACTACTGGTCCGGAACCAGTGTTGTCAGCAACAGCCTCAGTGCCAAATTGACCCACATGGTCTCCTCCGATGAATATTTCACTGTCCAGACCAGCCGTGTGGCCAAAACCTATGAGACTGGTCCCGGATCTCTCAGGGATACCAGCCGTGTCAATGAAATCATGCCGGGTATCTTCGTCGATGAAGCTCCCTTCGGTTTCTGGCCCTCCACCGCCAACGGTATCGACGGCCTCTTCATGGGCGGAACCATCGCCACCGGCCGCGACTCCTCCCGCGTCACCTCCTATATGTTCCGCTATGACCACACAAATCAGATCAACCGCTACAATCAGCTGCAGTACGGTGTGAATTTCAACCTCGATGTCCTNGATCTGGAATTCGGATCCGTGGCCGAACTGCCCGACGGTAACTACTGGACCAGTTTCAATGAAAATCCCTGGAGGTTCAATGCCTATATCCAGGATAAACTCGAGTTTCAGGAACTGACCACAACTCTGGGCCTGACAGCGGATTATATCAATCCCAATTCCAAATGGTACAGCCCCGGCGGCGGTGTCTACGACCCGGATTTCTTCTCCTCAAATTTCTCTGAGGCTGATGATTCGATCAAAGTGGATACTGACGCCCAGCTCTTCCTCTCTCCCCGCGTAGGTATCTCTCACCCCTTCAGCGAAAATGCCAAACTCTTCTTTAATTACGGCCATTACGTGCAGATGCCCACCTCTGAACAGCTCTTCCGCCTCGACCGATATGCCAGCAATCAGGTCCGCTATATGGGTGACCCCTCTCTGACCCTGGCCCGCACGATCTCCTATGAGATCGGTTTCGACCAGAGTCTTCTCAATAACTATCTTCTGCATGTATCAGCTTATTATAAGGATATCACCGACCAGCAGGACTGGACCCGCTACATCAATATTCAGGGCAATGTCAACTACTACCAGCTCACCGCCAATTCCTATGAGGATATCCGCGGATTTGAAATCGAACTGGCCAAACTCTCCGGTCGCTGGATTACAGGTAAGGTCAATTATGAGTACCGTGTCAATACCTATGGTGAATTCGGCTACGGTGTCTATTATGAAAATCCCCAGGAACAGAGAACCTATGAGCTGAATAATCCCAGTGAAAGCAAACCGCTGCCTCAACCCCGAGCCAAATCCTATGTCGATCTCCATACTCCCATGGATTTCGGCCGCAGAATGACAGGGACCGGACTCCTCGCCGACTGGCATCTGACTGCTATCGGAGAATGGACCAGCGGCGGATGGTTCACCTGGAACCCGAATCAGGCCACTAATGAACGGGGTGCCGTCATCTCCAGCAATGTCCGCTGGAAAGACTACTACAACGTGGATCTGAAACTCTCAAAATCCTTTCAGTTTGCCGACCGTTTCAATCTCAAGTTCTTTGTGGATATGAATAACGCGCTGAATATCAAAACCTTCAGCGGTGTGTCCTTCTATGATGTGTTTGATTACTATGACTATATGTACTCTCTGCATCTGCCTCAGGAGATAGGGGATGAACTGAATTACGGCAATATCCCCGGTGAAGACAGACCGGGTACTGTGCGGCCTGAAGATGTGGACTATGTTCATGTCGAAAGCCGTGCTGTCATCGATGCCTCCGTGAAAGGAGATGTGGGTGCCCTTTATTTCAGCAGAGATGATGAGACCTATTACAGCTACGACGGAACCGCATGGTCTGAAGCGGATCAGGATTTTGTGGATCAGGTCCTCGAAGATAAAGCCTATATCAATATGCCGAATCTGAGCTCCTTTACTTTCCTCAACCCCCGTGACATTTTCATCGGTATCAATATCTCATTTGATCTCGGGAAATAAAACTTTAAATATAAAGGATTTATGATGAAATATTTTAGCTCGGTAAAACGATCCGCGATACCCGCCTTCATGCTGGGTCTCCTCCTGGTATCGATGCTCGGTGCCGCTGAGGTCCGCTGGCTGTCTGTGGGTGACCTTCACAACTGGTACAGCAGTGCCGGTAGTGAAAAGGAAACCGGCCGTACAGGACAGGTGTCGGACCAGCTTGACGGCTTCCGCTATCCCGCTCTGTATCCGACTCAGGATCTTCAGGCCGCTAAAGGCATCTGGATCGGGGCAAAGGATTACAGCGATCCCCTGGACGGGAAAACCTATAATTTTAAGGTCCTGGCAGGCGGTCCGCGGCATATCGATGAAAATTCAGGCTGGATGACTCAGGAGTTCAAACTCGTGGCCCGCAAGGCCCATCCTACGGTCATTGTCGACAATGTCACTGCCGGAAAACTTGATCTCGTGGACGATATCGATGAGATCGATCCGACGCTGCAGGCTGACCGTATGATCTACAATGTGGTCAATACTTCCATGGGTGTTCAAATGATCAGAAAGGTCATGGCCTTCACGCATCCGGATCATCAGAATTACTATATTTATGAATTTGAGTTCACTCATAACGGTGTCTATGATCAGGCAGGGTCCAGCCACAGCAATACGCTGCAGGATGTGTACTTCCACTGGCAGTTCCGCTACGGTTTCAACCGCGAGGGGACAACCTATGAACTGGGCATCCTGCCCCAGAATGCCACATGGGGAAGAAATGCAGTGAACCATGCTGTCGGTCAGAACGGTAACTGGGGCCCCGGTGCGACAGATCCTTTCCTCAGCGGGCACCTCGGACATACAGTGGAGGTCCCCTTCAGAGCCACTCTGTCATGGGGTGGAACCCACAGTCAGGCCACGACGGGAACCGCCATCGGTGCACCCTACTTTCAGGGTGACGGTCACCTGACCTCCCAGATGCATGCCGGTCTTGTCACCCTGCATGCGGATGCCTCGGCCTCAGATGAGACAGATGATCCCCTGCAGCCGGCGAATACGAACTATCTGGCCTCAGATGATCCCACAACTCACGTGGACAATCAGTTCGATGCCGGTCTCATGACCTCTATGTACAAGAATATGACCATGGCCTATCCGGCTTATTCATCTGCCGGACATCCTGTCATGAGCCATGCCGAGGAAGTCTACTCCAGCGGTACTGAAGCAGACCAGTGGGGTGCCTCACTGCCCGGTTCCGCCGGCGGTTTCAGTCAGACTGTGGCCTACGGCCCCTATACTATGGCCCCCGGAGACAATGTTCGCATCGTCTATGCTGAGGCCGCTGCAGGTCTCAGCCGCGAACAGGCCTTCGAGATCGGTGCCGCCTGGCTTTCGGGTGACTTAAGTCATTCGGAAAAGGATGCCCTGGTCTATTCAGGAGCCGACTCCCTTATGAAAACCTTCGGGAACGCCGTGGCAAACTATGAGTCAGGATACGGTGTTGCCTTTCCGCCTGATCCGCCGGAAACCTTTGTGATCTCCTCCGGTGGTGATCGGATCAGCCTCGCATGGGATAGGAATGCTGAGACCGGTGCCTTCGCCGGTTACAGGGTCTATCGCGCCCTGCAGGAAGTGGACAGCACCTACTATATGATCGCTGATATTGCACTGGCCGATGTTCGTGCGGATGATGACGGAATGGCCATTTTCGAAGACAGAACCCCTAATCGCGGTTTCGACTACTACTACTATGTCACTTCCTACGATGATGGATCGGTCGATCCGAACGGCAAGGTTCTGGAATCTTCCAAGTTCTTCACACTGCCCAGTGAACCCGCCTACCTGAAAAGGCAGCCCGGTAACGCCCTGGAAGATATCCGGGTGGTGCCCAATCCCTATAATATCCGGGCCAGAAAACGCCAGTTCGGTGAATCAGCCGGCGACAGCGACCGGATTATGTTCTACAATCTGCCGCCAAAGTGTACAATTCGCATCTACACTGAACGTGGAGATCTGATCAAGACTCTGGAACACACTGACAACAGCGGCGACCATGCCTGGAACTCCATTACCTCCAGCCGGCAGGTCGTTGTCAGCGGCGTCTATCTCGCCCATATCACCGTCACTGAATCCCTTGGTGAGTTTAAAGAAGGCGATACTGTCATTAAAAAAATCGTGATCATCAGATAAGAGAGAGTTACCATGAAAAAAATTACAGTCCTTTTTACAGCGGCCCTGATCTTTTCTGTGTTCGGCTGTGCAGATTATGAAAGTGAGGTCACCGGCCTCTCAGACATTGAAGAAGCTGTCAGTTTTATGTTTACTACTGACAGTACCACTGTGCCGGATACCCTCGGGGTTCTATCCCTTGAACGTCTCAGCAGCGCGCTGGACAATACTCATATCGATACGACCTCTGCCTGGCTGGATCTGGTCATCGCATCTTCAGATGCCGCCTACAACGGCCTCACGGTACAAGCGGCTCTCAATACCCTCAGCGCCTTCGGCCCCAGTGGAACAGATGCCGTCTATACGATGAACATGATTGCAAACCGTCGCAGCTCCTACGGCCTTCTGGACCTCTCATCGATCAGTGCCTCCTCTGCCGAGATCGCTTTCTATTTCAATAACTACATTACTCTCTCTCTGTGGAAAACAGACGGCACACCTGTGACGGTCGAGGGTAACGGCAGTCTCAGCGCTGAAATGCTGAGCTATATCTGGACTGTCGATTATCAGAAATCGAATAAGATCATCGACGGATACACAGATCAGGTGAAGGACGGTGCCAGGATCACGCTGGACAGGGGTCAGTACATTGTCCGCTTTAACAAAGCGGAAGCGGTTCTCAGCGCCACAGCGGTGAAATTGATGATCGTTGAGAACGAATAACGGTTAAAAGGAACATACGGAGAGTAAAATGAAAAAAATCATTGTCAGGATATTCCTTCTTCAGTTGGCTCTGGTCACCCTTTTAGCTGCAGAAGAAAAACAGGCACAGACCGGAATGCAGTTCCTGTCTGTCAGTACGGACGGACGCGGATCAGCTCTTGCCGGTTCCATGACCGCCCGCAGTGCCGGCTCACTCGGACTGATCTACAATCCGGCTACTATGGCGGTGACTGATAAAAGTGTGGATCTGACGGCTTCACAGAATACCTTTATTGCAGATATTACCCACAATGCCCTCACTTTTTCATACCGGCCCGGAATGGGACAGTTCGGGGTCATCGGCGTATCTGTCATGCAGGTCAATTACGGCGAATTTCAGGGAACAGCAGTGGCTGCAAACGATCAGGGTTATGTGGATACCGAGGTCTTTAACCCCACAGCCCTCGCCCTCGGTGTTGGCTATGCCCGCAGTCTCACGGATAAATTCTCCGTCGGCGGTCAGATCAAATATGTAGGTCAGAATCTTGGTAAAAGCATTGTGCCCTTTGAGGATGAATATCAGAGTAAGACCAATGCCATCGCATCCTTCGCCTTCGATTTCGGTACGATCTACCGCACCGGTTTCAAAAGCCTGGACTTCGGTATGAGTGTCCGGAATTTCTCTCAGGAGATCAAATACGAGGATGAAGGCTTTCAGATGCCTCTGACCTTCACCATGGGTCTTGGTATGAATGTCCTGGATCTGCTGGATATGGATCCCGCCCACAAGCTCAATGTGACTGTGGATGCCGTCCACTACCGGTCCCACCGGGAGCAGATCAATCTCGGCTTTGAATATGCCCTGATGAATATGTTCTACGGCCGCCTGGGCTACAGTTCCTCCAATGATNTGAATGATATCACCTACGGTGTGGGTATCAGCCAGTTCGGCCTCAGTTTTGACTATGCCATGACACCCTACGGTGTGTTTGGAAACGTTCAGAGGATTACATTAGCTTATAACTTCTAAGGTGCTGTTATGCCCGAAAAACGCCTTACTGTGTTGAAAACGCTGCTCCTGCTCCTCTTTGCAGCTACGCTTTCCGCCGCCGTGACCGGAAAGATCACCGGGCGTGTGACAGACGCATCCACCGGCCAGCCCCTTGTAGGTGCAAATGTTATCGTGGAAGATACCGGCTATGGATCCTTTACCGATGAGGATGGGAATTTTGCCATCCTGAATATCCGGCCGGGAAGCTATGCCGTCAAAGCCTCTATGATCGGTTATCAGGCCCTTGTGCTCACTGGCGCCGAGGTCCGGATCGGTCTCACCACAAGTCTGAATTTCGATCTGCCGGCTGCTGCCATCGCCATGGGTGAGGTCGTCGCCGTAGCGGAAAAACCTGTGGTGAGAATGGATATTGCAGCCTCACAGATGGATGTCTCCAATGAAGCCATCGTGAATATGCCTGTGCCGGATCTGGATGATGTGGTGGAACTGCAGGCAGGTATCGAAGCCGGCCTGACCATCCGAGGCAGTGAAGCCTATCAGACAGCGTATCTCGTGGACGGGTTGTCCCTCAATGATGAACGCAGCAACCTGCCCTATACATCCATTGCCCTCAACGCTGTTGAACAGGTGCAGATTCAGACCGGCGGTTTCAACGCAGAATATGAGAATGTCCGCTCCGGTGTCATCAATGTCATCACCAAGGAAGGCGGTAGAAACAGTTACGGCGGAGCTTTTACAATGACCTACGCACCGCCCGCAGCCAAACATTTCGGCATATCTCCCTATGATCCCATGAGCTATTTTGCAAGGCCCTATAATGACGATGCCGTCGCCTGGAACGGCACAGACTGGCGTGAAGAGTTCGTCGATGCCAACGGCAATAATCGCTGGGATGCGGGGGAGACCTTCATCGATGAAGATGGTGACGGGGCCTACACAGACTGGGCCTGGGACCAGCATACCCAGGATCAGTACCCCTATTTTGAAGGTTTTAATGCCCTGTCGGAAAAACTCCTGACTGACGAGGATCCGAACAATGATCTGACCCCCGCCGCTCTGCAGCGCATCTACCAGTATCAGCACCGGCGTCAGGGGGATATTACTATACCCGATTATCTCGTGGATATCGGTTTAGGAGGACCCGTTCCCGGTCTGCAGGGGAAACTCGGGGATCTGCGCTTCTTCCTGTCCTACCGCGGCGCCCAGACGGCCTATGTTGTACCCCTGTCCCGTCCCTCCTACAATGACGAAAATATGACTCTCAAAGTTACCAGTGATATTAATTCCAATATCAAACTGACCCTCTCTGCCATGAAAGGAACACACACATCCGTCAGCCAGGCGACATGGACGACCCTGCCCACCGGGTCGAATAACTTCTATTCAACCTACTCCGTGGCGGAGGCGGCCTCAACGTCTTATGTACTCTATGTTCCCGGTGTCTATAATCCCACACGGGTTGACCGGGCCAATCTCGGAATGAAGTGGACCCATCAGCTTAATGACAGATCCTTCTATGAAGTGGATCTGTCCAGAATGACCAATGAGTATTATACTGACCGCATCTCCCCTCTGGATACAACGGTCGCCGTGGAAATCATGCCGGGCTATTTTATGGGTGATGAACCCTTCGGTTATTTCGCAAACGGGCCCACCACCGTCGTTGGTATGCGCACCGACTGGATGGGCTTTGCCATGGACCGCTCCTTTAACAGTACCACAACCCTCAAAGCGGATTATACGCTGCAGACCTCAGCAAATAACGAGATCAAGACCGGTATGAATTTCGTTTATACCGAATATCAGATCGATTCCTGGAATGACCACCCCACCAATGCCTTCTGGCGCTATTATAATGAATGGTTCCAGAATCCCTACCGCATCGGTGCCTATCTTCAGGATAAACTCGAGTATAAAGGCATGATCCTCAATACCGGCATCCGTGTGGATTATTCGCAGGCCAATGCTGAATGGTTCGCTCTGGATACTTATGACGATCAGCTCAACAGTAATAACGGCTTTGATCTCGAAGAGAGCGCTGAACGCTTTAAGACAAAAGGTGTTTTCAAGGTCAGCCCCCGCCTCGCCATCAGCCATCCCATCTCAGAAAGGGCGAAGATCTACTTCAATTACGGTCATTTCAATGCCCTGTCTCCCAGTCAGTACCGCTTTACCGTGGACCGCCTGGGAGCCGGTTCTGTCAATAAGCTCGGTTCTCCTGAACTGGAATACGCCACCACCGTGGCCTATGAATTGGGTTTTGAGCAGAATCTGATGGACAAATATCTGTTCAAAATGGCCGGTTATTACAAAGATGTGACCAATCAGCCCGGGTGGACGACTTTTATCAATTTTGATGAGACTGTGGTCTACGATGTGGCCACATCCAATAATTATGAGGATATACGGGGTCTTGAGATCACTTTTTCCAAAATGAGAAAGGCTCAGTCCCTCGTGAGTGGATTTATCAACTACACCTATCATGTTGAAACCTCCGGTTTTTTCGGGATCGGCAATATCTACGAGGATCCGGGTCGTCAGCGGGAATATCTCAGGGAAAATCCCTATCAGAGCAGACCGCGCCCCAGACCCTTTGCCCGGGCTAACCTGGATTTTCATGTTCCGAACTCCTTCGGCAGCGCCATGGGCCTGCAGGGACTGCTCGGCGGATGGAATATCAATTTCATTGCATCCTGGAAAGCCGGTGCATACTCAACCTATACGCCCAGCAAGGACGTGAATATTGTCAATAACGTGCGCTGGAGAGACTACCAGAATCTGGATCTCCGGATCAGTAAGACTGTCCCCTGGAACAGATACAATTTCATCGTCTTCCTGGATGTGGAAAATCTGCTGAATATTAAACGCCTCAGTTCTGCAGGTTTCAGCGATATCTATGACCGCGAGGATTATCTCGCAAGCCTGCATTTTCACGATTCACCCGGTGAAAAGAAAGGGGATGACAAGATCGGTGACTACAGAGACTGGAATACAGAATTTGTGAAATTCGTCTATCTGGAAAACCTGGATTTCAGTTCTGTGAACGCTCTGGACTATGCGGTGTATCACAACGCGGCCAATGATACATGGTACCGCTACGAGAGCGGTTCCTGGGTGGAAGTGGCCCACGCTACGATCGATACTTACGTGGAGGAAAAGGCCTATATAGACATGCCCAATATTCAGTCTTTTACCTTCCTGGACCCGCGGGTGGTCAAATTCGGATTTAAACTGGATTTCTAATATACTGTGAACTCTATGAAAACAAGCAAAAGAATATTATTACTGACACTGATTGCCGCCTCCTTTGCCTCGGCTCAGATTGATTCAGGACTCAGAACCTGGGTCAGGGCAGGTTCTCTGCAATCCTACTTTTCTGCCTGGGGCTGGGAAAGGGCCTGGAATGCCAACCTGAGTATCTACGAAGGCCTGCAGTGGCCAGCCTGGTATAGCCGCTCAGACAATTTTGTCATTGACAGAGCCTGGATCGTCTGCCGTGATTTCGTCAATGAGGCCGGGCAGACCATGCCTTACAAAGGTGCATCCTTTATTTCCACCTTTGATCCCAATTACGCCTGGCCGATATCACTGACTCAGACCGCTCGCTTCGAGGAAAGTCCCATTTTTGTGGATGGAATACCGAAAGTAGCCCGGAATTTTGCCGATTCACTGCACAGTATGGACTCGCCCTTTGACCGGATTGTCACCAATGTGCTGCATACAAGTCTCGGCGTNAAAATCACCCGTAAGGTATATGCATTCTCCCAGCAGTATCATGATAATTATTTTATCCATGAATATACCTATGAGAATACAGGAAATACAGACGCTGATGAGGAGATCGAGCTGCAGCCCCAGACGATACAGGACCTCTATATCGGGGCCATGCCCCGCTATGCCACCAGCCGTGAAGCCGGCTTCGCCGCCGACAGCCGAATGGTCTGGGGCATGAATCAATGGATCGGCCACACCGGCAACGAGTATGCTTCCGGTGCTGATTCCATCCGTGCCTTCTGGACNTGGCACGGCCAAAGCGATATCATTACCCATGATGCCATCGGTGCACCCTACCTCGCNGAAAAGGGACGGCTGACNGGATCTGCCTTTGCCGGGATCGCTTTTCTCTACGCAGGNACAGATCCCTCTGATCCCTCTACCGACATGAAAGATCAGCCCTCTTTTATTGGCTGGCATGCCGGTGATACTTACCCCTCCATTTACAATAATGATCCGGTGGGGACAGAAGAACTCTTCAATATGCTGGCCGGAACGATAGACGGACAGTACGAGGGGTTTAAAACACCCATGTCGCCGGTTCCCAATCCGGATAAAAGCTATATCCCTCAGGATGTTCCGGGAAATGACGGGGGCGGAGCAGCCGGTTTTTTTGCCTACGGGCCCTTTGATCTGGCACCCGGTGAAAAACTGGTCATCGTCATGGCGGAAGCTGTGAACGGCCTGTCCCGGAAAAAGAATATCGACGTAGGTACGAACTGGTACAGGGGCCACAGCAATCCCGATGATGATTATGATTATACCTTGCCGGACGGTTCCACCACCGATAACAAGGATGTGTACAAAAACGCCTGGGTCTACACCGGCCGGGACAGCCTGCTGAATACATTTTCGAGGGCCAGGAAGAATTTCGAAAGCGGCTATGCCATCCCGCAGGCTCCCCGACCGCCTGAAAAACTGTTTGTCGACGGGGAAGGGGACCGCGTGCATATCTACTGGGATCCCAGTCCCGATGAAGGCTCTGCCGGTTTCGGCGGTTACGCTGTCTACCGTGCCGTCAGCCGCGTCGATTCTATCTATCATAAGATCTGGGCCTGCGGCCCCGGTACTGATAACCCCGCCGTTGTCAATGAATATGACGACCTGACTCCTCAGCGCGGTATGGCCTATTACTACTACGTGGTGGCCATGAGCGATGGATCAGATAATGACGGATCCCTGAATCCCCCTGGACCTCTGATGAGCAATCGTGTCTATACTCAGACCAGTGATCCCGTCTACCTGAAGCGCAAGGCCGAACAGGAACTGGATATGATCCGCGTTGTACCGAATCCCTACAGTATTGAGGCGAGGGAATTTCAGTACGGACTGGATGACGGCAAAGATCAGATTATGTTTCTCAACCTGCCGAAGTACTGTAAGATCAATATTTACACTGAACGCGGTGATCTGGTGAACACTTTGATGCACGACGATGGCAGTGGGGATGAGCCCTGGAATCTGGTCTCATTCGACCGGCAGATCGTTGTCAGCGGTGTCTATATTGCCTATATTGAAGTGACACAGGATATTTCAGACGAACTGGATATAAACCGTATCGTACTCCGCAAGGGTGATTCGGTCTTTAAGAAATTTATTGTTATCAGATAAGCAAAAAGGATGAAAATGATGAAAAAAAATACGTTTGCTGTCGCGACTCTTGCATTGGGTCTCCTGTTCATGACTGCCGGTTGTGAAACGACCGATTATCCGCCCAGCATTTACGATGACGATGAGACCGGTGCAGCTCTGCCCACCATCACCGCTGTCGATCCCGCTACCGAGGCCTATGGGGCCACCGGCGATAAGAATCTGGTGACGATCACAGGCACGAATTTTCCTGGGGAGATCACAGAGGCCCATGTCTATTTCGGTGCCACAAAAGGAACTATCCGCTCCATCACAAATACATCCATCGTTGTGGAACCACCCGCCTTTTTTGACGATTCTCTCGTCCTGAAGGTGGATGCCATCGGCGCTTTCGATTTTGCTTATTACGGCGGAAAGAGCAGCCCTACTCTCTATGAGATCAAAACACCCATCACCCGTCCAGGGAATATCGGTGCTGGAGACAACCCCGTTGCGCTGACCATCAATGGGGCGGGAGATCTCTTTGTCGCCTATCCTAAGGCCGTGTATATGGTGCCGGCTTCCAACGAGGACACTCTCATCAATCTCGGGGCTCTCCGTCCCAGTTCTGCTCCGAAGAAAATGCGCCTCGCACCGGATGGAGAAACCTTTATATATCCTGTGACGACGGTGCTCTTTACAACACATATCGCTGGAGACGGAACAACGACCCACGCTCTTTTCAATCTGAAAAAAACTGTCTATGACATCGAGTTTGACAGCAATGACAATCTCTATGCCATCGCCGCCGAGAAAATCTGGCGTGTGGACTGGAGCAGCAGCCCCATGGACAGCACAACGGTTCTCGATCTCGGCGATAAACTGATTACAAATGCAAGAGCCTATAACGGGAAGATGTACCTCTGGGGCAGTGAAAACGGCGGAGATAAAAAGCTCTGGACGGTGGACATCGATGCCGTCAACGGAACACTGGGCAGCAGCTTCAGCGAAGTCCTGAACTGGACATCCACTGAATATGGAAACTCCACTGTGAACGACATCACTTTCAACAGCGATGGAAAACTCTATCTGGCCACTACGATGTATTCCCTGCTGACTGTGGACCTCGGCAGCGGTGCCATTGAAAAAGTCTATCCGAACCTGCTCACAGGTTTTGAACTCGTCTCCATGACCTGGGGAAACGACAATGCAATCTATCTGAATAATCAGAGTATAATAAAAGAAGACGCAAAAACAGTGTATAAAGTCGTTGTGTTTGAACAGGGTGCGCCTTATCACGAGCGTAATTAAGGTTTTGACATTGACGAAGAAATACACTTAATTTCGACATAACAGCTAACAAAAGGAGAAGCAAATGAAGAAACTGTTATCAATCGCCCTGCTGAGCTTGCTGATGGTAAGCTTTGCATTCGCAGGCTGGAGCCATGATGAGGTCGTCCTCGACTTTTCAATGGCTGATTCCGGTCTCGTCGGCGGAACAGGTGACCTCAGCGGTGAGTACTGGCGTCAGAATTCCCCGCATGGTATCGTTGTGGACGGTAATGGCCGCATCTGGGTCGCTTTCTACAGCGGCTATGGAAACGGTGCCAACAGCGGTGCTTTTGAATTCCTGAGTGCAGATGAAGCTGATACGCTGCATATCAAAGCCCTCAACGTCTTCGAAGAAGTTGACGGTAACTGGCAGCACGCAGCCTTCTCTCCCATCAACTTCCTGGAATTCCCCGATGGAACAAAAGACACTCTGCATGCAGAATCACCGACTCATAACGGTTCCCATGCCGGTCTGTCCATGAACAGAGACGGAAACATCGTTCTCACGTCCTGGAAAACGGTCTACATCTTTGATGCCAACACAGGCCAGGCTCTGGATCGCTGGACTGCCCCCGGCGGCGGTACAATGACTGAATTCGTTCAGGAACCCGTCAGCGGATACTACTACGGAACCCATGTGGTTGCCGGCGGTCGTCCCATGTACATTCTCGACGAAAACCTTGATTTCGTCGGAAATGCCATCGACTCTGTTTTCTACATTCTCCGTTCCCTCATCGTCCGTCAGGATGATGCTGGTACGACCCACATCTACACCGGCTCCACCTGGAACGGTCAGGGCGTCCTGCATTTCGCAAGTGATCTGCCCGGTATCGACCTTTTCCAGCCTGTGGATACACTGGCCAATGTCGATGATTATATCTACTACAAAGCCAGCACTGGATCAATGGACACCGTTGATGCAAAAATGTGGGCTTCCTCTGTGGACTGGACACCCGATGGAAATATCCTCATCGGTGCCCTGCGTATCACATGGGCCGGTCCTCTCGGTTCCAAATGGTGGATCCTCGATCCTTCCACAAATGAGCTGGTCGACTGGTTGGGACAGAGCTCTCCTGACAGTATCGCAACTCATAAGACCATCACCATCCCCGGCGGCGTGAACGGCCCCCGCGGCGGTTCCTTTGCTGATGCCAACACTCTCTATACTGTTGACTTCTACAACTGGACCCTCGATCGCTGGACCTATAGTACTACCGCTATTGAAGATGTGGTTGCTCCGGCTTCCTTCAAACTGAGCCAGAACTTCCCCAATCCCTTCAACCCTGTCACAACGATCAACTATGCTCTGGACAATGCAAGCTCTGTGAAACTGCAGGTCTTCAATGTCCGCGGTCAGCTGATTGAGACTCTGGTGGACGCTTCCAAACCTGCCGGTGACTATACCGCTGTCTGGAATGCCGCTGATTATGCCTCCGGTAACTACATTTACAAACTCACTGTAAATGGTTCCGAGACCATGGTCAAAAAGATGACCCTCATGAAATAAGGGTTGTTTCATACACTCGAAAAAGGCATAATGTCTTCACATTATGCCTTTTTTGTTTTTTGGGACATTTTTATATTTCAACATGAAAAACACAGTTAAAATAGTTACCGTTATCCTCCTGATTCTCGCTGCAGGCCTGTATGGGGACGCTGAACGATACCGGATGTACAATTATCAGGCCCTCATGGATCTTGAGTCTGAAAGACTGGAATCCCTGATCAGCGGCGGCAGTACAAACAACAGTCTGACTGCCTATCGATCCTTCCTTCTGAAGGGCAACTATGCGCTGGACTGTCACCGGCAGCGGTTTCTCGAGCTGCAGAAGGAGAAACGTGCTCTGGACAGCCGGCAGGTCGATGCCTATGCGACCCTTTCTCATCGTTTTCAGGTCAAATATCAGCCCTTTTATGAGGAGTTCTTTGTCAAAATGCACACGCGATTGCGACAGGATCCCGCGACTGATTATTTTTCCGTCTTTGTCTCCATGGATTCACTGTGGACAGTGTATGAGAAACAGCTGGATGAACAGAATCAGAGCTATGTCAAGGATATCGAAGGACTGAAAACCGAGCTGAAACAGCTGGATGCCGATGACCGCGCTTTCAGGGAATTCCTCGGCAAAAACTCCGGACGCATGCTGAAACGAAGCCGGGAGCTGAGCGATGCCCTGGCCAAATACCGGAAAAAAACCGGAAACGGCATCTCTGTTGAAAAGGCGGAAATCAATGTCGGTACCCTCACCTGGAATCTTGAACATTTCGGCGAATATGCCGCCTGCGACTATGAGGACAGTCTCGCTAAACTCTTCCTCGAAACTGATCTGCTGCTCAAGCAGATGGGACATTGAGATCCGACGCCTCTGCACTGTACTTTGAAACGGATGCTCTTAGCTGCTGTTTGCACTATTAATTACTTTCTATTCAGTTAATTTGGTGCTAATTTTCCAGCAGGAACCGACAGGAACGATCATTGTTCATAATGTTGAAAATACAGGAAGATAGCTAAGTGATCACCCGTTCTCAGAAAATCAGGCTTGGAATTTTTATGCTGGTCAGTACCTTCTTTATTCTGGCCTTCTTTTTCTATATTGCCGGGTCTAAACTCATTGAAGACAAGGATCTTTATTATATCCGTTTCACTAATACTTCCGTCAGCGGTCTTCAGATCGGCTCATCCGTGAAGTACCACGGGATCGGTGTCGGGACCGTGGAGGAGGTGGGGATCGATCCCAAAGATGTAGCCTCTGTGATCATTACCGTGTCCATCGATGACAAAATGCCTGTGAAAAGCGACGTCCGGGCCACCCTGAGCTCAGTGGGGATCACCGGCCTTGTGCAGGTGGAACTCAAGGGGGGAACCAATGCCGCCGGGACACTGCCGCCGGGATCCTTCATACAGCGAGGTACAAGCACTCTGGAATCCTTCACCGGGCAGGCTGAGGAGATCACCAAGAAGATGGAACTGCTGCTCAGCAATTTTGTGGAAATCACCAGTGAGGAGAACCGCTACCGGATCGACAATATTCTGTCAAATATCGGCGATATCAGCGGGGACGAAAATCGTGACCTGCTCCGGGAATTCCTGACAAATCTCAATACCCTGACTGCCCCTGAAACCAAGGAGAAACTGGACCGCTTTCTGGATGATCTGAATTCACTGGCACTCACTGAAAACCGGGTGAAAGCCGAAGAGATCATCACACGCCTCAATCAGGTTCTGGTCGAAAACCAGACCCGGGTCAATTCTCTGATGACAAATCTGGATGTTCTCAGCGCCAGGCTGGTGAAAGTGGGGGACAAGGCCCAGAAAATTGTCAACGATCTCGATGCACTCAGTACCGGGACCTCCAGGGATGTGGATACGGTCATGACAGATCTGAAAGCTTTCGCCGACGAACTCTCAGGTGCGAAAGTTGGTGAGCTGGTGTCTAATATCAATATGACGGTTCTGAATATCAACGAGACCGTGGAGAGCATCGATCAGACTGTGAAAAATGTGGACTATACCATTCAGGACAGCAGAAAAGATATTCAGGTCATGCTGAAAACCTCCCGGGATCTCGTGGAGAATCTGAATGATTTTGCCCGCCAGATCAGCAACGATCCATCACTACTACTCAGGCAGAAAAAATAAATGAAACAAACGTTTATCCGAATCATCTTCTGGTCCGCTCTGCTCGCTCTGTTCTCAGGCTGCGGTGCCCAGAAACAGACCCTCACAAATCATTATGTGCTCGAGTATTACAGTCATCTGGAACGTCCGGAACTCGAGCTGAACGAACCCTATCCCTACACCGTCAGGATCAACAGTCCGGTCATCCCCACCATCTATGACCGCAGGCAGATCGTGATCCGTCATTTCGGACCCCGCATTACCTATTCTGACAATGATCTCTGGGCGGTGCCCCTGTCTGAGATCATTCCGCGCCTGGTCACAACCCGTCTGAACCGTTACCGAATCTTCAATCTCGCCCAGCAGGATTATCTGTCTTCGACACCTGACTATGAGATCAATACAGATATCCGCTACGTGGAAGCAATAAGATATGAGAACCGGATGACGGCGAAACTGGTCCTGGACTTCTACCTCAGGGAGGCAGGAAACGAAAATTACATACTCAGACATTCTGTAAACCGGGAGGAGTCCCTGGTTGACAATACCCTCGAGAATTTTGTTCAGGTGGTTAACGACCTGATCCTGACGGAAACTGATGAGTTCAGTGCCAAGATCATCAGCTTTCTCAGTGGTGACGATACCTATCTGCAGGATGAAAACCGGACCCTGAGTATGGAAGCTGTCTCCGATGACAGCAGCGGCATCGATGAAGGTGACGGTCTGCTGGTTCTGCCCTCCATTACGAAAACAGATTATGAACCCGATTATCTGGTCTATACAGGAAAGAATCAACTGGTTACCAGTGCTCGGATCGGGTCCTCCGTCAAACTGCCTGCCGGCAATTACACTATTCGCTACGGCTCGGGAGCTGAGCGGCAGAAGATCACCCGGCACAATGTGAAGGTGTCTCCGCGATACAAGACCATCGTAGAACCGGACTGGGGCTGTCTCTCTGTGGAAGTCCGCAGTGACACCCGTGAATATATGAAGACTTCCTATGAAATCTTTGACGGTTCCGGCGTCAGTTACGGATCGGAGATCCCTGCAAATGAGGAACTGGGGGAGATAAACAGGATCTGGGTGCTCAGACCGGGGCTCTATAAAATTACTATAAATAACGAAAAATACAGCAGTTATAGAAATTTTGCGACGGTCATGGTGGAAAAAGGAGAGTTCAGTAAACTGACCATTATCGTCGATCAGGATCTGGAGGGGAATCCCACCGATCTGATCGGGGCCGGTATCCTCGACGAAAGCCAGATGACGGTGGAATATTCAAACTTCAATGTGGAATCCGCCTTTCATGGCAATTTCAATTTTACCAGTGACAACGAAAGTGATGAGGAAACACCGATTCAGACTTTTCTGCTCAATGGACAGTTTGAGACCAATATTAGCTATGACAGGGAACCCTATCACTTCGTGACGCGGAACCGTCTGGAACTGGAATCCTTCAAAAACGACGACAAGGATTTTAGAATCAGTTACGATGAACTCTGGTCCAAAAATGCCTTCACCTACTATTTTTTCAATAATATTGGACTCTATACCCGGGTTGATGCCGCCGGGCATGTTTTCAGGCGCAATGAATATTCAGACGGTAACTTCGTCCTGATCGACAGGGTGGGGGATACCACGGAATGGTATACAGATGTGCGCAGCCTTCCGGTGAAGGATGCCGTCTATCCCCTGATTGTGAAAGAAGGGGTCGGTGTCAACTACCGTGTTTTCAATCATCCGAAAGCTTCCATGAATATCCGGGCCGGTATCGGACGCCGGCAGGACCGGAACAGCGGATTTTATTACCTGGAACCCGGTCAGACACTGGATCGGAACGGCCTCAGCTATCAGATTTACCGGGAATATGATAATTTTAACCAGGATGGAACCGAATTGAGCGTGCTGGGACGTTTTCTGCTCCCTCTGAATATCAGCTATACCCTGGATGCAGATGTTCTGCTTCCCTTCAATAAGGATTACGCGATGACCCTGGATGTGGAGAACAGGGTCAATATGAAGATATTCAAATATGTAAGTCTGGATTATAAGCTGCGTCTGAAAAATATTGCACGGGAAGAGGAACCGGATTTTCTCAGCAAACGCCATTCATTATTTCTCCGTCTGACCTATAATCTGCGTTGATATGATTCCACTTGAACTGCAGGAAGGGACACTGAAACTTCAAGGCGAGATCGGGCGCAGTACGCTTCCCGTGATCGAGAAGGAAGTGTCTCGTCTGCAGAAGAAGGCTCCGGAGCCCATTCAGAGACTGGACCTTTCCGAAGTGGAGCAGCTGGACTCTGCCGGCGCAGTCTTTCTGCACAGACTGTCCGCTCAGCTGCAGCTGCCTCTGGAAAATGTTCCCGCTGAGATCTCAGGCGTGCTTGAGATCTTCTCCAGAGCTGCTGAGGAGGGACCCCTTGCCACCGGAGAGCGGAATCTCCTGGTTCGGGCCGGAGAGCATGCCTTTGCGTCCCTCACCTTTCTCTTCCGCATCCTGGTACTGACATCGGATATATTTGCCGCCAGCTTCCGTGGAATCTATGAGACGAAGCGGCGCCGGCGGGGTTCGGTGACTCAACAGGCGGTTCAGCTGGGTCTGAATGCATTCGGGATTATCGCTCTGCTCAGCTTTATCATTGGACTGATCCTTGCCATGCAGGGTGCCGCACAGCTAAGGCAGTTCGGTGCCTCCATCTTTGTGGCCGATCTGATCGCCGTGTCTATGGTCAGGGAAATGGGGCCCATGATGACAGCCATCATCATTGCCGGACGCAGCGGTTCCGCCATTGCCTCTGAGATCGCCACCATGAAGATCAGTGAAGAACTGGATGCCCTGAAAATGATGGCTCTGGATCCTGTCCATTACGTGATCGCACCGAAATTCATGGCCATCACTTTTACCATGCCGATGCTGGTGATGATCTCCATTGTCACAGGTATGGCCGGCGGCCTGGTTCTGGGCGTGACCTACCTGGATCTACCGGCTTCTGCATATATTCTGGAATCCTTCTATTTTCTGACCGTCCAGGATCTGATGGTGGGCCTCAGCAAAAGCGTCTTCTTTGCCTGGGTCATCGTTATTATTGCGAGTTACTACGGACTGCAGGCCTCCGGCGGTTCCGAAGGCGTCGGACGCTCCACCACCTCCTCTGTGGTTGTCAGCATCTTTGCAGTGATCGTCCTGGATGCTCTCTTCAGCCTGCTCTTTCTTATCTGAAAAGGTCCCGATGAACGAAACAGTGATACATATCGAGAAACTCAGTGTCAGCTACGGCAGCAGCCTGATACTTGAGGAGGTCTCTGCGGATTTTCCCAGAGACCGCATCACCGTGATCCTGGGAACTTCAGGCTGCGGTAAGACCACACTCCTGAAAAGTATACTGCGCCTCATTGAACCCCGGGCGGAAAGCCTGAATATGCTGGGTGAGGAAGTGCTGCAGCTCAATGAGGAGGAGTACAACAGCCTGATTAGAAAAACCGGTGTCCTCTTCCAGAACGGAGCCCTCCTCAATTCAGTGAGTATTCTGGAAAATGTGAGTATCCCCCTGGAACAGCATACGACCTTATCCATTCCCCTTATCCGGGAGATCGCCTCCCGCAAACTGGAACTTGTGGGGCTGGGACACGCCGGGGATAAACTGCCGGGTGAACTCTCCGGCGGTATGAAAAAACGGGCCGCCCTTGCCCGGGCTATGGCACTGGATCCCCAGATCATGTTCTGTGATGAACCCAGCGCCGGTCTGGATCCTGTCACCAGTCTCAAACTTGATGAACTTATCCTCAGCCTGAAAAATCAGCTGAAAATGACCTTCGTCATCGTGACCCACGAACTGGCCTCCATCCATCGAATCGCTGACCATATCATCTTTCTGGAAAAAGGACATGTCCTTTTCTCCGGAAGCAAAGAGGATGCCCTCAGCTCACAGATTCCGGAACTTCTGCACTTCTTCCAGTCCGGATCCTTTCAATAATTTTGCCGTTGAGGCGAAATTCAGCTTGCATAAAAAATATATTCCCCTTAATATTGCCTGCTTTTTGAAACTTGCGAGAGTAGCTCAGTTGGTAGAGCTCCACGTTGCCAACGTGGTTGTCGCGGGTTCGAGTCCCGTCTCTCGCTCAACGAAAAACCCCGGGTCGATTCGGGGTTTTTTATTCCCGCCCCTTTTTTTTCCGGGAATACGGCGGCGGAGGCAATAAAACAGTATTTTTCATAGGTTTTT
>JGI10211J34971_10000217_pt1 | contig 45205 bp, 56 predicted proteins | sample Etolagsediment_FD_34971 | JGI IMG/M metagenome (IMG submission 34971) | reverse complement strand
GGCGAGCTTATCACCCCGATTGCAATGGATGTCGGTCTTCGTTTTGCTATCCGTGAGGGTGGTAGAACCGTCGGTGCCGGTGTTGTAAGTGAAATCATCGAATAAGGAAGATCATGATACCTGCAGATAAAATTCGTATTCGCCTCAAGGCGTATGACCATAAACTACTTGATCTCTCCACTCACGAGATAGTTGAGACCGCACGACGTACCGGAGCTGCTGTTGCAGGTCCGATTCCTCTGCCAACCTCAATCAACAAATTCTGTGTCCTTCGGTCGCCACATGTTGATAAAAAATCCAGGGAGCAGTTTGAGATGAGAACCCACCGTCGCCTTATAGACATTCTAGAGCCCACCCAGCAGACTATTGATCTGTTGATGAAGCTTGAGTTGTCTGCAGGTGTTGATGTGGAGATTAAACTGCCATAGCGAGTTTTTTATAATCGCTTAATTTGAAGATGTATAGGTAAAATTATGCCGAAAACAATGGGTTTATTAGGTAAGAAGATAGGTATGACCCGCGTATATAACGATATTGGAGCAGTTATTCCGGTAACCGTTATAGAAGCAGGGCCTTGTAAAATACTTCAGGTCAAATCAGAAGCTACTGATGGTTACAATGCAATTCAGGTAGGTTTTGGTGACAAGAAAGCTCAGAGAGTTAACAAACCTCTTGCTGGACATTTTAAGAAGGCCGAAAGTGACGGCTTTTATAATATCCGTGAATTTAGAGTTTCCAGTGCTGCTGAATATCAAATAGGTCAGGATATCACCCTCAGCGAATTATTCAAAATTGGTGATACCATCGACGTGCAGGGTATTTCTCAAGGAAAAGGGTTTCAAGGCGTTATGAAACGCCATGGCTTTAAGGGTGGTCCAGGTGGCCATGGTTCAAACTTTCATCGTGCACCAGGATCGATTGGTTGTAGTGCCTGGCCTGGAAGAGTTGTCAAGGGAAAGAAGTTACCAGGTCGAATGGGTAATGATACTGTTTTGAAAAAAAATGTGCTGGTCATAGACGTTCGTGATGATGACAATCTTATCATTGTCAAAGGTCCAGTTCCTGGGGCCAAGCAAGGTCTTTTGAAGCTTTTTAGCAAGTAATCAGCCATTAAGTGACTTATCGGTTTAGGGAGTAAATAATGTCCACCGTAGATATAGTAAATACCAGCAACGAAAAAGTTGGTGAGATTGAGCTGAATGCTGATGTGTTCGATCTGACAGTCAAAGAGCATCTGCTCCACGATGTAGTTCGTATGCAACGTGCCGCAAAGCGTGCCGGTAATGCCAGCACAAAAACTCGAAGAGAGGTTCGTGGTGGTGGTGCCAAACCTTGGAAGCAAAAGGGAACAGGACGGGCACGTGCTGGTACCAGAAACTCTCCTATATGGAGAGGAGGTGGTGTCACCTTCGGTCCAAAACCCCGCGATTATAGTTTTAAACTTAACCGCAAAGTAAAACAACAGGCACTCGCGATGGCTATGAGTGCAAGGTTGCAGGAAGGCAATTTAGTAGTAATTGATGATTTTATCATGGATGCCATCAAGACAAAAAACTTCGTTGGAATTATGAAGGGTTTTGATTTTGAAAACTGTCTCGTTGTCACTGAGGGAAACTACGAAAACGTAAACAAGTCAGCTCGCAATGCCAATGGATTTAAGGTCCTGCCTGTTGAAGGGTTGAATGTTTATGACATCTTGCTGCACAAGAAACTTATGCTGCTTAAACCAGCAGTGGAAAGTCTTGAGAAGAGGTTAACCGCATGATAAATGATCATAGAATTCTTAGGGGTCCGTTGCTCACTGAAAAGGCTAATATTCAACTTGATGTTGATGGAAAGGTTGTTTTCAAAGTAGATCCTAAAGCAAACAAAATTGAAATTAAAAAGGCTGTAGAGAAAATGTTTGATGTAAAAGTTAAGCATGTTCATACTACTAATATGCATGGCAAACAGAAACGCGTAGGACGCTTCACCGGCTTTACCAACGACTGGAAAAAAGCATACGTGACTTTGTCTGAAGGTGAGATTAATTTTGCAGACCAACTGTAAAATTTATTGAACAATTACGGATCTCAGCTAAGCAACACTACAGTGTAGCTATCAATCCAAATTAGCGTTGATGGAGCGATTAGATAATCATGACAATTAAGAAATTCAAACCCACATCACCTGGTAAACGACACCATGTGGCAATTAAAAATTCAGAACTGTCTCAAAATGGTCCTGAAAAAAGTTTACTTGCACCTTTGTCAAAATCTGGTGGTCGAAATAATTACGGAAGAATAACCTCTCGTCACATAGGTGGCGGTCACAAACGTAAGTATCGTATTATTGATTTCAAACGCAATAAAATAGATATCGCGGCAAAGGTTATTTCAATCGAATACGACCCGAATAGATCAGCAAATATTGCTTTGCTCTCTTATCTCGATGGTCAGAAAACATATATTCTTGCTCCTTCGGGAATTGCAGTGGGAGATCAGGTGATAGCTGGCGACAGTGTAGACATTAAGCCTGGTAATTGTCTTCCAATGATGAATATACCACTTGGTACTGTTATTCATAACATTGAAATGAAGATAGGAAAAGGTGGACAACTTGTTAGAAGTGCAGGCGTTTCTGCACAGCTTATGGCAAAAGAGGGCACCTACGTGCTCGTCAGACTGCCATCTGGAGAGGTTCGTAAATTCCATCGACTCTGTCGTGCATGTATAGGCAAAGTCGGTAATCACGAGCATGAAAGCCAGAAGCTCGGAAAAGCCGGTCGTACGCGCTGGATGGGAAAACGTCCGCATGTACGAGGTGTTGCCATGAACCCCGTTGATCATCCTATGGGTGGTGGTGAAGGGAAGAGCTCTGGTGGTCGTCATCCGTGTACGCCATGGGGATACCCAACCAAGGGTTACAAGACCAGAAAGAATACCGAGTCTGACAAATACATTGTCAAGAAAAGACGTTAATTAAGAGGAATAGCTATGGCTCGTTCAGTCAAAAAAGGACCCTTTATCGATGATCACCTTCAAAGGAAGGTTGATGCTGCAGTTGAAGGCGGATCCCGGAAGGTTATAAAAACATGGTCCAGAAGGTCCGATATCTCTCCTGAGATGGTTGGGTTAACCTTTGCTGTTCATAACGGCAAAAAATTTATTCCGGTCTTTGTATCAGAAAACATGGTTGGTCATAAACTCGGCGAGTTTTCTCCTACCAGAACTTTTTATGGTCATGCTTCTGATAAGAAAGGACGTAAGTAAATATTAACAAAGATTTCGATAAGGTTCACTAGGAGTAAATACTATGGAAGCTCGTGCCGTAGGGAGACGTATTAGGATCTCCCCTCAGAAAGCTAGACTCGTTGCTGACGTGGTTCGGGGAATGGGCGTTGATAAAGCGATTACCACTCTCAGGTTCATGCCAAAAAAAGGTGCGTCAATATTGAGAAAGGTCATTGAATCCGCTGTTGCCAATGCAACCCAGGACGACCAGATTGATGTTGATAATCTTTATGTAAAAACTGTATTCATTGACGGTGGACCTTCTTTTAAAAGAATCCGACCCCGCGCAATGGGACGGGCGACATCAATTATTAAACGTACAAGTCATATAACAGTAGTGCTTGATGAAAATTAATACTTTACTTTATCAGCAGTAATGGGTATGACTCACAATTTTTTTATTTTTATATAGCTTAAGCGTATTGCTGGAGGATTATTTTGGGGCAGAAAGTTAACCCACTAGGGTTCAGACTTGGAATAACTCGGACATGGGATTCAATTTGGTATGCCAATAAGGACTACTCACTTAATCTCATTGAAGATCAGAAAATTAGAAAGTTTCTTAAGAAACGTCTTCAACACGCCGCTCTTTCCAAAATCATCCTTGAGCGCACTGGAGAAAAAGTTCGTGTGAAACTTTTCACCGCTCGACCTGGTATAATTATTGGGAAGAAGGGTTCGGAAATTGAGCTTCTAAAGAAAGAGCTCGAGAAAATTATAAACCGTAAGGCTGTTATAGATATTCAGGAAGTTCGACGTCCTGAGGCTGACGCACAGCTGGTCGCAGAAAATATTGCTCAACAGCTTGTTCGAAGAGTTGCCTTTAGACGAGCAATGAAAAAATCGGTCAATTCTGCTCTCAGGTTCGGAGTCAAAGGTATCAAGATTTCCTGCTCTGGTCGTCTCGGTGGTGCTGAGATGTCTCGTTGTGAGTGGGTTCGTGAGGGGCGCGTTCCGCTTCACACGCTTCGTGCTGATGTAGACTATGCCTTGGCAGAGGCGAATACCACTTATGGTATTATCGGTATCAAAGTATGGATTTTTAAGGGTGAGGTTCTGAACGATAAGGATTCTCCCGCTGAAATATAGTGAGAGTGTTCTCCCGTAAAATCCATTATTAATATTGGAGTTTAAGAATGTTAAGTCCTAAAAAGGTCAAACATAGAAAAGTCTTTACAGGAAAAAATAGAGGCAAGGCACAACGTGGCTCTACCATTTCCTTTGGTGAATATGCCCTTAAGGCTGTTGAAAGGGGTAAAATGACCGCTCAACAGATTGAAGCTGCGCGTATTGCCATAAACAGAAAAATTAAGCGTGGAGGACAAGTTTGGATCCGTGTCTTCCCTGACAAACCAGTTACCAAAAAACCAGCTGAAACACGTATGGGAAAAGGTAAAGGAAGTCCTGAATATTGGGTTGCAGTTACAAAACCCGGAAAAATTATTTACGAACTGGCAGGAGTTGATGAAGAGCTGGCCATTAAAGCTCTCACTCTTGCGGGCGCCAAACTGCCGTTTAAGACAAAGGTTATCACTAAGAGGAGCACACTATGAAAATGTCAGAATTGCGCTCTATGTCTGAAGATGATCTTCAGAAGAAGCTGGTCGAAATGAAGGAAGAAATTTCTAATCTTTCATTTCAACATAAGATCAGACCTCTTGAGAATACTTCGGTTTTGAAACAGCTCCGGAAGGATATTGCACGCATTAATACTCTTTTTAACGAGAATTAGAGAAAAGCCTGCAAAATTTGTTTCCTAGCCGAAGTAGAAAATTATTCTAACTCGAATTGTGTTAATCATGAGTGAAATAAAAAAAATAAAGAAGACCAGAACTGGTACTGTTGTCAGTAACAGTATGGAAAAAAGTATAGTTGTTCGTGTAGAACGAAAGGTACGTCACAAACTCTATGGTAAATTTATTAAAAAGAGTGTGAAATATCTTGCCGATGACCCTGAGAACAACTGTAACATTGGCGATATTGTCAAGATAGAAGAATGTCGGCCACTGAGTAAGAAAAAGCGGTGGCGGTTAAGAGATATTATTCGCGAAGCTGTTGTATAATCAGCCTAGAATTACTCCATTTTTTTTGAAATGCCACTGATTAATAATCAGGTGAAATTATGATACAAAGTGAAAGTGTTCTGAATGTTGCAGACAATTCAGGAGCTAAAAAGCTACTCTGCATACGAGTTCTTGGTGGTACCAGAAAGAGATATGCATCCATTGGTGATGTTATTGTTGGTACTGTTAAAGAAGCAATGCCGAATGCGAAAGTGAAAAAAGGTGATGTAGTTAAGGCAGTTATTGTTCGTACGGTTAAAGAAATGAAACGTATGGATGATACCTGGGTTAAGTTTGATGAGAATGCAGCGGTTGTCCTCTCTGGAACCGGTGATCCCGTCGGAACACGAATTTTCGGACCTGTGGCAAGAGAGCTACGTAACCAGGGATTTATGAAAATTGTATCCCTGGCCCCCGAAGTTTTATAATACGTTTTAAGCAACCCATCATATATGGTGCGGTTGAACAAAAGGTGCTGAAAATGGCAAAGGGACAAACATACCTGAGAAAAAATGACCAGGTAGAAGTGATTGCAGGCAAGGATAAGGGAAGAGTTGGTAAAATTCTGAATGTCTTTCCTGATAAAGATAATGCTCTGGTTGAACGTATCAATATGGTAAAGCGTCATACCAAGGGTAATGAAATGAACCAGCAGGGACAGATCGTTAATCGAGAAGCGCCGATTCATGTATCTAATTTGCAGTTGATATGTCCAGAATGTACTAAAACTGGACGGATTGGCAAAAAATTCTTAGAAGATGGGACAAAGGTACGCTTTTGTAAGAGCTGCGGCGAGTCCATCGAAAGCAAATAGTAAAAGGTTAATATGGCTGTTGCCAGGAGTAGCAAATGGGTTCGCTGAAAGAGCACTATATAAATGAATGTAGACCAGCATTGCAGAATGAGTTTGGGTATACCAATGTTATGCAGATCCCAAAGATCGAAAAGATCATCTTAAATATGGGACTTGGTGAGGCAGTGCAGAATCCTAAGATTATTGATGGAGCTGTAGATGAACTCACCAATATCGCTGGACGCAAAGCAGTTGTAACAAAAGCAAAAAAATCAATCGCTGGCTTTAAGTTACGCGAAGGCATGCCAATTGGTTGTCGAGTAACCCTTCGCGGCGATGTAATGTACGATTTCTTTAGCAAGCTTGTTAATATAGCTTTACCAAGGGTACGTGATTTCCGTGGAATTTCACCAAAATCTTTTGATGGACGTGGTAATTTTTCTATGGGTGTAAAAGAACAGATCATTTTTCCAGAAATCGATTACGATAAAATTGATAAGATTAAAGGCTTGAACATTAGTATTGTAACTACTGCTTCAACGGATAAAGAAGGCCTTAGCCTTCTTAAAAGTCTGGGAATGCCCTTTAAAGGTTAATTTTTTTTGTTGAATATCAGTTGTCTGAACAATTGCAATTTATCATAAAAGAATAATTTAAATATTAGCACTATAGAATTTTTAGAACTGGAGGTCGGTTTGGCTAAGAAATCTCTCATTGCGAAAGCAAAAAGAACGCCAAAATTTGCGGTAAGGAAATATAACAGATGTCCTCTTTGTGGACGTCCTAAGGCGTATATTCGAAAGTTTGGCATGTGTCGTATCTGTTTTCGTAAATTAGCATCTAGTGGACAGGTTACCGGTGTAACCAAGTCATCTTGGTAATCCGTATACCCACTGGATCAAAATATAATTTTGATAAGGAGAGTTCGCGATGTCTATGAGCGATCCCCTGGCAGATATGCTGACCAGGATTAGAAATGGAGTTAAGGCACGGTTTGATTCAGTCGCAATGCCTTCTTCAAAAGCAAAAGTGAATATTGCAAAAGTTCTGCAAGATGAAGGGTATGTAACTGGTTATCAGGTTGATGACTCCGGGGTTCAAGGAACCTTGACTATCAATTTGAAATACGGTTCTGACCAGACACCGGTGATCACTGGTATTAAGCGTGTCAGTAAGCCTGGTTTACGTAAATATGCAAGAGCCGGAGAGATACCAACTGTACTCAATGGACTTGGAATTGCCATCCTTTCGAGCTCGAAAGGCGTTATTACTGATAAAACCGCAAGGGCCAGTAATGTAGGCGGTGAGATTCTATGCGAGGTCTGGTAAGGCCAGCAAATAACGGAGGTAATCATGTCTCGTATTGGAAAACAGCCTGTTGTTGTCCCTGCTGATGTCAAAATTGATATCAAAGGACAGAAATTAACAGTATCTGGAAAGAACGGAATTCTTGAACGTCAAATATTACCGGAACTCGAAATCACCATGAAAGATCAGGAGATTGTAGTTGAGAACCGTGATAACAGTAAAAGAACAAATGCCTTTCGTGGAATGACCAGAAGTCTTATTGATAATATGGTCACTGGAGTGAATGAAGGGTTTAAGAAAATCCTTATCGTTGAAGGTGTTGGTTATAAGGTCAATATGTCTGGAAAAACCCTGACCTTAAATATTGGGTATTCTAATCCCGTTGAATTTCCTGTTCCAGAAGGAGTTCAGATCAATGTTGATGGTACCAACAAAATTGTTGTTGAATCCATTGATAAAGAATTGCTTGGTCTTACTTCAGCCAAAATTCGTGGTCTTCGTAAACCAGAACCCTATAAGGGAAAGGGGATTCGTTACGAAAACGAACATATTATACGAAAGGTTGGTAAGGCTGGAGCGAAGTAAACTGGCAGTCATAAATTTATGACTACTTCTCAAATAAGGTAAGGAAAAATGGCTAAGACAGACCAAAAAACAAAAGCCAGGGCCAAACGTGTACGTCGCATTCGAAAGAAAATCACTGGAAGCAGTGAGCAGCCGCGTCTCCGGGTCTTTAAGAGTAATAAACATATTTATGCTCAGATCATTGATGATTCTGAAGGAAAAACCCTTGTCTCAATGTCAACTGTAGATAAGAACTTTCAAGGATCTGAAGGTGACGATAAAACCGCTAGTGCCAAAAAGGTTGGATTATTACTTGCTGAGGCAGCCAAAAATGCCGGGGTAAGTAAGGTTGTTTTTGATCGTGGTGGATATATTTATCACGGTCGAGTAAAATCACTTTCTGAAGGGGCTCGCGAAGGTGGGCTTCAATTTTAAAGATATAAATTAAGGGGGGGTTTCCCTTGGCAGATTTTAAACATTCAAGGAACGAAAGTTCTGATGAATTTATTGAAAAAATTGTATTCATTAATCGTGTTGCCAAAGTTGTAAAAGGTGGACGTCGATTTAGCTTTAGTGCCATAGTCGTCGTGGGCGACGGCAAGGGTAAGATTGGATACGGACTTGGGAAAGCTAACCTCGTTCCAGAGGCTATTCGCAAAGGTGTTGAGAAGGCGAGAAAGGATATGACTTCTGTCTCTCTTACGGATATATCCATCCCTCATCAGGTTGTCGGAAGATATGGTGCCGGTAAAGTATTGCTGAAACCAGCATCAGAAGGTACCGGAGTAATTGCAGGTGGTCCCGTTCGCGCAGTCCTTGAAGCTGTCGGTGTGCATAACATATTAACCAAATGTCTCGGATCACATAATCCACACAATATGGTTAAGGCCACTCTGAATGGTTTGAAAAGTCTTCGCACTGCTAAGAAAATCGCCGAAATGCGTGGAAAAAGTGTAGACGAAATTCAGGCGTAGCGAATAAACGATAAGCATGATTTGAACGGGGAGTAAAATTCTTCCCAGTTAATCATGCTTTTTTCTATTTAATATCGAGTAAAAGGTAGTCTAATGTCCGATACAATCACATTCACTTTAGTCAAGAGCGGCATCGGCAGTACTGAGAAGATTCGTGCAACTCTTACAGGTCTTGGACTGACAAAAATGCAGAAACGTGTAACCCGCAAAAACACACCTGAAATAAAGGGTATGCTTGCAAAAGTTGCACACCTTGTCCGTGTCGAGGAGGCGTAAAATGATAAATTTAGGAAATCTTTCCCCGAACAAGGGAGCCAACAGGCAGAGAAAACGTCTTGGTCGTGGACCAGGAACAGGCCACGGAAAAACAGCAGGACGTGGACATAAAGGGTTTAAATCTCGGTCAGGTTCTGGTGTTAAACCAGGCTTTGAGGGCGGTCAGATGCCATTACAGCGTCGGCTCCCCAAACGTGGTTTTACCAATATTAATACTGTTAAATTTTCAATAATATCTCTAAGTCAACTGGAAAAGTTTGATTTTGATGGTGAAATTACTACGGCAACACTTGTAGAACATGGTTTTGCTCGCAGTGGACGTCCAGTTAAAATATTAGCGAACGGTGATATAAACAAGGCAATTACCGTCGCAGTTGAAAAGGTTAGCGGCGGAGCAAAGGCAAAGATTGAAGCAGCCGGCGGCAAAGTTGTGGTAACTGAGATTAAGTAAATAAGCGGAAAATAATTTATCGAAGCTCAGTGTTACCAGCTTCTGTATGGAAATATATTATGAGTGGACTGCAGAACGCTACCAAATCTTCTGATTTAAGAAAGCGTATTATTTTTACACTGTTAATGCTGGCAGTCTACAGGATGGGTGTTCAGGTGCCAACTCCTGGTATTAATGGAGAGGCACTGGCTGCATTTTTTGCCAAAAATGCTGGGACACTTTTTGGAATGTTCAACATGTTTTCCGGTGGTGCGTTGGAGAATTTCTCCATCTTTGCGCTTGGAATCATGCCCTACATTTCAGCCTCTATTATTATACAGCTACTTACCGTTGTGATTCCCCAGCTAGAGACACTTAAGAAAGAGGGTGCATCTGGACAGAGAAAAATTACACAGTATACACGGTATGGTACCATTGGGCTGAGTATTATACAGGGCACCTTCATTGCTACTGGATTACAGAGCATGGTAGGACCCGGTGGCGAACCCATTGTTTTGAATTCAGGTACTCCGTTTATCCTTATGACCATGCTTACTCTGACAGCTGGTACATCATTTATTATGTGGCTCGGTGAACAGATGACTGAGCGTGGAATAGGAAACGGGATTTCACTGATTATATTTGCAGGTATTGTTGCTCGAGGTCCCGCCGCGCTTGTAAATTCATTTCAATTAATTAAAGCTGGTGAGATAACGCTCTTCTTTGTCCCTCTGATTATCGCATTTATGGTTGGAGTAGTTGCTATTATCGTATTCTTTGAAACTGCTCAACGTAGAATTCCAATCCAATACGCAAAGCGGGTAGTTGGAAGAAAAGTTTATGGTGGTCAAAGCTCTCATTTGCCGCTTAAAATAAACATATCTGGTGTAATTCCACCAATTTTTGCCTCATCAATTATGATGTTTCCTGCTACCATTGGTGGTTTTGTTCAGGTTGAATGGGTTCAGAAGGCATCAGCTGCAATGGCTCCCGGAAGTTTTTATTATTATATACTCTATATTGCGATGATAGTTTTCTTTTGCTTTTTCTACACAGCCGTAACTTTTAAACCAGATGATGTTGCTGAGAACTTGAAAAAGAATGGTGGGTTTGTACCCGGCATACGTCCTGGTAGAAAAACTGCTGATTTTATAGATAAAGTGTTAACACGGTTGACCGTAGTTGGTGCAATTTACCTTAGTGCTGTTTGTGTATTACCTACTATTCTGATTTCGAAATTTAACTTACCGTTTTATTTCGGTGGTACTGCCCTGTTGATCATAGTTGGTGTTGCCATTGATACTGTCTCTCAGGTTCAGTCCCAGATGGTGATGACGAACTACGAAGGATTTATGAAATCCGGTGGTAAAAAATAAACGGTAAATTGTGAGCAGTAGTGCAAGTGGACAGCAGGCTTCAAAGCCAATTTTGGTTAAAACCCCTGATGAGATTCAACTCATGCAGGATGCTAACCAGATAGTTGCCGAAGTGCTTTGCTTGATGGAAAAAACAGCGTCACCTGGAATCAGCACTTATGAATTAGACAGAATTGCCGAAGATTTATGCCGTAAACGTAATTCTATTCCTGCATTTAAGGGATACCACGGATTTCCAGCCAGTCTTTGTGTTTCTATAAATGAAGAAGTTGTTCATGGAATTCCATCTCGTAAGCGAAAGTTGAAAAAAGGTGATATTCTGTCAGTTGATTTTGGGGTGCGTTATAAAGGTTTTTATGGCGATTCAGCTGTGACCATCCCAATAGGGAAAATTAAGCCTGAAATTAATGAATTGGTTCTTGCTACTCAACAATCTCTAGAGCTGGCAATTGCTCAAGTTATAATTGGAAACAGGATCTCAGATATCTCTAAAGCAGTTCAGAGCCATGTTGAATTAAAAGGATACTCTGTTGTTCGCCAGTTTGTAGGGCACGGAATTGGAAGCTCGCTCCATGAGGGTCCTGAGATTCCTAACTATATTCAAAGTGGACAGTCTCCACGACTTGTTGAAGGCATGGTAATTGCCATTGAACCAATGGTTAACCTTGGTACGCACAGTGTTAAAGTACTTCGGGATGGGTGGACTGTTATTACAGCCGATAAAAAACCATCTGCTCATTTTGAGCATTCTGTAGCTGTTACCGCTGATGGGCCCCTGGTCCTCAGCAATAGAGACAATTTTTCGGGTCATTAATAAAAACCTTCTCTTTTGTGGGTGGATAGTTTATTATAGTCCCTTTTTCGATCGGTTTGTGTTCGTTTTAGGAGTGTATTTATGGCCAAAGAAGAAGCCATTGAAGTAGAAGGTACCATTATAGAACCTCTTCCAAATGCAATGTTTCGCGTGGAATTGGACAATGGTCACAAAGTTCTTGCTCATATTTCCGGTAAGATGCGGATGCATTTCATTAAGATTTTACCCGGAGATCGTGTTACCATAGAACTTTCCCCCTATGATCTTACAAGGGGGAGGGTTACATTTCGGGCAAAGAACAATAAAAAGAAAAAATAAGAGAGTTGTCACATGAAAGTCAGGTCCTCTGTAAAAAAAATGTGTAGTGAGTGTAAAGTATTTAAACGCAAAGGCGTGGTCCGGGTCAGCTGTAAAGTTAAAAAGCATAAACAGCGTCAGGGATAAGCATCTCATATTGAGACAGGCAATATAGAATATTGTCACTTTATTTAAAGGAGTACGTATTTTGGCACGTATAGCGGGAGTCGATCTTCCAAAAAACAAACATATGGATCGCGCACTAACATATATCCATGGTATTGGCCTTACATCAGCCAGGGTAATACTTGATAAAGCCGATTTACCATACACTATGAATAGTGATGATCTTGGTGGAGAGGATGTTACACGTATCCGTAAAATTATAGAATCTGAATTTACTGTCGAAGGTGACAGGCGTCGTCAAGTATCCATGGATATAAAACGACTTACTGACCTTGGCTGTTATCGCGGTCGTCGCCATCGGATGGGTCTTCCATGTCGCGGGCAAAAGACTAAAACAAATGCCAGGACAAGAAAAGGGCCACGTCGTGGTGCTGGCCGTAAATAATATATTGAAACAGGTGTGAATTATGGCTGCAGCAAAACGTGCAGGAGTAAATAAAAAAAGAGTAAAGAAGAACATTCCTGAAGGAATTGTTTTTATTTATTCTACTTTTAACAATACCATTGTTACTATTTCTGACAAACAGGGAAATGTTATTTCCTGGTGTTCATCAGGAGTATTAGGGTTTAAAGGATCTCGTAAATCGACTCCATTTGCAGCTCAGAAAGCAATGGCTGAAGCAGCCGAGAAGGCAGCTGAACATGGATTGAGGAAAATAGAAGTCCGTGTAAAGGGACCTGGTCCTGGCCGAGAGGCAGCCTTAAGGGCATTGATAAATACACGATTTGAAGTAAGTAAGATTGTTGATGTGACTCCAGTCCCTCACAATGGATGCAAGCCGCCCAAGCGTCGTCGTGTTTAATAAACTTGCTATAATAAGAGATTGTTGACCCCAACCGGGGTAGGAGTACCTTGGTACTTGATATTTAAATTATTATTTAAAGTTTCTCTTTTAAATTACTTGGATATCTAAAAAGTATTTTAAGGGTTAGAAACAAAAAATATATTATCTTAATCGGAGAAAAAAGTGGCTAGATATACAGGAGCTGCCTGTCGTCGTTGTAGACGTGAAAATATAAAATTATATCTCAAGGGTGATCGCTGTTATTCAGACAAGTGTTCCTTCGAGAGAAGAGCTGTTGCGCCCGGTCAGCATGGTCAATCCCGTTTTAAGAAGGTTTCAGACTACTGTGTCCAGCTGAGAGAAAAACAGAAAGTAAAAAATATCTATGGCATGCTCGAAGGCCAGTTTCGCAACTACTTTCATAAAGCAGATCTGCAAAAGGGTATAACCGGCGAAAATTTGCTTGTCATGCTCGAGCGTCGTCTGGATAATACCATTTTTCGTCTCGGTTTTGCTTCTTCAAGAAAACAGGCCAGACAGCTTGTTCGTCATAATCACGTGTTAGTAAATGAAAAAAAGGTTAACATACCTTCATTCCTCGTTTCCGTTGATGACGTAATAAGCATAAAAGAAAAGAGTAAGACCAATTCGTATCTTGTTGAAAGCATGGAAGCTGTCGCCAGGCGTGGGATTCCATCATGGCTGGAGCTTGACAAGAATGCATTCAAAGCTACGGTTAAGGCTCTGCCTAATCGCGATGAGATTACCATGCCGATTCAGGAACAGTTGATTGTAGAGTTGTACTCTAAATAATCATTCTAAATACTCTGTTTCGGTAATCATATTGCAAACAAGAAGGTAGGAAACATATGACTGGAACTTCTGAAGATACACTCCCTATTTATCGCAACTGGCATGAACTTATTCACTCAGAGCCAATTGAGGTAGATAAGGCAAAACATACAAATACCTATGGAAAGTTTGTTTGCCAACCCCTTGAACGAGGGTTTGCCACAACGATAGGTAATTCATTAAGACGCATATTGCTGTCATCCATTCAGGGAGTAGCAATTACAAGTGTAAAAATTGATGGCGCTCTTCATGAATTTACCTCCATGGAAGACGTAAAAGAAGATGTTAGTGAGATTGTAATAAATCTCAAGCAGGTACGTCTTCAATTAAATTCCGATGAAAGCCAGACGGTTGTCATTGAGAAAAAAGGCCCTGGTGAAGTAACTGCTGCTGATATTGTAGGAAACGGAATCGTTGAAGTTATGAATGAGGACCAGGTGATATGTACTCTCACCGGGGAAAATGAGTTCAGGGCGGAACTGACCGTTGAATGGGGTAAGGGGTATCAGCCTGCCGAAAAACAATCTAAGGATGAACTTGCCATTGGTCAGATTCCTATAGATGCTATTTTTACTCCTATACGTCAGATTCAATATTCTGTGTCAAATGCCCGTGTCGGTCAACAGACTGACTATGATAAACTTACTATCGAAGTCGAAACCGATGGCAGTTTGAAACCTGAAAATGCGTTGGCTTTTGCTGCCAAGATTCTTAAAGAGCAACTATCACCATTTATTAATTTTGATGAGGCTGAGGTTGAGCCTGAAACAAATGAAGAAGATAGTCGTAAAGCTGTGCCATTGAATCCTAATTTAGACAAACCAGTTGAAGATCTTGAACTGTCTGTTCGCTCAGCTAATTGTCTGAAAAATGCAGATATAAATTTTATTGGTGAACTCACTCAGAAATCCGACCAGGAGATGTTGAAGACCAAAAACTTCGGTCGTAAATCGTTGAATGAAATAAAGGCACTTCTAACTGAAATGGATTTAACTCTTGGGATGAAAGTTGACAACTGGACCCCGCCAGAAGTTACTGAAGACAGTGACGATAATACAGAGTTATAGAGAAGTTATTAATATTGATCAGGACCTGATTAGAGGGATTGAGCAGAGGATAGAATTATGAGACATAGAAAAACTGGAAGAAGACTAGGTCGTACTACTTCACACAGATTGGCGATGGTACGAAACATGGTAACTTCTGTTTTTGAACACGAACGTATTGTTACTACTACTCCTAAAGCTAAAGAAGTTAGAAAGGTCGTAGATAAAATGATTACTTTAGCCAAACGTGGCGATCTTCATGCCAAACGACAGGCCTTTAGTTTCATTCAGTCTCGTGACGTTGTTGCAAAGTTGTTCGATGAAATCGCAGGGCAATATTCTGACAGAAATGGTGGATACACTCGTATCATCCAGACTGGTCATAGACGAGGCGATGCTGCCCCCATGGCAATACTCGAACTTGTCAATTATTCAGAAGAGATTGGTGAAGAGAACGATAATTAATCTGTTTCTCTTCTCGTGATTTTTTCCAGGCTGATATGATTTTTTTCATATCAGCCTTTTTTTTTATATTCATCAAAGTCTCATGAAAAACACTATGAAAGAAACTACCAAAAATTTTCCAGAAGGTATGGAACCACTTGGAAAGAAACAATTCAAATTCCGTTGCCATGATGGTGTGGATTGCTATATGATTTGCTGCAGGAATGTGGACATGTTTCTTTATCCCTACGATATCCTGCGTCTTAAGGAAGCTTTGAATATCACTTCCCAAGAATTTATTGAGCAGTATGTTCGAGTTGTTCAGGGGGTAGTTCACCCGTATTTCCCTTCAGTTATGCTTCGCTTGACAGATGATGACAATAAGGCCTGTCCTTTTTTGAGGGATATTGGGTGTAGTGTATACAACAACAGACCATCGGCATGCAGAACCTATCCTCTCGAACGTGGAGTTGATCGTTCACCAGAAAAACGTGTTGCCCATGATTTTTATTTGTTGACCAGTCATGACTATTGTCACGGTCATAAAGAAGAGAATTTCTTTACTGTGAAGGAATGGATACGCGATCAGAGATTAGAGGATTATAATATGGTGAATGATCTCTGGGCCGAAGTAGATACAGTTTTTTCAAAAAATCCTTGGGCAGGTGAGGGGATTGGTGGTCCTAAACAGCAGATTGCATTTACCATATGTTATGATATAGACAATTTCAGGATAATGGCTGCAAAACATAATCTCATCGAACGTTTTATTATTCCTCGTGATCAAAAACGTAGAATTAAAGAGTCTGATACGGAACTTCTCAAATTTGGTTTCGAATGGTTGAAAAATTTTCTAGGCCAACCATCTTCCCTCATCAGTAAATAAGAGCACTACTATCAATTATGAAAAATAAGGTTTTTTGCTGCAACGACTCGCAATAACTTGCGAGACTTTTTTCTGCATGGTATTAAGAGAGGTTGTTAGTAACAGTTTTAGTCGTTTTTTCAGCATAGGGCTGAAAAAACACAATTCACACATCTCACCGTGTTCCGGTGTCATTCTCTTTTTAAAAAGGATGATGAAGGAGGGATGGACGTCTAACCGGATAGGAGAAAATAATGACAAAAGTCACTGTTAAGGAAATGCTTCAAGCTGGTCTTCATTTTGGTCACCAGACCAGACGCTGGAACCCTAAGATGAAACCATATATTTATGGGCCGCGTAATGGCATCTATATAATTAATCTTGATAAGAGTAAAAAACTGTTCGATACCGCCAGCAACTTTGTTGTTGATGAAGTGAGTAAAGGTGGAAATATCCTTTTTGTAGGAACTAAACGACAGGCTAGAAATATAGTTAAAGAAGAGGCTATTCGTTGTGGAATGCCTTACGTGGATCATCGCTGGCTTGGCGGAATGCTCACTAACTTTCAAACCATTAAGAATTCTATTGAGCGCCTCAAAACCATTGAGTCGATGCAGGAAGATGGCTCCATTAATCGTTTTCCTAAAAAAGAAATTCTATTGATGGGGAAAGAGCGTATCAAGCTTGAGCGCAATGTCGGTGGAATTAAAAACATGCGTAATACACCTTCAGCAATTCTCGTAATTGATCCTAAAAATGAGACTATTGCAATTAATGAAGCAAAAAAATTAAGAATCCCGGTCATTGCCCTTGCTGACACCAACTGTGATCCCGATGGTATTGATTATATTATTCCCGGTAATGATGACGCCATTCGTTCTATTCGTCTCATTTGCAGTCAAATCGCCGAAGGTGTACTTACCGGTCAGGCCGCTCGTGATGGTGAAGATGCGAGCGATGAAGCTATGCTTGCAGCAATGGCTGATGTTGGAGCTGAACAGGAAACAACAGAAGTCACTGAAAGCACAGAAGCTTGAAAGAAATGTGATGTCTGAATCATCACTAGCGTGTTGATACAATAAAGGGGCTTTGTAAGCCCCTTTATTGTATCAACATTGCCCAATTGTGTATCTAAGAAATTCTTCTGATATTTTAATGAAAGAATTTCTTAATTATACTTATATCCTTCAGGGGATACTGAAAACCGATACTGGTTAACTACCCTTTTACCGGTGTTGGTTGAGTGATAGTATGGGGCTACTTCCCTACGTCAGATTTACTGATCTGGCAATTTAGGAAAAAATTACTCTTAGATGTCTAGGGTTTTTTAAAATACACTTAGTGCATCGAATCTGGAGATATGTCATGAAAATTAATGCTCAAATGGTAAAGGATCTGCGTGATAAAACTGCTGCAGGTATGATGGATTGCAAAAAGGCACTTAATGAGACTGACGGTGATATGGAAAAAGCCGTTGATCTCCTGCGTCAGAAAGGGCTTGCTGTTGCCGCCAAACGTGCTGGGCGTGCTACAAGTGAAGGTACTATCGAAACGTATATTCATGCAGGTGGTAAAATTGCTGCTATGGTTGAACTCTCCTGCGAGAGTGACTTTGTCGCAAAAACTGACGCTTTTGTAGAATTTGCCCGCGATCTTGCACTTCATGTTGCAGCAGTCAATCCTGTTGCCATAACCCGTGAAGAGATTCCAGAGGATGTTCTTGCTCGAGAAAAAGATATTTATGTTCAGCAGGCACTTGATTCAGGAAAACCTGAAAATATAGTCGAAAAAATGGTTGGTGGAAAGATGGAGAAATTCATCAAGGAGATCTGTCTTCTTGATCAACAATTTGTAAAAGATCCAGATTTTACCATACAGGAACTCATTACTGATCTTATTGGAAAAATGGGTGAATCCATTTCCATAAAGCGTATTGCCCGTTTTCAGGTTGGTGCTTGATTCTGCCGTGTTCACATCAGCTGTTGATGCACTGATGTGAACCTTTTAGATCTCTATTGCTTATGGAGTGGTTATGGAACTGAAGTATAAAAGGATACTCTTAAAACTGAGTGGCGAAGCTCTTATGGGGGATGATTCCTTTGGTATTAATACTGAAGTTCTTGGTGAAATATCCTCACAAATAAAAGAGATAATGGATCTTGGAGCGGAAGTCGGCATAGTTATCGGTGCTGGAAATATTTTTCGTGGGGTCAAGGGTGCAAGTCAGGGAATGGACAGAACTGCCGCAGATAACATGGGAATGCTGGCCACTGTAATTAATTCACTTGCCATGCAGGATGCGCTGGAGCGGGATGGTGTGGTGACACGAGTTATGTCCGCTATTCCTATGCGGCTTGTCTGTGAGCCGTATATTCGTCGTCGTGCTGCCAGGCATCTTGAAAAGGGGCGTGCTGTGATTTTTGCCGCGGGAACTGGAAATCCTTACTTTACTACTGATTCTGCCGGTGTGCTCCGGGCACTGGAGATTGATGCTGATATTATTATCAAGGCCACTAAGGTTGATGGCGTCTATGACAAGGATCCCGTTCTTCACGCTGATGCTGTAAAGTATGAGAAACTTACCTATGACGAAGTTCTTAGTAAAAATCTTCGCGTCATGGATACTGCCGGGATAGCGCTTGCCAAAGAGGATAATAAACCGATTATGGTGTTGAATATGACTCAACCTGGGAATATTCGTCGCGCTGTTTGTGGAGAGGCACTTGGCACTCTAATAGGAAGTTAAGTCGATATGAATTGAGCGAAAAACCAGTAATGCAACAGGAGATTTAGGCATGAGCGATGTTATTTTTGAAATGGCCGAGAAGATGGAAAAAAGTGTTGAGACTTTTAAGAATGAGCTCTCCAAGGTTCGTACCGGTAGGGCTTCCATCTCACTGCTTGACGGGATTTCTGTTGATGCCTATGGCTCACAAATGCCACTCAATCAGGTAGCCACCATGACCATTCCTGAAAACAGAATGATTGCTATTCAGCCGTGGGATCCACAGATGGTGCCTGCCATTGAAAGGGCTATCCTGAAATCGAATTTAGGGTTGGCCCCTCAAAACGACGGAAAGGTGATCCGCCTTACAATTCCTCAACTCACCGAGGAGAGGCGTAAAGAGCTTGTCAAGCAGGTGCGTAAGGTTGCCGAAGATTTCAGAGTTGCGGTGCGCAACGTGCGCCGTGAAGCCATTGATGCTCTGAAACAGCAGAAGAAGGATAAGGAGATTTCAGAAGATGATCTTTTTAAACTTCAAGACGATGCTCAAAAAGAAACTGACACCTATGTTAAGCAGATTGACCAGGTAACTGAACATAAAGAGAAGGAAATGATGGAAATCTGATTCCTGATTAGGGGGAGCATGTGGGCATCTCGGTTTATGCTATGCCACGCTTTTCCTGTCCTTAGGTTATTCTTTTTTTATGCTCCCCCCTTTGCAGAAGTAGACGACATACTATGTCAGTACGACAAGCACTTGATCCTGACCATATTCCACGTCATGTTGCCATCATTATGGATGGTAATGGACGCTGGGCCAAAAAGCAGCTTAAGCCACGGCTTTATGGTCATAAGGTCGGCGTCGATTCTGTGCAGGCGATAGTTGAGTGTGCGGCTGAGTATGGTGTTGAGGTTCTCACTCTGTATGCTTTTTCAACAGAAAACTGGAAACGTCCAGCAGATGAAGTTGGTGGACTGATGGGACTGTTGAAAAACTACCTTCAAAAAGAACTGTCTCAGATGCTCAAAAACAATATCCGACTCACCTGTATTGGAGATATCGAAAAGCTCCCTAAGGATGTCCGAGAAGTTCTGAATACAACAATTAAAGAAACGGCAGGAAATACCAAGCTTACACTCAATCTTGCACTGAGTTATGGCGGTCGTTCCGAACTTGTGCGTGGTGTTCGCATGATTGCCAGAGAGGTGAGTGAAGGACAATATGCACTTGATGATATAGATGAGAAACTTATTGATTCTCATCTATACACAGCAGGGCTTCCTGACCCGGATCTTCTTATCCGTACCGGTGGTGAGGCAAGACTTTCCAACTTCCTTCTATGGCAGGCATCCTATGCCGAAATATATTTTACTGATATCATGTGGCCTGAGTTTCGTGAGGATGCGTTTCTCCAGGCTATTGTTCACTATCAAGGTCGTGAAAGGCGCTACGGCCAGACAAGCGCCCAGGTCAAAAGTGGGTGACAGATGAATCGACTGATTCCAGGACTTGCTCTTGCTGTATGTTGGTTACTTCTTCTCCTGAAAGGATCCACTCTCTTTTTTGCATTTGTTCTTCTTGCTGGTCTCATTATAGGGGCATATGAGTACGGAAAAATGGCCCTTGGCTCCGGATCATTTTTTCAGTCTGTATCCTTAGCTCTCCTCACCATTCTTCCTCTTCTCTCTGTTTGTTTTTCTCCCCGGCTTGGTATTCACGGGGGGCTTGTCGTTTCTTTTCTTCTTCTTTCTTTCTGGACTCTTGCACTCTATAAGGAAGATTTTGACAGCTATGCATTCTTTAGTAAATGTTGTCTTGGCCTGCTCTGGGTTGGTTTTATGGGTGCTCATCTTCTGATGATCCGGCAACTTCCAGAGGGAAATTACTGGCTTCTTATCCTCACCGGAATTACAGCAGGTTCCGATTCCGGTGCATATTATTCAGGACGGGCTTTTGGCCGACACAAATTGAGTCCTTTGATTAGTCCCAACAAGACTATTGAGGGTGCCATAGGCGGAATTATAACTGGTGTCGTTGTTGCTGCACTCCTTGCTCTGCTATTGTTAGAGAATGTTCCCTGGGGATTTGTACTTACAGCCTCTGTTTTTCTTGGAATCGTTGGCATCTGTGGAGATCTCATTGAGTCAGTTGTGAAGCGTGCAACCGGAACCAAAGACTCTGGAACTATCTTAGGAGGCCATGGTGGAATACTGGATCGGGCCGACTCGATTCTCTTTGGTGCTCCCGCCCTCTATTATCTCCTGTTTATATTTTCCTGATCGATATGAAAACACTCTCCCTTTTAGGTTCCACTGGTTCGATTGGCTGCAATGTCCTCGATGTCGTGCGCCGTTTTCCCGAGCTCTATAGAGTAGTTGGTCTTGCTGCTGGAATAAATATTGAGAAACTTATTGAACAGGTGTTGGAGTTTGATCCTGAGCTCATCTCCTGTGCTGACAGGCTGGGTGCTGAACAGTTGATCCATTCACTTCCGCCACAGTACAAGGATCGGATTTGCCACGGAAGCGAGGGCTGTCAGGAAGTTGCTGCCATTCCTTCGGCCGATATGACAATATCAGCAATTGTTGGTGCTGCAGGACTTCTTCCAACCCTCGCCGCGATTGATGCAGGGAAAGATATTGGACTGGCCAATAAGGAAACTCTGGTTATGGCAGGAAAACTCGTCATGGATCGCTGCAGGGAAAAGGGTGTTCGGCTCCTTCCCGTTGATTCGGAACACAGTGCCATTTTTCAGGCACTTGATGCCGGACATCGCGAAGATGTGGCTAAAATTATCCTGACTGCATCGGGGGGGCCTTTCAGAGAAAAAAATCTTCAGGAACTACAAACTGTCAGCCCGGATCAAGCCCTGGCTCATCCAAACTGGGACATGGGACGCAAGATATCCATTGATTCTGCCTCCCTTATGAATAAAGGGCTTGAGGTTATTGAGGCTAAGTGGCTCTTTGGTGTCTCTGTGGATGAAATCCAGGTGGTTATTCATCCTCAATCCATTGTTCATTCACTTGTTGAATTTCAAGATGGATCAGTCATTGCCCAGCTGGGCATCCCCGATATGCGGATCCCCATAGCCTACGCTCTTTCCTATCCCCGCAGACTTCCCATGTCCTTACCTGGGTTAAACCTTGCGCAGTGCTCGAATCTCGAATTTCATGACCCTGACTATGAGAGATTCCCTGCACTCTCTCTTGCTTTTACTGCTATCAGAAAAGGTGGAGTACTCCCAGCTGTATTGAATGCAGCAAACGAAGTAGCAGTTTCTGCCTTTCTGGATGAGAAAATTTCCTTCCTTGATATTGCCGCAACAGTGGCTACAGTTATGGAACGGGTGCAGGATGGGAGTGAAGACAAGCTCGGTGATATCCTGGCAGCAGACCGTCAGGCACGTGATGTTGCAAGTACAATTATAGCAGCGAAACCCTGAAACGATCCACTAACCAACTCTTAGGTTTTATATGAATACCCTTGTTTCATTTATTGTCTGTTTAGGCATACTTATTTTTGTCCACGAACTTGGCCATTTTCTCTTTGCAAAGCTGTTCAAGGTAAGAGTATTGAAGTTTTCTCTTGGCTTTGGGCCAAAGATATATAGTAAGACTGTCGGGGAGACCGTGTACCAACTCAGTGCTCTGCCACTTGGTGGCTATGTGAAGATGTTTGGAGAAAATCCTGATGAGCAGGCAGAGGTGGACAGTAGTGACAGGGATGCATCCTTTGCCCACAAAAGTGTGGGGCAGCGCTTTCTGATTGTCCTCGCCGGTCCTGTTTTTAATCTTTTGTTCAGTCTTATTCTTTTCTTTTTCGTCTTCTTTTTTATGGGTCTGCCGGATAGCCGGGATACTACGAAGATTGGAGAGGTAACCGCTGATTCTCCTGCCGCAGAAGCTGGTGTGTTATCCGGTGATACCATTCTCACTATCAATGGCCATGCCACTGAGCAATGGATGGATGTTTTGAATCTGGTGAAGGATTCCAGGGGGGAAGCTCTACATTTCGTACTGGCACGTGATAACGAGGAAGTTGCACTTGTGGTTATTCCTGCCATTCAGCCTGTGAAAAATATCTTCGGAGAAAAAGTCGAAGAGCGCTATATGATTGGTATTGTAAAGGCTGAAGAGCTTTTTTATACTCCAACTGGACTGGTCGGTGCTTTTCAGGCTGCCTGTGCCCAGACCTGGATGTATATTAGTCTCACGGTTCTTGGATTTGTAAAACTGATTCAACAGGTTGTACCTGTCTCAGAGCTTGGTGGTCCCATTCTCATTGCCCAGATTGCCGGAAAACAGATGCAGGCCGGCTGGATCAACTTTGTTTTTTTTACTGGACTGCTCAGTGTGAATCTAGGCATTTTGAACCTGTTGCCCATTCCTGTTCTTGATGGTGGCCACCTGATGTTTTTGAGCTTTGAAGCTATTCGCCGTAAACCCATGAGTGAAAAGATGCAGATTTTTGCTCAGCAGCTTGGTATTGCATTTCTGGGAGTTGCTATGATTTTTGTCTTTTATAACGATCTGGCAAGGATTTTTGGATCGTGAGCAGTGATGGCCCTCTTATTCTTGCCGTTGATACGGCAACATCATGCAGTTCTGTAGCGCTGACCAGAGGAGATATCCACGATGGTGAGTTGCTGGCAATGCTCACCCTCAACAGTAAGATAACCCATTCCAGACGTTTACTGACTGCGATAGACTGGCTCCTTCAGGAAAACGGAGTCGACACCAATGCGATTGATGGCCTGGCGGTCGGTCTTGGGCCCGGATCATTTACCGGATTACGCATTGCTATGGCAACTGTAAAAGGGATGGCCATGGCCATGAAAAAACCCTTGCTTGGATGTTCTACCCTTGATGCATTGGCCCTTAACTGTTCCGGCGATAAGCCGCTCTGTGTTGTATTGGATGCGAGAAAAAAAGAACTATACCGGCGGTGGTATAGAAAAGATGCACTGGGCGTTTTTCGTTCCCAGGGAACCATTCAGGCACTTGCTCCCATGGAGCTTGTAGCGGAAGTGACGAAACCAGTTTTAATGGTTGGTGACGGCCTTTTGAGTTATGGAGAGTTTTTACGGGAAAGTCTCGGGGATGATATGACCATGGCACCTCTTTCACTGCACTATCCGTCAGCGGCGGCAACGGGATTTCTTTGCTGTGAAAAGTTGACTCAGAACGAAGTGATGGACCTGGATTCTGCTGTTCCTCTGTACGTTCGGGCATCCGATGCAGAACTCAGCCTGGTGAAGAAAGAGGCACAGGGAAAATGATAGTGAGAAGAGAGACTCGGAAAATTCACGTTGGTGGTGTTCCTATTGGTGGTGGCAGTCCCATTGCGGTGCAGTCCATGACGAATACCGATACCAGGGACATGGAAGCAACCGTTACCCAGATAGAACGACTCCAGGATGCAGGATGCGAAATAGTCCGGGTTGCCGTATTGAATCAGGATGCAGCCACGGCAATTCGCTCCATCAGGGACAAAATCGCTATACCATTGATTGCGGATATTCACTTTGATCACAGGCTGGCAGTGGCTGCCATGGAAAATGGTGCTCAAGGGATTCGTATTAATCCTGGGAATCTTGGAGGTCCGGAAAAACTTGCCCGGGTTGTTGCTGCAGCAAAAACCCACAAGGTTCCCATTCGCGTTGGTGTGAACTCCGGTTCTATTGAAAAGGATCTCTTGAAAGAATTTGGTTATCCCAGTGCTGAAAAACCCGATGCTCTTATAGAAAGTGCCATGCGTAATGTCCGTCTTCTTGAGGAGCAGGGATTTGAAGAGATAAAGATATCCATAAAGTCCTCGGATACCTTAACAGCCATCAGCGGCTATCAGCAGTTGTCAAAACTTACTGATTATCCCCTCCACCTTGGAGTCACCGAGGCGGGCGGATTGATTGCAGGAACCGTTAAATCAAGTGTTGCGCTGGGGATACTGCTCCATCAGGGAATAGGGGATACCTTTCGTATTTCACTTACCCGGGATCCGGTTGAAGAGATTCGGGTCTGCTTTGAGCTTCTTCGCTCATTAAAGATAAGGGAGCGTGGTCCGGAGTTGATCTCCTGTCCGACCTGTGGCAGAACCCAGATTGATCTTTTTTCCATTGCAGAAGAAGTGGAACGCTATGTCCAGACTATGACAAAGCAGATCAAAGTTGCTGTTATGGGATGTGTGGTGAATGGCCCAGGAGAGGCCAAAGAGGCTGATATCGGTCTTGCTGGTGGTAATGGTGTAGGCATTATCTTCAAAAAAGGCGTGTTGTATAAAAAAGTTAAAGAAGAAGATCTGCTGGAGACTTTTCTGGCGGAATTGAAAAAAATAGAAGGTTTATAGAGATGAGATTTTCCAAATCACTGATTCCCACACTTAAAGAGACCCCTGCAGAGGCAGAGGTTGTCAGTCATCGCCTCCTGTTGCGAGCTGGTTTTATTCGCAAACTCACAGCAGGTATTTACACCTACCTTCCCCTTGGCCTTGCTGCCATTAGAAAGGTAGAGCAAATTGTGCGAGAAGAGATGACACGGGCAGGGGCTCAGGAACTTCTCATGCCCATGGTTCAGCCGGCAGACCTTTGGCATGAAACGGGTCGCTATAAGAAATACGGGCCCGAACTGCTACGTTTTGTCGACAGGCATGACCGTGAATCCTGTCTTGGTCCGACCCATGAAGAAGTTATCACTGATCTGGCGCGGCGTGAAATCCGATCTTATCGTGACCTTCCCATGAATCTGTACCAGATACAGACAAAATTCAGGGATGAGATCAGACCTCGATTTGGGCTGATGCGTGGTCGTGAATTCATTATGAAAGATGCATATTCCTTTGATGTTGATGATAGTACGGCAGAGGAATCCTATCAGCGCATGTATGATGCCTATAAAAGGATATTTACGCGTTGTGGGCTGGAGTACCGCCCCGTCGAAGCAGATTCAGGGACCATCGGAGGGAGTTTCTCCCATGAGTTTATGGTGCTGGCTGACACCGGTGAAGACACCCTGGTGATCTGTTCCGGTTGTGACTATGCTGCTAACAGTGAAAAAGCGGTAGTTGCAGCACCTGGAAGAGACGAAAGTCCCATGCTCCCTCTGGAGAAAATTGAAACGCCCGGTAAGCGAAAAGTCCCCGCAGTATGCGAATTCATGGAGATTTCTCCCAAAGAACTTGTCAAAACCATGGTGTATAAGGCAGGTGAGGAAGCCGTTGCGGTACTTGTCCGTGGAGATCGTGAGGTGCAGGAGGTCAAACTCAAGAACTTTCTTGGTGTTGTCGATGTTGAGATGCTCGATGATAAAGATGTCTTCGCTGCAACCGGTGTTCCAACAGGATATCTTGGTCCTGTTGGCATCAAGGTAAAGCTTCTGGTTGATAATGAAGTTGCGGCCATGTACAATTTTGTGGTTGGTGCCAATGAAAAGAATTATCACCTGAAAAATGTGAACATGGGAAGGGATTTTGAGCCATTTGGAGTGGCTGATTTACGTCAGATCACCGTTGACGATCCGTGTCCCGTATGTGGTGGCGTCCTCACCATGAAAGAGGGCATAGAGGTCGGCCATGTATTTAAGCTGGGTACCGGATATTCCAAGGCTATGAACGCAGTCTTTCAGGACAGTGATGGCCAGGATAAGCCCATGGTTATGGGATGCTATGGTATCGGAGTGAGTCGAATCGTGGCGGCTGCCATTGAGCAGAATCATGACGAAAATGGAATGATTTTCCCCATGCCTCTTGCACCCATGCAGGTGATCGTTTTGAATCTTGGTTTGAAGGATGAGCAGATCACTGGAGCTGCAGAGGCACTGTATGGGGATCTGCAGGAAAAAGGAATTGATGTTCTCCTGGATGATCGGGACGAACGTCCGGGATCAAAATTCAAGGATGCCGATCTGCTTGGCATTCCGTTACGTCTCACCGTAGGAAAACGTCTCACGCAGGATGGAGTCATTGAACTTCGATCCCGTAGAGATGGTAAGGTCGAAGAACTTGCACTGCAACAGGTGGTCGCAAGGGTACGTGAGTTAATAGAAGCAGCAATGATCAATGGCTGACAGCGAGAAAAATGATTTTATGGTGAGTCAGGATGGTCTGAAGATTCTGACCAGGACCTATCTTAATGGGATGGATCTCAGTCCCATTGATAAAGCCTGGGATCTTGTCGTTGCCACCCATTCTGATAAACAGCATTTCTCAGGGACCCCCTATCTGGATCATACCCTGCACGTTGCTTCCACCCTGGCATCCATGCATCTGGATCTTGATACTATCGTGGCAGGCCTGCTCCATGGTGTCTTAAAAGAGGGTGTGGAGCTCGCTGAGTTGCGAAAACAGTTTGGTGAGAGTGTGGCCATCATTGTTGATGGCTGTACTCGTATCACCAATGTTCACTATAATTCCAAACTGACTCACCAGGCCGACAACGTCAGAAAAATGCTCCTGGCAATTGCAACTGATGTCAGGGTATTGCTCGTCAAACTTGCTGACAGACTCCAGGATATGTGTCTGCTTGATACGGTACCGTTAGAACGTCAGCAGGAGTTAGCACGGGAAACCAAGGATCTGTACGCTCCACTTGCCTCTCGTCTTGGCATTGACTGGATGAAGCGGGAACTCGAGGATCTGGCATTTCAATATCTGCATCCCAGTGAATATCTTGACCTGGTCACGAATCTGGAAAGTTCTCTTGAGGAACGGCAGAGGTATGTGGACGAGGTTATCTCGATTTTCCATGAAAAACTTGCTGCAAGTAATATAGAACCCACCCGTATAATTGGTCGTCCCAAGCATCTTTACTCCATCTATAAAAAACTGGTTGCCCAGAAAATCCCGTTGGAACGCGTCTATGACAAGGTAGCCTTTCGTATTATTGTGGACAGTATCAAAGACTGTTACGAGGCACTCGGCGTAATTCATGCAAACTGGTCACCTGTCCCGGGACGTATTAAGGATTTTATTTCTGTTCCCAAATCGAATAATTATCAATCCATGCATACAACTGTGATCGGGCCGCGAGATCATTTTATTGAGATCCAGATTCGTACGGAAGAGATGGACCGTATTGCCATGGAAGGTGTTGCTGCGCACTGGGCCTATAAAGAGGGCCAGAATGCCTCTGCCAGTGATACCAGGCTGTTTACTGAACTGAAAAGTCTGGTGAAGACGCTTCAGGAGGTTGATGATCCAAGGGAGTTTCTGGAATCAGTTCATGGCGAGTTGGATACTCCTGAGGTGTATGCCCTTACTCCAGCCGGTGAAGTAAAAGAGTTACCGACAGATTCCAGTCCCATTGATTTTGCCTATGCAATTCATACCGAGGTCGGTGATCACTGTATCGGTGCCAAAGTGAATGGCAAGCTTGTCCCTTTGAAATATATGATTCAGAATGGGGACATCATAGAAATTGTGACATCCAAAAACCAGCGTCCCCGTAGAGGGTGGCTTGAACTGGTGAAAACCAGTCGGGCACGTTCCCGGGTACGTTCGTGGCTCCGCCGGGAAGACCGAGAAAAAGCCCTTAATCTTGGCCGTGAAATTTGCGAAAAAGAACTTAAAAACTACGACACCACCTTGAAAAAAATGGTGAAGAGCGGTCATGTGAAGCTCCTGTTAAGGGATCTTCACTGCAACTCTTTGGAAGATATGCTGGCTAAGGTCGGCAGTGGAATGATCACCATTCCTCATCTGATCAAGACTCTTCAGCCTCCAGAAATCAGAAGGGAAGAGGAGGAACGGAGGGTCAGCGACAGCAGCCCCGTTGGTGATACGCAGACTGCAGTCTCTCCTGAGCGTAAGAAGCTGATCCCTGGCTCCGCTATCCATATTGATGGGATTGACGATATGATGATAAAAATCAGTCGCTGCTGCAATCCTGTCCCGGGTGATCCCATCATTGGCTTTATCACTAACGGCCGGGGTATTTCTGTTCATAAGGCAGAATGTGCCAATCTCCTTGCGACAGATTCACAGCGCTGGATGGATGTTGAATGGTCAAGTCATCAGGACAGTGGGCATCGGGTCGAAATTCAGGTCAGTGCCGAGAACAGCAAGGGAATATTTGCTGCCATAAGCAGCGTGATTAGTGCCGATGATGCTGATATTGTTGAAATATCAGCTAGGACAACCCCTGCTGATACAGCAGATCTTCACATTGCCGTCGAGGTTGAGGGGCTGGAGCATCTGCAGCGAGTTCTCCAGCATCTCCGTCAGATCGAGCAGGTTATTACTGCCAGGCGTGTCTGATAGAGTGACAGGGTACAATCGAAGTCAATTTGCATAGTCCCAGGTGAACATAAACTGCTCAAGGGGGAAGAGAGTGAAAGAGAATATTACTGCAATGTATGCCAGGAAAAATTTTGGTCGTTTGCTGGACAAAACGGCTCTTCTCGGTGAATCCTATGTTATTGAACGGGCGGGGCGTCCCATGGCCGCTCTTGTCTCAGTTTCCCGCCTTGAGGATTTACAGGCCGGTGGTGTGGCAATGGGAGGGGCTCTTGAAAAGCTCATAAAAAAGATTAAAGATCCCAAATCAAAAAAGCTGGAGAAGGCTATAGCTGAAGCCAGATCTGCTGCAGCCGATCTTCTTCTGTAATCAATCTGTCTCATGCACTCCTGTACTATCTGTGGCAATGAGATCGATTTTCGAACTGTACGCTGTCCTTACTGCGGTAATGATCAGGAAATTGAAAGTATGGGGCACGTCAGGCCCGAAAAGAAGATTTTCCGTTTAAAAACAGTCAATCTTGAGCAAGGATTACCCACGGTGGAACAGGCCCTTAACCGGCTTAAAAGTGAGATTGGCGCAGCTCGTATAGAACAAATTACTGTACTCACGTTGATTCACGGGTATGGATCCAGTGGAAAAGGTGGAATTATACGTCTGGAGTGTAGAAAAACTCTCCAGTATCTTTTGAGCGGTGGAGAAATAGAAGCCGTTGTTTTTGGTGAGGAATTCAGCCACCGTCAACCCTCTGTGAAACAATTGTTGCGTCGATTTCCGGAGCTTTTACGCCATCCTCATCTGAATAATCGCAATAAAGGTATCACCCTTGTGGTCTTGCCCTGAGGGGAACTTATTTTCGTATTATCATTATTGACCTTGCAGGATAGAAATCAGTGGTTACGTATTAATGGGTTAACATGATAATGGTAACCTCTATTGCTATAACTAAAATTGAAATGTGAAGGAGTTCATAGATGAAGCGATTTGCCGGATTAGCCCTTGTTATCAGTCTTTCTGTCCCAGCTCTTGGTTTTGCAGTCGAGACCGAAATGAGTGAATTGAAAACATTTAAAGATAAGCTCAGCTACAGTCTGGGCGTTGATATGGGAAGTTATTTGAACGGAATAGGAGAAGAGCTTGATTATGAAAAACTCCAGCTTGGCTTAAAAGACGGCTTTGAGGGAAATCAAGCTCTTTTGACACCTGAAGAAATGGAGAGTGTGCAGAAGGAATTTGCCGCAAAAATGAAGGCAGAGCAGGAAGCTCAATTGAAGGCTTTGCAGGAAAAGAATAAAACAGATGGTGACGCCTACCTTGCAGCAAATAAAGCAAAGACAGGAGTGATCGTTACGGAGAGTGGTCTTCAGTATGAAGTTTTAAAAGAAGGAAGCGGCGCTGTCCCTACCGCTGAAGATACGGTAACGGTTCATTACAAAGGTACCATGATCGATGGAAAAGTCTTTGATGATTCCAATGCACGGGGAGAGGCTGCAACCTTTGGTGTAACTCAGGTCATTCCTGGTTGGAGTGAAGTGCTGCAGTTGATGAAAGAGGGTGCAAGCTATCGTGTTGTTATTCCACCGTCTCTGGCGTACGGAGAGCAGGGCGTACCTCCAATGATTGAGCCAAATTCCGTTCTCGTATTCGAAGTCGATTTAATCTCTGTTGAGAAAGCTGAAAAGCAATAAATCTGCCCCTGCTAACATTGACCTTTCAGAGGTATGTAATGGTTAAAAAAAAATGTTGTCAGAAGATAAAGAAAAAAGGATATTGTTGTTCGAGTTGTCCTTTAGTTGACGCACCCAAGAAGACAAAGAAAAATTCTGAGAAAAAAGATAAAAAGAAGAAAAAGAAAAAGTAGTGTGGACTTTTCCTTCAACTGCTAAGCCTCGAAACATTTTGTTTCGGGGCTTTTTTTTTTTGCTCTTTTTATATATGTTGTCGGCAGTCGAATGATTGGGGTAAGTATGTCAGCGACAGCCGCACATTATCCTTAACTCTGAAAGTTGCCACTTGAGCTATTTTATTAATATTTGGAGTGTATATGAAGATTAGCCTTACTATCGATCAGGAAACCTGTAAAAAATGCTATTCCTGTATTGCAGAATGTCCCTTCGACCTTATTAATCAGGACCAGGAGGGCTATCCTCAGTTGCGCAAAGCTGCGGTTAAACGATGTATCCGTTGTGGGCATTGCATGGCTGTCTGTATGGTCGATGCACTCGATATTTCCATATCACCCCTTAGTCAAAGTATATCCGTGGATAAAACGCTGCTGCCGAGCCCTGATTCGGTAAAGCATTTTCTTGAGAGCAGACGCTCTATTCGTACCTATAAAAAGAAGATTGTTGAGCATTCTATTCTCGAGCAGATCCTGGATGTCAGTTGCTATTCGCCAAGTGCTCATAACTCTCAACCAGTTCACTGGATAATGGTTGAGGATCCCGCAAAAGTAAAACGTATCGCCGGAATGGTTGTTGATTATATGCGTGATATCAAGATTTTTCCTGGACTGATTCGTGCCTGGGACCAGGGGGTTGATAAGGTTTTACGTGGGGCACCTCATCTTGCCGTTGCTCATGCTACCCCAAAGGGGAGTGAACATATTGTTGAGGATTGTACCCTGGCCACGGCATATCTGGATCTTGCTGCGCACAGTCATGGCATCGGCAGCTGCTGGGCAGGTTTTCTTGTGCAGGCGATTCACTTCAACTACCAGCCGGTTATTGACGAACTTGAGCTTCCTGAGAATCATAAAGTGTATACAGCGCTGATGCTTGGGTATCCAAAATTTCTCTATCGCCATATCCCTCAGCGAGATCCAGTGAACGTTACCTGGAGGTGACGGATGTGGTAGCCTGGAGTCCTTCTAAAAGTACAAATCGTCCTAAGGAGATCACGGGGCAGGGGAAAGAACCAACAAAAAGAGGGTTGTCACAGAGCCCACCGGAGAGGTAGAGTTTTTCGGGACGTTTGGCAAAATTGTAGGCATTAATGGCAATGCCTTTAACAAATTTTGCAACGGCTGTCTCTTCACTTTCACCCGTTACCACTGCATCAAAGATGTGGCTCATTCCCAAAACACCACAGGTCACGGAAAAGGAATTCTTCGGGATTGCCATGCTGGCAAAGTCCAGGGTGTAGTATTTTTCAAGCAGTTCGATGGTGAAGCCCATGGAGGCACCACATTCAGCATTCCAGCCCATATCTTTTATCTTCCCATCACTGTAGGCAACATATTTAATATCTCGACTACCGCAGTCAAGCAGAGTGAAGGAATTTTCCTCAATCAGGCGCAGCCCTCCACGTGCAAGGGCCGTGAGTTCGTTAACATATTTGGTAGCGTAGCGTTTACCATTGTGGCCTGTGGCTATGTCGACCTTCAGCTTTTTGTCGATTGAGCGGGTGGGGATCAGGCAGGGCGGGGCTGTTGCGTCTGTTTCCAACAGCTTGCAGTAGGATGTTCCAAAGTCGGCTAGTAACATGGGTCTGCGTTATAGTCCTGAAAGTTCCAGAAATGCCTGGATTTTTGCCTTGGCGCTGTTCCCGGCTGTCACGTCACAGTCAAGATAGAGACCATGGGGATGTTTGCCTGCAAGATGTCGGGCAAGGGCAGTTTTTGCACAGAAAGATTGGGCGAAGAAGACCGTGGGAATGTCGGGGTTGAAATGGAGTTCCAGATCAAGATTGTCCGGGGTTTTGTTTTCCATACAGCGTGTCCACCCGTAAACATGGGTGGTATCAGGAAAGAGATCAAGCAGAGAAAAGTCCCGTGGTGGCACTCCCCAGAATCCTGCCGTAGCAGTGCAGGATGAAAGAGATTGATATGCATTCGGGTTTTGCACTGAAGCAGTGATTGCTGCCATCTTTTGTAAAAGCGGCATTTTCGTTTTGCACAGAGGTGTTCCGAAATTCTTACTGTCGTCGTTTCTGGTTCTGATGACTTCACAGTCTGGCAGGATGTCTTCAAGAACCGTTGCTGTGTGAACGGCGCAGTCGCATTTTCCGGCTCCGGTGTCAATATAAATGATGTCCGGTTTGATTGCGATACTGTTGGAGATCACCGTACGCAGGATACCACAATAGACTCGAGGCAGGAAGGGAGAGGCCGTTTCAATGTCTATTTTCCCCTGTGGCTCATCAAGGTCAAAGACTTCAAAATCTGGGCCAGCCAGCATTTTCATGATGGTAAACGGGGGAACGCCAACAATGCCTGCACACTTTTTTGTGACGGAGACAGGAGGCATCAGGTCCCCTGCTTGTGTAAAAGAAGGAACCCGCTTATTCCAAAGATGATATGAATGAGCATGGCTGCAAGTAGGGGGGATAGATACCCGACTCTGGCAAGCGACTGTAATGCTCCCCATATTCCCCACGCGACGAAGGCGATACCACAACTTGCAGGGATGGCGACGGAGAGATCTTTGCCCCATTTTTTATAAGAGAGAAGGAGTATGGGCAGGCCTAAAAAAAGGAGAGGTATGCCGAGTAATGTATAGGACAGTCTGCTATAAAAATTCGTTTCGGCCACCGCTGTTTCGCTGGCGGTTTTTTGTTCTTGAGTGGCCTGAAAAAGCTCGGTCAGAGAGAGTTCTGCTGACTGGTATTTGGGAACAAAAAAGAATTCCGGGCTTTCTGGAAAATCAAAACTTTTCTTTGTGAAGAGGGTGGTACGGTAATCGTTGGGATTGATGTTTCTCTGGATCTGGCCATTTGTTAAGTGCCATCCTTTCTTGTCCCATACTGCCTTGTCTGCAGCAATAAGGGTTTCCAGCCTGTGATCTTTGTCCCAGCTGGAGTAGGAGAAATAGAGAAAAAGATTTTTGTCGGGATAGGGCCTGGCAAAAGAATAAAACCCTTCCATCCCCTTATAGTAATACCGACCATTACGAAAAATACCAAGGGGCACCATACCTCTTACGTCCTCGTACCAGATGGTGTTTGTTGCCGCAATGGTACGCGGCAAAACCCATTGAGCCATGGCAAGAAAGAGGATGGTGGAGATTATCGAGCCAATGAGGATGGGCTTAACAATCTTTCGCAGGTGGATACCGCTGGCCATCATTGCGGTGAGTTCCTTATTGTTGCTAAGCATTCCAAGGGTGATTACTCCAGAGAGTAAAATCAGGATCGGGCCCAGCATGTCGACGATAAAGGGGATGCTCAAAAGAAAAAACTTAAAGACGAGACCCATTGATTTCCCGCTTTCCATGAAGTTGTCTATTTTTTCAAAAAAGTCGACAAGGATGTAGATGGAAATGAAAGCCGCGGCCACGATGAGGAAAGTACGGGCAAACTGGGCCAGGATGTATCGATTTAAAAGTATCACAAAAATTTACCAGCGGATAAAACGATGAACCAGTAAGAATCCAATGGCCACCATCCCAAGTCCAAAAAGATTTGAAAAAGCTAGATAGGTAAATGCCTGAAGATGTTCACCGGCTTTAAACATCTGTACGGTTTCCCGGGCAAAGGTTGAAAATGTCGTGAATCCACCGAGAAATCCTGTAAACAAAAAGAGTCTGAACTCATTGCTGATTGTAACCCGGTCAAAGAATGACCAGAGTACACCTATACATAGGCATCCGACAAGGTTGGCAAGAAAAGTTCCGACCGGAAATGTTTGAGTGTGGTACTCCCCTGCAACAAGGGCAATGAAGTACCTGCCCAGAGAACCGATTGCTCCACCTAGAGCCACTGCAATTATTTTTTCCATACTGTAAATTTTATAGAAACAGTTTCACCGCCAAATGAATAGTAGCTTGTAGAATTACCTGGATCGTAATAAATAGGGTATATTTCTGTTATTGGCACTTGTTGCAGTAGGTAACATCATAGATAGTGAACGTCAAGTATAAGGCGTGGTTAAGGATAGACGAGGTGTTGTTCAATGAAGCCCATAGTATGTTCGGTGGAGGTAGATGCACCGGCTCCCGGTCTGCACGATAATACTGCTGATCTTGACCGTTTACAGCAGGTACTGACCCAGGTTCTTGATGATGGTCGTTCGATTGGAATTCCCTATCCATGTATGACAGCAGTAGCAAGAAATTTTCGTGCGGCGAAATTTGCAGGTTGGGCCCTTTTGAACAATCTGGAACAGGGATGGGAGCTGGTTGACTTTTTTGAAGTGAGTCCCCCTGTAATTGCTGCCATGGCACTTGATCTTGGGACCACCCACCTTGAGGCCACCCTTCTTAATCTCCAGAACGGGGAAATCCTGTCTCAAGGAAATCTTGAAAATGCTCAGATCGCATATGGAGCTGATATCCTCAGTCGTATTCATCACGCCACCACAAAACGAAGACAACAGAAACCATTGGCAGCAGATTTCAAGGATCCCGGGCTTGATGAATTGCAAGGAGTCATTATTGCGGCAATCAATGACCTGACAATACTTCTGGCAGGGCAGGCTGAGCTGTCTCCCAAAGAAATCCGTGCCCTTTCGGTATCTGGAAATACCACCATGGCCCATCTGTTTCTTGGTCTTGATCCCTATCATATCTGTAGAGAACCCTATATCCCGCTGTTTAACAGAGCTCAATCCATACGTGGTGAACAGCTGCAGCTGGTGATCAGTCCAATGGCTCCGGTTTGGATAATGCCATCCGTTGGAAGCTATTTTGGTGGTGATCTCATATCCGGAATTCTGGCTTCGGGTATGGCCCATTCTGAAGAAACCAGAATGCTGATTGATGTTGGAACCAACGCTGAGGTGGTTCTTGGCAACAGTGAGTGGTTGATAGCCTGTGCCGGTGCTGCCGGTCCTGCACTTGAAGGCGGGGTGGCGAAAATGGGAATGCGGGCAGGCCCCGGTGCAATTGAATTTGTTTCAATAGCCCCTGACACCTATGAACTGGAGTATCGGACGATTGGAGATGTGGCTCCGAAGGGTATCTGCGGTTCGGGGCTGATAGATCTGGTAGCAGCTCTCTACCTTACAAGAATGATAGATATTCGTGGAAAATTCAGAGATCCGGATACAGAACAGGATCCGCTGAGGGCAGCATTCATGCGCGAGCACCTTGTAAGGCGCGATGATGGGCTCTGTTTTGTGCTGACAGGTATCAGTGCGACCGGGCTTGAAGCAGAGGTTGTACTTGCGCAGATTGATCTTGATGCCATGATTCGCTCTAAAGCTGCCATGTATGCAATTTTAACCACCTTGATGAATCAGGTGGGTCTGGAATTTTCTGATCTGAAAGAGATTGTTGTGGCAGGAGCCTTTGGCCGTCATATTAACCCACAGAATGCAATGACACTTGGGATGCTTCCGGACCTTCCCATCTCTGTCTATCGGGCCATCGGAAACAGTTCCCTGCACGGAGCAGAACAGGTGCTTCTTGATGATGACGCACGTCAGGAGTGTGAAAAAATTGTCTCCAGCATTACCTATCTGGAGTTGAATGTGAATCAGGAGTTTATGATTCGTTTTTCGGGTGCCCGTTTTATCCCCCATACAGATCCTTCACTTTTTCCTTCCATCCCACAGTTTTCCTCTATGGAAGAGTGATTTTTTCAATCACTCTGGACGCTTGCATTTTAGGGAATTGATGTGGTATACTTTTTAGGTTTTGAATAGAGAGTATTCTCAGGATATCTCGAAATTTTGTCCCCCATTGTTTCCGGATGACGGGTGGCTGCAAATAATGAAAGGAACTGGTGCTGGTTTATCGCAAAGAGTGTGATGAGCGATCTGCTGCACTGCTTTACATGGCAAAAAAAATAAATAAAAGTTGTAACCAGAGTGTATGGAAGAGTGCCCGGGATCGCCTCAATGGGTTTTTGGCTGTTTTTGACAAGGAGGACGATGTCCTTGTCTGTATAAATGCTGATCCGGATGCCCTGGCCAGTGCTCTTGCCATCAAAAGGATTCTCCGTTATCGGGTGAAATCCGTTATTATTGCCCACCCTAATGAGATTCACCGTCTGAATAATGTCTCCATGGTGGAGCGTCTTAAAATTCCACTGGAACGCCTCGGAAATATAAAAATCCAGGATTATACAAAAAAGGTTCTGGTTGATTCTCAACCGGGTCATCTACCCGTTTTTGAAAAGATCGAATTCGATGCCATTATCGATCACCACCCTGTCGTGGGAGAGTATGCCTCCTCATTTGTGGATATACGACCCCAATATGGTGCCTGTTCCACAATGTTGATAGAATATTTACGTGCAGGTGGTATGAAGCCGTCGGTTTCACTCGCCACTGCTCTGTTCTATGCAATCAAGGTGGATACTCAGGATTTTTCTCAACAGTCGGTATTGGCTGACGGGATTTCTTTTCGCTATCTTTTTAACATTGCCAATCGTAATCTGGTAAAGAAGTTTGAGTTGGCTGATATGCGCCGCTCCGAACTGAAGTATTTTAATGTCGCACTCAGCAATCTTGTTTATACGAAGGGACGATTTTATACTCATTTAGGGAAGGTGAGAAGTCCTGATATTCTTGTGAATATTGCGAATTTTCTCAATCATGTGGATAAGATCGACTGGGTGCTTGTTTCAGGGATCTATGGGGAGAAACTGGTTGTCATTTTCCGTTGTGATGGGTATCGGAAGAGTGCTGGAAAACTGGCGGAACGTATTTTTTCTGAAGTCGGATCAGCCGGTGGCCATAAGGAGGCTGCACGAGCCGAAGTTCCCCTGAAGAATCTCTCACTTGGCGAAAAAGAATTTTCCACCCAGACATTGAAACGTTTGGCGACGAGACATATGATATAAGAGACTATACTGTTTATGTAGTATGCAATAGATAACACTTTCAGTGTCTGAAACCCAATGGAGTATTATGCCGAAGTCCACTACACTCGCAATGATTCTTGCTGGCAGTCGTGTTGACAATCTCAATGTTCTGACATATTACCGTCCTAAATCAGCAGTTCCGTTTGGTGGGTTTGCAAGAGTCATTGATTTCGCTTTAAGCAACCTTCTCCATTCCGGTATTGAACAGGTTGCAATTCTCTCCCAGTATCGAAGTTACTCCCTTATCAATCATATTGGTACAGGCGCGGCCTGGGATATGATTGGCCGCAATCGTGGTGTTTCTATTCTTCCTCCTTTTAAAGATAACAGTGACAACAAGTGTCATGCGGACTGGTATCGAGGATCAGCCGATGCAGTGTACAAGAATCTTGATTTTGTCCAATATCACGACCCTGAACAGATCCTGATCCTTTCCGGAGATCATATCTATAAGATGGATTATCAGGATATGATTGCCTACCATCATAAAAAAGATGCTGATTTGACTATTGCCTTTGTTCAGGTCGATAAATCCAAGGCTCATCGCTTCGGCATCGCCGCCATAGATTCAAACGAGGATGGAGAGACAGGCGGGCGGCTCCTTAATTACTGGGAGAAACCGGAATCTCCTGAGGCAGACTGGGCATCCCTTACTGTTTTGGTTTTTAAGCCGGAGGTGTTGTATAGGGCTTTACAGGAAAATCAGGAATCCAGTTCATTTGAATTTGGCAGGGATATCATTCCCCTGCTCATGGCGCAGGGACGGAAGGTTTACGGCTACAAATATACTGGATATTGGGGATATACCGGGACAACAGAGGAGTATTGGCAGGCAAGCATGGATCTTCTTGGCGAGAATCCACCCATAGATATGGAGGCCTGGGGACTGCGTACAAATATGGAACATCGCGGAATCAGGGATGCCCAGCCAGCATTAATCCGTGACGGGGCAATAGTTCATAACAGTCTTGTCTACAATGGCTGCATTGTTGAGGGTACTGTAAAAAATTCAATTCTCTTTCCGGGAGTCCATGTTGAAAAGGGCGCTGTTGTAGAGGATTCTGTCCTGTTTTTTAATAATCATATCGGAGCTGACTGTAAGCTGAGTAGAGTTATCATGGATGTGAACTCTGTTATAGGTCAGGGAGTCCGCATTGGTCCAGAGGCCACGAGTAAGGCGAAGGTGGTGACACTTATCGGCTGGAATAATCATATACCCGATAAGATGTGCATTGGTGAAGGCGCGAAGATCTATCCCAATATCAGTTCGGAGCAATGGTCGAAAGTAAAATGTGTTGAAGCCGAAGAGGTGCTGAGATGAGCGTAAAACAAGAGGCTCTGGTACTTCTCCTTGCCGGTGGGGTTGGCAGCAGACTGAATATCCTGGTGCAGAGTCGGGCAAAACCGGCTGTTCCTTTTGCCGGGCATTACCGGATAATTGATTTCAGTCTCAGCAATGTAATGACCTCCGGTCTTACTAAAATCGGAGTGCTGACCCAGTATAAACCCCTGTCTCTTATGCGACATCTGGGCATGGGTGAAGCGTGGGACTTTACCGGACGAAGCAGAGGCTTGAAAATATTGCCTCCACACACCGGATTTAAGGACTCAGACTGGTATAAAGGCACCGCCGACGCTGTCCGGCAGAACATAGACTTTCTTGAGAAGAATCCGGCCGATGAGGTCTTGCTTCTTTCGGGAGATCACATCTATAATATGGATTTCCATGCCATGATTGAATACCATCGCTTCAAGAAAGCCGATGTGACGATTGGGATGATGGTCGTACCCATGAGCGAGATTTACCAGTTCGGTGCAGGGGTGACTGATGATAATAATCGGATTATTGACTGGGAAGAAAAGCCCGAGCATCCCAAGACTAATCTTGCCTCCATGGGAATTTATGTCTTTGATTATAAATACCTTCTTGACTCCCTGTACCGGGATAAGGCAGAAGTCGATTTTGGTATGCACATTTTACCGCGGGCCATTGATAATGACAATGTCTTTGCCTATCCTTTCTACGGCTACTGGAGGGATGTGGGAACGATCCAGTCCTATTGGGAGGCCAATATGGATGTGATCATGCGTGACAGTGCAATTTCTCCGGCAGCATGGGGGATACGAACCAATATCGAAGCTGATGGCCGTCCCGCCGATCGGCCACCGGCCCGTTTCTCTAATAGTGCCAGGGTGAGCTGTTCTATGATCTCTGCGGGGTGTGTCATTCGGGGTACTGTAATAAATTCGGTTCTGGCACCGGGGGTAGTGGTGGAGGAAGGTGCGGTTGTCCGGGATTCTATTCTTTTTGCTGATTGCACTGTTGGGAAAAAAAGTACTGTCGATTTAACAATCTGCGATAAGCGAGTGAAAATTTCAGGCGATACCATCGTCGGTTCAGGGATGAATCACGATTTTCCAAATATCAAGCAGCCCAAACACCTGTATACAGGGATCACTCTGGTTGGGAAGGAGGCGAGTATTCCCTCAGGTATAACCATTGGTCGTAACTGTATTGTCAACTCGAAAACAGAAGAATCTGCTTTTTCCACCGGGGAAGTTGCCGATGGCGAAACAGTGTGAGTTCTCGCGCAGTATTTTTGGGAAATGACACTGTGATTGCAGGAAAATATCTTGGGGCACATAAAAGTACCTGATTACCATCGAAACTCAGCTTTGCAATCCGGAGTTGTTCCGTGTCGATTATATGGGACGCCATAAACCCATCCCTGGGGGCTCTGCTGCGGCCGTCCAGGCCGCAGATGCCCATATAGTCAACACGAAACAACTCCTCCTCAGGCGGGTAGGCTGAGGAGGAGTTGTAATCGGGTAAAAGTATGCCCCAAAATAAAAGCGCTGTATGGTGATCCCGGCGCGATTCGAACGCGCGACACCCAGATTAGGAATCTGGTGCTCTATCCTGCTGAGCTACGGGACCATGCCAGATTATCCAGTCTTATAGCAATTTAAGACTGGAAAAGCTACCTGATTTTTGGCGGTTTCTGCCATTCAGACCTGTTCTCATCTCAAGAGGGTGGTAATGCCTTTCTGATAGCCCTGGCCAGGGTAAGTGTATCGATTGGTTTTCTGATATATTCGCGGATTCCAAGTACCTTTGCCTGTGCTTCATTCATTGCCTCACTAAAGCCTGTACAGAGGATGATTGGCAGTTTCGGCTGGATAGCCAGCAGTTTCATGGCCAGATCTGTTCCTGTTATTTCCGGCATGGTCATGTCGGTGATAACCAGATCGAATTCCTCAGGATTTTTGCTGTAGATCTTTAATGCTTCAGTGGAACTGGAGAAAACAGTCACCTTGTATCCCAAAATTCCCAGGACACGTTCCAGTAAATGGGTTATAGCAGGCTCATCATCAACCAGGAGTATTCGTTCATCTCCTCCCGGAAGGGCATCGGTCAGTAACTGTTCTTTTTCCACCACCTGTTTATCGATCACCGGCAGATAGATGTTAAATGTGGTTCCCTTGTTTACCGTGCTGGTAACAGTGATTTCCCCCCGATGTTGCTTGATTATACCGTGAACCACGGATAGCCCCAGCCCGGTTCCCTTGCCTATCCCTTTGGTTGTGAAAAATGGATCAAATATATGTGTCAGGGTTAAAGTATCAATGCCGCAACCAGTATCACTGATTTCAAGGTTAAGATAAGTGCCATGTTCTATCTGCGGGCAATCGGCAATTGTTTCGGTTTCTGAGATCTGTTTTTCCGTTAATGAAACACTCAGGGTCCCGATTGCTCCTCCTATAGCATCCTTGGCATTGGTACAGAGGTTCATTAATACCTGATGAATCTGGGTCGGATCGGCTAGTACCATACCACAGGAAGGGTCGATGCTTTCTCTAAGCGTAATTGTTGTCGGAAGTGAGGCCCGCAGGAGTTTAAGAACTTCTTTTATGATGCTTTGGATGTTGAGGGGGGTTAGGAGCTCCTCCCCCTGGCGACTGAAGGTGAGGATCTGTTTTACCAGGTCTGCAGCTCGTGTTCCAGCTATAAGGACCTGGTCGATGTCTTTTTTGACAGGATCATCATCACGTAGCTGCTGTTTTGCTATTTCACTGTAGCCAATCATGGCGGAAAGAATATTGTTAAAATCATGAGCAATGCCGCCAGCGAGGGTTCCGATTGCTTCCATTTTCATGGCCTGGCGCAGCTGTTTTTCCAGGGAGACTTCTTTGGTGACATTACGTTTGACGGCAACAAAATTGGTAATCCGGCCTTCAGTATTTCTCACAGGAGAGATGGTAGCCTCTTCTTCAAACAGAGAACCATCTTTTTTTCTGTTGATCAGGTGGCCCTTCCAGACTTTTCCCTGTTCGAGCTCAGCCCACATTTTTGCATAAAACTGCGAATCCTGTTTACCACTATTGAGGATTCGTGGGTTTTTCCCGATAGCTACATCACGACTGTAGCCGGTGAGTGTTTCAAAGGCCGGGTTGACATATTGGATAGTGCCATCCATATCAGTGATAACCACTGTTTCTGATGCCTGATCTATGGCAGCTTTTAATCGAATTCTGTCTTCTTCGGACTTTTTTATTGTCGTTATATCTGTGGCAACGTGAACAATATGAGTGAGTTCGCCGCTCACGTTTTTTACCGGAGAGGCAGAGACCAGAAATGTTTTCCCTAATTTTTTATGGTACATTTCTTTTGTGTAGGGAGAAAATGTTTTTGACGTTTCCACCAGTGGGCATCCAGGACAGGGCTCACTTGAGCCATGGAAGAGTTCGTAACAATGTCGTCCCTGAATTGCATTACTGGAAAGTCCCAGAGTGACACAGCCACTTGTATTTGATTTGATAATGCGCAGATCCGGGGTCTGCAGGGTTACCACGTCGGTGAGTGCGTTAAAAGTTCGTTCCCACTCTTCTTTACTGGTCCGTAAAGCTTTTTCCACTATTACCTGTTTTGCCCTGGATCTTTTTATCTTAGCAACCATCAGGTTGAAGGTGGCTGTCAGGCGACCAATTTCATCATGGGCAATTACCGGTAGCGCCTGAATTGCTTCTCCCCGCCCAAATTTGTCGGAAGCTATAAGACAGTGTTTGTAGAGGTTTACTCATGATCCTGGCGAAGAAGAATGCGGAAAAAATCCCGAATAAACAGATAATGCTGGTTATACCAATTAATTGCATCCGGAGGGTTCGTATCTTTTCGAGGATAAATTTTTCAGAAAGACCTATATGGAGTTCTCCCGCTGTACCTTCCAGGAGCGGAACGGTGAGCTCATCAACAATGTTTTTATCGTTGTCGAATTGAAGCTGGTTATATGAAAATGATTCCCCATCAGTGAGGGGGGTGGCGGTTAAGAGAACTTTGGGGAATCCTTCTTTACCGAAAGTATGGACGAATACCTCTTTTTTTCCATCGACTACAAAAAGATATGCAACGTCTTTCTCTTTGCTTTTAATATCAGAGAGCAATTGGTAAAGTTTGATCCTGTTTTCTGTAAGGATGAGGTCAACACAATGGGTTGCAAGGTGGCGCGCGATGGTAAAGCCTCTTTCCCGGTGTTCAATGTGAAGTGCATGACTAACTTTGGACTCAACAAAAAATATGGAAGCAATCCCCAGCATGATAACAACTCCACTGACAAGAAATGAAAACTTGTAACCGAGTGGCAGGTCACGGAGTCGTCTTCTTTTAAGGAGTTTATTGTTCATTTTCTATCCATTGCTGCATGGTTCTGACAGTAGTATAGGCTGAATCTGGAACAACGATAAAGCGGTCAATCCTGAGTTCCTTAAGTATTTTCATGCCCGCACTGTCCTTATGCATAGAAAGAAAAATAGTACGCAGTTCTTCTTTAAGGTGGCTATTAAGTTCTTTGGGAACCACCACAGGTGGAATGCCGTAAGGCTCTGATTTTGAAATGATTCTCGTTTGGGATGTGTGGAGAGGGTTACGATGATCCATATAATCCCAGATAAGGCTGTCAACGGCAGCACCGTCCACCAGTTTTTTTGCGACGACTTCTATTGATTTGTCGTGGCTGTAGGTGTAGGTGGTGTGGGAAAAAAAGCTGTTGCTATCTTCACCCTCTTTTGCCAGCATATAACTCGGTGATAACTTACCAGTGTTTGACAAGGGATCGGTAAAGGCGAATGATTTTCCGCGTAGATCATTCAGAGTCTGTACCTCACTTTCCTTTGGTACAATAATATAGGAGTAATATACGGGCTTACCGGAAACCACGGGAACGACCAGTAACTCCATGCCAAAGTCGTCGTGGCCTTCTACATAGGCACCGGTACAGACAAATGCGGCATCCAGCTTGTTTTCTTTAAGAAGCGTGTTCACCTCTTCATAGGTTTTCCGTTGTACAAGTTGCACGGGAAGAGATGTCTTTACAGAAATATAGTTAAGGATTTCTTTGTAGAACGAAAATATCTCTGTTGGGGAGACCATTGCCGATACTGCAATCTTTAGACTCTGTTCATTTTCTACGGTTGTTTGCGGGGTATGGATTCGTTCACTTTTCTGAAGGGAAATTTTTTTAATATCCTGGGCTTGCTCACATCCGACGACTTCAGAGAGTAAAGCTATCAGAAAGACAAACAGTAAAAGGAGACGGCTTTTTGAGTACATGAATTGTCTATTCATTTGTATGTTTTTTGTCTCGTTTCTTGAATTGTAGCAGATTATCAGATCAGAGAGTAATTGAATCCTACTTTAATCCGTTTCTTATCTCCAGTATTCCTTTCTAGTACAAAAAACGTCGGTATCCTCACACTCCTATAACCGTCACAAACAATCGTTTGAACACCACTCTATTATTACAGGAGGTTCTGATTTGAGTACCTGCTCCCTTTTATATTATTGCTATCAGTGATTGTGTGCGCAGAGAACGGCTGTTTTTGAAGTTTTCATTATAACGGCTTCAAGTTCGGTTATTTCTTCATCCTGAAAGGCTATGAATCGCGGATGGAGTGCATATGCTTCCCGAAGGATCGTGTTGTCCTTCAGAATTAATATGAGACGAAATTCGCTGAGGTCATTTCTTATGCAAAGCAGTTCTTTTAAAACCTCTTTATCCGATAAATAGAGAAGAAGTAAATCGCCGCTGCGCATCCTGAAGGCCAAGGGAGAAAGAAAAAGTGATCCTGAGGGGAGAACTGTCATGGATTGGAGAACCGGAA
>JGI10211J34971_10000216_pt1 | contig 45275 bp, 61 predicted proteins | sample Etolagsediment_FD_34971 | JGI IMG/M metagenome (IMG submission 34971) | reverse complement strand
AATCGTAAGATATATTTTCTAGCTTCCCATAATTTTTAAATTTCTCTAGAACTTTCTTAAATACACTAGAATAACCTTCGACTGCTTTTTCGTCCTTACTAACGAATATAGTTCCATTTATAATTGTTGTTCCATCTTTATTATTTTCAGGGAATAAGTCGTACTTTATTTTTTTCCTAATCGTATTAACATAAAATTCTAAAACATAATTATTGTTTCTCTTTTCATATAAGCTCATTAGGGAATCAAAATCTTCCGGATCGTGTAATATTTCTAAATCACTCAAATACTTAAAAATAAAAAGTTCTACAAAAGTGTATAAACAATTTTCGGGCGTCGCTCCGCTTACTGACCAAATATCTTGCCATATGGATTTTGCTAAATCAGTAGGGTCTCTTTGTTTTTTAGGTTTTATTTGAGAGTTTTTGGTGTCTATCGAATCATTAATTTCTACGATTAAGTTTTCTAATTGATCAGATGCCAAATCCTTAAAATTATACTTTAATATTTCTCCTTTTTCATTTTTTATTAATTCTCCTTTTCTTAAAACATTACACCACAATGTTTTGTGAGTGTCTGTAACAATTAATAATTTCGCGCCTAATTTCTGTGCGGCGATTAATTCTTGTTTTACTGCCTTTTCTTTTAATTTTTTAGTCCCAAACTGACTAGGTGTTTTTCCTTCTATAATGGCTATTACTTTTTTATTTTCGAGTATTAATCCATCCGGTTTTTTATTTTCAACCCCTGCGTACACTTTGTCTTCAATTAATTTACTTTCTTTTAGTTGTTTAATTGATGTTGCCCCTAAAATTCTAAAATCCCAATTAGCAAAGTCCTTTTTTAGTGTTTTTAAATTTAGTTCTTCACTCATTTTTAATACCTCCAATACACCCTATTCCCTTTTTTATTACGAGACACCTTCTTCTTTCTGCTTAATCTATTAAGGTACTTACGTGCAGTTGTCCATGACACGCCGGCTTCTTCAGATACCTGTTTAGTACTGAGCCTGCGCTGCGCAATATACAGTGCTCGCTTTATGTCCCGCTCATACGGGTTTTCTTTACGCTTTGTTACCATGTTTGATCTTTATTTTTATCTCAATTTCCTCTAACGGATCTTTAACTGGAATTGGATAGTTAAGCACGATGTCTGCGATGTATTTCTTCGTAAGATCTAGCTTAAGCATCTGTTCAAACTCTCTAGGCAAACGGATAAAAAACTGTCGTTTGTCGTGCATCAGGCTCATTCGCTTCTCGATTTTATGTTCATTAGGTACTATGTCTACAGGATGTCGTACGTTTTTATCACCCATATAATACATTTAAGTGTACGATCTATAAAAAGGTTACCCAAAGAATCGTACGATTTGTTATAGAAAAGCATATAAGTACTACTTAATAGTAATTCGTACGATTAAGTGTTAAGATGGCAAAAATACCAAAAAGAATAAACCCGCAAACCAACCTGGGCGATTTCTTCACAGAAATCGAACCAAGAAACCCACCTAGGAACTGGTCTACTTATAATCAAACGCAAACCAATGAAAAGCTACTTTTCCTCCAACTCTTAAGCGAGCTATTAGACGCGTATATAGAAGAGCCAAAAACGACATACGGACGAAAACCGATAAGCATGAGGGACATGATATTTTGTTGCTGCTATGTTAAGTACGCTAATTTATCTTCGAGACGAGGGGTTTCAGAGTTAAAATTACTACAAAAACAAGGATACATAGAGCAAGCTCCACACTTCAACACAGTTCTTAACTACTTCAAGGACAAGAGAATACGATTAATACTTAAACAGCTAATTCTCATTGCAGGCTTACCCTTAGCACAATTTGAAGACGTAGTGGCAGTAGACGCGTCTGGTTTTGGAACGTCGTTATACAGTAAGTGGCTTAGTGTAAGAGAACATGCGGGCAAGAGAAAAGACTACAGAAAAGTCCATATTTCTACGGGCGTTAAAACCAATGTAGTGACAGCTATAGAAGTTTCTGAAGGTGCAAGGCACGATAGTCCGTATTTTGAAGGTCTAGTAAGAATTACTAGCAGTAATTTTAGTATAAAGCAGGTGCTAGCAGACATGGGTTACACCTCTAAAACGAACATGAACGTTGCGGATGAATTAGGAATCGTTCCGTTGATACCTTTTAAGAAAAATGCTACGGGTAGGGCACGGGGATCGTTAATGTGGAAGAAAATGTACGCCTATTATACTGAACATTACGACGAATTTATGAAATATTACCATCTACGAAGCAATGTTGAGAGTACTTTTTCAATGGTCAAGCGTAAGTTTGGAACTAGAGTTAGAACTAAAAACGGTGTCAGTCAAGATAATGAGATACTATGTATCTTTCTGTGTCATAATATCGTACAAGTTATCAAAGCAGTGTTTGATTTCGGTCTTTTTCCAGACTTTGAGAAAATGTGCAAGAAGGCTGATTGCACATTAATTAGCTAGTTTTTGTGCAAAGCCAGTAGTCACAAAAAGTATATTAATTAGTTTTGTCTACTTTCGGAAGTACTGTTATAGGAGAAAAGTTATGATTGAAGAAGGCATTTTAAAACCAAGAAAGGGGTAAAGCGTAGGGATACCCATACAGCCTTGCTGCGCGCTAAAGACAGTTGAGAGCCTACTCCCCCTGTACACTAGATAGTAGTTACTAATATAAATACTTTATGGTCTATCGGTTTATAACTAAAACACTATTGTAGAGTAGAGAAAACAATACAAAAACCAATAACTACCGACCAGATATTACAGTCTTAACAATACAAATTATTTTAAAGAACGTATATATTGGAGTATATAATGCGCGCTAAAGATAGTTCTAAACTCCGAACTACCCCGAACCGAACTCATACAGTTTCAACACCAAAACTTCGCATACTAAACGCTATACTCAACGGTAACACTTCTCAAAAACAAATAATTCAAACTACGAACTCGTCTAAAAGTACAATCTCTGCGCACATAAGAGAACTAAAACAATTAAATTTAATTCAGCGAACTATTCGCTCCAGCATACAAATATTGGAACTTACAGAACAAGGAAAAAAGCTAGCTAAATCTTTTTGTGATGCTCCGAAATCCGAACTTTTCGTAAATCATCACAATTTCAGAGTAGAGCTAGCAATTCAAGGCACAAAAAGTATAGAAGATTGGGGTTTTATCAACAGAGCTACACATAAAAATCATTTTCATAAGTTCGGTTCGCAAGGATTCAACGTAGAAATAACCAATAACAAGGTATTTCTCTACTTATACAACATCTACTCAAACACCGCAGAAGAAGCAAGAGCAGAAGCATTAGACAAAATAGCAGATGCAATAGAATACCTATACACTCACCACAGAATAAAAGTAATTCCGAAATTCAAAACACTAACCCAACATATAGCCTACTGTGAAACCCCTCTAGCTAGCTACGCAAAGCTAGCAGGGCTACACTATAAAGGAAAAACTATGCACTGTGATTACTCAGACGGAGTAGCACATCAAGAGTTCGTGGACCCAAAGAAAGCTTATGATAACGCTTTATTCTGGGCTAGAACTACGGAAGAAAGAATAGCTAACCGTATTTCTCCCTTAACAGAATACAACAAGCTCAATACAGTAATAGACTCGATGAATCACTTTGCTAAACATCTTTACAGTCATGTAGCCGCCGTTCAAGAGTTAGGAGCAGCAGCACAAGCTAGCGCAGAAGCCACGCGATGCTTGCAAGAACAAGTAGCTAGCTTAACTACAACCCTAAATAGAAGGGGCGTAGCATATCGCTTATGGAAATGGATAACCAACAAGATAAAAGGAAAACTAGCACTCAAATAGACCTAGACTTCCTTTGGAGAAACAGTAGCAATAGCACAACCACGCGACAGGGTATTTCTCCATCGGAAACTAAGGTATAAGGGGTTTAATCCACCTTTTGAGATTAACTTAGCTACTAAAATATAAGATAGTTATACGATGCGTATAAGATAGATAGTAATAAGTGACTAATACTTGCTATATTACAAAGCTAAGCATAGCGGTTTTAGATAATAATCAGAAAACCGACAAGTTAGATTATTATTACAAGACTACTAAGTGGTGGTAAGAAAAGTATTTATGAGAGTTAAGGTATAGTGTTTTATGGAAACGAGTAAGGATTGGTGGGATAAAGATAAAGAATGGTTGAATATGTGGAGTAATGAAAACATATTTGACGCGTGTAAGAATCAGAGAGATAAAGAAATACTTAATCTAAAAGACGCTTTAATCTGTAAAGAGTGTGGATTTCCAAAAGAGATGGAAAGAGAACCGATTATAATAACTAATGATATAGTTTCAATAGCGTGCTTTCTAACAGATGAGGAAGATAATAGATGCATAGGGTGCGGTCATTTAAAAGATGGTTCTACATTGAAACCAGTTCACAAGTTCTGGCAGAAGTTAGGTAACGATATAATTGCTAGAAAAAATAGAGAGATGCAACCGATTAAAGAGAAAATTTTAGCTTATTTAGACGACTTGAGAAAATCTAACGAACAATATAAACATCCCGTAGATACTATTAACTCTATGATTGAAGAAGAAATTGAAAAAATATTCAAAGAAGCAGAGGTAGAAAATGAGTGATTACGAATTTACATATACTGATGGTTATGATAACGCAACAGATGACTGGAAAGAGAAGCTAGAAGTTATTAAAAAGAAGCTTTTGAGTGGAGTTAATGACATGGAAAACGGAGGAATAATAGAATCGGGCACATTTAGTAACTTTCACGCAAACGCTATGCGAAATCTAATTAAGAAAGTATTCAAAGAAGAGATTCATAAAAAGGAATGAAAGTAAATAAATATTTGTTACTAATAGCAGTATTACTACCCGTCTTATGCGGAACTGTATTTGCGCGAGTTAGTGGATGGGATTTGTTTATACCACTAGGCATAGGTTCTACAATATTTTTAATGGCTAGCGGTTATTTTATAGAATATGTAACGAATGATAGCGAATAAGCAGTTTTGTTCCGAAAAGTATTTATACTAGCAGTGTTAGAGTTGTTTAGGTGATTTAAATGACAAAAACAAAAGGGCAAGTAACATACAAATCTGGGAGTTATGGAGTGCGAGGTTTTTACAATAGGCGGTTTAAACAATTATACGGCTCGCTAAGCGCTAAAAACAAAGATAAATTTAAAGCTATGACTCTAGAAAAGAAAAAAAGAATAATTAACGGTTTAATACGAAAAGGTAAAATGATTTAAAATGGTAAGCAAAAAAGATATTAAAACAAAAGAGCAAGCCAAACGTTATATTGCTAGGTTGAAGTCAAGAGTGGCAAAAGATAATGCAATAAGATGGTTTATTAAAAATAAAAGGTGGTACTTATAAAATGGTATTCTTCAGTAAAAATAAAAAAACAGCGCTAGCGAGATTAAAGAAGCTAGCAAAAAGGGATAAGAGCTACGCTAATAAGACGGTAAAGCTAGCGAAAAACCAAATAAAACACGCAGCAGGATGGAAAACGTGGAAACACGTAGGTAAATAAAATGAGATACGTTCAAAAAAGATATGTAAAACCGACAAAAGTAAGTCGACATAAGCGAACTACTAAGTCTGGTAAAAAGATAACAGTTAAACCATACAAACGAAGAATAAAGCGAGTTCAATACGGTTATAAGACAAATAAAAGCATGACTAACGCTCAATACAGAAAGATGATTACTAAACAAAAGCGAGTAATGAGCAAAGACCTACCAAGTTCTGACGCAGACGGAGACAGAGTAAGAAATTGGGACGATTGCCGACCTTACGATAAGAATCGGCAAGACGAATATACAATAATAGTAGACTACGGAAAACCTTACGATATAAAGGTGGGTTCTGAAAAAGAATTAATACGAGAGTTGCAAAAGTTAAGAGAACAATATGAAGAAGAGCCAGATGATTACCCTTATTTTGATATAATAGTAGAAGACAAAAGTGGAAAAGACGTAACTAATAAGGTATTCAAGAAATATGATGAAGAGTTAGAACCAGACCCTTATCATCAGTTTGATGTTACAGGTAAGTTTTCTCAAACAGAGAAATTTCCAATAAAGAACTTATCTAAAAAAGATAATAAACAAAACAGGAACAAAAGAATATATGTCTTTGAAGATACATTAAACTCAGATAGAGTAGCTTACGCTTTTTATGATTTGAATAGTAGAAAATGGAGAGAAGATACAGTTAGTTTAAGTAGTTCAGATAAACAAAGAATTAAAAAATTTAAGAAAGGAAAAAAATTCGGATACTCTGCATATATATTAAGTAATCTAAATGATTTAAGAGGGTAGAAAACTATAAATACTAGAAACACCAAACAGTATTATCTCGGCGGCGGTAGTATGTGGGAAAGCCGTGCCAGCCTACGCAGGTGGTTGGAGCGTAGGGTCACAAAAGGGATGTTCGGAGAACGCCACATCGTCAGAGCATCCCACCAACTAGCTTATTCTCAAAGGCGCAAGCCTTCGAGTTTGTTTTCGGAAGCGGTGGGAGGTCAAACTCCCACCAATAGTTATAATCGAGTGGTAGCAACACAATATATTTATATGGGTGTTGATATAGTGTTGCATGGAAAAAAACCTAATAGATTACTTACCAATCATTTTAATTGGAATTTCAATCTTAATAGCCATCATAACAGTATTTTTTACGATTTTGGGCGGAGTTAACTATATAAGAGGTGTTTTATAGTGACACAGATAAAAAATAAGCTAGCAGAAAAAGCGCAAGAAATTATAAAAGAATATGAGGGCGGGAATAGTTGTGGAGTTATATCGCGAAGGTATAATTGTAGCAACGAGTCAGTCAGACAATTTTTAGTAAGAAATAATATTGATAGAAGAAAACCATCAACATATAGAAAACACAAATTAAATGAAAGGTTTTTTGAAAAAGTAGATACGCAGGAAAAAGCATGGTTGCTTGGTTTTATATTAGCAGATGGCTCGATTAAGAAACATAACGGCGGTTATTACATACTGTTTGAATTGTCGGTAAAGGATAAAGGTCTACTTAATAAAATAATAAATACTTTGAAATCAAGTTATAAAATTCGTACAAATGAGAAAAAAAGTTCCGCATCATTAGCTTTATCATCTAAAAAAATGTATTATGATTTGCATAAGTTAGGAATTGTAGAAAATAAGACTTATAAGTATAATAGTGTTAAAGGGATTAGCAACAAGCTTATGAGACATTTTATAAGGGGTTATTTTGATGGAGATGGGTGGGTTAGTTTACAAAAAAATCAGTGTACTTTTGGAATAGTTGGTCACAGAGAGCTACTAAAAGAAATAGAAGAAAATCTTAGGATTAATTGTAGACTAAACAAAAGAAAAAAACCGCTAACAAAACTAAAAAATACACAGGTAGTTGTTCAGTTTGCTATTACTGGAAATTTACAAGTTATGAGAGTAAGAGACTATATTTATGGTGGTGCTACCATTTTTTTAAAAAGAAAAAAACAAATTTTTGATAAAGTTAGGTCGCACAGGTCGGAGTATATAACTAATCAAAGGACAGCATCTCTACTAAGAGTTAGAGATGCAAATGGGAGGTTTTTATGACTCGGATGTGGATGGTAAATCCTAAAATTATGTGCAAAAAACACATAATTGGCGAACACGGAGAGCTGCATGTAATTGCAGCGAATATAAACAAAAAAAGAAGTATAAAAGGATATTTAGAAAAAGGACTAATAGAACCAGCATCAATACACGAAAGACATAGGGAATTAGTAAAGGAAATGCTGCGGAGAGGTTATAATCACAACTCGGATATGCCCGATATAGATTTTTCTAATTTAGACACAGTAGAATTTAACACGGACGTAGACGAAAATATAGCTATAATCGACTTAATATCGCGTTGTGATTCATGCAGAAAAAGATACGAGAGGTTTAAAAAATGAAGAGAAATGATTATTTATTTTTAGGAGTAACACTATTGTTAATAGGAATTGCTGGTTTGTTATCAACAGTTCAAGCAGTAGAAGCAGAACCAATAGATAACGTAACAGTAGAGTGGAAACAGCCAGATTATACGCTCTGCGAGTACTGTCTAGCGACAAAAATGTTTTCGTTAGATTTTGTACCAAAAACGCCAACATACAAAATAAACGAAACAGATGGAAATTGTGCAGCAATAATTTACGGAAAAAGTACAACGTACACTTATACTTGCGTAGATATGTACATGAAACCAGCGATAGAAGAATATTACGAAAAATGAAGCGAGAAGAATCTTTAACTGTGATAAAACATAAGAAAACAATACCGCTAGCTAGAGCCGAAGAAATAGCACTCGAAGATATAGTTATTTTAGCTCCAGACCCTACCCAAGAGCAGCAAACAGAGCATGAAATCGCTAGGTTTCACCGACTTTTAGAAGAAAAACAACAAGAATTTTCATCAGCACAAGAAAACTTCAAAGATAAGCAAAAAGAGCTAATTTCTTTCGCGTTAGAGATGGCTAAAACATACAGAGGAGATTTTATAGCAGAATTTACAAAGGATTTAGGAACACGAGGGCTAGGAAAAATAATAGAGAATTGGGATGGCTCAGAAAAACACATAAGAAAAGGACAGAGATGTTTCTACGCAAAGGACTACGAAAACGCAATAAAACACTATCAAAACGCAGTAGAATTATACGGTTTTGATATAAGAGCCTTAGACGGAATAGGAAAATCATATTTAAAAATAAACAGACCAAAAGAAGCACTAGAACCATACGAACTAATCTTAAAACATAAACCAGATAGCATATTAGCTAAAATAAATAAAGGAAAAATATTAGGGGAACTGGGTAAATTTAGAGAAGGAATTGAAATATTACGCGATGTATTAATGGTTGAAAAATATAATGTGACTGCGTTGGTAGAACGAGCAGAAGTAATAAGAAAATACGCAATAACTAAATTAATGAGGTGGGATAAAGAAAAATTACTGAGTGACGCATTAGACCATGCGGAAAGCGCAATTAAGATAGAACCCTTGTGTGCTAGAGCATGGTATGTTCAAGGTGAAATATATTACTCAATGAATCGTAAAAAAGACGCTTTCAGATGCTTTGCAGCGTATGAGAGATTATTAGGTATTAACGATGGCTAAAATAAAGAAATTAAGAGAAAAAGAGAAATATGTAACAAAGAAACAACTTGCAGGGGGTATTATTGCGGTAGTTTTAGTAGCGATATTTATTACAGCAGGGGTTTCGATGGCGATAAAGGAAGACCAACAGAAATTAGAAGCAAGCAACCGCGTATGTGTTTTTAACACAACTTCGGAAGAAAGAATAGGTAATACACCGATTGATTGTGAAAATTATGTGTGCGCGACAGAAAATAAGCGAGCATACGGAATGTCACTTTGTGAGGGAGATACAACATGGTTAAACCGAAACGTAACGGAAAGCTAGCTGAAAAAGTAGTTAGTATCGGCGATGGCGCATTAGATAAAATATGGAAATATCCTTATGCGTGGGGATTAGCATTTTTTTTGCTAGCAGTAATAAATGTAACCGCTAAATATTATTCCGCGATAGGTTCGCTAGTATTTCTAGCGATGGGTATGTATTTAATTTGTAAGTACATAACGGAGGTATAAGAATGGCACCATTTGAAGCAGTATATATAACCGCTAGGTAGCAACACAAAGTATAATAATAAGTGTTGATTAAACTAAATATGTTAGGTATAATTGAGTTAAAAGAAGATTTCGTGTTAAAAACACTAAGAGACGCAGGATTAAAAGCAGGAGTACTGAACGTAGAAACAAAAGAACAAATTTACGAGTTACAAAAGCAAGGAATTTACGCGTATGGGGGATTAAACCCAATAGATAGAAAACTTTGCTTATTTTTAAGAAAAAGAAATGGATAAAGAAAAACTTACGTTATCAATAATAATGATAGCAATCGGAGCGTTAGCAGGAATATTTTATATGGCTAACTACTACGGAGTAATAGACGAGATACGGATGGATTTTAAAATAGGAGAAAAAATAACTGATGTTGACGAAATAATAGATATTTGCAGAGAAAGTTCAGACTCAATAAAACAGTTAACATGTGTAAATACGCAGATTGAAAAAGTGCATAATTATACAAAGGCGCACATAGGCGTACAAGATATGGATTATACTTTAGAAAATGGCGGAGTTTGCAAAGACTACGCAAAGATTTGGGCGTACGTTGCAGATGAATTAGGTTATGAAAACGAATACATATTAACACAGCACGATGGATTTAAACATGTTTTCAATGTAATATCTTTTGGAGACGGATATTGTGTTGCTGACCAATCAGACATAAAATGCAAAAGACTACAAGCTGGTTAATCACTACGCGGTAGCCACAAAAACTATATTAAGGAGCAATGAAAAACTAAACTATGAAAACTTATTACCAAAGGCGAATGGACGAAAGACAAAATAAAATAAGGGCTATGGTTACAAACATAGAAGAAGCAAGAAGGAAATATCTAAGAGAAAACAGAATAATTCCGATTAGTATAACACCAATAAATAGGGGGCGACACAATCTAATTATAACAAAAGATAGCAGAATATATTTTATGTACAAACGTGCGCCATTCTATAAGTTCGCAGAGAAGTTTCCAAAGCTAGCTCACCCATCAACAGCCTTCTTTCTAACTGAATATAGCGATTATGGTGACTCAATCAACGCAGAATTTTTAGAACGCGCAGTAGGAGAATTTAGATGCGACAAGCTAGTTATATTTTATGGCGAGGTAGGAAAAGCATTTGAAGGTGATATAAGGACGATTTACGAGTTTGCGTATACTAATGAGCTAAAAAGAGTTCAGTTCGATGGCGAGGAAATATATAGTTTTCCTTGCAGTATGTTGCGAGATTGTGAACAATTAATGTTAAGGGGTGTAGAATGAAAACGGGAGTATGTGTCGAGTGTGCGAAAGAGAAGCCATTTCTTGAATTTGAGGAGTTAGGTGAAACTTTCGGACTATGTAAGGAGTGTGCAGAAGACGTAAAGTATTTAGAGAGCGATAAGAAAAAAAGCAAGCGTAAAGGTGAAAGATGAGTAACTACTTAAAAGTGGGATTACTGATAACTTCATATTAAACGAAATTGTAGTTAAAAAGGGTGCGTATACTAAATCGTAGACTTTTTAGTCTAAAATCGGAACTAAAACGTAAAGCTTTTATACTTGGCGGGTCTAAATATAGTATTGAACCGATTTTATAAGAGATTTAAAAAAGACAACTTTCTTAGGTAGATTGTTACATTTCATCACTTTTTAGTTTTAACTTATACTGTTCACTAATAAGAAGTAAGTTGTTATTAGCAACCGCAACACTTATATAGTTGTGATGTGCTAAGGTTTTATGGCAAAACCAAGAACAGCGAAAGAGTACAAAGAATGGTTAAATAACCTAAAAAAGAAAGGGTTTGATATAAGTTTATTGCCTAAAAATATAACTCAACAACGTAAAAAAGTAACAGAGCTTAATAAACTTGCTCGTGAGCTATCGTATCCTCGCGGTCATAAGCAGTATTTGGAGGAAGAAGCAGACGAAGTAGAAAACAAAAAACAAAGAAGAAGCCCAACAAAGAGGTGGAAATGGTAAAAACTAGAGAAAAAGCATTAACAGAAATAGAATTAGAAGAGTTCTTAAAAGCCGCAGAAACGCCAAAACAAAAGATAATAGCAAATACACTAGCTTATACAGGTATGAGAGTATCTGAATATGTACACTTCACTCCAGATTGGATTGACTGGCAAAACCTAGTTATAAAAATTCCTAGCGAAGTGGAATGTACTAAACACCCAGAGTGCATAGAAGAAAGACATAGAAACAAAAAACTAACAAAGAAAGCAAACATTTGGACACCTAAAACAAAAGCAGGAGCAAGAACGATACCGATAGAGTTCGAGCCGAGACTAAAAGGAGTTTTAAGAGAGTTTGAATCACATCTAAAAGACCCAACCGATAGGATTTCAATATTCCGAATGGTCAAGAGACTGGCGAGTAAAGCAGGGTTAAAGAAAATAGTAACTCCGCACGTTTTAAGAGCTACTTTTGCGTCTATGCTAGCATCAAAAGGTATGTCCGCAGGTAGTTTACAGGCATTAATGGGGTGGGAAAGGCTAGATACAGCACAGCATTATATTAAGGCATCAGGAGTTAATGTGGCTAAAGAATTAAGAGCGATTTGGTGAGTAACCGCTAGGTAGCAACACAAAGTATATTAATGAGTGTTGTGATATTAGAATACAATGGAACAAAAAGAAGCAGGCGTAGACTATACGATGCCATCGGATAGTCCAGAGGTGCATAAAGAATGAAACCAGCACCGCTCAAGGGGAAACTTGTATTTAAAAAGAACTGGATTAAAACAGAGGATGTAGCCGCCGCTGTTGCGTGGCTCAAAGTTCAATTAGGACAATACGAAATTGAAACTCTTAGAACTTTTGAAGATACTAATGACTTCGATTTAGCTACAGAAATAATCGGAGTTTTACACGAATTAAGGAATAAAGTGATTGACGAAGCCTTCCCTGACGTTGTTGAGGTGAAGAAAGAATGAAATCTGATTTAGCAACTATAACTTTAAGAGACCATTATAAAGAGCTAGCAGAGATTAAAGAGCAGCTTTTGAAAGAAATAGAAAATGCTGGTTGGACTGGAGAAACCGCAGATGAAATTATAGCTGAAATAATTGAAAAAGTGTTCAAACAAGCAGGTGTAGAGGAATTAAAATGTCAAAACAAATAGAATTAAAAGAAAAAATAAGTAGTAATTACAGCATCGAACAAATAAAACAAAAGATGCTAGATGCAAAACCACGAGACGCAATAAACATAGAAGATTACGAAGGAAAGGAAACAGTAATAGTTAATCTAGAGCCAATAGAAGGAACATATAGCTGGGGTTTAAAGCTAGTTTCAGATTTCTTAGACGAAGATAAAATAATATCGGCAAGCACCATACTAAACTTTAACTTTGACGAGAAAACAAAAGAGTTTGTATGGTACAACGGCGGAAAGGTAGACCAATTTATGAAGGCTTTAGGAGCGAATACAGTAATGGAATTAATAGGGAAAAAAGTATATGTAGCGTTGGATAAAGACCGAGAGGGTAAAGGTCGTTTAACACTAACACATGAAAATCCTAAAAGTCAGATGTCCGAAGTGTAATATGGCTCAACTGTATAAGCCATACTCGCCCTATAGGTGTAAATGGATTAAAAATTGTGTTAAATGTAATTGTAATTTCCTAACATACCCTAAACGAAGTCCTAGTCGGATAGTTGAAATATTATAGAAATGAGCCATTACAGAACGTGTATTAGGTGCGGAAACCCATTTAAGAGTAAAACTAAGTTCGGAAAGATATGTAAGAATTGCGTTAAAAAGAGAGTTTATACTAAAAGAAGATTTGCTATGTACAAAAAATAACCAAAATATTTATAAGCTCTAAGTGTGTTACTATCTGTGTGATGAGGGGTATAGCGGAAAAGTTTGAAGACAAAGAATTTGAGCTATTGTTAAAAGCAAAAGAAAAAAGTGGTCTTTCGTGGCATGACTTTATACTTAAATTAGCAGAGAATGAGTAATGAAACAAAAAAGGAACTCCCATCTTATTGGGAGTTCCTTAACAAACAGTATGGAAGAGGATTAAAGTACTATATAGATGCAACTAGAGTTCTTCATGTGAGAGTTAGCGATTGGTTATTTATAGGAATGATTGGAATACTGATAAACATTTTAGCCCAAACTTACCTACAATATATAGCGGGAATGGGATTTTTTATAGCAACCTACTTCGCAATAACTCTATACAAAGATCGAAGAATACTAATCCACAATAAAAAAGTTCGAGCATGGAGGTTTAAGAAATGAAAAACATATTTAAAGACAAAAAAGATATGCGCTGGATGCTAGCGTATGGATTTACTACTAAAGAGATACTAAAAGTAAAAGATGCAATAGATGACGGATTTAGCACTATTTCAGAAGTAATAACACACATTAAAAATAGAAATAAACCGAGCTTCGCTAGAGCTTCAATAACCAGACGTTTAAAAAATAAGTTTGAAGAGAATGGGGATACTAAAGAAGCAAAACCAACGAAGAAAGATAAAGATATAGAGAATTTCGTTGACCTTGCACATAAATCTGAAGAAGAAATAATAAATAACGTCAAAAACAAGCTAACAACCGACTATTTAAAGCCTTTAGAAAGTCTAGTAAAGCTTTCAGAAGAGCAAACTATTGAAGAAATATTAGATATAAGCAAAATAAAAGCACAGATTAGAATAGTAAAAAAGATAATTGATGCGTTATAGATGGGATTATTTAAGCTAAATATGAAGAAGTCGATGATTGTGCTATCATTAGCAGTAGTTTACATACCAATCGCAATAATATTATACAACAAACACACAGTTGGCTCAGATTTTTTAACATGGTCACTAATAATTGCGTTAGCAGTAATAGCAATAGTTGGCTATAAAGAATATAAAAGTAAAACTTTTGAAGGAGTTTTTAGAATAAAGAATAAGCATATTGGGTATACTCAGGCTATTTCTATGTGGAAAGATAGGTGGGAATATGAGAATGGAATTAAGTTAAGAAGAATAATACCTTACGCAATGCCTTTTTTACACCCAGAGTTAGGAGACCAAACAGTAAAAGCTAAAGTATTTCCAGAAACTGGCGCAAGTTTTGTTACTTTCATACCTTTAGAAAGGGGAAAAGAAGCAATACTTAATTTAGATACACCAATAATTTATGATGGTAGTGGAAAAATGAAAACCAAAGATGTAGACCAATTCGCCACAAAAAGTAGAATGGACGTAGTGGGCATGGCTATGAAATCAATACCAATAGAGGAACGAGCAGAGGTATTTAAGGCAGGTTTAACATCCGCTTCAAATGGAGAATCAAAAGAAGATGTTAAAGAGGAGGTGAAATCATCAAAAGATTGATACTATTTACTACTTTGGCGTTACTACTGCTACCTTGCGTAGCAGCAGACCAGACTGTAAACTTAATTTATGATTTAAGAGACTTACCTGCGAGAGATACCCAAGAAATTCCAGTTATTGATTTAGAAGAAGGAGACGAAATTAATGTTAACACCAGCTCTGCGTGGATAGAACCCCGAAAAAAAATATTCACTGCGGATGAATTTGGAGACGCAAAAGTTATTTTGGATATATACATACCGCATGATGCAAAAGAAGGGGACTATACTGAAAAAGTAGTAATGTGGACATATAATACCCGTTCAGTAGTAACATTTAAGATAAAGCTAGCTAGAACTGTAAAACGTTCAGATTTAACCGTAGAAGTGTTAGAACTATATAGTGATGAAGAAGTTCCAAACGCAACGGTGGTTGTTTATTCTGAAGAAAATATGACGGGTAGAACAGATATGAACGGTCTGTTTCTTGTGGAGAATGTAAAGGAGGGATGTTGGGATATTAGCGTTAAAAAGAAAGGTTATAAGGCTAGAACGTCTTTTACGTGTTTAGCGGGAATAAATCACGAGGTAACATATTATTTGGTCGATGAAAACAAGACGAATATAACTAAAACTGAAGAAATGTTAGCTTACCACAACTTTTTAACAGAGCATGAAGAGCGTTTAAGGTCGATGAATCAATATGCGGATAGTTTTATAATGGAAGCAGAAGATAATAAAACTTGTCCGAGACAGGCAGATTTCGATAATGTTTCTAATTCACTAAAGAGTTGTAGCAAAGAGCTTTCTATCGCGTGGGGGATAGCAAATATAACTACTAGCCAAAATTTAGACGTTGATAGGAGTATGACGAAAACAAATAAAAGATATGCGTGGGCATTAGGAATTTTAATAGCAATAGCAAGTGTATTAGGTATATCTTATTTAGCAAAGAAAAAAGGATTATTCGGCGCAGGAGGATTTGTATGAAAACATTATTATGGAGTAAGGAAAAGGTAAGAGATAACCCTGTTTATTGGGTTTTTTTTGGGATTGATTCTGAAAGAGCAGGAATATATAGACAGGTAGGGGACGCAGTACGGGATAGCGGAGAAAATGTAAATGAATTATTACCTGTTGTAATAAACGGAGTTAGCGATGATAATTTTATAGTCGCGTGGTTTAGAAACTTATTTTCAACACCAGAACCATTATACTTCGTAAAGAAAAGAAATATAATTGGAACTTATACGGCTATGGATTTGTATAGTCATGAGCCATTAAAAGCAAAATACATATTTGTTGGTCAAAACGTTGACGACCCAGATGAAAATATTATTGAAAAGTTACATCCTAGCATAGAAGAAACACGCGAACTCCAAACCAATAAAATATATAATTTAATGCAAGAAAACGAGCTATTGCTAGCAGAAAATGAACAATTAAGGCAGAGAGATAAATCTAGGGAACGAGAAGAAAATGAAAGACTTAACGAAAGACAGTCAGCTTCGTGGGTTAGAAGAACACAAGAATAGTGTTTTTGAAGCCGAAGCAGACGCAGACCAGGTTGAAAAAGAACTAGACTATTTCGATAAAGATGCTTTTGAAAAGTACTTAATAATTAGGTTAGAGCGAGGAATGACGTATCGTATAGGGAATACAACCTATGACATACACACATTTATAGACGAATTTATACCGAAATTTGAGAAAGAGAAAAGAATTATGCACAATTTTGAACATGTTAAAAACTACCTTAATCGTATGAGAGAAGGCTTATTTAACCTTCATGAAGAGATGGTAAAAGCGGTCAATAAACTAGGTTCTAGCGCAAAAGTGTCATCTGAAGGATATAAAAAAATGGTTAGCGTGGGAAAAGCATTACTACTAGAAAATGATAAATTAAAAGAACAGCTACATCAAAAAGCGGCAGAGATAGCGGTTCTACAAGAAAAACTAAAGTCGCAACAGGTAGTTAAAGCGATAAAATCTCCAGAGGAAACAAAGGTAAATGAGCAGGTAGAAAAGCTAGATAAAATAAAAGAGCAATGGATTTCAGAATTAAGAGACGTATTTAGAGACCGCAGAGAGCAAAGAGCAAAGGGGGAATTAAAGAATACAAAAACTGGAAAGTCACTAAAACTATTTCCAAAGCAATTATGTAATAAATTTAGAGTTACTTTAGAGTACCAAATGCTAGAACGGGAGGGGGTAGACGTAAAAGAATTAGTTAATTGTGTCTACGATGAAGTAGCAAAAGAATATGTTAATATGGGGGAGTTACAAGAAGGTGACTATGATAGGTAGTTTAACCATAAAATCATCACCTATACTCTGTGAAACAATCAATAATTTAATTTATATTAAATTAATCAAATTACAACTAATTAGTAATAAATATCCATTCATAAAAGCTTAGCTTTTTAGCAATTAAATATATAAATAAAGGGGCGGCGTTTTTGTGGAAATCTGGGAAAAATGGAAAAATCAATACTAGGAATGTTAATGAGGCGACCAGAGATAGACAATGTGTTTATCAGAAAGAAAAGAATACCCTTAGGCACAGTTTACCCACCATTTCACTACTATAACGATACGACAGGAACTTATGACGTTCCGCAGAGCGACATAGTTTATGTACAATTAAAGCAAGGAGAACAATTTGTTTGTCTTAACTTAGGTCAGCCAGGTTGTGGAAAATCAATACTAAATAAGCGAATAGAATATTATATGCACAAAATAGGTTATAAATCAGCAATATTCGACTATAAAGGTTACGAATGGATATTTGGTTCTTTATTTACAAGCCCAATTAATGTATTTCCTTTTGAAAAGCCAGAAATACTACCAATAGTTTCATTAATTCCAGCTCACAAAAGAAAAAAGTTCGGAAACGAAATTGATAAATACTACCGAACAGTAGCATATAGTATAAACGATATTTCTAGCGTCCATGAATTAATATCATTACGTTTTACTCCCAGTGCAGCAATCAGCTTAATGAATATCTTATCTAAAAATCAGTTCAAGAATATCAAAGAGTTAATTTACGCAGTAGAAAGAACAAAAATGCACGGCGCAGCTAAAGAATCAATACTAAAACGACTAGCTTACTACGATGAACTAGACTTTTTTAGCAATGACCAAGAAAAACCAACCCTACAAAAATACTGGGATGCGGGTTTAGTACCAAATTATTCGATGTTTGCTTCGTATAAAGACGAACTATCATTTCTTTTCGGTAAATTAATAGACGAAGAATATAACCGCCACAAAGGATTTCCAAAGTTCATATTAATTGATGATGGACACCCGTTTATTAGTAAAGATATGAAGCCTTATGACTATATGAGCGTAAAAGCAATACAGGAGTCAATCTATCAGTTAGGGCGACATAAAAACTGGAATATGTTACTAGCAACACAGCAACCAGAGTATATTAAAGACGATATTATCGAAGGCGCAACGCATATTATAGTTAGTCGTATGGGTAACGTAGGTGATGCAATACGAAAAAAGATAAATGAACCAGAGATTGAAAGAGAGATTAAAAGTTTAACTTACGATAAAGCTAACTACATAAAAGAAAAGCTTATTCTGGAGGACGATGGGATTACATATAGGAAATTCCATAGTTGGGGTCCTTTATTGGGTCATTGCATAAGCGGGCAACATAATAAGTATAAGATATTCTAAAATGGATGGTTATAAGTTAGACACTGATTTAGCATACGTTCTAGGAACACTTGCAGGAGATGGGTGTATTTATATTAGAAAAGATATTTGCAAATATGTTGCAGCATTATGTGTTACAGACTACGACTTTGCTAAGAAATTTAGGGATTGTATATTTAAGATATTTGGAGTTAAATACCGAATAAGACGTAAATTAGTAGATGGTTTAAAAACGATGTATGGTGTAACTATAACTAGAAAAAAGTTCGTATTACTTTTAAGAAAGTGGATGCCAGATTATGGAAATTACGAATTTAGAATCCCAGAGGAAATTATAAAAGCAAATAACACAATTAAAAAGTACTTTTTACGAGGTTACTTTGACTCAGATGGCGGAGTTGAGTTATTTAAAGATGGAAAGTTTAGAACTGTTAGTGCAGTATCGATAAGTAAAGAGGGAATGCGAGGGGTTAGGGCACTTTTAAACAGTTTAGGAATAAGCACAAGTATGTATGTGGGAAAAACAAAGGTTGGAAGACCGTTTTATAGATGTAAAATTTTTGGATTAGAAAAAGCAAAGAGGTTTAGAAAAAAAGTAGGGTTTTCAATAAAAAGAAAAGAAGAAGCTCTACATTTGGGAATAAAAACGCTAGAAAAAACTTTTGTTGCGGGTTGGAATAGACACGAAACTAGATTTTTAAAAGATAATTATACAACATTAAAAGACGAAGAGATTGCAAAGAAAATTGGAAGAACACGGTTCGCGGTAAGAACAAAAAGGAAAAAGTTAGGGTTAAATAAATCATTTGTAAACGCTATGAGAGCGTGGAGTGTTAAAGAAGAGAAAATAATGCGTGAGTTTTACGCAGTAAAATCTAATGCGGCGCTAGCTAAACTAACTGGAAAATCTAAAAAACAAGTTGAATCTAAAGGTTTTAGAATGGGACTAAAAAAGTCTTATAGAAAAAGTCCAAATTTAAAATGAAAAAAGAACTAATGGGGAAATAACCACCATCTAACACTACAATAATTACGCAACATAACGAAAAGCTTATATACTAGGTACGACCTATCGTTCTGCAATGGGAGACATAAGAAGTTTTATTTTAGTGACAGAGGGAGAAGGAAGGCGGACTTTCAAAGGACGCTCACCACGACAAGCAGCATTAAAAGCGGCAACACGTGGTATTAAAGACATACAACTACGAGAAGTAAGAAAAAACGCAGACGGAACTAAATCGGTTCACGTTTTTGAAGGAAGTATTGAAATGATAGACAAAGGAGATAAAGCTCCAGAATGGCTACCCGATAAAATAAAGAAACCGATTGTTAAAAAATTAAGGGTTGACCACGTTTAACCCTTTTTCTTTTTTATATATTTATTTGTTAAGTGTCTTACGGCTAGTATTATAACCGCTAAGATAAATAAACCTACTAATGCTCCAACTGGGTCAAGTAAAGCAGCAAGTATCGCAGTCATACCTAGGAAAGTAGCATTGTTTCCTATATGATACCCCATAGTAAACTCTAACCCGAATCCATAAAACATAGCAATATTCATGGCGGCTCTAAACACCGCAGCAGATAAGAACATAATACCAGTATATTGTGGATTTAGTCTATGTGCGAGTACAAAAGCAAACACAGAAACTCCAGAGGCAAATATATTTAACCAAATTTGACCCCCTTTAGACCTTAAATCCCGCTTAAATACATATTTTAAGAACCAGATACCAAATATTAAACCAACGCTAAACGCACCAAAACCAAATACTAATTCTTCTACTACTCCCGCAGTAATAGCAATAGAATAAACTTTAAAGAATGGATTTGCTTGGGCTATTAAAGTTTGATAAGATGCGACAGATTGTGGTGCGCCCACGTTAAATAATTGTAGCGGAGACATAATTTTCCAGGGGATAAGTCTGCCCGCAGAGAGTAACACAATTAAAGGTGCTAATATTAACCCAAATAAAAACATAAATGCCGCTTTAGCGTTAGAGTCTTGAACTGGAAGTCTTAAACCATATTCTTTAGATTTGTATTTGATAAAAAGAAGCATGAACATAAATAATATTAAAGAACCAACTGCTAGGTTGAAATATAACTCACCAATAGGTATACCATATACACTTAAACCAATAATGCCCATAAATGTGCCTGCGAATAAAATATAAGCTAATAAAGCTCGGTCTAGGTTAAATCCTATCGAACTTCTTATTCCTTTTATGCTCACCATTGAAAAATAAATAAAAGGGGACTAAGCCCCCTTAGGTTTATGCAACGTATATCGTTCCGTCGTTTGTTGCGCTCACACCAACATCGTCACCATCGTCATTTGCAACGCCATAGGTTGGAACACCTGTTTCGCTGTGAATGAACATTGCTGGGTCCATCAATCTTATTGTAATGTCTTGTCCGTCAGATGGGTTGTTAGTGTTGTCTGTGTCGATAACAATCGCAATAGTTGCTTTTTCTCGACCAGTACTTGCATCGTCCTTGAACGTTGCTCGGTCAAGTTCGTAACATTCTTCCGATGTTGCGACATCAAACTGAGGTACGCCTGCGTATGTTCCGCCTTCTACTTTAACAGAGTCAATTTCCGTAGTGTTGTAGTTAAAACAGACTAGCATATTTGCATCGCTGAACGGTGCGCCGAATGCTGCATCATTTGGAGCTTTAACTTCAAATTCTAGGTCATACTCGTTGTTTGCGGCTAGTGTCTGTTGGTTAGAAGTGTTTGCGTTAACAGAACCATCGTCATTGTATACGACTACGCTAGGTGAGCCTTCTTTGTACATTGTGAAATATACATCGAAAACGCCTTTACATCCAATGCTTTCAGGTAAGATTTGTCCGTACCAATCAGCAGAACCATCTGCGTTGGTTGAATCATCGTCAAAAGCAAACAAGATGTAATCTTCGTTTGTACTTGCGGTTAAATCAGCTTGACTATCCGAATTGGATACTCTGTTGTTTTCTGTCGTGTACAAGTATGTTAGAACGTCTTGATTAGAGCCTTTCGAGAAAGGGTCTTCTGTTACAGTTCTAACAGTTACGTCTTCAATGTCACATGCCAAGTCTAAAGTCGTCTCATCGTCTATAACTGAAGGCTCTGGAGCAATACTGTAATTGTAGAGCATAAGCCCTCCAACTGCAATACCAATCAGCAAAGCAACAGTCAATAGTTGTGCATTTAGTTTTTTCATTGTTTTTTTCACCTTTTAATTGAACATTCTTAACCTCAGTAAAGAGGCTCTTAACGTCCAACGTATTGGTTATTAGCAGATAACGCTGTTTTTTATCACCTGCTAATGCAGAATAAAGTTTAATAAACCATAAAAAGATTTATAGTCTGGAGTAAACAAATACTTTTATGTAATATAGTCTATAAATAAAATAATAACATTAAAAAAATAAAAAAAATAACGTGCAACATACGGTTATCGAAAATGGGAAGAAAAGTAAATATATCAAAACTTAAAAAGCTGCGCAATAAAGGAAAAACTTACGCACAAATAGGGCGTAAGTATAATAAAAGTTCTTTTTGGGCATTCTCTTTATTAAACTCAGTATACAGACCTAAAAAGTACAGAGGGGTAAAATGAGTAAGGTTATGAAACCGCTATATTTGAAAGGAACAGTAACAGCATTTTTAGTAGTGGGAATAATAGCGATTTATTTATATAATCTGTGGTGGGGGATAGCCGAACTTAAACAAGCGATTATGAATGCAGTAATTTTCTTAGCAATAGTGTCACCTATATTATTATATGCGGCTTCAAAGCTAAGAAAAAAGAGGGTGAAGATATTTTAAATGGGTGTAATTAGTAGAGGAACAGCAAAAATAAGAACGTTTTTTGTAGTTATAGTATTAGTAGGGTTTTCTGGTCTTTTAGACAATTTAGATTATTTTTGGAGTACTGAGCGTACGTGGATTGGAGCGTTTCACATGGTAAAGAACTCAGCGTTTCAAGCATACGATAATTTATTCGCTTCGCTGTGGTCACGAATGATTGCATTAAAAACAAACGTATTAGCGGGACACATTGGTTCGGTAATATGGGATGGAATAGTTATATTTCTAGCAATATATTTAGTATACTTCGGAGTTTTCTTAGTATTAGACTTATGGACTGGAGACTTACAAACTCCAGGATGGCTTGCAGCGGCAATAGCAATAGCATTAACAATAGGACTAGCATATCTATTGCGTGGTCACGCTACAAACTCAATAATAACTAATGCGACAAGTACGATAGCAAATCAATCAACATTAAATATTAACTTAACGGGGTTAGGAATATGAATAAAAAAGGAATAAAAACAGTAGGCACTTTAGCTCTTATTTTAATTGTTTTAGCGGGAGCGGTTGGCGCTTATTTAATATCTGAAGGGGAGATGCCTTTCGCAGTTTCTGGTCAAAATTATGACCCAGATTACACTTCTATACGCGATGGTAGCGTATATACTAAGGTATTTGGAACTGTCGATTGTCGACCAGTTCCAGGAGCGGGGGAAACAAAAGACGCTAAGTATCAAGGGTTTAATGATAGAGATTATGGGACTTTAACTTTCTCGTGTCCGTCAACAGCGGGAACAAATTGTAAAATAGACTCTATAAGTGGTTTTATGTGTGACGATAGTTCTTCGAGAAATACACAAAAACAATATAGAGTGTCTGGAACTAATGATTGGAATACATATACTGGAACAGTAGCATTAGGAGAAATTTCACCAGGTTCTACTAAAACTTTTGATTTTAGATGCCGATACTATATAGGAAATACGGAATATGGATATTCAGTTTCATGTAGTAGTGTAGACTTTGCGTTCTTTTCTGGACTTGCGCAGGATTGTGATAGCGAATCAAATATATTTTCAACGTATAAAGTACCAATTTCAAAACTGTATGTGGATTCACAAGGTTATACGAGAGGAGGATGGATACCAGGTACAGAAGGGTGTGATATATTTAAGGCAAATGATATAAGAGAAATTGAGGATTTACAAGAAAAGGGCGAAAGTGTACCTTCGGTACCATTCGGGGTTACTAAAAATATAGTAGTCGGATGGAGAGAAGTTTCTGGGAGATATACTATTAATCCATTAGGAACATTCGATGGAAAAGATGTTATGTGTAAACCTTTTGACGGAATATACGAAGTGGATAGCACTCAATTACAAGGTGGAAAACAAATCTATCAAGAAGGCTCTTTATTAACTAGCTGGATAAGTGGACAAAATTGTTGTTCTAATGAGGAGTGTAACTTTAACGCAGTATGCGAAAATTATGAGTGTAAGGCTCCAGAAGAAGCTAAATGTGAATTTGGAGAATGTGCGTGGTATGACGAGGGAAATGTATTAAGTCAAACTTGTGAGGAAACTAGCTTTGGTAAATTTGAATTGATAACGCAGTCTTGTGAAGATGGATGCTTAAAAGAAGAAAGAGAATCAGTAAAATGTTGCCCCGATAGTTGTTTAAGTGATGAAGTATGTATATACGATAAAGGGTGTCAACCATACGGAACAGAACAAGATTGCCCAGATGGATTTTGCTGTGAGCCAGGTAATGAAGTAAGTATGAAAGAACAATCGTGTTCTGGAGATAAAGAGTGTTGCTTAGAAGCAGACGCTAGGCTGGGAATTGGACTTTGTTTAGATAGTTGTGATATAGTAGCAGTACCAGAAACTTGTGGAAATGGGGTGTGTGATTCTGGAGAATCTGAAGATAACTGCCCAGAGGATTGTATTGAAACAGATGAATGTTCGCAGCAGTGTTACGCAGACTATGGCTCAAAACAACAGAAAACTAAGATATTAGGACTTACTGTATTTGAAGGCGAAGATACTGGTAGCCCAATACTACTCGGTACATGTTTGAGCTATTGTAAAATAAAGACACTTAACTTTATGGCGATAGGAATAGGCACGATAATTGCGGTATTAGTTGGAGCAGTATTTACAGTAACTAATAAGAAATATATCAAGATGGATAAAACAATCGCAAAAATACTAACTGTTGTGTTAGCAATAGGGGCGTTTATAACAACCCTCGCTTTAATTTAAAATGGGAAAAACATTTAACTACATAGTGGGAATAATACTACTAATTGGAGCTTATTTAATCTATAATTATTCTCCAAAAGTATGTAGTGGACTTGCGTGGATTATATTTTTACCATTCTGTTTAATAGGCGCAAGCGTAGTTGGTTTAGTTAAAATAGTACTAGCAATATTATTGGTGATTGTGGGAATAAAAATGTTTTTGACTGAAAAACAATCAACTCAGCTTTCATCCGCTACTAAAAAAGCATATCGTACTGGTAAGAAAGTGACTAAAAAAGCATATAGTGGTAGCAAAAAAATATATAAAAAATTAAGAAAATGAGCTTAAAACAAAATATAAAAAACAATAAAGGAATATGGCTAGTTATAGGTCTGACTCTTTTAGCAATAGATTTAGTAATTCCAGACCCACTACCGTTTTTAGATGAAATAGTGTTAGGGATATTTAATGTATATATATTAAAGGTGTAAAAATGGCGAAGAAAAACAATGCAGAATGGTATAAAAACCCCTGGTCGATACTAGGATGGATAGTGCTAATACTATTGGTTTTGGTAGTTTTATATCTGAAGACTGGGTTTGACCCATTTGGATTAATATCGTGGTTGTATAGTGTATTAGCTAAACTTTGGCAAGCTATATTGGCTGCGTTAGGTGGATTAGGGATGACTATTGGTGGCGGAAATATAGCTCCGCAAGGGGGACTACCTACAACGGACTTGGACTGTGATGATTACAATATAGCTAGCGAGTATGATAAGTACTTTGGAGTCGTGAATATGCAGACTATAGAAAGAAATTGCGTACTAATGGGTGGAAAGTGGACAAGAAACAATGCGGAAGTTAGCTGCTTTTTAGGGCATCCAGGAACAATAGATTGTAATAGTATACAATATAAGGCTAGTAAAAATCTTTGCGAAGCTATGAAAGCTAGGTCGGTTTGTGATAATGAAAACGGAGTATATGGTTGCTTCTGTAGAGAGGGGGGCGCATTAGTGCCTTCCGCAGACGAAAGCGATTGGGAGTGTGGTTATTATTACGAAGGAACTGGGTATTGTTCTGGTTATTGTGATGAAGGAGCATGTATGGAAAAAGACGTATTGGGTGGAAAAATATGTGGTTGTTATGACGATGGGCAGGGACCTCAAGACGATGGAGATGTTTCGTGTACTGAATATGAAATAACAACAGGTGATTCTCAGACCGCAGCAATACAATGCTTTACGCACGGTGGTTGTACTGGTGATGATAACTGTAAAGTGGTGAATAATCCTTACGACGCATCACAAAGATATAAATGCGAATGTTTCGACAGCGAAATATACAACTCATGTAGCTATTTTTATAACGAGGATGATTGTATGAGTTTAGGACGCTGTAGGGGACAAACTCCTTTCGGGGATTGGTACGAGACTAGCTGCGGATGGCATCCTGATATAGGCTGTCACTGTCCCTTAATAATGTAATATGGAAAAGTCAACTAAAAAGAAAGTAATGGCGGGAATAGCGTTGTTATTGCTAATGCTATTACTTTTACCTTTTATTAATGTAATAGGCATAGACTTTTCAAGTCACGGACACGGAGATTACAAAAAAGGCTACGTTAGTTCAATATTACAGTCGCTAGGCATAAGAGAAAACTACGATTACACAGATAAATTTACAGGAGAATCATACTGTTTTAACGATGATTGTTGGGCTAGATTAGACGAGGAATATTGGGAATGTTGTACTGGTGACGATTATTGTCCAGAGTGCGAGGAAGCTTACGATACTGCGTTATTAGAAGAATGTCCAGAAAGATGCGAAGAAGAAGTATATATGTGGGATGGCTCACCAGTAACTGATTTAGGAGCTTTTGCACAAATGGCATTTCCAGATTCTTACGCTAGCTGGGAAACATATTGTACTATTTGGTTTATGGACGGAACATGGGTTTCTGAAACAAATAAAGTTGGTTGCGAAGGAGCATGGTGGTTAAGTTGTAGTTCAAACTCTATGCAAAGTGCAGGAGAAGTATGCGAAACAATAGGCAAAACTTGGACATGCGAAGGTGGAAGCGCATATTGTAGTGGATAAGATGGGAAAGATAACGAAAAGAGAGATGTGGGATATAGTAAAGCTATTCCTAATTACTTTCGTTTCTTTTACGTTTAGTAGAGTAATAGAAGAACAGCTAGGATGGAACATATATGTTTCGTTAGGAATATCGTTGATTGTTTTACTAGCGATAGCATATAAAACAAATTTAAAAATATGAGGTGAAAAATGGGAAAACTAATTAAGAAAAATGTACTAAAAACAAGAGAAAAGAACAAGCTTTACTACGTTAAGGGGAAAGACCTCTACGAGGCGAACATGAAGCGTGGTAAAAAGCGGAGGAAATAAAATGGTAATGGGGCGAATAACAATAGAAAAGAGAACACAGAAGTTTATTAGACGAGGAAAAAAATTGAAAAGTCTGCCAGTAGATACAGTTTACAGAGTTAATGTTGGAGGAAAAACTAAATTAGCATTTAGAACAAAAAAAGAAGCTAAATCTTACGCAGATAAGCTTAGAAAAAAGGCGGGCAGAATATGAAACTAAACATAAAGAAAAATATGTTTATAGGATTAAAAGGAATATTAGTTAGCATAGTAGCGGGGTTAATTATTGGAATAGCACATGCAATAGTATCCGCCGTAGGAATAACAAGTATGGCAGTTACTTTGTTTATAGCACTTCCAGTTAGCATTTATATTTGGGGAATGTTAGCTAATAAGTGGTTTAAATGGGTGTAAAATACGACAGATGTGTTGGAAAAGTCTCAAAGTCTCTCAAGAAAAACAAAAGAAAAGGAAACGCTTGGGCGATTTGTATGGCGAGGATTAAAATGGTAAAGAAAATACGGATAAAAGGTTACACGAGAAAAGTTAAAGGGAAGCGAATTCGTGTAAAAGGTTACACGAGAAAAAAGTAAAACCAAAAAGAGGAAAAATAAATGACAAGCAAAAAATGGCTGGTAATATTGGGAGTAGCAGCAATATTAATATTATGCGTTAATGGTGTGGAGGCACTGGACAACGTAACTCTGAATACGCCAGCAGCAAGTGCAACTATTTGTGGTTCGACATATTCTCTCAACGCTACAACTGGCGGAGGGAACGCGACAAATGTTACGTTTTACTACTATAATAGCGGATGGATAGCGATTGGTAGTAACGCAACAAATGGAACAACGTTTACTTTGCCGTGGGATACAACAGCCGTATCTGATGGGACATATACTGTAAACGCAACGGCTACAAATGGAACTGCAACAGTTTACGACAACAGTACGGGAGTAATTATAGACAATACTGGACCAGTAGTATCATTTGCATCGGGTTCGCCAGCAGATAATGGGCAAATGGATTACCAATCAGCAATAAGCGTTACTACTAGCGAATCAGCAACAGCTTGTACGCTTTATTTTGGAAACGAAGTGCTGACGATGAGTGGTTCAGGAACGTCATGGTCATACACATTTAATTCAGGACCCACAGAAAACATATACTCCTATTACATTACCTGTACGGATACGACAAGCTGTACAAACTCAGCAAATAGCGCAACAAGAACGGTAACTGTAAAAAACTCAAATAGCGGAGGCGGTGGTGGAGCAGCAACTACTAAAAAGAGTGTAGCACCTACTCAATCAATACTATCGCTAGTTGAGAAAATAAAATCAGGAAATAAATTAGTTATTATTGGCGCACTACTAATTGGGTTAGTAATAGCATACAGCGTATTCGGAAAAGGAAAGGGTAATAAGAAGTAACTAAGAATGAAAAAACGCAATATTGATTAAAAGGAGGTGAGAAAGAAAATGAAACTACCAACATGGTTGAAAACTACACTAGATTGGCTAGGTACAATCGGCGCATTTGCATGGCTACCTTTCGCATTTGGAATAAACATTGTTGAACTATTAACTGGATGGACAGGTATTGGATTGTTAACAACAGCAGTTTATGTATGTGCAGGAATTGCAGGTCTTTCAATGCTATTAAAGAAATTTAATATCATGTAAGACTCACGCTCTTTCTCTGCAAACTCTGTAAGGGATAAAACCCTTGCATAGGCAGAAGAATGAAAAGCAAGACCAAGCTAGCTTTAATCGGAATTTTAGTGCTAGTGGTAGGCATTTTTGTCACAACTCAACCTTTTTCTTTAGTTATTAGCGAAGACAGAACGGATTTTAGTAAATTTAATCCAATGGATATTTCAATTACGATAGATAAAGCTGCATTTGACGAACAAACATACCCCTACATAGAAACAGAAATATTAGGAAAAACCACTCTAAATAGATGCGGATACGCAACAAGACCAGCTAGCGGGTCATTAGTTAGTGCATGTAAAGAAGCAGGATTTAAAGATTTAGTTGTTAGTACTACTGAGCAGTGTAGAGGTCAGAGAGATTCTAACGGAAATGAATTTCTAAATTCGCCGACTAAAGTTGTATGTATAAAAGATGTTACTGCTTACCCAACAACGGTAACATTATCGTATGAGGATGAAATTGTTTACGGATATGAGAGCGGAAAAGCAAAGAAAGCATCAATAGAATTAGCTAGCTTAATGTCTAGGGCGTGTCCAGACAAAACAAAAGATTGCACATTTATTTTAACAGCTAAAGCTACACCATCAATAGGTAGTCTTAAACTAACGGAAAGCAATTATGTATCAATTTATTACGAACAATTAGAAAAACTAAAACAGGATTTAGATAGCAAAATACTAGAAATAGACCAGTTGAAAGTGTCGATTGAAGAAAAGGCTAAAATAATCCAAGATTTAGAATTAACACTAGAAGAGCAAGCATACATTATAAAAGGATTAAGTTTAAAGGCGGAAGAACAGGCAGAATTAATATCAGAATTAAATTTAACAGTCCAACAGCAAGGAGAAATTATAGCTAATTTGGATTTAAAGGTTGAGGAGCAAGCCGAAATAATAGCTAAACTAGACCTAACAGTCCAACAGCAAGGAGAAATTATAGCTAATTTGGATTTAAAGGTTGAGGAGCAAGCCGAAATAATAGCTAAACTAGATCTAACGGTTCAGCAGCAAGGAGAAATTATCGGTAAACTAAAAAACACCGTAGAAGAAAACGCAGTTTTAATTAGCACACTTAGTAATAAAGTAGAAGAACAAGCGGCGATGATTAACCAGCTAACTTCTAATTTAGAAATTAAAGCTCAATACATATCGCAGTTAACAGCGGAGAATGAGATACAAGCGCAGCTAATCAAAGAAATGGAAGCTAGCTTTGGAAATCAAGGAGTTATAATTAAGAATCTTAAATTAACGATAGATGATGACGCCAGAATTATAGAAAATCTAAACCTAAATAATGAAGAGCAGGCACAGATTATAAATGAGTTACAACTAAACAATGAAGAACTGGCGCAATTAGTAAAAGAACTTCGTTTAACCAACCAAGATTTATCCGAATTGGTGACGGATTTAGAACTAAACAACAAAGAGCTAGCGGAGTTAGTAAATGAGTTGCAACTAAGCAATGATGATTTAAAAGAAATAATTGACCAGTTAGAACTAAACAACAAAGAGCTAGCGGAGTTAGTAAATGAGTTGCAACTAAGCAATGATGATTTAAAAGAAATAATTGACCAGTTAGAATTAAATCAAGAGGAGCTAACTGATTTAGTAGCTAGACTAAAGCTAACAAACGAAGAATTAAATGCATTGGTTGAAAAGCTAGAGTCCGAAAAAGCAGACCAAGAACAGTTATTAGCGGAAGTTCAAGAAAGAAACGCAGAGCTAGAAAAAGAAGCAAGTTTCTCAGATAATTTAAGAATTATTATGTATATTTTAGGCGGAGTAATTGTTTTAGGAGGTTTAACATTTTTTGTTAAGAGAAAGAGATGAAAAATAAGAAAAAGATAATTATTGGATTGGTGGTTATCGCTGCACTTATTTTTGTAGCAGTTCAACCATTTTCGATATGGGTTAGTAAAAATAACATAGATTTCAGCAAGCAAAATCCACAAACATTTCGTTTGGAGATTGATAAAGAAGGATATTTTGAAAATATTAATATAAACGTAAATAATATTGGTAAACAAACATACATGGACTGCGGAGTAATAAAAAGACCGATTTTAATAACAAATACTCAGGCATGTATAAATGAAGGCTATAAAGACTTTTTAATGCAGCCAGAAAAGATGTGTTCACCTAAGCAATACAACGATGAAAATACCATAGTTTGTTTTAAGCACGCATCTAGAACTCCAGATAAAATAACATTTAGTTCTGATGGAAATGTAATTGATACATGGACGCAAGGACAGCCAGACGTAATGCAATTAGAACTTTCCGAAATCGTAAATAGCAAATGTAAATCGCAAATAGACGCATGGTTAGGTTGTCAACGTGGAGAAGATTGTATTGGCTCAGAAATGGAGTGTCAAATAGAATTTACAATATTATCATCGCAAGATTACGGTGAGCTAAGTTTAGAGGTTGGGGATTATGTAGAAAAGATAGTAGACCCTTGTTTAGGAGTAAGTTGTGACAGTCAGTGTATGGAAGGGAACATACTAAGAACTGGTACTTGCTTTAACGGAAAATGTAATTTTGAAGAAGATAGCTGTGATGATAAAAACCCGCTAACGCTAAACGATTATTGTGAGGATAAAGAGTGCCGTCACTCACCAGAAGTTCAGTGTATAGATGATTCTTTATGTCCAGAAGGGGAAATTTGTGTTAATAACGAATGTGCGGAAGAAATGACTGCACAAATACCAGAAACTCCATCGGAAGAAGAGCCTACCACTCCACAAGAAATAAAGGAGAGAGTTGACCAATTATCAAGCTTTAAATACTATATAATCGGAATTGTGATAGCGGTTCTAGCAGTTATTGCGCTGGTAATTGGAACTAAAAAGAAATGAACGCGTATAAACTATCAGCGATAGCATTAGTAGTATTGCTAGCTGTAACTTTCTTTGCTGGCTATTATGTTAGTGACTATACGGAGTTAAAATCCGCTCCAAAAAAGCTTGTTTACTTTGATAAACAAATAGGTCCAACTGGTGTAATTGAACCAAATGAAATAATAAGACAAAATGGTTATATGCTAATAAAAGAAGAAGGAATAGTACCAATTTACTTAGACGCAAATCATTCTAGTTCTATGCTGCCATTTATTGACGTAAAAGCTACTGTTTTAGCAACCGAAGACTTTGATTTCGATAAAATAAAACAAGGAGATATAATAATTTACAAGAAAGATAGTAGTCTAATAGGACATACGGTTATGAGCATTGAATCAGACGAAGAAGGAACTTATTTGAGGTGTAGAGGCTATAATAATGTGTTTTATGATACTATGAAAGTTAGAGCTGACGATGTAAAATATCTAGTTACGGGGGTGCTTTATGGTAATGGTCAATAAAAAAGCTTATAATCTAGTAAATAGTAGTAACACTATGTTGTCACAAAATAATAATAAAAAAAATAAACCTTCTTTATTAAGTTTTTTGATAATGTGTTCTTTAGCGGTAATCTTTCTAGTCGCGGCGGTTAGTGCCGCCTCGCTTACTACTATTAATCCTGGCTCAGTTTCGGCAGTTAATTATACTTTTGCTGCTGCTGGTTCAAATACTTCAACCTATTTTAGCTTGCCGAATACAGCTAACGTCACCGCAGGTACGGCTAATGTGACGGGATATGAATCATCGGTGTTACACGAAGTAAACAGCGTTAGTTTAACAGGAGTAACAGCTATAACCTCAAACAACGATAGTTATTTGTGGGCGATAGAAACATCTGGTGCGGACACAGTAAGACGGTATCAATCTAATTTAAAATTAGATGCAACTATTTTTACTATTCCTGGAACTGATGTAATATACGACCCAAGCGGGATTGTTTTTAACGGAACTCATTTTTGGATTTTTGGATTAGGTTCGGGGTTTGGTGCAGATGATGGTAGCGAAGTAATACTTTATAATTCAACTGGAGGAAAAATATCTTCATATAATGTTAGTTTTGATTGCACAAATGGATTTGTTACTGGTAGCGCATTAGACGCAAGCGGAGATTACATTTATGTTGGTTGTCAGACAGAAAATAAAGTACATAAATTAAATATAACGGATATGACTTCAGTAAGTAATTTTACAGTTTCATCTCCAACTGGAATGGAAATAGACGGCAATAATTTGTTAATAAAAAATACTACGACAGGAGTAATTAATCAGTATAATACTACAGGTAGTTTATTAAAAACTTATACTGGAGTTGAGTATTACGGTTTAGCAAAAAACAACGAGTATTTTTATACGGCATCCCTAAATGCAAATAAAATTAGTATGTGGGACGGCTTACCCTCGTCGGCATACGTTGATATACAAAACGATGGAGGCTTAGAGTTTAATTTTTCAGAAAGTTGCTACCAAGAAAGCGCAAATGTTTCAACGTCATGCGGGGGACTAAATACAGGCGCGTATTCTTTAGTAGGGGTTTGGACTAATGGCAGTAATACTATTGATGGAAATTTTAGTACTTTTGGAAGTGCAGGGGCAGGAAGTAGTTATATGTATGTAAATTACACAAAGCCAACTAGTGCAACAAGTTTAAGTAAATGGTATGTCAAAGACGGGTATGGTAGCGAGAATCTAACATTATTAGATAGTTGTTTTAGTCAAAGCACGATACAGTTGAGAGCTGAATCAAAACTTTGGTTCGCTGACTCGTATGTTAACTGGTATTGTTATAACGGAAGTTGGAATTTGTTAAGGGAAAAAGGAGATGGTTCAAGACTAATTTATGAAGAAGCAATGTATTGGGATATACCTATTTCAGAACAAATTATACCAGATTTTACATCGGAATTAAACGATTATATAGATAATACCTGTGCTACTTCTACATGTGAAATACCAATTAACGTAACTTCTGGTTCAGCAGGAATAATACAACTTAGCGCAATCAGTATAGCGTATCAAAATCACCCAGAATCAGTTTCAGCATCAGATAATTCATCATCAGCATCGCCAACAGACGTAGGAGATAAAACACAATTTAGTGTAACGTTTGTAGATGATGATGCAAATCAAGCAACAGCTTATATTTGTAAGAGCAACGCTTTTGCAGGAGGGGTATGTACAGGCGGACAATGGTGTAATAGTGGTCAAGGTGCCTCACCGCGAACATGTACTTACACGTCTCAAGCGGGAGATTCTACGAGTAATAATTATTGGGCATTTGTAAGAGATTCAACAGGATTAGACGCAATAGATAACGATTCTGGAACTTTTGAAACGAATCACAGACCAAACGCGCACACACTAAACGTAACCCCTACGACTGCTTACACTAACGATACTTTAACTTGTAATTATTCATTTAACGATACCGATAGTGATTCAGAAGGAACATCTTTATACATTTGGATTAATGATTCGGGAACAATGGCGGGACAAACATCAAGTACATTAGCTTCAGCGAATTTCGCAAAGAACGATAACGTTTCGTGTGGAGTTAAAGCACAAGACGCACACAGTTTTTATGATGACCAATACGTTAATAGCTCAAGCATAAACATAAACAATTTACCGCCAGACGTACAAGAAGCAACGTCAGATGATTCTTCGTCAGCATCACCAACAAATGTAGGTTCAAATGTAACGTTTACAATAAACGCAACAGAACAAGATGGAGATACATACGAGTTATATGTTTGTAAAAATGATACTTTTTCAGCAGGAACGTGTACGGGTGGAGAGTGGTGTAATTCAACAGATACCGCATCTGGAGTAAACGCATCTTGCACATACACGACTTTAGCAGGAGATTCTACGACTGAAAATTGGTATTCTTTTGTGTGGGACGGAACGAATTACTCGTCATCAACAGATAGTGATTTTCATGTAAATCACAGACCAAACGCATCGGCAGTAAATATAAGCCCAAGTACCGCATACACAAATAATACATTAACCTGTCAATATACATTCAATGACGCAGATTCTGACTCAGAAAACACATCGTTAAGAGTATTTACTTGGTATAATGATACCGCAAATATAAATATAAATTCTGAAACGTTAGCTTCGGGAAACTTTAGCAAGTTAGAAAATCTAACTTGTTCGGTTTTAGTATACGATATACATGGATTTAATGATAGCCAATACAGAAACTCATCAGCAGTACAAATACAAAACGCAGTACCAATAATAAACTCAAACGCAACAATCCCTGCCGCCCCACAATATTATAATACGACCTACATAACCGCTAATGTTACAGATTTAGATAACGATATAAGCGTAGTAAATTTTACAATAACTGCGCCAAATGGAACAGTTATAATAAATAACATAAACGGAACAGCATCGGGAGATATTTGGAACTCATCGAATTTTACGATAGACCAGTATGGTAACAACTGGACGGTAAATATTACAACGCTAGATGACGAAGGTTCATCAGATACTGAGCAATGGACATTTAGTGTTTTATTAGGCACTCTAACACCAACACCGAGTAGTAAAACATACACTCAGCAAGCAGGAGAGACCGAAGCGGTAAACTTTTCGTTTTCTCATAATGGTTCTTCATATAATTTAGTGGATATAGGACTTAACGGAAACTTATCGAATACATCAAGATTTACCGCAGTATACCAAGAAGACCCTTTTAATGTTACGGTAGGAAACACAAAATATGTTCAAATAAACATAACCTCAAATAACACTTTAGCAGATGCAACTTATACGGGAAATGTAACATTAAATGTATCTGGGGGTAGTGTTTATCAAATACCATATACCGTTTCAATAGCCACCCTAAGCGGAGAAATTAGTTTAGATCCAATTACTAAATCACTAACAATGACTGCAGGAGGCACAGATTCCTGGCAAATCGAAGTATCAAATATAGGGAATAGAGATTTAGAGAATTGTAATTTCACTGCAACGGGAGACTTAACGTCTTTTACAACTTTTGGAAATAGTGATTTTACTGTAACTAATGTAACTCCCGTGAATGTTGCAGTAATACATACTACGCCCTCCGCAGGAACGAAAACTGGAACTTTAGAACTTTTATGTGACGCAACCGCTTATGGGGGTCAAGACCAAGAAGTAGTAACTCCAGTTAGTGTAAATGTACTAGCCGCAGATGGAGGCGGCGGAGGCGGAGGCGGAGGTTCTGCCGTAGATAAAAAGAAGTGTAGCATAAATGTTCCTTCGGAAATAACAATAACTGCGGTAAAACCAGTAGAGAAAATTTCAATTAAAAATAAAGAGGAGTTTTCGATAGCCCCAATTTACGAAATTAGAGACCAAAATGGAAAGGAATCAGCGAAAGACGCGCTTTCAATAGAAGTAATAAACTCAATAATAACTTCTGGAGAGACAGGAGAAATACTACTAAAGCTAGATACAAACAAAATAGACGCTAATGAAACAAGCTACGCGAAGATAGTAATATCGACAGCAGAATGTAAAGACGTTTACACTGACGTAGTAGTAACATACGGCGCAAGAGAAACTATTATAAGTTATTTTGATAGGTTAGCGGATGGAATAGCGGGATTAGCGCCATTCCTTAGCGAAGTAGCAATATCTTATAAAGGGGTAGACGTTTTATGGGTTCATATTTTAGTAGGAGTAGCGTTATTGTTGTGGTTTATAGTTTACGCAACAATGCGAAATATGCTTTACGCAGTTGGAGGTTCTGCGGCAATAACAACAATATTAGTGGTGGTGTTAAAATATGTATTATAAAAAGAGTTTGGCAGTTTTAGCAGTTTCTTTAATTATTTTAGGAGTAGGGGTTGCTAGTGCTGATGTATTAACGGTAGCGGTAACACCTAAAACGGGAGGTGGCTCATTACAACCGAGTACTGAATTTTCGTATGTTTTTAATTTTACAACAGACAATGCGTGTAATACAGTATTATTAAGTTACAGTGATAATATAACAACAGATGCTTATGGGAGAGGTCATGCTTCAATAAACACAGCAGCAATAACAGGAATACCAGCTTATGTTTGCGAATACAGAGATGGAATTTTAAGAGAAACTCACGAACTAAATATGGGTTTATTTGGAAAGGTAAAAGCTTCTGAAGTATTAGCTACTAATTGGATTAATGCGTCATCATTTAATGGAACGTATTATGGGGACGGAACGAATATAAATGCAAATTCGTCTGGATATTGGGACAATTATAACGTAGCATCTGATTTAAATGGCTTAATCACAGTATACTGGGCAAACATCACCGACCCAAAAACAAATTTATCACAATTTACAAATGATATAGGTGCAGGAGGAAGCAATTTTAACGGTTCGGCAGATGAAAACATTAATATGAATAACTACGATATTTATAATGCGACTCAAATAAGCTCTACAAACTTCTATGGGAACATAAATGCTTCATACGTTCAAAATGATGGGTGGCTAGAAGATGGTCAAGAAGAAAATCTAAACGTTAACTCTTCAACATACACTACATTTTGGGCTTCAGTTTCGTCTTTTGTAAGTAAATGGTTTTATGATAATGGAAACGTATTTAGTTTTAATGAAACGCAATTAAATACTACCATACAAGACGTTAAGGTAGATAATGCAACATACGCAGATACCGCAGGAGCAGTAACTACATGGGACGGAGAAACGTCACAAGCGGACTTAAATGTTAACAGCTCTAATTACTGGGACAATTATGACATAGCTTCTGATTTAAATGGGTTAATCACTATTTATTGGGCGAATATCACAGACGCAAAAACAAATTTATCTGAGTTCGTAGACGATTTAGGCTATGTGGTTAATACGCATTTAAGTAATTTTACAGACGACTTAGGCGATAGAGGTTACACACATTTAAGCAACTTCACAGACGATTTGGGTTTAGGAGGTTTTAATTCATCAGCAGACGCGGACTTAAATATGAATACTTATGATATTCACAATGCTACTCAAATAAATTCTACAAACTTCTATGGGAACATAAATGCTTCATACGTTCAAAATGATGGGTGGCTAGAAGATTCACAAGAAGGCGATTTAAACGTTAATTCATCGACCTACGCAACAGAGTGGGACGGAGAAACGTCACAAGCCGATTTAAACGTAAACGCTTCAAACTATTGGGACGATTACGATACGCCAGCAGGATGGGATTTAGACGAATCAGATGACTTATGGATTAATGGTTCAAGAGCAATGACTGGTAATTTGGATTTAGGCGGAAACGCTATTTATAACGTCAGTAGCTTAAATCTAACATCGGGTATCGTAATGGCGGCTGATTTAGATATGAATAGCAACGATATTAATAACGTAGCGACAATAACCGCAACGCTATTCGATGGTACAATTAACGCTTCAAATGTAGACAACGAAACTTGGATTGAAGATTCACAAGAAGGCGATTTAAACGTTAATTCATCGACCTACGCAACAGAGTGGGACGGAGAAACGTCACAAGCCGATTTAAACGTAAACGCTTCAAACTATTGGGATAACTTAGACACAACCACGGATATTACTTCTTTAGGAACGCAAACCGCAGAATTAAATATGGGTGCACAGAATATAGTAGCAACAGGAAACATAACCTCTAATGCTAACAATACTTACTATTTAGGAGATAATGATTTAATTTGGAAACAGTTATGGGTAGAAACAGCCAATATTTCAAATTTAGGCGGATTTAGCCCAATAACGCTAGGAACTGATATTGACGCAGGAAGCCAAGACATATACGATGCTAATTGGGTTAATGCAACATACTTAAATGGGACGTATTATGGAGACGGCTCACATTTAACTGGAATATCAGCTAGCTCAAATTTCAATGGCTCCGCTGACCAAGATTTGAATATGAACAATCACGATATTTTAAACGCAAGTGATATTAGTTCGGATACGTTTACCGCAGGGACTTCAATAGAAACATTAGCGGTTACATCTCCAGCATTAGGAAATTTAGGTTTAAGCAGCGCAGCAGGGCAAATATTATTGTCCGCACCGAGTTCAACGGTAGAATCAACGTCAGATGTAGTGATAAGCGCGTCAGGAATGTTAGATTATAGTTTATTTGTTACCGATGAACATTATCCTGCGATAGTTGCGTTGAATGTCGGAAACCCCGTAACGTCAGACTCAATGATAAAATTTTTACAAAATGAAATTACCAGTTGGAGTTTGGAGTCAAATAGCGATGCCGAATCAGATAGATTTTATATAACTAACGAAGACGAAGATGCCGTAGTAAGTTTGTTACAAAATAAAAACGTAGGGTTTAATGTTGCTAATCCCGCAACAAACGTACAAATACATGATACTTCGCTTGCGGGAGTAAAAACTTCAGAATTATCATTAACTACTTTACTAACTGGAGCAGGGGTAGGAAGCGGTTTTCACATTTATCAACAATCAACACAAGCGACGGGAAGTGAAATAGGATACATATACCAAAAAGAATCAGGAGGAGAAATAGTAATACGTGGAGCAGGAGATAATGGAATTGTAGTAAAGGACGGGGGAAATGTTGGAATTGGAATTGCGCCAGGAACTGCGATAAGTGAAAAATTAAGAGTAAATGGAGAAACAGGGGCAGAATCATACACATTAATTAGCAATCAAACTTACCTTCATCCAATCGGTCCGATGGATTTTGCGCCTTCTTCTTTGCAAGCGGACAATATAAATATAACTGGAAAAGTACTTAATTTTGGAAGTACTAGTGTAGTATACGCACCAATTCATCTCCCACTAGGCGCATATATTCAAACCGTTGGATGTTATGGTAATGTAACTGACCCATGGGCATTTAAGAGAGGAAGTCCAGTTGATAACTCGACTTATGATTCGTTAGCATCCAATAATTTAGGAAGTATAGATGATACTGTTGTTAATTCGACTATAAACAACGATGATTATTATTATACTATTGTGGTATCGGGAAATTCTGGAACTAGTTTATACGGATGTCAAATTTACTACTACATTGACGAGATTACTTTTGTGTAGTAACAACAAAAACTATAAATACCAGTATCACACAACGAATACATGGTAAAAAGAGAAAGAGAGTACAAAAAGCTGCTAATGGGAATAACAATAATAGCAATGTTATTGTTGGCGGGTTCAGTAGCTTACGCAGTAAATACACAACTACAACAAACAGAAAGGGAGAAAAACGCGGCAATAATGGGTTATGACTTAGCACTTTTGGACTTAGTAAAAAATGCCAACACCTGTGAACCTATTAAAGTAACCCCTTTCAGTCAAAATACAACTGTGTTAATACAAAAAATAGATTGCTAAGATGAAAAAACTGCTAGCACTAACAGCGTTGGTATTTATAATCCTAGCCACACCGACTGTTTTAGCTAGCGACCAGCAAACATTTATTCCTTTGGGCGGAGATGAACAATGTGTTTTCGGATATGTTTTCGGAGATGAACAAGTAGATTTTTATGAAGATTATAGCGGAAGTAGCCCAGACCCTGGAGAAAGCGGAGGTGGAGGCGGCGGAGGCGGAGAAGTAACCTGTCTTAGCAAGGGTTATTATTGCTGCGAATCCTGCGTAGAAGGAACTAACCAATCCAAATATAATTCCACCTGTACGAACTCTAAAGTCTGTTGTTCACTATGCGAAGAAGATATTATAGTAGATAAAGAAAAGGAGAAGAAAGGTGGCATATACGATATAGTCCCAGAAAGTTTAAAGAATAAATACGACTTATCGGAGAACCAATGGTTACTGGTATTGATTTTTGGTGTTTTAGGAATACTATTAATACTGTTCTTCTTGTTCTCAAAGAAGCGCAGATATTGAATGGGCTAGCCTACACGAAGGCAAATAAGCAAGGTTTTGCCTAGCTTGCAGAAAACATAACATCATACTATCAGAATTTAAAGATAAGAAATGTTTTCCATAAGAAATATACCACTAATGCTATCAAAAACAGCAAAGAAAATATTATCATAAAATGGTTTTAATTTTAAAGTAGTCACGGCTTTGCACATAAACTCGCTCCTGCACAAAAAGTAGATAATTCTGCACATAAATTCTTTTAATTAGCGGGCGGTAACGCTACGCATGCGAATAAAACGCGAATTTAAAACCCCTAACCGAATTGTTGAACTATTTAGAAATATAGAAATAATCAATTCGGCAGTTCGTAGTGGAAAAAATAGTGTAAATTTTAACCATGTAGACTGGGTAACTCCTTTATCAGTTTTGCCGCTAGCAGCGCATTTATCTAAAAATAATATGTCGGTTAATTTCAATTTCGATAACGAAAAAGCAAAGTCATTTTTGATTAATAATTTAAAATTCCCTGGTGGACATGTAGATCCCTACTTCGATACGACTAACGTCCCGATATGCAAAATACACTCTAACTATAAGCAGCTTCTTACGAACTTCGAAAGTAACTTGTTGCGGAGCATTAATGTTGACTGTTTAACTACCCCTATTAAATTATTAACCGCAGAGCTTGAAGCAAACGTGGGGGATCACTCTAACGAAGATCATTATTGGCTGCATGCTCAGTACTATCCGAAGACTAAAAACTGCGAAATTTGCTTAGCCGATACGGGGATTGGTATAAAAAACTCCTACGTGGGAACTGCACACGAAACTAAGACACACGAAGCCGCCGTACTTAAAGCTATAACTGGCGTCTCATCAAAAACTATCGAACGAGGATCGGGGATACCGACTATAATTAAGTTATTCACTAAGGGGCTAAAAGGAGAATTTATGCTAATGTCCGGAGACTGCGCGATTTACATCTACCATAAAAAAGGAATTAGTTACGAACTTCCGTTCGAGTGGGGCGGAACAGTAGCTTTCATTAAATTCCCAATTCCGCGTAGCGCTAGAGCATTAGCTTTCGATTACACTAAATATATAAAATGAAACAGAAAAATTTATCAACTATAAGGGGTATACTATAATATGGAGTGTTTACAGTTATCTAGCATTTTCAATGACACTAACCTTAGAAATAGAGCTTCTGTAAGCTTAATTAGGGAGCGTATATGCGATAACGAAGTTGTATTGGATTTTAACAAAATAGACTTTATCTCCAAATCATTCTCCCATGAATTACTTAGTTATTTGAAATCAAACGGCTACAAGGCTCATTTTAAAAATGTAAACAAATCTGTTGATTCTGTTTTAAGAATAGCTTTTTCGAAACCAAAGATTAACTTGAAAATTACGAACGTAAGAATAGACTAGATTCTGCACAAAAAAAGGTTTTATAAGTCTTGGTATGCCTAAAACAACATGGCACTACTAACTAAATCCCGCTATGTGATTGGGCTACAATGTCCGACATATTTGTGGATGGCTACCAATGATAAGAAGAGCTTACCTGAGCCGACGGAGTCCGAAAAGCACATCATGGATCAAGGAACTGGAGCAGGTAAATTAGCCACCAAAGTTTTTCCAAAAGGTATCAATATTCCGACAGATATTGGTTTTATGGAGAATATTCATGCGACTAAAGAAGCCTTGAAGAAAGGCAAACCAGTATTCGAAGCAGGGATTATGGCGAACAAATGCTATTCTCGTGCCGATATTCTAATTCCAGTAAAGGATAAGTGGGACGTAATCGAGGTAAAGGCTACCACTAAAGTCAAGGACGAGCATATTGACGACGTAGCCTTTCAGAAATTCGTGTACGAGATGGCTGGTTTAAAGATTCGTCAGTGCTATCTGATGCATTTGAACAAGGAGTATGTGCGAAAAGGCAAGATTGACGTCGAGCAGTTATTCGTTAAGGAGAATATTACTAACGACGTGAAGAAAGCGATGGGTGGAATAGAAGATCGCGTTGCTAAGATGCTTAAGATCATTAATTCAGATAAACCTAAAGCGAAAATACATTATTACTGTGATAAACCCTACAAATGTCCGCTAATGAAGGATTGCTGGGATTTCTTGCCAGATGAGAATGTGTTTCATTTATCTCGCGGGCGGAAAAATGCGTTTGACCTTTTTTCACAGGGCGTGGTTTGTTTGAAAGATATTCCTATGCATGCGAAGCTTACTGATAAGCAGTGCGTTCAGAAGGATTGTGCTGTGAATGGTTGTGTTCGCGTTAATAAGATAGGTATTAAGAACTTTCTAAAAAAGCTAAAGTACCCTCTGTACCACTTGGATTTTGAGACGTTTAGCTTGGCAGTTCCCCTAATGGATGGAACTAAATGCTGGCAACAGATACCGTTTCAGTATTCTTTGCATGTCGAAGACGATGCTGGTCATTTGGAGCATCACTCTTTTGTTGCTTCGTCCGAAGGTGATCCTAGACCAGAGTTTGCAGAGTATTTGAAAAAAGCGCTCAAGGGCGAAGGTAGCATTGTCGTTTACAACAAGTCTTTTGAGAAGATGATTCTTACTCAGTTGGCTGAGTTTTTGCCTAAGCACAAGGATTGGATCGAAGATGCGATCTCACGGCTTATCGATTTATATGACGTGTTCAAGAAGTTCGATTATTATAATCCGAAGCAGTGCGGTAGCGCTTCGATTAAAAAAGTGTTGCCCGCTTTAGTTGGTAAGGACTATTCTGGACTAAACATAAGCAAAGGTGATCAAGCATCTTTGTCGTTTATCAAGATGCGGCAAGGGATTAGCAAGCAGGAAGAGATTGATATGCGCTTTGATTTGATGGATTATTGCGGGCAGGATACAGAAGCGATGGTTTGGATAATTCAGGAGTTGAGGAAACTAATTAATTAAGACTCTAAATTTACATTTGTTTTAACAAAAGACTCCACTTGAGAATGAAGTTCAGCTTTTATAAAATCAATACAAACATATTTTTCAGAATATTCTTTTTGTTTTTTTAAATCTATTTTACCATTACCATCCAAAGGTATTTTAATTTTTATATTTTTAGCTTCTTTCCAATGCCTAGCATATCCCAAATTAGGAATTAAGTTTAACCACGTATATTTAACATAATTAAGATCTATTTTGCCAATAAAATCTTTATTTAACTTCAATACTTTAACATTATCCAATACTGAAAATGGCTCGTGTCTTTGGAATAATGATTTAGTATGATCACCAAATGTAAAATAAATATCTTCTTTTGAAGGACTGAACATATGATTGTCTAAGTAACCGACACAACCATTATTATCAAATTGAGATGAATAAACCGGGTATTTTCCTTTAATTAATATGTCTTTTCTTGTTATTTTTTTAGGTATTGTTTGTGGAACTAAAAGTTCAGTTATTTTAAATTCTTTGTTGTCATTAAGGTCGCTTACTCCTTGCTTTATTTCGTTTATTTGCGCTTTGTGTTCTTCAATTTTAGTAGACATGTTTTCAATTAATTCCGAAAAACCCTCTAAATCAACTTCGTCTTGTTTTTCTTCAATACCCAATTTAATTTTTTCTTCGTGGCTCCACCAGCGGTCTATTGACCAATGTTTATCAAAATCATCATAAAATTTTTTAATAGGGGTAACCTTACATCTACAGTCTTTTGTTGAAAAATAGTTTTTTGCATTTTTAAATTGATTGAATAGTCTTACTCCTTCCTCCAAATCACTTTTATTAGTGTCAAACCTATAAACATCTAAAGTTTCACCTATATCAGTTACTAAATATGTAAACACGGGGTCTTTTTGCACCTGAGTTTTATCTATTTTTTTAGTTATTGCTAAAATATACGTTTTTTTAATTGTTGTGAAAAACGTTTTAGCTGGCAATGATATTATCGCATCTACGAAACATTCGTCTAAAATATATTTTCTCAATTTTTTATCATTAATTCTATTAAGTATTCCATCAGGAATAACAATAAATGCTTTTCCTCCTTTTTTCAATGCTTTAATAATCCATTCCATAAATAATCCTTCGACGCCCAAAGCATTTACTGCAAAATGATTTTTTAGTTCATTATCTTTTGAAATTTCATCTTTTAGATTTGAACTTCCACTAGTTACGTAAGGTGGATTTGTTAGTATTAAGTCATATTTTTCTACTATGGGGTACTTAAGTGTGCCCAAAATGGAATTTGTTTTTAACTCAAAAGAGTTATTAAACAGTTTTGAAAACTGTTTAGTTATTTTGGAATTTTTCTTTATTAAATCAGAAAAATATATTAGCATATTAGCATTAGCCAAAATTATTGTTTTTTGTTCTTCGGTATCAAAGCCTTTATCGAATCCAGCCAAATTAATATGAGATATTAATTTACCGTTTCTGACTTCAAAAAATTTATTTAAATCTTTTAAAACAGGTTCTAATAGGAATTTTCCTACGCCGCAGGCGGGATCACAAATAGTCTTATTATAATATTCGTCTATCGAAAACATTTTGCATACTGCACGAACTACTTTAAGAGGCGTAAAAAATTGCCCCCAGTTCTTTTTACTAATACTTTCTTTTAAGAAACTCTCAAATAATTTACTCTTAAAATCGTAAGATATATTTTCTAGCTTCCCATAATTTTTAAATTTCTCTAGAACTTTCTTAAATACACTAGAATAACCTTC
>JGI10211J34971_10000213_pt1 | contig 45445 bp, 39 predicted proteins | sample Etolagsediment_FD_34971 | JGI IMG/M metagenome (IMG submission 34971) | reverse complement strand
TTCAAACCATTGGTGAAGCGGTAACAGGTCGAAACCTGCAAAACCTGGCCCGCTACGAAACCCACTTAGACCGAAAATTTGAGCGGACGCTTGGAATGTTGCTGAAGCTGCGGGAGCTTCGCGGTGGAAAATCTGTTTCGTAAAAAACGGGGCAAATCATGAATGTGTGCCCATATTTGTGCCCATCACAGCTTATCAGTAATAAAAAAACCTGTAGAAACAATGCTTACAGACATTTTTACAGCTTCTGTATCGATAGCAGATCCTACAGGTGCAACATACGCTGCTGCTCCTCGGCTGAGGGTTCAAAAGTACGGCTGCGATAATGATCGAAAATAGCCTGTACCACCGCGTCCGGGTCATCGATGATCTTGAACAGATCGAGATCCTGTTCGCTGATCAAGCCCTGCTTCACCATAACCTGTTTAAACCAGCTCACCAGCCCGTCCCAGAACGACGATTCAACGAGGATGATGGGAATGCGTCGCGATTTGCCGGTTTGAATAAGCGTCAGGATCTCGGCCATTTCATCCAGCGTGCCGAATCCGCCGGGTAATACGATATATGCAGTGGCGTATTTAACGAACATGACCTTGCGTGAGAAAAAATGGCGAAAATTTAAGGAGATATCCTGATAGGGATTAGGGTTCTGTTCGCGCGGTAATTCAATATTCAACCCGACGCTGGTCGATTTTCCTGCTTGTGCGCCTTTGTTTGCGGCTTCCATGATGCCCGACCCGCCGCCACTCACGACCGAGAAACCGGCATCAGAGAGGAGTCTTGCGATCTTCTCAGCCTTGAGGTAGGTAGGATGATCGGCTTTTATGCGAGCAGAACCAAAGATACTGACCGAGGGTTTGATGCAGGCCAGATGTTCGAAGCCATCGACGAATTCGGCCATGATCTGAAATATTCGCCAGGATTCCCGGTTGAGGACAGATTCACTGGAGCTGATTTCCGGTTTACCGCCCTGCGCTGTGTTTTTATCATTCATTCAGGTATTCTGCCCGCACATTCACCCCGACGATTTTAGCCTAACTGCATGAGCCAGGATAACCCGAAAAAACTGGTACTGATCGATGCCAGTTCCTACCTGTTCCGCGCCTACCATGTTCCAAACCTGCAGCGCCTGACAGGTCCTGATGGTGAACCGACCGGCGCCATCTATGGCGTTCTAAACATGTTGCGTAAGCTCATGGATGATGAAAACCCCGATCGCATCGCGGTGGTATTCGATCCCAAAGGCAAAACATTTCGTAACGACATCTATGCCGAATACAAGGCCAACCGCCCCCCCATGCCGGATGATCTTCGTGTACAGATCGAACCTTTGCATGAGGTCATTCGCGCCCAGGGTCTACCCCTGATCGTTGTCGACCGGGTTGAAGCCGATGACGTGATTGGAACGTTGGCCAGGCTGGGGCGTGAATCTGGATACAGGGTCATCGTTTCCACCGGCGACAAGGATATGGCGCAGCTGGTGTGCGATGAGATCACCCTGATCAATACCATGAATAATGTGGTCATGGATGAATCCATGGTGATGGAAAAATTTCAGGTTCGACCTGATCAGATCATCGATTATCTCGCCCTCATGGGTGATACCTCCGATAACATACCCGGCGTACCCAAGGTGGGGCCGAAAACCGCCAGCAAGTGGCTGGAACAGTATGGAACGCTGGAATCCGTCATGGCCCATGCCGACGACATCAAGGGCAAGGTGGGCGAAAATCTGCGAGAAGCGCTGGATTTTCTGCCCATGTCGTATCAGTTGGCGACAATCAAGCAGGATGTCGAGCTGGATTTTGAACTTGACGACCTGGTACGCAACAAACCCGACACGCGGCAGTTGGCGGAATATTACCAGCGATTTGGATTTCGCCGCTGGCTGGATGAACTGCAACAAACTGTACAGGTCGACGATAGAACCGATAAGAACATAGATGTCATCACGGACTACCAAACCGTACTGGACGAAAAGACTTTTGCTAAATGGTTGGAGCGACTGAACAAGGCCGAACTGTTCGCCATCGATACGGAAACCACCAGCCTCAACTACATGGACGCCGAACTGGTAGGTTTGTCTTTATGCCTGGAATCCGGCAAGGCCTGTTATGTGCCGGTAGCGCATCGCTATGCGGGCGCGCCTAAACAGCTCGATCGTGAGCAGCTGCTCGCGGCAATGAAACCGATACTCGAGGATGATTCGATAGGCAAGATCGGCCAGAACATCAAGTATGACATGCACATTTTCAAGCACTACGGTATCGAGCTCAGAGGTGTCCGACATGACACCATGCTGGAATCCTATGTGTACAACTCGACCGCTACCCGGCATAACATGGATGCGCTGTCGGAATTTTACCTGCAACGCAAAACGATCCATTTCGAGGATGTTGCCGGCAAAGGCGCCAAACAGATCGGTTTCGATCAGGTCGCACTGGAGCAGGCTACCCCCTATGCCAGCGAAGATGCCGACGTCACCTTCCAGTTACATGAAAAATTGTATGCCAACCTGAAACAACAGGCGCCGTTGTTAAAGGTGTATACCGAGATTGAAGTCCCGTTGATACCGGTGCTGGCGCGCATGGAACAAAACGGGGTATGCATCGACACGGCCATTTTGCTCAAGCAGGCGCGCGAGGTCGATGAACAGCTGGAACAAATCGAAAAAACCATTCACGCGCTGGCGGACGAGACATTCAATCTAAGTTCTCCAAAACAGATCCAGGTCATCCTGTTTGAAAAGATGAACCTGCCGGTACTACGCAAAACGCCCAAAGGCCAGCCTTCGACCGCAGAAGATGTACTGGAAGAACTGGCGCGCGACTATGATTTGCCACGTCTGTTGCTGGAATATCGCGGTTTGCACAAGCTTAAAACCACTTACATCGACAAGCTTCCCGGTGAAATCAATCTGCATACCGGGCGAATCCATAGTTCCTACCAACAGGCCGTGGCATCAACCGGACGGCTGTCGTCAAGCAGCCCCAACCTGCAGAATATCCCCATTCGTACGGCGGAGGGTCGGCGCATTCGTGAAGCCTTTGTAGCGCCGGATGGATTCCGCATTGCTGCCCTTGATTACTCTCAGATCGAGCTGCGCATCATGGCTCACCTGTCGCAGGATGAAAGCCTGTTGCGCGCCTTTGCCGAAGGTCTTGATGTACACCGAGCGACCGCAGCCGATGTATTTGGTGTGGCAGACAGTGACGTGACAAATGACCAGCGACGTGCGGCCAAGGCGATCAACTTCGGCCTGATCTACGGAATGTCTGCATTTGGTCTGGGCAAGCAGCTCAACATCGGCCGGAACGAGGCCCAGCAATATGTCGACCTGTATTTCGAGCGATACCCCGGGGTCAGGCAATACATGGAGGAGACACGCTCCGGCGCGCATGAGCGAGGTTATGTCGAAACCGTTTTCGGTCGTCGCCTGTACCTGCCGGAGCTCAAATCACGCAATGCACAACAGCGCCAGTATGCCGAGCGTACCGCAATCAATGCCCCCATGCAGGGGACAGCTGCCGATATCATCAAGCGCGCCATGATCGAAGTCGATCGCTGGTTGCTGGATAAGCAGGACGAGGCGCGCATGATCATGCAGGTCCATGACGAGTTGGTGTTCGAACTGCGCGAGGATAGTGTCGATACCATGGTCGAAGAACTGCGCAGCATTATGGTATCGGCTGCTGATCTCCGTGTGCGTCTGGAGGTTGATGCGGGCACAGGTCTTAACTGGCATGAAGCGCACTAGCCCCCGGCAAACGGCGTTTTCAAGCAATAACGGGCCAAAACCTACCGATTGTCGGATAGAAAAGAAAATCCAGTTTGCTGACCTATATAGATGTTATTGGATGGAACATTGGTGAGTTTCACTTGTCCTAACCAATATGCGCAAAAGCCCGGCGCATGTCCGCTCTCCCCTCCTGTTGAGCGGACAGATTCGGTTACCCCACCGGATCAAGACTTGAACCCTGGCCATTAGAAGTCAGGGTTTTTTTTGCCTGCATCATGCTCAAACCGATCCGGTCTTCACGGATACAGGGTATCGCCGATGTTCTCAGGCTCTGAATACAATAAGCGATGGCACACTGATTCGAATTCGTCCAGACCGTGACCACTCAGCGCGGAAAAGCAGGATACACTGGCCCCACAAAAGCTCAGTTCCTTGCGCGCATCGAATAAGGCGCGGTTCATCGCGCCTTTTTTCAATTTGTCAGATTTGGTTAGCAGGATATGCAGCGCCAGATGGCCCTGGACCAGCTCGATCAGGCCAAAATCCAGATCGGTCATGCCGCGCCGTATATCGACCATAATGATCAGCCCCTTCAACGAGGCGCGCTCCTGCAGGTAGCGGGACAGCACCACATTCCAGTGCTGGCGCATCTTTATAGGCACCTTGGCGTAACCATAACCCGGCAGATCGACCAGCCGATGAGACTCATCGAGTTCGAAGAAATTGATCAATTGCGTTCGACCCGGCGTCTTGCTGGTTTTGCACAGACTCTTTTGCCGGGTGAGGCGATTGATGGCTGTCGATTTGCCTGAATTCGAACGCCCGGCGAAGGCAATCTCGCTCCCGCTGTCTTGTGTCAGTTGTGTCAGCTCAAAAGCGCTGGTTAAAAAACGTGCCTGTGTAAATACCATGAGACTCTATTAATGGATTGGAACCTGAGGGGTCACATTGAATCGGTCAAGCGAATATGATATACATTCCGCCGCTAAATTTCTGACACGATTTCGAACTGGAGAATCTATGAATACTCGCAAACTCTCAACGGTCCTTATGGGGCTGATCAGCCTGGTGGCTGTAAACTCAGTCCACGCGGCGGATATTGCTGCGGGTAAGGAAAAGACCGCCCTGTGCATGGGTTGTCACGGTCCGGATGGTAACAGTGTTAATGTAATCTGGCCACGTCTAGCCGGCCAGAATGCCAACTACCTGCTCAAACAGTTACAGGATTTCAAAACTGCCAAACGCATCGATCCCACCATGCAGGGCATGGTCATGACCCTGTCCGATGAAGACATGGTCAATATCTCGGCTTATTATGCCGCGCAAAAGCCCGCAGCAGCCAAATACGATGAAACACTGGTCGCCAAGGGTCAGGATATCTATCGAGGCGGGATCACCGAGACGGCCGTTGCGGCATGCATGGGTTGCCACAGCCCAAGCGGAGACGGGAATGCACCGGCCGCGTACCCAGCGCTTAAGAGCCAGCACCCGGAATACATCGCCATGCAGTTGCAAAAGTTCAAGGATGGCAGCCGCGCCAACGATGCGGGCAAGATGATGCGTAACGTCGCTAATCGTATGTCGGAGGCCGAAATGAAAGCCGTTTCTGCTTATATCGCAGCGATGAAATAATCCGTTAGATCCGCGGCGGGACTAGTCTCGCCGCGGATTCTTCCTGTTCAGCGTCAGGGAATGGAGTTCCCACTGTCAGACCACAACCAGTTCTGGTTATTCATTCAAGGTTCAGTACAAACAATCTAAACTAACGACGCTTACCATAGTCAAACCAGTTTCATTAATTCAAGAGGTTCCACCATGTTTACAAAAAGATGGTTTCTGATTCTTCCCCTGTTATTCGTTACCTTCCAGGTCAATGCCCAATCCTTCAAGGAGGGTGTTGAGTACATCAAGCTCGATGCGCCGGTTAAAACATCTCATCCCGACAAGGTCGTCGTCACCGAGGTATTCTGGTACGGCTGCCCGCATTGCTTTCGCTTTGAGCCTTATATCGAGGAATGGAAAGCTCGCATGCCTGAAGGCGTGGTTTTCGAATCGGTTCCCTCGGTGTTGAATCCCAGCTGGATGGAACATGCTCGCGCGTTTTTTGCGCTGGAAGCAATGGGTGAGATTGAAAAGGTCCACAAGCCTCTGTTCAACGCGCTTCATCTAAAGAATCAGCGACTCAACAGTCTGGATACCCTGGCGGCCTTCGTTGGCTCGCTGGGCGTGGATGAGCAGGCATTTCGCGACCATTTTCATTCATTTCCCGTCGATACGCAGGTCAGGAAGGTCAAGCAACAGGAACGCAAGTATGGCCATCGTGGCGTCCCGGCGGTCATAATCAATGGAAAGTATCGCACCAGTGGCTCGCAGGCCGGCAGTAATGCGCGCATTATCGAGGTCATTGATTACCTGGTCTCCAGGGAACTTGCGGCGAAACAATAATCGCCTGAACCCTGACTGACCCGCCCGGCCGGCCGTCACTACAGTACAACACCAGAATACCGCCATGTCACATATCGTTATCGCAGGCGCCGGCTTTGCCGCCTGCACCGCAGTCAAAACACTGAGGAAGCAGGGATTCAGCGGCAGGATCAGTCTGGTTGCCCCGCGCCCGGAGTTGTTCTATTACCCCAGCCTGATCTGGGTTCCGGCAGGTAAACGCAAACATTCAGACCTGGTTATACCGTTACATGGATTCTTGCAACGGCACCAGGTCGATTACATTCAGGCCAGCGTCACGGGTATCGATGCCGAAAACAAGCGTCTGATGACCGATGCTGAAACGCTGGCGTACGATGCAGTGGTTATCGCCAGTGGCGGTCGTTACATTCGCAAACTGCCAGGCATCGAGCACGCCCATATTGCCTGCAGCGGATGGGAGGCCACCCGGGCGTTCTCGGACAAACTCTCAGCGATGGAAGGAGGCGCCGTGGCATTTGGATTTTCCGGCAATCCGAATGAGCCTTCGGCCATGCGTGGTGGCCCCGTTTTTGAATTCATGTTCGGGGTCGATACCTTGTTACGTAAACAGGGTCGCCGCGACAAGTTTGAGCTGGTATTTTTCAGCCCGGCGCCGCGTCCCGGTCAACGGATGGGGGATAAAGCAGTTGATCGTCTGCTCGGCGAAATGGCGCGACGTCACATAAAGACTTATCTGGGCAAAAAGCTTAAGTCGTTCGGCACGGATTATGTAGAAACGGAGGCTGCCCGATTCAACGCCGATCTGATTCTGTTCATTCCCGGAATGACAGGCCCAGCCTGGGCCGGTGACAGTGGCCTGACGCTGTCGGAAGGCGGATTCTTCAAGGCCAACCAATGGTGCCAGGTTGAAGGCCAATCACATATCTTTGTTGCCGGCGATGCCGGCAGCTTTCCCGGTCCCGACTGGAAGCCAAAACAGGCCCACATGGCGGATCTGCAAGCGGAAGCAGCTGCCAAAAATGCTATTGCCGTGTTGAACCACCAGCCAGCGGAACATACCTTCAAAACCGAGCTCATCTGCATTGTCGATACACTCAACAACGGGTCACTGGTATATCGCGATGAGAAACGTGGTCTGATGATGAAAATGCCACCCCTGCACTGGGCCAAGCTGGCGTTCGAAAAGATCTACCTTCGCGCGTATAAATAGAGGCTGGCGAATTGTTCAGGCCTGGCTGTAACGGTCGAGCGCCTGGCTGACCTTGTGTAGTTCGCTTTCGATTGCCTCAATCTGCTCGGCGCTGATTTCGCGAGCCTCCTTTGACTGCTCTTCGACGTGTTTGGCCATGGCCGAAAGGCGCATGGCGCCGATATTCGCGCTGCTCGACTTGAGGCTATGTGAATGCAGTCGAAGCTGTTCATGATCCTGCTCCGGCTGGGCATTCTTTAACGCATTGATTATCTCTTCGGAACTTTGTCGAAAAGCTGGCAACAGCTCATCGAAATCGTCTTCCATGATCTCTTTTAAGGTATCCAGGGTGGGATAATCGAGGGTCGCTTCTTCTATTCCTTCGAAAGGGTCTACAGGTGCATTCATGCTTGACTCGTGTTGATTCAGAAATTCTTTAATTGTCGATAATAGCATCTCGGCGCGAAACGGCTTGGCGACAAAACCTTTCATGCCCGCATCGAGGCATTTATCGCGGTCGGATGCCATTGCATTTGCCGTCAGTGCAATCACCGGAACCTGAGTTGCTCGATCTTGCTGGAAATCGTTGATCAGGCGTGTTGCCTCGAAGCCATCTAATATCGGCATCTGACAATCCATCAGTACGATATCGAAATCGTCCTGGGTGAATGTGTCATAGGCCTGTTGCCCATTCACAACGGTGGTTACCTTGAAGTCGTTCTTCTGCAGAATGGCCTCGGCAACTTTCTGGTTGACCGGATTATCTTCGGCCAGAAGTATTTTAATGCCTTTGAAGTCGAAGTCACCACCATCAGTCGATCGAGACTCGATAGCATCGTATTTGGTAATTATGCCTGGGTGATCCCTGTTGCCGGTCTCGAACTCTCCGAGTACGCAAGCAAGTGTGTCGCGTAAGTGTTCAGACAAGATCGGTTTGGTAAGATAACCGGAGAAGCCCTGTTTTTCAAAACGCTTGGCGTCCCCTTTTTCGGCCTTGGACGAAAAAATAACCAGCGGACAGTCGGGTATCCCCTGATGCTTGCGAATACCACGGGCAATCTCAGTACCGTCGGTATCCGGCATCATATAGTCGAGTATGATCAGCTCGGCCGCGTTGCCCTCGGCGGCCATGTTTGCCAGAGTGCGAAGGGTGCCAGGGTAATCATTTGCGGTGGTAACCTGCATGCCAAAATGTTGTAGCTGGCGGCCCAGCACCTGCAGGTTCAGCTCATGATCATCCACGATCAGTACGCGTTTGCCTGTCAACGATGCGTGTTCGATAGTATGCGCCTCGACGATGGGCAACTCGACGGTGAAGTGGAATCGAGACCCTTTGCCCAACCTGCTTTCAACTTTCAGTTCCCCGCCCATCAGGTTCACAAGCTGTTTGCTTATGGCCAGGCCCAGACCGGTACCTCCGTATTTTCGCGTGGTTGAGCTATCGGCCTGAGTGAAAGACTCGAAAAGACGTTGAATATTTTCTTCGGCAATTCCGATGCCGGTATCGGTAACTGAAAATTCCAGCAGAACGGATTTTTCAGCTCTCATACCAACAGCCTGGACCTCAACCAGTATATGCCCTTTCTCGGTAAACTTGATCGCATTACCTAACAGGTTCATGAGTATCTGGCGCAGGCGACCGGCATCGCCGCACACCATGCGAGGACACTTTGGTGAAAAATCAAGAATCAATTCGACCCCTTTTTCACTGGCTTTTAGCATCAGCAGACTGCAAACATCGTAGGTGGAGCGTTCCAGATCGAAATCGATATTTTCAATACTTAGATGACCGGCTTCGATCTTTGAGAAATCGAGAATATCGTTGATGATGGTTAATAACGCGTTACCGGATCTTGAGATGGCATCGACGAATTCGACCTGCTCGTGATTTAATTCGGTATCGATAAGCAGTTGCGACATACCCAGAACACCGTTCATGGGCGTGCGAATTTCATGGCTCATCGTGGCCAGAAACTCCGACTTGGCACGTGCGGCCGCCTCGGCTTCTTCCTTGGCGACAATTAGAGACTGCTGGGCGATTTTACGTTCTGTAATGTCACTCATGATGAGCGAGAAATACTGGATATTTTCATCGTCCATCAGTTTCATGATATACAGGTTAAGGTATAGCTCCATGCCATAGGTTGTATCCATGCGGGTCTCACCCGACCAGTAGTTCAGGTTGTACGCCGTTGGAATGGCATGATCCAGGAGTTGCCCCAGCAGGTGCGAATCATGAAAAATATCCCTCAGCGTGCTTCCCTGTTCGATGCGATCGATAGACAGACCAAAAATATCGCGGGCTGACTTGTTCATGGAGAGAATATTGCCCTCGAGAGAAAAGGTCACCATCAGGTCCGGACTGGCCTCGGCGATTTGCAATAGACGCTTTTGCTCCTGCAGAACATTGAACGACTCGGTGATGTCGGTAAATGACAGAATAGTCCCTGAAATACCGCGCTCGGTTGACTCTGGCACCGAACTAAGAATAACGTGTATCTTTTTGCCATCCCTGCGCCATAACAGCTGATTGTCGAGACGTTCGCTAAGCCCCTGGTGCAACAATTCGTATACTCTGGAAGCATGCCATTCAACGTTTTGGTCCATCAAATCCCTGCTTTGCAACATGGCATGGAATTTTTGCCCAATCAGCTCAGCATGATCGTAACCAAGGATTCGCAATGCCGTATCATTGATGAAAGTCATGTTGCCCTGCATATCCAGCTGAATGATGCCGCTATCGACAGAATTCAGCAGCTCATTTGAGCGCTGTTCAGCCTTGATCAAGGCCCGATCTTTTTCCATTTGTTCGGTCAGGTCATGAAAATCAACCGTATAGATGTTGCCGCTGTCCGAGCGAATAGCCTGCAACAGGACATCGACAGTGATCTGTTGATTTTGCCGGTTGCTGATCTGCCCTGTGCAGCGTCGATAGGGCTCGTCCTGTTCGGCCAGTTTATCCAGGTCGTGAAAGATCGGCTTGTCGCTTTCCAGCTTCACAATTTCGCTAACGGGCTGGTCCAGAACCTCGGTGCGAGACCAGCCAAGTAGCTTTTCGGCCGAGGTGTTCCAGTCGATAATATTGCCGTGACTATCCAGAGAAATGATTGCATCGATAGAGCTGTCGAGGACATTTCGAATAAACATTTCGCGCTGACGAAAACGGATGGTATCGAGAATATTGTTGGTGATGGATTTAGACAGCCGAATAGATGACGAGGTAACAACCAGATAATAAAGCAGTGTTGCAATACCCAATTCCATCTTGATTGGACTCGAAGACATCAATGTCACCAGCATCAAGGGTAATAGAATCAGTGAAATATAGAACAGGTTGGTGCGTATGAACCCGGCCATGGTGGTCATGGAACCAGCCGCTAGCGCCGCCAGGGTGATGAAACTGATCAACACGACCGGTGTGTTGTCGAAATCGAGAAAGGTAAAAGGGATCAGTGCCCAGCCTATCGCGGTCAAAACCAGATTGATAATGATTACCCGGCGATAGATATCGTCGTTGGAAAGGTAACCGAGCCGGTACAACTTGAGGCTGGCAATTCGCGATAAAGCCAGCAGCAACAGGTACGTGAATATGGGCAGGACGAGATAAGCCGGATAGTACTCGCTGTAATAAAAACCCAGCAGGGCGACGGCGACAACAACGCCGCTGACGCCCGACATCAGGTTCTTGTTGTATTGTTCGAGAAGCTGGTGTTGAAATGACGCTAACGGTTTATTGCCTGCCTCGCTCATTCCCGGGTTTTCCAACTGTATATGGCCTCGGCAATGTTACCATTTCCGTAATAAGTCAAAGATTCGCATAATTCCCGTACGAGCATGATGCCGCGTCCGCTCAGGCCTTTAATCTCGACAGCGGCATCGTCTTTGAAATTCTGGTGATCGAAACCTGACCCGCTGTCTTCAACGCGAAACAGGATGCTGCGAATGTTATCGATCTGCTCGACGCTGATCCGGAATACCACGGCGCCAAAACGAAGATTCTTCAAACGTGATTCGCGTTCCTGAAAGTATTTCGCAAAGCCGTCCGGACTTGATTTGAGTTTGGAATCCAGTCCCAGAACGCCATGATCGAGTGCATTCACATATAACTCGGTCAGCACAGTGAACAACGACTGTCGTTCGGACTCGATGCCCTCCATTTCCATAATCTGGTTGATGATTATGGGAACCGGGTTGGTTTCGCGCAAACGCTGATCCTTGAGGTGAAACGAATACTCCCAGTCGCCTGTTATCTCGAAGTGATGGTGCTGCGCACGAATATGCGAATGCGATGGCAGGCGCGGCAATAAAGCGTCTGTACAATTGATCTCGATCAGCGTTACGTCGTCAGACTGGGCGCGTTCGCCACAGAACTGTTTGAGCTGTTGCAGAATATGGTCGAAGATGGCGTCATTCGGCGCATCCTGTATGGCATTGATCAGGCGTTCGATTCCAAATTCCTCATCGGATTCAGACCAGGCTTCGGTCAGGCCATCGCTATACAGCACCAGTTTATCGTTCTCAAACAGCGGGAATGTCTGAGCGATTTCCGAGGTATTCATATTGTCCACGACGCCCAGAGGCAGGCTGTTGGATTTGACCTGGTGTTTGATCTGCCGGGTGCTGCCATCCACGATGAGCAATTCGGGCATTCCCGCATTGAAAACCGTCACCTGATCGAGATTGTGGCTGATACTGATGAACTGTACGCCCAGGAACATGCCGACCGGCAGAAACTGGCGCAATTTTTTGTTGATGCCAGTGAGGATCTCTTCGGGTGAAAAACCTTTTGCGGTCATGGCGCGAAAAACCTCGGATACCGGCATAGCGCCAAGCGCCGAGGATAACCCATGGCCGGTAAAGTCACCCAGCAGGAAATGAATATCACGTGATGGACTGTACTCAGACAGGATCATGTCACCGCTGAAGGTGGTGGCCGGGCGAATGATGCTTTTGATACCGGGGTTTACGATATTGTTTTTCTGTACCGCATTGACGAAAATCTGTTCAGCAATCTCCTGTTCACGGTGAATCAGGCTGTACATGCCCTGAACGGTCTGATTCAGCGAGGCAATCCTCTCCATCGCCTGTATCTTGCTCTGCAGCAGAAACTGGTCGTAGGGTTTCACCAGAAAATCGTCACCACCGACGTCGATACAGGTCTGAAGCGACTGTTCATCGGTCATGGCGGTCAGGAAAATGACCGGAATGAAATGATTACCAGCCTCTTTCTTGATGATACGGGTCGCATCGTAGCCATCCATTACCGGCATCATGACGTCCATAAAGATCATGCTTGGTGATTCGCTGCGGAACAGCTCGACAGCTTGCTGACCATTCTCGGCCTCACAGGTCTGATATCCCTGCTTTTTTAGCAGGGAACGCAGAATCAGGCGATTGGTCATCTCGTCATCGACGATCAATGCCTTCAGATGGGCGTCTGGCTTGTTCATTGTGGGCTGCGGGGCATAGTTATAAGAATGCTGTTTTTTTAGTACAAACGGGGCAATTCGCAAGCATTATTGTTCGTTCTCCATGCGCCAGAAGTTAGCATGATGTCAAAGTCAGAGCGTATTCCTGATGTGGTGCGGGCGCTAGTATGACCAACATTGCCATTTGTTATCGATAGCGCAACAGCAACGGACTGATTCCTTTCGGCGAACGGTTTGCAGGCCTCGCTTCTGACACTCTTTGCATGGGCAGAGACAGGTTTTGCGTGGACAACTGTTGTACACTGGAGGCTTGCCACGGCTTGCTAGCTAGCCTGTCATTAAATCTTTGCTTGCGTCGTTTTACCTGTCGACAGGAGGGCAGTCATGAACATCGTATTGACCATCGTTTTCGTTCTGCTGGGCCTGCTCGTGGTATGGCAGTGGAGAATGTCGCAAAAGGCTCGCGACATGCAAGGCAGCCCGGCGCCGGACACCCGCGAGGTGGATGGGCACATCGATACACCCGCGCGAGTATACTTCTTTCACGCCACTCATTGCCGCCCCTGTAAATCCATGATGCCGCTGGTGGATGAAATCAGCGCTGAGTTTCCCAACCTCATCAAACTTGAAGTCAGTCAGCACATCGGCCTGGCGCGAGCGTTCAGGATTGCCGGTACCCCGTCATTCATCGCTGTGCGTGATGGATTGATCAGTGAGGTCAAGCTGGGGCTGACCGATGAAGATTGGCTGCGGAGCCATCTGGCGTAACCTGGCTGGCTGGACTAGTATACCGACATAACAAACACCCGGAGGATTTCCCCATGCCGTATAAACTCACCAGGCTGCTGGCCCTGTTGGCCGGTCTCGCGCTAGTTGCCGCCTGTTCCAGCCCTGCCGCCCCCAAAGACTATCGTTACGATGAGCAAAAACGCGCAGCCCAGCAAGGACAGCAGGAATTGTCGCGCGAAATGGACAAGCGCTACTGAGTGAACCGGGCCAGTTACCCGCATCCGGCCCGCATCCAGACGTTTTCTTGGCGATGGATTGAAAGACCCCTTGCATAGGGTTTTTGCAATGCTTTTTCAATAAGCATTGAAAATCGCAATGCTGTTTTCAATGATTACTATTGGAATTCACTACAGGAAACGCGATTTGAACGGCGCTATCATCGCGCTCCTGAAAATTTATTGCCATGCACAATGATGAATTTCAAGACTGCAGACCTGAGTGACGATTTCAGCGAAATGATCCAGATTGTCGAACCCGGCATGTTGGATTTTGGTGGTGTATGCAGTTTTAGTGGGCCGATTTCAACCGTGCGCTGCTTTGAGGACAACTCAAAGGTGCGAGAGCAACTATCCAGCGAAGGTGATGGCCGGGTGCTGGTCGTAGATGCTGGCGGGTCAAAACGTTGCGCCATGCTCGGCGATATACTGGCGGAAAAAGCGGTCAGCAACGGTTGGGCCGGCGTGGTCATGTACGGCCTGATTCGAGACAGTGAAGAGATTGGCCTGATGCCACTCGGTGTCAAGGCACTCGGCACCTACCCCAAGAAGAGCGAAAAAAGAGACATCGGCGATATTGATGTGTCGGTCAGTTTCATGGGAGTAACGTTCAATCCCGGTGCCTGGTTATATGCCGATACCGACGGCATTATCGTCAGCGACTGCGAACTAACCGCAGCAGAATAAGTTTTCCATAAAAAACAATATCGGAAACAGCGAGGAGAGACTACATGAGCAACTACAGCGAAATCTACAAGAATTCGATTAACGATCCAGATGCCTTCTGGGGCGAGGCCGCAGAGCAACTGCACTGGTATAAAAAGTGGGACAAGGTGCTGGAAATGGATGCCAGGCCGGTACCGCGCTGGTTCGTTGGTGGCGAGTTCAATACCTGTTACAACGCCGTTGACCGTCATGTTGAAGCGGGCCGTGGTGATCAGCTGGCGATCATTCATGATTCACCGATTACCGATTCAAAGCGCAGCATTTCATACAGCGAACTACAGGACCAGGTATCGCGTTTTGCAGCCGTTCTGGTCAAACACGGCGCGAAGAAAGGTGGTCGAATCATCATCTATATGCCGATGATTCCGGAGGCCGCCATCGCCATGTTGGCCTGTGCCCGAATCGGCGCAATTCATTCGGTGGTCTTTGGTGGCTTTGCCGCCAACGAGTTGGCCACCCGCATCGATGACGCCAAGCCCGACATGATCGTAACCGCCAGCTGCGGCATCGAACCAGGCCGCGTTGTCGCCTATAAACCGTTGCTCGATGCCGCCATTGATCAAGCCAGGCACAAGGTCGGCAAGGTTATCATCAAGGCGCGCCCACAGAGCGAGGCCGCGATGCAGGATGGACGCGATTACGACTGGGAAACAGAAATCAGCAGTGTAGAAGGTGTCGATTGCGTGCCGGTTGCCGCGACCGATCCACTGTACATTCTGTATACCTCCGGCACCACCGGTCAGCCGAAGGGCGTGGTGCGTGACAATGGTGGCCATGCGGTCGCCATCAACTGGACCATGAAGAACATCTACAACGTCAATGCCGGTGATGTTTATTGGGCGGCCTCCGACGTAGGCTGGGTGGTAGGCCATAGCTATATTGTCTACGGCCCCTTATTGGCTGGTTGTACGACTCTCATGTACGAAGGCAAACCAGTGGGCACGCCTGATCCGGGTGCATTCTGGCGCGTCATTAACGAATACCAGGTCAAGGTGCTGTTTACCGCACCGACTGCATTCCGCGCCATCAAGAAAGAAGATCCCAACGGCGATTACCTGAACAAGTATGACCTGTCCTGTATGGATGCCTTGTTCCTGGCCGGAGAGCGCTGTGACCCCGATACCCTGTTCTGGGCGCGCGACAAGCTGAAAAAACCGGTGGTTGATCACTGGTGGCAGACCGAGACCGGTTGGGGTATTGCCGCCAATCCGCTGGGTATCGAACAGATGGAAGTCAAGCCGGGCTCGCCAACCGTGGCCATGCCGGGTTATGACGTGCGTATCCTGTCGGAAGAAGGTGAACAGATGCCTGATGGTGAAATGGGCAACATCGTCATCAAGTTGCCAATGCCGCCGTCATGCCTGCCGACCCTGTGGGGCAATGATCAGCGATTCATCGATGCCTATCTGAGCAAATACCCCGGTTACTACCTGACCGGTGACGCCGGTTACAAGGATGCCGATGGCTACCTGTGGATCATGAGTCGCACCGATGACGTCATCAATGTCGCTGGCCATCGTCTGTCGACCGGCCAGATGGAAGAAGTCCTGTCCGGTCATGCCGATGTTGCCGAGTGTGCGGTCATCGGAGTTGCCGACCAGCTCAAGGGCCAGATGCCACTGGGCCTGATCGTTCTCAAGGCCGGTGTTGATCGTGACGAGGCAGAGATCGTTAAGGAACTGGTACAGCGAGTACGCAACCAGATCGGTCCGGTCGCGGCATTCAAGATGGCCAAGATCGTCAAGCGCCTGCCCAAGACCCGTTCCGGCAAAATCCTGCGTGGCACCATGGTCAGCATTGCGGATGGCAGCCAGTGGAAGATGCCAGCGACCATCGATGATCCGGCCATTCTGGATGAAATCACCGAGGCCCTGAAAGGCCTTGGTTACGCAAAATAATCAAACCAGCAGCCATCATTTCCGCCCGGCGGAAATGATGGCCATCTTTTTTAACCTGACCTCGAGTAGACCATTATGAGCCTGAACTCACCCGGTAAAAAATTTCGCGAGCTGGTTGCCACTGAGAAACCATTACAGTGTGTCGGTGCAATCAACGCCTATCATGCACGCCTGGCCGAGGCCAGCGGCTTCAAGTCACTTTATATTTCGGGCGGCGGTGTCGCTGCCGGATCCTGTGGCATTCCCGATCTGGGTATCACCACCATGGAAGATGTGTTGACCGACCTGCGCCGGATCACCGATGTCACCTCGGCGCCGGTGCTGGTTGATATCGATGTGGGTTGGGGTGGCGCATTCAATATCGCGCGCACCATCCGCAACATGGACAAGTCCGGCGCGGCTGCCGTGCATATCGAGGACCAGGTCATGCAAAAACGTTGTGGCCATCGTCCCAACAAGGCTGTGGTGTCGCAGGCCGAGATGGTCGATCGTGTCAAAGCGGCGGTCGATGCGCGCATTGACCCCGATTTCGTCATCATGGCGCGTACCGATGCGCTGGCCGTTGAAGGCATGCAATCAGCAATAGACCGCGCCTGCGCCTGCGCCGAAGCCGGCGCCGACATGATCTTTCCCGAGGCCATGACCGAACTGCCCATGTATCAGCAATTCGTCGAAGCAGTAAAGGTGCCAGTGCTCGCCAATATCACCGAGTTCGGCTCCACCCCGCTGTTCACGACTGAGCAACTGGCATCGGTTGGTGTCAGCATTGCATTGTATCCATTGTCGGCATTCCGTGCCGCCAATGCCGCTGCGCTCAAGGTCTACCAGACCCTGATCGCCGAAGGATCCCAGCAGAATGTCGTCGACATTATGCAAACCCGCGCAGATCTCTATGAGTATCTTGACTATCACAGCTTCGAGCAAAAACTCGATGCCCTGTTTTCGGAGGAAAAGTAAATATGACCGCACAAGCTAAACAGACCTTACCCAAAGCCAAAAAATCGGTTGCATTGTCCGGCACCGCGGCGGGTAATACCGCCATCTGCACCGTCGGCCGTACCGGTAACGATCTGCACTACCGCGGCTATGACATACTCGATTTCGCCGAAAAGGCCGAGTTCGAGGAAATCGCACACCTGTTGGTGCATGGCCACTTGCCGAATCATGCCGAGCTGGCTGCCTACAAGACCAAGCTGAAAGCCCTGCGCGGCCTTCCACAGGCCGTTAAACTGGCGATGGAAGCCCTGCCGCCGACCGCGCATCCGATGGATGTCATGCGTACCGCGACCTCGGTACTGGGTACCTGTGTTCCGGAAAAAGAATCGCATCCTGCGAATGAGACCCGCGACATCATCGATCGTCTGATCGCCTGTTCGGGTTCTGCCCTGTTGTACTGGTATCACTTTGCGGTCAATGGCAAGCGTATCGAGGTGGAGTCCGACGAGGACACCATCGGCGGTCACTTCCTGCACCTGCTGCATGGCGAAAGACCGTCAGAGGACTGGATTCGCGCGATGCACACCTCGCTCAATCTGTATGCCGAGCACGAGTTCAACGCATCGACCTTCACCTCGCGCGTTATCGCCGGCACCAATTCCGATATCTACAGCTGCATTACGGGCGCGATCGGCGCCCTGCGTGGTTCGAAGCACGGCGGCGCCAACGAGGAAGCCTTCCGTATCCAGAGCCGCTACAATTCAGCTGACGAGGCCGAGGCCGATATCCGTGAACGCGTGGCCAACAAGCAAATCGTGATTGGTTTCGGTCATCCGGTATACACGGTAAGTGATCCACGCAACGAGATAATCAAACGCGTGGCCAAGCACCTGTCGTATGAAGCCGAAAACCAGAAGATGTACGAAATCGCCGAACGCCTTGAATCCGTCATGTGGGAAGTCAAGAAGATGTTCCCGAACCTGGACTGGTTCTCTGCAGTATCTTACTACCAGATGGGTGTACCGACCGACATGTTCACGCCGCTGTTTGTCATCGCCCGCCTGACCGGCTGGGGAGCACACGTCATCGAGCAGCGTGAAGACGGCAAGATCATTCGTCCGTCGGCCAACTACACCGGCCCGGACAATCGCGCNTACGTGCCGATCGAAGAGCGTTAGGCATCGCGTTAAAGCACCCGGCCCGCCATCCCGAAGTCACTCGGGATGGCGGGTTTTTTATTTCGCCGCGTAAACGGCATAATACGCCGTATATAAAATCACCTGGAGGACATACCCATGACCGAATTCGCAGCCTATTTCGCGACCGAGGGCGACAACAAGAAACCAGTTGTTGCACGCACCCGTCTGAGCATGGATGACCTGATGCCCGGCAATGTCAGCGTACGTGTCGAGTATTCCACCATCAATTACAAGGATGGACTGGCCATGACCGGCTCTGCCCCGATATTTCGAACCCTGCCTATCGTGCCGGGTATCGATCTGGCCGGCGAGGTAGTCGAATCCGGGGATGATCGATTCAAACCTGGCGACAAGGTACTGCTCAACGGTTACGGTCTGGGTGAAACCCACAGTGGCGGTTACGCCGGTATGGCGCGCGTACAGGCCGACTGGCTGGTGCCCTTGCCGCAGGGCATCAGCACCCGCCAGGCCATGGCCGTGGGCACTGCCGGTTACACCGCGATGTTGTGTATTCTGGCACTGCAGGATCACGGGACCACACCCGAGGCCGGACCCGTGCTGGTCACCGGTGCATCGGGTGGCGTCGGCAGCATCGCCGTCGCGGTGCTGTCGCGGCTGGGTTATTCGGTGACGGCCTCCACCGGCAAGATGCAGGAAGCCGATTACCTGAAGTCGCTGGGCGCGAGTGACATCGTCGATCGGGCTGAATTTTCCGCCAGGCCAAAACCCCTGGCGCGTGAGCGCTGGGCTGCCGCGGTCGATGTGGCCGGGGGCAACACCCTGGCCAATGTGCTCAGCCAGACTCAACGCGCGGGGGCGGTCGCGGCCTGTGGGCTGGCAGAATCGATGGACCTGCCGACCTCGGTCGCGCCCTTCATCCTGCGCGGCGTTACCCTGTACGGGATCGACTCGGTGATGTGCCCGATGCCGCGACGCATCCAGGCCTGGCAACGACTGGCCAGTGATCTTGATCAGGCGTTGCTGGAATCCATGATCTACGAGGTCGATTTCGAACAACTGCCGCAGGCCGCGGCCGATCTGCTGGCTGGCAAGGTCAAGGGCCGCGCCGTCGTGGCCCTGCCGGACTGAGTTTCTGCGCTGAACTCCATGCCATTGAGCCATCCTCAGGCGCGCAGGCCGATGCATCATCGCAGGGTTGATTGCGAGGGTTTCCTGCGCGCCGACGGACTGGTGGAAATAGAAGGGCACCTGGTCGATACCAAACCTTACGATTTCGAAAACAAGGATCGTGGGGGTGTCATCAAGGCCGGAGAGCCGCTGCATGGCATGTCGATTCGTATTGCAATCGACGACGACATGACCATACGTGAAGCGGCGGCGGTCATGGACCATACGCCCTACAACTATTGCAAAACGGTCACGCCTGTCTTCGATAATCTGGTCGGTATAACCATAGGCGCCGGCTGGACGCGCAAGGCCGTTGAGACAGTAGGCGGTGTTCAGGGTTGTACCCACCTCAGTGAGCTATTGCGCAGCATGGCGACGACCGCTTTCCAGACCATGGTCAGCGTCAAACATGCGCGCCTGGCCGAGGATGAAGTTCAATCCTATGCCGACTACGTGCCATTCCTCATCAATACCTGCCACACCCACGCCGAGGACAGCCCCGTGGTTAAGGAAAACTGGCCGGACTTTTACAAACAAAAATAAATTGTTCGCGAAAGTGGCTTGTCAATAAAGCGCAAAATCATGCGACCGCGTGGCATCGATGAGTCCCCGCGTTACGCAACAGCGATGGAGCAAGGCCCAGAACGGGTTTTCCTGGCAGGAAAATGACTCCTATACCCGCTTTTGCGTGCCCGTAGCCAAAGGCTGGGTTAACATCCCGGCGTTTTCACAACGCGTCCCAGCATGTCAACTCTGCCCATACAACACAGTCTCGATGAATTGAAAACAGCGCTCGCCAGGGCCCATGACGTCGTGCTGGAAGCGCCGCCAGGCGCGGGTAAAACCACGCTGGTGCCTTTGGCATTACTCGATGAGCCATGGCTCGCCGGGCGCAAGATTCTGATGCTCGAACCGCGTCGCATCGCCGCACGATCGGCGGCCCACCGCATGGCGTCGCTCAGGCACGAGACACCCGGGCAAACGGTCGGTTATCGCATGCGCCTGGAAACGCGTGTCGGTCAGAACACGCGTATCGAGGTGATCACCGAAGGCATACTCACCCGCATGCTGCAAAACGACCCGGCACTCGAAGGCGTGGGCCTGGTGATTTTCGATGAATTTCATGAACGCAGCCTCGATTCCGACCTCGCCCTTGCCCTGACGCTCAAGGGTCGTGAACTGTTTGCCGATGATCAGGCAGACAGCGCGCCGGTCAAGATACTGTTGATGTCGGCTACCCTGAATAGCAGCGCAATCTCGCGCATACTGCCCAACGCGCCGATTGTCACCAGCGAGGGACGCATGTATCCGGTCGAGATCATTCATGGCCGCGCCAGCCAACCCGGTGAACGCATCGTCGAACGCGTGGTTTCTTCCGTGCAAACGGCGCTGACGGATAATCCTGAAAGCAGCCTGCTGGTGTTCCTGCCGGGTCAGGGCGAGATCCACCGCGCGGCCGATGCGCTGGCGCAATGGCTGATCGAACGCCGTTTCAAGGACATCGAGTTGCACCCGCTGTACGGAAACCTGACACTGGCCGAACAGCGCCAGGCGATTGCGCCCAGTGCCGATGCCGGAAAGCGCAAGGTCGTACTCGCCACCAACATCGCCGAAACCAGCCTGACCATCGAAGGGGTCGACGTGGTTGTCGATTCCGGGCTGGCGCGCGAGTCGCGCTTCAACCCGGCGATCGGCATGACCGCGTTGCATACTGTCAAGATCTCGAAATCATCCAGTATCCAACGTGCGGGACGTGCCGGCCGTTTGCGCCCCGGACGTTGTTATCGGTTGTGGTCACAACAACAGCAACAACAGCTCGCCGACCAGAGCAGTGCCGAGATTCTGCATGCCGACCTGGCCCCGCTGGCGCTGCAGCTCTTGCAATGGGGCATAGATGATCCAGCCGAGCTGATATGGCTCGACCCGCCGCCGCCCGGGCCCTGGGCCCAGGCCCTGGACCTGCTGCAAGCGCTGGGCGCTGTCGAACCTAAACAGTCGGCCAAGGTGTTGACGACGCATGGCGAGGCCATGGCCGCGTTGCCGCTGCATCCGCGCCTGGCGCATATGCTGTTATGCGGGGCGGCCATCGGACAGGCGGCACAGGCTGCAAATCTGGCAGCCGTATTGTCGGAACGCGACCCATTCAACCAGCACGACCCGGATATGAGTCACCGACTCGACCTGCTAAGCGGCAACACGCGCTGTCAGCGCCAGCACGAAGGCTGGTTGCAACGCTGCCGACAACTGGCCAGCCAGTATCAGCAGCAACTGCAACGTTTATCGATTGTGCGCAAGCTGCGGACCGCGCCGGACGCACAGCAGCTACCGGGTTACCTGCTGGCCTGCGCCTATCCGGATCGTATCGCACGCCAACGGCATTCCGCCGGTTATCAGCTCGCCAATGGGCGCAGCGCCAGCCTGACCGGCAACTCGGTATTGCACACTGCGCGCTGGCTGGCGGTGGCCGAAGTGAGCGCCAGCGCGGGCGCGCGTGGCGAGGTCATCCGCTCCGCCGCGGTGCTCGATGAAAAACTGTTTGAAGGTCTGCTGGCCGATCAGGTGCACGAACACGAGCGGGTTGAGTGGGACAAGGCCGGCGGGCGTTTTCGTGCCGAGGCCCGGCGCTGCATCGGCGCGCTGATTCTCGAATCACGCACCCTGGTCGAGGTGCCGGTCGAGGCCAAACGCGCCGCGTTGCTCGGACTCGTGCGCAAGGAGGGTCTGCGCAAGGCATTGCCCTGGGGCGATGCGCAACAGCAATGGTGTGCCCGGGTTGAGCTTTTACGCGCTGTGTATCCGAATGATGGCTGGCCGAATGTCAATGACGATGGCCTGCTGGCGACAGCTGAAAACTGGCTGGGCCCGTTCCTCGACGAGATCTCCACCTTGCAGGACTTCCGCAAGCTCGATCTGGATATGATTCTGGGCTCGATGCTTGACTGGAACCAGCAACAGGCGCTGGAACAGCTGGCCCCTTTACGAATAAAGGCGCCGTCGGGCGCACGGCATAAGATCGATTACAGCCAGACGCCACCTGTGCTGGCCTGCAAGTTACAGGAAATGTTTGGTTGCGAAACCACGCCGACCATCGCGAATGGCCAGGTGGCGCTGCGGGTACACCTGTTAAGCCCCGCAGGCCGACCCTTGCAGGTGACCCAGGATCTGGCCGGTTTCTGGCGCAGTTCGTATCACGATGTTAAAAAGGAAATGAAAGGCCGTTATCCCAAACACCCCTGGCCCGATGACCCCTTGCAGGCCTTGCCGACCAGCCGCGCCAAACCGCGACGATAAGCGGGCGCGCTGCCTGCGTCGCTGCGGCGGAGGCGATGAATTCAGGGAAGCCCCGCGTATGCCAACTATACTCAAAGATGACGGGAAACCTGGTTTGCAAGGTTCAATGATGTCTGATAACGCTGATTCGCAGTACCAGGCGCTTTATCGCTCCATCACGAGGCGTTATGGTCTTGCCGTTGTGATCATTGCCATTCTGTCGACCGGGGCTTTTTACACGCTCAAAACCGCGCTTTCCGACTCCGACAGCACCGCCTATATTGTCAACATTTCAGGCCGGCAACGTATGCTCAGCCAGCATATTGCGCTGGATGCGCATCGTTTGCATTGGCAGCGATTCATCGATCAGACGGATTATGAGGCCACCCGGCAATTGCTCGAGTTGCACATTAGCGATATGGGTCAGGCCAACCAGCAACTGACCACAGGCATACTTGCCAATGGCCAGGTGGTCGATCTGTCGCCCCAGGTTCGCCAGATGTACTTCGGCGACATGGATTTGAGCAACCGGGTGAATCGATATCTGGAGCTGGCCAACAGCGTTCTCAGCAGTGACAGGCAGGCGCATTCCATGCACCAGCTGCGCGAGATCGATAAGTCCTCCGAGGTCTTACTGAAAGACCTCAACCAGGTGGTCAATCAATACCAGAAAGAGGGCGAGCACCGCCTGCAGACTATTGCCAGACTGGAGATGGGCGTATGGATCACGACCTTGCTGGCGTTGTTCCTCGAGGTATTGTTCATTTTTCGGCCGATGGCAAGGGAGGTGATCGGCTCGCGACGCTCACAACAAAAGCTGCTCAGCCATCTGCAGGAAATCGTTGAGTTGCGTACGCTCAAGCTCGAATCGGCCAACAAAAAACTGCAACAACTGGCGATTCACGATCCGCTGACCGGATTGCGTAACCGCCTCAAGCTGGAAAGCGATATCGAAACCCTGATCAGGGGGCAGCAAAAACACCGCATTCCGTTCGCGATTGGCATGATCGATCTCGACTGGTTTAAAAACATCAATGACACGCTGGGCCATCTGGCGGGTGATTGGGTGTTGCAGGAGTTCGCCGCAATCCTCAAATCGGTTACCAGAGAGTCGGACAAGGTCTATCGTAGCGGAGGTGAAGAGTTTGTCATCGTGCTCAACCGCATTGATATCGCCGAAGCCGAAAACAAGATGGCGTTATTACGCCAAAAGGTTGAGCAGCATTTGTTTCGCTATGAACAGAACGACATTCGTATCACCATCAGCATAGGCCTGTTCCATAGCACCTTGACCTCGCATGAATCGGTGCACGATATTCTCACGATCACCGACGATGCGCTGTATCGCTCCAAACAGCTGGGGCGCAATCGCATCACCCTGGCGGGCGATGATGCCGCGCGGCTGGATGCAAAGCAGGGCACCATCGAGCTGGTTTTCAATGAGCCTGATCTCAGCGCTATTGCCGAAATCAGGGGCGATATCAGCGCATTCCTGGCGCTGGATACCACCAGCGAATCACACCAGAGCCTGAGCCTCAAAGACCTGTTCTACCACCCGGATCTGGATTATTTCGAGCAGCTCAAGGCCACGGCCCAGGCGCGAGAGGAGACGTTTTTTACCGTGCGCCTGAGATCCGCCGACGGTCATATTGCGATCTACCGCATTGACCTGTTGTGTGAAGATTCGCGCTACATCGTCATGCTGCAGAAGGCCAGCCAGCTGGCGACATCATTCGGTAACGAGTTATTGATCGCGAACTTCAATGCGATGCTGGAAAACTCCAATGATTACATCTATTTCAAGGATCGAAATCATGTATTCACCGCCGCCAGTCGAACCCTGGTCAGCCTGACCAATGTCGACAAACGAGAGAACCTTGTTGGCACAACGGATTATGAAGTTTTTCCTGTTGAGTATGTCGACAAATACTATGACCTGGAGAAAAAGATATTCGCCGGCGAGGTGGACGTGGCGCAGGAGTTTCAGCCGACCCTGAGCAGGGATGGCGAAAAAGGCTGGGTGGATAATCGCAAGTACCCGATCAAGGACCGCAGCGGCAAGATCATTGGTTTATTTGGCATTGCGCGAAGAATTTCGGTTGATGAATACAAAGATCTGATCGACCGCCTGTCCCAGGAAAGCAGGTGAATCAACAGGTCTATTTGCCGGGTTAGTCAACTCGCGCAACCCGATGGAACCAGACATGGCGAGATCGGTCCATGCCTGATAGGCTTGCCGTGATTATCGCGCCAGGAATCATTCAAGATTGAAACCGCGTAGCGACCCCATCCTGTTGCTGCTGTTCGTTGCACTGTTCATCACAGTGGGCCTGTTTTTACTCGATGTGCTGCCCTACCCGTTTGGATTCATCGTGTTGATTCTGCTCATTCTGCTGCGTTTCTATAGCCAACATGAAAAATCCCGCTGAGCTTGTCTGATGTTCGATGGCCTGTCTGATGCGCTGCCCGACGTTCTGGCCAAACTGGCGGATTTCGTGTTGCGTCGCGAACGTCTGCTGGTTTTGACCGGCGCCGGCATCAGCACCGCGTCGGGCATTCCCGATTATCGCGACGACAACGGCGAGTGGAAACAGGCCAGCCCGATCCAGTACCAGGAATTCGTGCGGACGACCCTGGCGCAGCAACGCTACTGGGCGCGTTCGGCGATTGGCTGGCCGCGTTTCAGCACGGCCCGGCCCAGCCGTGCGCATCATGCACTGAGCGCACTACAGGGTGCAGGCCATGTGCGCGGCATCATCACGCAAAACGTCGATGGCCTGCATCAGCGTGCCGACAGCCAGCGCGTGATCGACCTGCACGGTCGCCTCGACCAGGTGATGTGTCTCGATTGCGGCCGCATAACGTCGCGCGAATCGCTGCAGCCCTGGTTGATCGAGCACAATCCACAACTGCAACAGGCCCGCGCCAGCGCCGCACCGGACGGCGATGCCCGGCTTGAAAACCTCGATTTTGCATCGATTCGTATCCCCGTATGCGAGCAATGCAGTGGCCAGCTCAAGCCGAATGTGGTGTTTTTTGGTGAGAATGTACCCGCCGAACGGGTGGCGCAGTGTTTCGACGCGCTGGACAACGCCGACGCCCTGCTGGTGGTGGGCTCGTCATTGATGGTGTATTCGGGCTACCGCTTCGCCAAACGCGCGCACGAGCTGGGTATCCCCCTGGCCGCCATCAATCGTGGGGTGACGCGCGCGGATGCTTTACTCGACTTTAAATTTGCGCTGGACTGTGACAGCGCTTTGAGCGCTGTCGTCGAACGCCTTTAAATAAAAAAGCCGCGTCCCTGCGGCTGATGAAACATTCCGATTCAGGTCTAATGCCAGGGCGCCAGCTCGCTCAGCTGTTGGCGTTGCGCCTCGGTCAATAGCGCATCGATCTGCTTCTTCATGTCGGCGCGACTTTGCGCCATCTGTTCACGCATGGCGAACTTCTGCGCCTGGTGCTGCTGACGCAATTCGCTAATCTGCTGCTTTTGTGCATCGCTCAGGTTATCCAGCTGATAGATCACCCCGCCGCGTCCAGGGCCGCCGCGCATACCTTTACCCGGGCCGAACTGGCCCTGCATTTGCTGGGCGCGCTCGGCGCCGTAAGCATACGGCCCCTGGACGTCACAGTTGAATCCGCGACCCGCAATGGCCACGCCTGAGACGGTTACAAGGGCTGCGCTAATCAGAATAATTTTGCTAATACGTTTCATGGAATTTCTCCGCTGGTTGAGATGGCTTCAAGGCCTCATCAGGCCACGCAAATACGATAATCCTGTTGCACATAAAGCAGGGTCAGGTTATGCAAAGAAGTGCAAAGTCGTCGGCCTTCGACTTTGCATTTGGCGGTTTTAGTTCCAGAATGGATGCCAACAGGAGAATACAACCGTGCGATTACTGCTTGCCGACGATGATGTAACCCTTTGCGAATTGCTGCGCGAATTCCTCGAACTGGAAGGCTTCACCGTCGAGGTGGTTCACGATGGCCAGGCTGCACTCAAGCGTATCAAGGGTCCGCAACAACCATGGGACGCGATCATTCTGGATGTCATGATGCCGGGCATCAACGGCTTCGACATTCTCAAACAAACCGACAGCGACAGCCGTGCCCCGGTGCTGATGTTGACCGCGCGTGGCGAGGACACCGATACCGTGCTGGGGCTGGAGCTGGGGGCCGATGACTACGTGGCCAAACCGGTCAGCCCACGGGTACTGGTAGCGCGGCTGCGCGCGTTGATTCGGCGCGGAGCGGCAGATCTCACTCACGCTATGCACGAGGTGGGCGACCTGCTTTTGAACGAGCCGGCCCGCGAGGTGCGAATCAATAATCAGCCGGTCGATCTGACCGGTGCCGAATTCAACCTGCTAGCGCTGCTGGTGAAACAGGCAGGCTGCGTGGTTAGCCGCGACCAGCTTGCGGCTCAGGGACTGGGGCGTGCATTGACGGCCTATGATCGGCGCATCGAGACGCACATGGCGCAAATCAGGCGCAAGCTGGGCAAACATGCCGATGGTGGCGAACGCATCAAGACCGTGCGTGGTGCGGGTTATCAGTATGTCGTGACAACATGAGCCTGTTTCTGCGTATATTCCTGTTTTTCTGGCTGACGGCGGCCTTGCTTGCGTCCAGCTTTTTCCTGCTGGGTCGCCTGTCAGGCAGCGAAGCCATCGAACGCAAGCGCGAGATGCTCGAGGCCCAGGCCGTGACCGTGGCGACCCTGTGGCAACAAGGCGGCCACCACCTGCTGCGTCAGTGGATGGCGCAGTTGCCGCGGCGCGAGCGGCCGATGGTGCTGCAGCAAGATGGTCACAGCCCGTTTCCGCGCCATGCCGCGCGTCACCGCCCACCCGTCGAGGTGCTGCAATTCCCGCTGCAGGCCGGTGTACAGCGTCACGGTTTTGGCCATGTCTCGTTGATTGTCGAGGTTCCCGATACCGACCCAGCGCTGTTTCTTGTTGCAAGGCTCGAACCGAGTCAGCTCGATCGATTGCCCAGGTGGTTGTGGTTCGTATCGGCATTTTTGATCATCAGCCTCATCAGTTATCTGCTCGCGCTGGTTTTGAGCCGACGCCTGCGTCAGCTGCGTTTGGCAGTTCAGGAATTCAGCCAGGGTGATCTCCAGCGCCGCGTCGATAGCAGCGGGCGTGACGAGGTCGCCGGGCTGGCGCGCGATTTCAACCAGATGGCCGATCACATCAATGATATGTTAAGCAGCCAGCGTCAACTGGTTAGCGATGTGTCGCACGAGTTGCGCTCGCCACTGGCGCGGTTGCGCATCGCCCTGGAACTGGCGCAGCGCAAGGGCGAGCACCGTGATGCCCTGCCCCGCATCGAAAAAGAAGCGGATGAACTGGAGAATCTGGTCACGCAGCTGTTGTCGCTGGCGCGCATTGAATCCGGGCAATTTCAGCTCGAAAGGCAGCGCACTGATATGGCCGACTTGCTGGGCCAGATCGTGCGCGATGCAAACTATGAGGGTGAGCAAAAGGCCTGCGCTATCCGGCTGCATTCTGCCGATACCGTATCCTTGAACGTCGATCGCGTGTTGATACGCGCTGCGATTGAAAACGTTGTCCGCAACGCCATTCGTCATTCCCCGCGCGACAGCGAAATCGTCGTCAGCACCCGGAAAAATGACAACGAGTTCCAGATCATCATCGATGACAATGGACCGGGCGTGCCCGAAGCAGCGCTGGAAAAACTGTTTCAACCCTTCGCCCGGGCCGGCCAGTCGCGCGACCGCGCCAGTGGTGGATTCGGACTTGGGTTGGCCATCACCGGGCGCAACCTGCTGGCTCATGGTGGCCGGGTACATGCGCAAAATCGCGACGCGGGCGGCTTGCGCGTGGTGCTTGGCCTGCCGATGTGAAGCCTTTGACGGGCAATCAGCAAAGCCCTGTCTTCCGGCGGCTCGTCAGGTCGGCGAATGCCGCTATCCACCGCGTAGAAAACGAAGCCATCGCCGTTTGCAGTGAGGGGCTATAAGCAGCACTTCAAAGCTGCATAGGTAAAAGAGGCAAAGTCAATGCGGATGTGTATTGTCCAGCTTGATTAGAGATATTTCTCCATCCGCGTGGAAACTTTCTCGATATATTGACGTGTTTCTTTTTGCGGCAGCTGTTTTTTTAGTTTTTCATAAACCTCGTGTGGTTCGAGCTGGTTGATAACCGGTGTGGCCTTGGTGAAGCTGGCCTGGTTTATGAATGCCTTGCCGACATTGGAGGTGCCTGTATTGTAGGCGGCAATGGCGCAATACATACGGCTCTCATGATTTTTTATCTTGCGCATGTATCTGTAATACAGCACATGCAAATAGGCCGCGCCGATGGTGATGTTGTTCTCTGGTTTGAACAGATACGATGGGGCCAATAACTTCGATTTGCCATACAGGTATTCGGTCGCATCTCTGCCCGCGGTTCGCGGTACGATCTGCATCAACCCATAGGCCGGCACATGTGATTTTGCCATCGGGTTGAAGCTGCTTTCCGTTTCCATGATGGCAAAGATCAATTCTTCGTCGATTTTTTCTTTTTTAGCCGCAGCCTGCACCGATTCGGCGAACTTCAACGCGCGTTCGTGAATCGAGTGAGGAACCTTGAAGGTCACGCGAATGATATCTTTATCTTCTTTTTGTGCGGCGCGTTGATCGGTGACCGCAACATTCCTGTCCTGCGCATTGACCTTCAGGAAACCGTCATGATTCATCTGCAGTGACAGCATATCCTGCAGGGTGAACAAACGATCTTTGCCGAGGCTGCCTTTCTGCAACACATTGGGGTAGTTGGATAACTCGCGTTCGACCCGGTTGGCAACGACATCACTGTCGAAGGCTTCTTCTTCAGTGGTATTGAGTAAGCGGTACACGGCCTCATCAAGCTGGTTTTTAACCTGGTCGATACGGGTGCCTTTCTCGACCAGCATCTCCACCTGCACCTCGCCTGTGCTGTAATCGACGGTGCGCCGAACATTGCCGGCCTGGGCGTAACTCACCCAGGTGTCGGGTGGGGCATCCCTGAATTCGCCCCAGTGTTGCGAGATAACCTGCTTGTAGGCGTTAAATGCCTGGTTGTAGGTTTCCTTGTAGGCTTTGAAGCCGGCTTCCAGCTCCTGCTTGTACTGGTCGAACTCCATCATCAGGGACTGCTTGTGCTGTTCGAACTCGCTGCTCAGGTCGGGCATTTCAGGCGGGTTCTGTGCATCGACAACACCGGGGGCTGACGTGATCATCAGGAATACTGGAAAAAAAGGCCAGATTTTCATATCGCGTGCGGGGTCTGCTTGAAGTAACCTCAGAAGTATAGACACTCCGCTTGGCGCGAACAATTCGGGCATGCTGATTGCGATTACAGCTGCTGAATTCAGAACGCGTTGTGTTGCAATGCGCAGAGACGACTAAACATGATAAACAGCAAGAACGTGGACAACATGAATATTGAACGGGAACTGCTTGAATTCCTGCATGGCGCGCAGTCCCTGATGCTGGCCACGGTGAATGCGCAAGGCCTGCCCGAAGCCAGTTATGCGCCCTTTGTGCAGCAGGATGGCTGTTACTATATCTTTGTCAGCGCGCTGGCCTCGCATACCGCCAACCTCAAGCAGACTGGCGTGGCCAGCGTGTTATTCACGGCCAGCCATGATGACAGCCATGCCTACGCGCGAAAACGCCTGAGCTGCCGGTGCAAGGCCCGCGTCATCGCGCGCCAGGATGCGCTGTTTGAAGCGGTAATGCAGCGCTTGGAGGAAACATTCGGCAAGCTGATTGTCACCCTCAGGGGCCTGGGCGATTTTCAGCTGATTCAGTTGGAGCCCCGTCAGGGTAACTTTGTTGCGGGCTTCGGCAAGGCGTTCGAGGTCGACTTTCCGCTCGGCAGCGAGATCAGGCACAAAAAGCCATAGCAAGCCGGGCTGGCTTGATACCTACACGGCATAGTAACAATCCCAGCCAAACCCGCACGGGCCTTTCATGAAATCGCCAATGTTGCGCCGCAGTCTTGCGGTTTCCGACTTTCTGCCGAGAATAAAATAGGCCCTCGGACTGTAAGGCGCATAGCGGATAGCAAATACGCGGTCCACGCCCTGTACGCGCGCCTTCAGCACATTGGCCCGGTGTTCAATCTGCGACATGTGGCTGGCGCAACGATGCAAATGGTTGTAGACGATACACACGTCCGCCCCATTGAAGAATTGCTGCACCTCGCTGTAGTAGGCAAACTTGCCCGACCTGCTCAGGTTGATCTTGCTGCAGGACGCTATTTCCAGCCCATTGTCGGGGTCGAGCATCACGACATTACAATCCTTCACAGCCGTGCACGCCTGCTGCAACCACTGCATGCGCGATGTCAGCCTGAGACGCTTGTGTTGCCCGGTCTGGCGTGGAAAGCGTTGATGAAAATCCAGCGCTTGCGAGAAATAGATGCTGTCGCCGGGAAGAACCCCGGCCTGTTCCAGCGCGTTGATATTCCTTTCGCCGCGTATCACCCGGGCCAGCCGGGTGAGTAGTTCGCGATCACATTGGTCATAGGCCTGCTTTTCAACATAAGCCGTGTGCCGACCATCGCCATTGTGCGATTCATCCGGGTACAGGTACCACACCAGGCCGATGCGGTATTTGCCGGATGCGAAGAGTTTTCTCAGCAACACGAACTTGCTGAAATCGCCGATGTCGCCGGCGTATCGGTTCTGCATGCCCTGCTCCTGTTGTAATACGGTGCTGTCACGAAATACCTCTATACCGGCATCGAAGCACTGGCGCAAATTGAATCCGCACCACTCTTCGCACTGGCGCAGCCTGGAAACTTGCCAAACCGGCGGCAATCCTTTAAATAGCCTCACATGGTCTCTCGCACTATTACAATCCTGTGTGCCGCCCTCATGCTCGCGGCCCTGTCTGGCTGCGCGCTCTATCAGCCCAGTGACCCCAACAATCTGTGCAGCATTTTTCAAGGTGAACCCGACTGGTACGAGGCGGCGCTCGATGCGCACAAAAAATGGGGTGCGCCGATACCGGCAATGATGGCGTTCATGCACCAGGAATCCCGCTTCGTTGCGCACGCTCAACCCGAGCGCGAGTGGTTTTTGTGGATCATCCCGTTACCGCGCAAATCGACCGCGTACGGTTATGCCCAGGCCCAGAACCCGGTATGGAAGGAATATACGGCGGATGGCCATGCCTTCGATGTACGCGATGATTTCGCAGACGCCATTAATTTCATCGGCTGGTACATGCATGGTTCGTCGCGCATGCTGGGCATTGAAAAAACCGATATCTACTCACAGTATCTGGCATACCATGAAGGTCGCGGCGGNTTTAAACGCAAAACCTACAACAAAAAACCATGGATAAAAAAGGTGGCGGGCAAGGTAAAAAAACAATCCCGGCGCTATCAAGCTCAACTCAGGACCTGCAAGTCTGATCTGGATAAGGCGATAGACGGCTGGTTCTAACAAGCCCGTTTTGAGGCATTCAAGCAGAATGCCGGGCATGTGCAGAAAAACATTTCGCCGCCGTTGCAGTCGCTACACCCCGGCATGTTTTGTCTGGCCCGACTCAAATCAATTTCACGCGCATTTCTCGCTGGACAGCAATTCAAATTGCGCTATATGACACTGCCCGATGTTTTTTTACCCACTGTCGAGAGTTTCACTCAATGTCCGTTTCAAGCAAGATACAAGCAGATGGTTATACCGTGCAGATTTCGCCGCAGAACAAAAATTTCGACTACCAGATCTGGGATGAATTCATGTCTCAACTCGAACAGTATGCGAAAGGCAAATTCAATTTCGTTGTCGATTTCACGGCCGTGCAGCATATCGACAGTTCGGGTATCGGCCTTTTGATTAAACTCCGGGAACATTGCATGCCGTACAAGACCATCAGCTGCACCAATCTGACGGACCCGGTGTTCCAGCGCCTGAAGGCATCGAGCTTCGACCAACTGTTTACCCTGTCCTGCGCTTCAAAATACTAAGAGTATCGTGCATGGGTCACCACACAGTTGTCAGCCCGGTAATCTGCAAGGTTATTGATGCAATCAGCAAGTCCTGCGCCTTCAGGCGGGCCTCTCATACCGGCAGATCCGCAGCCAACCACCCGCCTGTAATCCGCGCGTATTGATTTCTGCTGCTGTTGCGTCATTATGTTGCCCAGACAGTGATAGCAGGCGCTAGAGAAATTTAAATATGAAACAATCCCTTCGATGTGTGTTCTGGCCGATATTGAAGTATTTTGAATCCCCCGACCCGGCGCTCAATTACAAGAAGTCACATCGAATCGCACTGAATGTGCTTGGCGCGTTATTCGTTGTGCTTTCCCTCGGTTCTTTGTACGCGGTCATTCAATCGGCCCAGCTCGGCGGGCTTATTCCCGTCATCGTCTTCTTCTGCGTGGGTCTGGTCGCGCTGGTGGTGGGTGGACTGGGTTCAGAACAAGCCGTTTCGCGCATCTGGGGAAACCGATAGCGCAGCATGAACCGACCAGCCGCACACGAAGAAACCCGGAGCCCACGACCGGGGAGCGGTGACAGGTCCGTTCGAAGGTTCTGTTTTCTGCCCAATCTGGAACCTTAATTCAGGAGACCGTTCATACATGTTTTTTCACAAGCCAGAAAAGAAATATGTGCTCTCTCGAAGTGATGTAAACCACCCGCTTTCCAGTTATTCCAAATGGCAATTCGAGCTGGATGAAGCGCAGTGGCCATCGGCTGAACACTATTATCAGGCGATGAAATTCACACAACACGAGCTTCGCGAGTTGGTACGCATGGCAGAGCATCCTGAAAAGGCGAAACAGCTGGCGCAAACCAACAAACAGGCGATACGAGAAGATTGGCCGAAGATTCGCGAGGTCATGATGACGCGGGCGGTCTACATAAAATGCCGAACCCACGATGTCGTGACAAAGGCCCTGCTCGATAGCGGCGACCAACAAATCGTCGAAACCAGCCAATACGACTATTTCTGGGGTTGCGGCCGCGATGGGCGTGGTCACAATGCATTCGGCAAGGTGTTGATGGCCGTTCGCGATAAATTGCGCGAAGAGCAGGGCTCGCGCTAGAAAACCGGTGAAGCGGAATATGCTGCTGCACATGCTCACGAGCCAGCAATCGCACGAACTGTCGGGGCTTGCCAGACAACCATGTGCCCCGCCGGTTTTTGGGGATTTGTGAGTCAGGGTTTGCCCGCGTGCGTGTGCGTACTGGCTGGGACGACAGTGCAGTCATTGACCGGAAGCAGGCCCGGCGATTGGGGTGAAGAGTTACGAACCGGATATTTGCGAATTATTTATGGGGCAACAAGTCTATTTACTCGCGGCGTAAATGAATTGCCGTGATGACTTGAAACCGCGCTTTCAAAACTTTCGGTCGGGTCAGTTTCCCGCCAAACAGGCATTGGATTGAACCGATCTTCACCCCCATTGGGTTATAGCTATGCAAAACACCATCGTACGTTTTTTCTGGGTCTTCGCTCTACTCCTGTCCGCCTGTGACAAACCGGGAAAAACCCAACCCGAGATCAGCCTGAATCCCCAGCCAGCAAGCATCGACTACAATGGCTCTTTCACCATGTCCTGGACAGCCACGGCGGTTGATTACTGCGTTGCCTCCGGTGACTGGACTGGAAATATCAAGTCCTCCGGCGCTAAAACCCTGGGGCCTCTCACCAGAGACAGTTTATACATACTGGATTGTTTTTATTCAGGTAACCAGATCAGTGATTCGGTAACTGTCNAGGTGAGAGCGCCGGCCATACCCAGGGTCAACCTATCCGCCAGCCCTTTAAGTATCGGGTATCAGGATTCGACCACCATTACTTGGTCAAGCGAGCATGTTGAAAATTGTGTTGCCAGCGGAGACTGGTCCGGACAACAAGAGCTCAATGGATCGGTAAAGATCGACCGCCTGGAAAGCGATAGCGTATTTCACCTGAGATGCAACGGCCCGCAGGGCGAAGTGAGCGACAGCGTCAGTATCAATGTGTTTGAAGTAGGGATTAAAGTCCCGTGGGTAAACCTGACGGCGACACCTGCAAAAATATCCTATAACGGCTCCACAACGCTCAGTTGGGAAACCCGGCATGCAGACCTCTGCAGGGCGTCAGGCAACTGGTTCGGCAGTAAAGCCCGTAGCGGCACGCAAACGATCAACCGCCTGAATAAGGACCGACGCTACATCCTTTCGTGCACGATTGCAGGAGGGGGTGGTGGCGAAGGTGTCGACGCAGTCGNGGTGCGAGTCGACGCGGCGCCCCCACCCAGCGTAACGCTGACAGCCACCCCGGCCAATGTCGCGATCAATGGTACCACCACCCTGCGCTGGTCAAGCTCACATGCAGACAGCTGCATCGCGAACGGTGCATGGTCTGGCACCCGGAGCATCTCTGGAACCCGAACGATCAGCGGCCTGAAAAAGGATAGTATGTTCAGCCTTCATTGCTCCGGTGTCGGAGGCCTGGCTTCAGACTCGGTCAAAGTCACACTAATGGATGGCGACTTGTGATTGATGACTAAAAAAGGAAGCGCGGGGTTGTCCTTTGGACCTTGCTCGCCGCGATTCCCCAGGCCAGAAAGCTTGCTAGACAGTGAACACAGTCGAACCCGTGGTGGTGCGGCTTTCCAGCGCGCGGTGGGCCTCGGCCGCCTCGGCCAACGGGTAACGCTGGTTGATCTCGATGCGCACCTGGCCGGTTTGCACCACGTCGAACAGGGCCTGTGCGCTGTCACGCATCTCGGCGCTGTCGGCGGTATAGGTCATCAGCGTGGGTCGGGTCAGGTACAGCGAGCCGCGCGCGGTCAGTTCGCCCAGCTCGACCGGCGGCACCTTGCCGGATGCATTACCGAAACTGACCATCATGCCGCGTGGTCGCAGGCAATCCAGCGACATCAACCAGGTGTCCTTGCCGACCCCGTCATAGACCACCGGTACGCCAGCGCCATGGGTGATTTCACGCACCCGCTCGACAACATTCTCCTCGCGGTACAGTATCGTGTGGTCGTAACCATGCGCTCTGGCCAGCTCGGCCTTTTCCTCGCTGCCCACGGTGCCTATGACCGTTGCGCCGAGCGCTTTGGCCCATTGGCCGATGATCAGTCCGACGCCGCCGGCGGCGGCATGGTACAGAATGGTATCGCCCGCCTGAACCGGATAGGTGCGGCGTAACAGGTATTCGGCGGTCATACCCTGCAGCATCATGGCCGCACCCTGTTCGAAATCGATGGCGTCGGGCAGCCGGGCGACACGGTCGGCGGCGATATTGCGCGCCTCGCTGTAGGCGCCCAGCGGCGGCTGCGCGTAGGCCACACGGTCGCCTGCCTTGAATTCACTGACGCCTGCACCCACCGCCTCGACCATCCCGGCGGCCTCGAGCCCCAGCGTGCACGGCAGCGGCGGAGTCGGGTACAACCCGGTGCGATGATAGACGTCAATATAGTTGAGACCGACAGCATGATGGCGGATGCGAATCTCCCCGGCAGCCGGTTCCGGCAAGTCGATGGTTTCCCATTTCATCTGTTCGGGGCCGCCGTATTCATGGATGCGAATGGCGTGGGTTTGCATGGTGTATTCCTCCGGGTCAGGTGGCGTTATGCTGGTTTTTGGTATGGCTAAACGCAAGTCGTTAACGGTAATGCCAAGCGTCACCGATTACCACCCTATTTGTGAAAATGGCCGTGGCGCGTCCGCGCCACGGCGCGGCTTTTCATGTCGGCACTTGATCTGCATCCAGCGCGTGACAAAACGCGCTTACCCGGAGTCAGGCACGGGAGTAACATGGTCGACGCATCAAGAGGACCTTGTCGGGGTGAGCGGTCGACGACAGGGCACACCAGACGGACGCCTGCTGGCGTCCGATCACAAGACATTCGAGGAGATCGTCATGAACCAGATCCAAACCCTGCTCGGCGACGAGTACGACGGACTGATGCAGCATGTCTGCAGCGGCATTCCCAAAAACACCATTCATGCCCCGGGGCCGGATTACGTCGATCGCGTGGTCGCTGTGAAGAACCGTCGCCCGGCGGTGCTGCGCAACCTCAGCGCGATGTATAACCATGGCCGTCTGGCCGGCACCGGATACCTGTCGCTGTTACCCGTCGATCAGGGCGTCGAACACAGCGGCGGCGCATCCTTCGCACCCAACCCGGCCTACTTCGATCCGGCCAACATCGTCGAGCTGGCCATCGAGGGCGGTTGCAACGCGGTGGCCTCGACGCTCGGCGTACTCAGCTCGGTCTCGCGGCGTTATGCCCACAAGATCCCGTTCATCGTCAAGATCAATCACAACGAGATGCTGACCTACCCCACCCTGTACGATCAGACGCTGTTCGCCAGTGTCGAGCAGGCCTTCGACATGGGCGCGGTCGCCATTGGCGCGACCATCTATTACGGCTCGCCGGAAAGCCGCCGCCAGATCCAGGAGATCAGCGAGGCCTTCGAGCATGCCCAGTCACTCGGTCTTGTCACCGTGCTGTGGGCCTACCTGCGCAATAGCGACTTCAAGAAGGACGGTGTCGATTACCACGCATCGGCTGACCTGAGCGGACAGGCCAATCACCTGGCCGCAACCATCGACGCCGATATCGTCAAGCAGAAACAGGCCGAGAACAACGGCGGCTACACCGCGCTCAAGTTCGGCAAGACCCACGCAAAGGTTTATAGCGAGCTGTGCAGCGATCACCCCATCGACCTGGTGCGCTACCAGGTCGCCAACTGTTACATGGGCCGTACCGGCATGATCAACTCCGGCGGCGCATCCGGCGCCAACGATCTGCAACAGGCCGTGCGCACCGCGCTGATCAATAAACGCGCGGGCGGCATGGGCCTGATCTCCGGGCGCAAGGCGTTCCAGAAACCCATGAATGAGGGTATAGCCCTGTTGAATGCGATACAGGATGTGTATCTGGACGAATCGATAGGTCTGGCGTAATACGATATAAACGCGGCGGCAGGCAGCCGCCGCGATTTTTTGGATTGCACCAATAGCCTGTCATTCTGGCAAAAAGGTCGGTGAGCGATCATGGCGCCCAATAGACGGGTTGAATTTTGTTGCACCATTAGCGCCTGTCGTTAAAATGGTCGCCATGCATCAATCCTGGCTTTAAGCGCAAAGTGCCAACCATAATTCGCCTGAATCGACGAAGCCTGTTCGCGTTGGCGCTGCTGCTGATCCTGGCGCAGGGATTTTTTCTGCTGCATCAGGTGGACTTCCATGCTCACGCCGATGAAGCGGCATGCGAAGTCTGTATTCATGCCAGTCATTTCGGACATGCCATTGTTGATAGCGCGACCGCGCTTTTCCCCGACAGGGCTGCGCAGCATGCTGTACTTGCCCCGCGCAGCGATTTCATTTCATTCTCCACGCGACTGCGTCCCCCGCCACGGGCTCCGCCTCTTTTTTCATTGAGCTGAACATTCAATCCTTCATTTAAATCGCGTGTTGCGCGCCGCGTATCGGTGCGCCCGTGATCCATGCTCTATGAGGCAAAACTGATGAAAAAGATCACCTTTCCGGGTGCGGTCTTCACGTTGACCTGCGCCTGTCTTTCGGTATCTGCTGCACAGGCGGCGGACAATTCAATTAACCCCGCGATCAGCCTGATCCTGCAAGGCCAATACGCGGATTACAAAAACGACCCTGAAGCCTATGAGCTACCGGGCTTTATGCTGGGTGGCGAGGCGGGTCTGGCGCAGGCCGGTTTCGGCCTCGGCCATGGCGAGCTTGTGATGAGCGCCAATATCGATGACGGATTTTTCGGCCGTATGACGCTGGCGCTCGCCGATCATGAGGGAGAAACCGAGGTCGAACTGGAAGAGGCCTATATCGAAACGCTCGGTCTGGGCGGCGGCCTGACGCTGCGCGCCGGACGTTACCTGTCAGCTATAGGGTATCTCAATACCCAGCATACCCATGCCTGGGATTTCATCGATGCACCGCTGATCTATCGAGGTTTGTTCGGTAACCAGTTGATCGATGATGGCATTCAGTTGCGCTGGTTGGCGCCGACGGATCTGTTCCTGCAGGTCGGTATCGAGCTGGGTCGGGGCGAGCGCTTTCCGGCCGGGGGCGCGGCCGACGATGGCAAGGGGTCAAGCGCCGTATTCGTCAAGCTTGGTGGTGATATGGGTGACAGCCATAGCTGGCAACTGGGCCTGTCGCGATGGTCGGCCGAGGTTTCAGGCCGCCAGAGTGGCGGCCATGACCATGGTGGAGGAGCGGCTGAGATACCGACCTTCACTGGCGACAGCGATATATCGGCGCTGGATGTGGTGTGGAAATGGGCGCCCGAGGGCAACTATGCCCGGCGTAACCTGAAATTGCAGTTTGAATATTTCAAACGCGACGAGGCCGGCGATGTCGAGCTCGAAAACAGTGGGCCGCCGATCGAATCGACCACTTACCAGGGTGAGCAGGAGGGCTGGTATCTACAGGCCGTATACCAGTTTCAACCGCAATGGCGTGTGGGTCTGCGTTATGACCGGCTGGACTCGAGCAATACCGGCTCTGACCCCGATGTACTGGCCGAAGCCGGACTCGATAACGAAGGCCACAAGCCCGAGCGCAGCAGTTTCATGATCGATTATGCGCGCAGTGAGTTCAGCCTGTTGCGCTTGCAGTTCAACCGTGACGAGTCCTATGAGCAGGCCGATAACCAGGTTTACCTGCAGTATGTGATGAGTCTGGGTGCGCATGGCGCGCATCAATTCTAGGAGGTCGTATGCAAGGCTTTCAGATTGCACTGCTGGTATCGTTGCTGACGCTGGTATCGCCGTCATTTGCCGCGCTCAAGGTGTTCGCCTGTGAACCCGAATGGGCCGCGCTGAGCAAGGAGTTGGGCGGTGACCGGGTCGAAGTCTATAGTGCGACCAGTGCGCGCCAGGATGTGCATCGCATACAGGCGCGGCCCAGTCTGATTGCGCGGGTACGCAATGCCGATCTGGTCGTATGCAGCGGTGCTGAACTCGAGGCGGGCTGGCTGCCTCTGTTGCTGCGGCGTGCTGCCAATGCCCGGGTTCAGCCCGGGCAGGTCGGTCATTTCATGGCGGCGGAACAGGTCGAACGGCTTGATATTCCATCCAGCCTGGATCGCGCCGAAGGCGATGTGCATGCTGCGGGTAATCCGCATGTGCATCTGGACCCGCAGCGCTTGCTCAGCATTGCGCATGCGCTGGGTGAACGCCTGCAACGCCTCGATTCGGCAAATGCCGGTGCTTACCAGTCAGCGTTGCAGGACTTCGAGGCGCGCTGGTCGGCCGCCATGCGACAGTGGCGGCAACGCGCCGCCCCGCTGGCGCAAAAAACGGTGGTGGTGCATCACAAGGACTGGCGCTATCTGCTCGACTGGTTGCAAATGCAGGCGGTGGCGTCGCTCGAACCCAAACCGGGCCTGCCGCCGAGTGCTTCACATCTGGCGCGCCTGAAAGCGCAGATGGCGAAACAGCCGGCGGCGATGATACTGCGTGCGGCCTACCAGGAGGCGCGCCCATCGTTATGGCTATCCGAACAGTCGGGTATACCGGCGCTGGAACTGCCTTACACGGTGGGTGGCAGTGAGCGCGCCGATGACCTGTTCGGTTTGTTCGACGACACCATCGATCGCCTGTTGCTGGTTATCGCGAAATGATCTGGCAAGGGCTCGATGTCAGCATCCTCGGCCCGGCCATGCTGGCCGGGCTGCTGGTTCTGGCTACTCATGTGCCACTGGGCCAAGAGGTGCTGAAGCGAGGCATCATCTTTCTCGATCTCGCCGTCGCGCAGATTGCCGGATTAGGGGTCATAGCTGCTGCGGCGTTCGGCTGGGACGCAGGCGGTTGGCAAATTCAGTTGATAGCGGTCAGTGCTGCACTGGCGGGCGCCGTGTTTCTGTACGGGTGTGAAAAACGCTGGCCTGATGTTCAGGAAGCTATAATCGGTAGCGTATTCGTGCTTGCCGCCTGTGCGGGCATCGTGTTGTTAAGCAGTAATCCGCACGGTGGTGAGGCGCTCAAGGAGTTGCTTGCCGGACAGATACTGTGGATAGGATATGCCCAGCTGGTTCCATTGGCGGCTACATCGGCACTGGTGCTGGTCATCTGGTATGCAAGTGCGAGTGCTCGTCACCCTTTTCTGTTTTATGGTTTATTCGCCATTGCCGTGACGGCATCCGTTCAGTTCGTAGGGGTCTATCTGGTTTTCGCCAGCCTGATTCTGCCGGCATTGGCTGTCAGGAATCAAGGTCGATACTCGATTGCCATCGGCCTTGTCACCGGAGCCACAGGTTACAGCGCGGGTCTGTTGTTATCCGCGTTGCTTGACTGGCCGTCCGGCGCGACCATTGTCTGGACCCTGGCAGTCGCCGCTGTAATCGCATCAAGCCTGTCTCGTCATGTAAGATCCGCTGCTGCATCTTCAAGTGGATGAATTATCTTAAAGGAGGCAGAGTTTGGGATCTGGTAGTCATCAATAATGTGGCCGGGGCTTATGCCGTAATCGTACCAGGGTGGCGCGGGAACAAAAAAGCCGGCTGATTTATCAGCGGCTTTTTTTTCGTCGCAGGATAGTCGATCAATCGAACTAACCTTGCTGCAACAGTTCGTCAAGACTGCTCAATGACGGGCTTGAACCAACGAAACGAAGGCTGAAATGTTGCTTTTTCGGTGAGTTGATAAACGCCATGGTATTGTCACCGTAAAATTCAGCGATAAAGTCCTGGCCAGCAACATTGTAGATGACGTTATAAGCGGTGGGTTGTCCCTGGTAACCGCTGATCCAGCCAAGGGTGTCGTCGCCCTGGTATTCGCCCGCAAAAGCGCTGCTGCTGGTTGCCAGAATAAAGGCTGCAATAAAAATTTTTTTCATGATGAGTTCCTCGTGTCTTCGAAAATTGGTCGCGCCAGTCGTGACTCTCAACTAGATATACGGGGAGGGTGGCGATATGGATTCAAAAAACATGAAAAAATTTTTCATCCGACGTTTGTAAGGGCCAAGGATAAACCGATCTATTTCAGAGAATCAGCTGGTCTTGTGGAGAGATCTGGAGCGGGTGGCATCATTTTATACCGGGTTTTTTGATACCAATCGAGATCTCGATTAGGTACCGACTGCTTATTGCTGCCCCCTGCTTTGGGGTCACCCGGTACGCGCATATGCCATCTAAAAGTTGCTCATGACGCCCCTGGTTATTCGTCCTTCTGAGGTTCATTGCCATGTCAGGCGTCCTTTCCGACATGGCCTCGTTTCATGCACGCAAGGCGAAATTGAACTATACCTAATGGTGATCGTAAATTGGCCGTGATATCGGGCTATTCGCGCGCTACCCTTGCTGCGAATCGTCACCTTACCCGGCCGCTCTGCCGTGAGTGTATTTTCGTGGTCTTCGCCGCACACTGCTTGCTGCATTTAACCGGGGAATAGCCAGACTTGTTCAAGCTCAAAAAATATTTCGTATTGTCGGGTGGCAGCGCATTCCTTGCGTTTATATTGATCTTCGCCTACGGCCTGTATAACCATGATACGGCCAGGCTGCGCGAGTTGGGTGAACGCGAAAATTTGTTGCTGGCCGGTTATCTCAGCGAATTGTTGCAGGACCAGATCCAGCGTTATGTGTCGACCCGGGTACATGATGCGAAGGCCCTTCAGCAACGATTGGAAATCCGTGAAATCGAACAGATCATCCGCTCTTTCTCCAGATCGCGTCCGATCCACAAGGTCAAGTTGTTCAATCTCGAAGGGCTTACACTGTATTCATCCGAGCATGACGAAATCGGTCTGGTGAAGGACAGCGAGGGTTTACGGGTGGCAAAAAATGAAGATCGAGCCTACAGCGAGATCGCTTTCAAGGGTAGTTTTCAGTCGCTGGCGGGAGCGCTTGAAAACCGTGATATCGTTGAAACCTACATCCCCATCCATGGAGCAAGCGGCGAGGTTATCGCCATTTTTGAATTGTATTCGGATGTAACCGACCTGATCCGCCGCGCGCGGGCCAATTTTTACCGCGACCTGGCGTTGCTGTTTGCGATTTACCTGGTGCTGTTCCTGTTCCTCTACCTGGTCGTGCGGCGCGCCGATGGCATCATCAAGGATCAGTATCGCGAGCTGCAAAGCGCCAATGAGCAACTGGAAACTGCCAAGACAGACCTGGGGCGGCTGGTCGAGCAAAGAACCCGGGATTTATCCGACACGGTCGATCAACTGGAAATCGAGGTCAAGGAGCGCAAACAGGCCGAGCTCGAATTGAGCAAACTGACCGTCGCCATCGAGCAGAGTCCATCGGCCATCCTGATTACCGACACCCGGGGTATTATCCAGTATGCCAATCCACGGTTCAGCGAAACCACGGGATGGAGTGCGCCCGAGGTGGTCGGTCAGCACACCCGCATGCTGGGCGCCGGGCAAACATCCTCGTCCACCTACGAAATGCTGTGGAATACGGTCAAACAAGGCGAGGTGTGGAAGGGTGAGATCTATAACCTGAAAAAGAGTGGCGAAGAATACCTGGCTTCGCTGACGGTTTCGCCCATCCATGATGAAAACAACGACGTTATCCATTTCCTGTCGATCAGTGAGGACATCACGCGCCAGAAGGAACGCGAAGAGCGCATTTTCCATCTGGCCCATCACGATAACCTGACCGGGCTGCTGAATCGTTTCAGTCTTGAGAGCCGTCTCGAGCAGGCGCTGGCCCAGGCAGCCCGCTACAAAACGATACTCGGCGTACTGTTTCTCGATCTTGACCGGTTCAAATCGATTAACGATTCGCTGGGACACAAGGCGGGCGACCTGCTGCTCAAGCAGGTGTCCGCACGCCTGAGCGCCATCTGCAAGCGCAAGAGTGACCTGGTCGCGCGGCTGGGCGGGGATGAGTTCGTCATCGTGCTGTCGGATATCCAGAGTCCGACCTTTGCCGCACTCACTGCCAGGGCCATCGTCGAGATGTTGTCGTTGCCGTTTGATTGCGATCATGACGAGATCAAGACCAGCACCAGCGTGGGTATCTCCATATTTCCATCCGACGGCAATGATGCCGAACAGTTGCTAAAAAACGCTGATGCCGCGATGTACCACGCCAAGGACATGGGGCGGGGCAATTACCAGTTCTACACCGAGGACCTCAATCAGGCGGTGGAAGAACGGCTGGTACTGGAGAAGGCCCTGCGCCAGGCTATCGCCGAGCAAAGCCTGGAGTTGCACTACCAGCCGCAGGTTTGCGTGGCCGAGCGTGGCGTATGCGGTGTCGAAGCATTGCTGCGCTGGAACCACCCCGAACTGGGATTCGTGTCGCCGGAAAAATTCATTGCGCTGGCAGAAGAGGTGGGCCTGATTCAGGGGCTGGGGTTATGGGTCATCAAAACCGCGCTCGCGACCCTCAATCAATGGCAACAGCAGGGTATCAGCGGTGTCAGGATGGCCATTAACGTATCGGCGCGCCAGCTCGTGTCCAACAATTTCGTCGGCGAGGTGGAGCGACTGATTGTTCAGCAGGGCATAGATCCGGCCATGCTCGAACTGGAGATCACCGAATCGGCCGCCATGGACGACCCGGTCAAGGCGATCGAGATTCTGCAACGCCTGCGTGAGCTGGGCATCGAGCTCGCCATTGATGACTTTGGCACCGGTTATTCGTCGCTGTCCTATCTCAAGATGTTTCCCATCCAGGCATTGAAGCTGGATCGCTCCTTCGTCATGAACCTGGAACATGACGAAAACAACGCGGCCATTTCAAAAGCGGCCATATCGCTTGCCCACGATCTCGGATTCAAGGTGGTGGCCGAGGGCGTCGAAACCCTGGAGCAGGTGCATTTTCTGCAGCGTACCGGTTGCGACATGCTGCAGGGTTATTATTTCAGCAAGGCCCGCCCATCGGCGGAGATCGTTGACTACATCACCCAATTCGAGATGCCATGATCCTGGAGAAGTCGGGTCAGATCACAGAGAAGTCGGGTCAGATCACAGAATCCGCTAATATTAGCCAATAATGTGCTCTGACCCCACGTTACGACAAAACCGGGGCGATTCAAACCTTTCGCTACAATGGTGCACTTTTAGTGCGAATTCACCATCCGTCAATGTCATCTGCGAAAGGATATTCACTTAGCCATTATTTTTAATTTGAAAATAACTATCTTCATAGCAACAATATTCTTGATAAAGGGAGTCCACATTTTCCCAGATAGCCAATAAATTCGGACAAAACTGACGCTTCACAAATTTTTCGGCCAGACTATCGGCATTTTCCAGGGCATCTGGATTGGTATCGTCGAATCGCTTCGATTTTTGTTTTTTATACCTTGTTAAATAAATGATATTGATGAATAGCTCTTTTTGTGAGTCACGTACATGCAGATAGTCTTTATTGTCCGCTGCAAACAGATCATTTTCTTTCAAGATAAAATCCAGATAATCCCAAATTACGAAGCCTGGATCTAAGGGGTTATATCTGCTGCCGTAATATAGCGGCCCGTAAGCGCTGGTTATATGTTCAATGATCAGCCCCAGCGATGGCCCAAGACTTATTTTTTCCACTTTTCCCTG